>Ga0137377_10002221_pt1 | contig 14330 bp, 10 predicted proteins | sample SagtaG_22_FD_104815 | JGI IMG/M metagenome (GOLD analysis project Ga0137377, IMG submission 104815) | Vadose zone soil microbial communities from Sagehorn Ranch, Mendocino, California, USA - Sage2_L_40_16 metaG | ecosystem: Environmental > Terrestrial > Soil > Vadose zone | place: USA... | reverse complement strand
TGCATGGCGCGAACGGGGGTTGCGATTCCTCCACCGGCGTCCGGCCCTGGTCTACCTCGGCGGCATGATCATACTCACTGCCGGTATTTTGAGTGCCTTCCTGGCTACGGCTCACGCCATGGGCGTAAGTTCTCCCCTGATGCTGCTGCTCCTGGGACTAATTGCGCTTTTTCCGGCGAGCGAACTTGCTCTTTATACGCTGCAAAGTTTGTTGACCTCGTTTGTGCCTCCGCGGGCGCTGCCGAAAATGTCGTTCGAGCAAGGCATACCTGAAGATTGCCGCACTCTCGTGGTCGTGCCCATGATGCTCCTGACACCGGACTCGATTCGGGGCGAGATCGAGAAACTCGAAGTACGTTATCTGGCCAATCCCCTGCCCAACCTTTATTTTTCGCTGCTCGCGGACTTTACTGACTCGGAAGAACCCGAGATGCCCGAAGACGATGACCTGCTTGGACTGGCGATCAAGGGTATAGAGCAGCTCAACGCACGTCATGGCAACGATGCCTTCATCCTCTTCAGTAGACCACGCGTATGGTGTGAGACCGAGTCCCGATGGATCGGATGGGAACGAAAACGCGGGAAGCTGGAGGAACTGAACCGGTTTCTCAATGGCGAAGATATCGTTCATTTTGTGCACGCTGGAACGGCGCCGGCGGCGATCCGTTATGTCATCACCCTCGATGCGGACACGCAACTTCCACACGGCAGTGCACGAAGGTTGGTCGAAACGATCGCGCACCCGCTGAACAAGGTGCAACTCACCGAGGACGAGCGCAATCACGCCCGTGGCTACACGATCATTCAACCGCGTGTAAGCATCACGCTTCCCTCGGCAACAGCAACGCGTTTTTCAAGACTATTCACCGATGCGCGCGGGAGCGATCCATACTGCCAGGCTGTTTCCGATGTGTACCAGGATGTTTTCGGCGAGGGGATTTATCACGGGAAAGGCATTTATGACGTTCAGGCTTTTCACAAAATATTGTCAGGACGCTTCCCCGAACAACGTCTACTGAGCCACGATCTGATCGAAGGAGTGCATGTAGGCGTTGGGCTGGCCACGGATGTGGAACTCTTCGAGCAGTTTCCCTACGACTACACGAGCTACAGCAAGCGGCAACACCGGTGGATCCGCGGCGACTGGCAAATTGCGTCGTGGATTTTGCCCACGGTTCCGGATGCGACAGGCAAAGGCCGTGTACCAAACCCGCTAACATTGATCAATCGCTGGAAGATTCTAGACAATCTTCGCCGCAGCCTGCTGATTCCGGCGGCACTGTTGCTCCTGATCTGGAGCTGGATCTTCAATACTGCGCCCCTGGCCGCAAGCGCATTAGTCGCTCTTGTTCTACTGGTTCCTCTTTTCTTTCGACTGCTGCAACGGTTGGCGCAACGATGGCGCGGCGATGTGCGCGCCTGGTCTGAGGCCACCAGCGACTTAAATCGGGCCATCGTGATGGCTTCTTTTCTGCCGCATCAGGCGTATCTCGCGTCAGAAGCGATTGTTCGCGCATGTTATCGAGTCGGGATCAGCAAGCGACACCTGCTGGAATGGCAGACTGCCGAGATGTCGCATCTGGCAGCCCGGGCGCACGTTGATGCTTTTCGTGCGCAGTTCTTCCTCATCTCTGCGCTTGCGGCCGCTTTTTTGGTAATCCTGGACTTTCGCGGTTTCTTCTGGGAACCGGCATGGGCGCCCTTTCTACTGCTCTGGGTTGCCGCTCCGGGCGTTCAGCATTGGATCGGCTGGCAACGGCGCTCTGTCCGGAAACTGGAGCAGATCGATATCGAAGATCAGCGGTATCTCCGGCGGGTTGCGCGGGAGACCTGGCGCTACTTCGACGATTTCGTGGGGCCGGAGCACAACTGGCTTCCGCCCGACAACAGGCAGGAAGCTCTCCGCATCGAAACTGCCGCGCGCACCTCGCCGACGAACATTGGTATGTGGCTCATGGCCGCAGTGTCCGCGCATGATCTCGGTTTTCTGACTCCGGAGCAGATGCTTGACCGATGTTCCGCCACGATGGACACACTCGAAAAACTCGAGCGTTGCGAGGGCCACCTTCTCAACTGGTACAACACGCGAACTCTCGAGCCCTTGCAACCTCGATATGTATCTACCGTCGACAGCGGAAATCTTATCGCCTGTTTGTGGGTGCTGGAGCGGGCGTGCCAGGAACTGGAATCACAGCCGCAGCTGGAGGTCCGTGCGCTCCGAGGATTGGCCGATACGCTTGCTGTGATTATCCACCGGTTCCCGCCCGATCATACAACCGCCGTGCCTCTTGAGACGTTGCGAGGGCTCTTCCAGCAAGAGTCCTCCGGTATCGAAATGATGGAACGGATCCGGCTGGCTGCCGAACCTGCGCGGAAATTGACGGATTCGTTGCGGTGGAGCACCACGGAGACCGAGGAACGAACGTACTGGTTCAACCGCTTCGAGCAGCAGGTACAGGCCTGGGTTGCCTACTTCGATCGTTACGTACGATGGGCGGACGTTCTGGCGGCCCCTCCCGAGGAATTTCTTCGTCCGTTGGGCAACGATGTAATACTCAAGCGCCGGAGGCTGCTGCGCAATTTGCCCTCCTGGGGTGAACTATCTCAGGGAGGAGCGAACATGTTGCCGGACATTGCAGCGGATGGCAGCAGTGAAGAAGCGCTGCCGCCGCACCTCAGGACCTGGATGGCGGATCTCACAGCCGAGTTCACGAAGGTCCGTGCAGCGTCGGAAGATTTGCTTGTGCGCGCCAGACGACTCGCCGAACGAATTGAAACTCTCGCCACATCGATGGATATGCAATTCCTCTATGATGCCGATCGCCGGCTCTTTGCCATCGGGTATCAGGTGGGTGCGCCGCTGACGTTTTCGTCCCACTACGATTTGCTCGCAAGCGAGTCCCGTCTCGCCAGCCTGGTGGCCATTGCTAAAGGCGAGGTACCGGTACACCACTGGCTGGCATTGGGACGCGCGTATACGACCTCGAACGGGCAGGTCTTGCTCTCCTGGAGCGGGACTATGTTCGAGTACCTTATGCCGCTGCTGTTCACACGGAGTTTCCGAAATTCTCTGCTGGAGAACGCCTGCGCCACAGCATTGAAGTGCCAGATGGAATACGCGCGAGAGCGCGGCGTTCCCTGGGGAATCTCCGAATCCGCATACAGCGCACTCGATATCAACAAGATCTATCAATACCAGGCCTTCGGCGTACCTTCACTCGGTTTGAAACGCGGGTTGGAGGACGATCTGGTTGTTGCGCCTTACGCCACCGCCCTCGCCTTGCTGGTGGAACCTGTGGAATCCGTAAAAAATCTCCGGCGTCTCGAAAGGACCGGAATGTACGGACGCATGGGCTTCTACGAGTCGCTGGACTACACGAGACAGCAGGAACGGCAAGGCCGCAAGGGCGTAATCGTGTACACGTACATGGCGCACCATCAGGGTATGAGCCTCATGGCTGTGGACAATGCGCTCAACAGCGGCATTATGCGCCGGCGTTTCCACGGGGATCGCCGGATCAAGGCGGTGGAGCCGTTGTTGTTTGAGCGAATACCGCCGCAGCATTCGGTGCTTGTTCATCGTCCATCCGATCAGGTGGCGATGCGGCCGATATCGGAGCCGTCTGCACCTGCGTACCGGGTGCTCGATGAGGACACTCCGATTCCGCTGGGTCATCTTCTCGGGAACGGCCGCTATGCGCTGATGATCACCAATTCCGGCTCGGGCTACAGCCGCTGGCGCGATTTTGATATCACGCGCTGGCGCGCGGATTCGACCCGCGATAATTGGGGGACGTTTTTTTATCTCCGTGAGGAAGAAAGCAATACCACCTGGTCTGCAACGCATCAGCCGCTGAACGTGAAAGACCCGGCTTACACGGCAATCTTCACAGCAGATCGCGCCGAGTTCCGGCGTCGCAGGCGGGGCGTGGAATCCCACGTGGAAGTCACGGTGTCGCCGGAAGACGATGTCGAGATTCGCCGTATTACGCTGACCAACCACGGTCTTCGCAAGCGAAAAATGGAATTGATCACCGCCGCGGAATTGAGCCTTGCTCCCCATGATACGGATCGTGCGCATCCGGCTTTCAACAAGCTCTTCATACAGACCGAGGCGCACCCGGACCTGCGCGCGCTGCTTGCATGCCGCCGCCTTCGTTCTGATGCCGATCAACCCGTCTGGGCAGCGTTGTTCGTTGTTGAAAGTCCTCCGGACGATCGGCCTTTCGATTATGAAACAGATCGCGCGCGTTTCCTTGGGCGCGGACGCACCTGGCAGAACCCCGCAATGTCGGTGGAACGCACTGCCGGCTTTGTCCTGGATCCCATATTCGCGATCAAGCGGCGTTTTTCGCTCGAGCCCAGGCAACAGAGACAGATCACATTTATTGTTGCTGCGGCGGAGTCGCGTAACGAAGTCATGCGCTTAATCGCGAAATACCGTGACCCCGATATTTGCAGCCGAACCTTCGAGCTCGCATGGTCGCACGCACAGCTCGAGTACCGATACCTGGACATTCACGGCGATGCAGCGTTCCGCTTCGACGAACTTGCCAGTCATCTCCTGTATGCGAACATCCGGCTTCGGGCCCCGGTCGAACGTTTACGCCGTAATGTTCTCGGGCAGTCCAGGCTGTGGGCTTATGGCATCTCGGGCGATTTGCCCATCGCTGCCGTGTCCGTTGCCGACTCGCAAGGCCTGGCTCTCGCCCGCGAATTATTGGTCGCCCACACTTACTGGCGCCTGCGCGGTCTGAAAGTCGATCTCGTCATTCTGAATCGCGAACCTACCAGTTACGAACAACCGCTCCATCAACAGTTGTTGCGTCTGGTGGAGGCGCATTCACTGCATACGGGGGTGGATCAACCGGGTGGTGTGTTCCTGCGGAAGGTGGATCAAATGCCGGCGGATGACGTGAATCTGATTCTCACGGCTGCGCGCGCAACGCTGGGTACGATTCCAGGATCGCTTTCGAAGCAGCTCGGCAGTTCCGGCGAGGGGACTTCCCTGCCTCCATTGCTGCTGACGAAAAAAGCCGAGGAACAACCTTCAGCACCATTGCCGTTCCTCAAACTCCCCTACTTCAACGGCCTGGGTGGATTTACAGCCGACGGCCATGAGTATGCCATCTACCTCGGACCGCATACATTCACGCCACTTCCGTGGATTAATGTGATGGCAAATCCGGTGTTCGGATCGATCGTCAGCGAGTCCGGATCGGGTTGTTCCTGGTACGGCGACAGTCAATCGAACCGGTTGACGCCATGGAATAACGATCCGATTTCGGACGCTTCCAGCGAGGCGATCTATATTCGCGACGAAGACAGCGGTGTCTTCTGGACACCCACGCCGTTGCCGGTACGGGAACTTGATGCATACCGGGCGCGTCACGGACAGGGATACACCGAATTCGAACACAACAGTCATACCCTCGAGCAGACACTTTTGACATTCGTTCCCGCACAGTACGAAAGAGAAGACCCGATCCGCATACAGCGATTGCGAATCAAAAACACCTCCGCGCGCATACGCCGCTTGTCCGTCACAGCGTATTCTGAGCTCGTGCTCGGCGCGGATCGCGAGACGATGCAGATGCACATCGCCTGCACCTGGGATGAAAGCGCCAAGGCCTTGTTCGCACGCAATCCTTATCATCGGCATTACGGCCGTCGAGTCACCTTCGCCGCCATCGTGCCCGACGCCATTTCGTACACCAGCGACCGGACTGAATTCCTGGGGCGAAACGGCTCGCCCGACGCGCCAGCCGCTTTGCGGCGCGTTTCACTTTCGAATCGCACAGGCGTAGGGCTCGATCCATGCGGGGCGTTGCAGACGAAATTCGAGATTGGTCCAGGACAGGAGAAGACGGTGATTGTCGTGCTCGGGCAGGCGGACGATGTGTCGCACGCCCGGCGCCTGATCAACCGTTACCGTGATCCCGCCACCGTCCAACAGGTTTTCGTGGAGACTCGGGAGTGGTGGGATCGCCTCCTGACCACGGTTCAGGTCGAAACGCCTGTGCTGTCGGTGGATCTCCTGATGAATCGCTGGCTCCTGTACCAGGCGCTGAGCTGCCGTATCCTGGGACGATCGGCCCTGTATCAGTCCAGCGGCGCGTTTGGTTTTCGTGATCAGTTGCAGGACGTCCTGGCGTTCGTGTATTCAGCTCCGGAAATAGCGCGGGAAATGATTCTGCAAGCAGCCTCACGCCAGTTCGTCGAAGGAGACGTGCAGCACTGGTGGCATTTGCCCTCGGGTGAAGGTCTGCGCTCACGTTGTTCGGACGACCTGCTCTGGCTTCCCTACGCAGTGTGCCAGTACGTCGAGATTACCGGCGACACGAACATTCTGGATGCCGTCATCAGTTTCCTCCAGGGGCAACAGTTGAAACCGGATGAACTAGAAGCTTACTTTCAACCGGAGGTCTCGAGCGAGCGCGCGACATTATTCGAGCACTGCCGCCGGGCGATTGAGAAAGGGACGACCAGCGGCCCGCACGGATTACCTTTGATGGGCACCGGCGACTGGAACGACGGGATGAACAGTGTCGGCGATGAAGGAAAGGGTGAGAGCGTTTGGCTGACCTGGTTTCTCGTCGATGTCTGGAAGAGGTTTGCCGTCTTGTGCGATCAACGCGGCGAAGCCGCTTTAGCTGATCAATACCGTGAGAAGGCACGCAGACTGAGCGCAAGAGTCGAACAGACGGGCTGGGACGGCGAATGGTATCGGCGGGCTTACTTTGATGATGGGAGCGCGTTGGGCTCGCGGGAGAATACGGAAGCGCGCATCGATTCTCTGCCGCAGTCATGGGCGGTGATCAGCGGTGGAGGCAACACGGATCGTGCGGCGCAGGCGATGCGCTCGGTTCGTGAACACTTGATCCGCACGAAGGAGAAGCTCGTGCTCCTGTTTACTCCTCCATTTGACCAATCCAAGCCGCATCCGGGTTACATCATGGGTTATCCGCCTGGTGTGCGCGAAAACGGCGGCCAGTATACGCACGCGGCTTTATGGGTTGCAATGGCCTTTGCCCGAATGGGAGAGGGAGAGCGCGCTGTGGAGGTTCTGCAGGCGCTGAATCCGATCGAACACGCGCGCACGCCGGAGGATTATGCCGTGTATCGAACGGAGCCGTACGTGGTCGCAGCAGATGTGTATTCACTTGATGGCAACCTGGGCCGCGGGGGTTGGACGTGGTACACAGGTTCTGCCGGCTGGATGTACCGGGTCTGGCTCGAGGAGGTGCTTGGTTTCAAACTCCGCGAGAACCGCTTATCAATTGAACCCGCCATCCCTAAAGATTGGCCGGGGTTCGTCATCACCTTCCGCTATGGCCAGACTGAATATCGGATCGAGGTGCAGAACGACGGTGAACCTTCCAAACAGGAAATACGGCTCGAAGACGACGGCGGGAGCCATACGATCCATATTTCCACGAGCACGCCATCTGTTGTCGCGTAGCGCATCGACAATTTGAAACCCACGGCTTGTATCTTGATCATCAATACAAAAAAGATAGCAAAGAACAGGAACCTGGTAGACCGCCACGGCTAAGGACGGCGTTCGTCATAGAGCCAGCCTAACGTTGCACGCCATCTCTGCGCGATCCGTGGCCACGCGGGTGGGCTTCCTTCACGGTCAATGCTCGACCGCTGATCTCATGACCATTGATTTCAGCGATCATCACGGCCGCATCATCTGTTGCAACCTCCACAAAACCGAAGCCGCGCATACGGCCAGAATCCAAGTCACGAATAAAATTCACGGATTCCACACTGCCGTGCTGACCGAATAGCGCCTTGATTTCGTCCTCAGTCGTATTGAAAGGCAGATTTCCTACATACAATCTCTTACTCATGATCTCTCCTTGGTATCGAAGTGATGAATGAAGTGATGGCGCCTAACCAGGTAAGTCCCCACCGCAACCATTCAGTGCTCTGGCCACGGTTGGATACGCGATACTCTCGGCGCACCGAGATGCGTGTAGGGAATATACAAAAGTGGTCTTTTTCATGGTGACACGCCCCCGTTCCCAAAACAATGGGAATCGGATAAAGGGTGCAAGTCTACCGGTGTCATCTAATGCCGGCGGCGAGAAGTGCGACCCGGACCGAAACTGCGCCACTGTCGGGGTCTCGAACTCGAAGTCGCCCCATGAAGGGACGCGATCGCGGCTGAATAGTAGCGATGGTCTTTAGGGGCAACAAGCGCTCTGCGTGTGAATCTTTCGATGCGTTGCAGCATCACTATTTCGGTAGCGTCGCAGAACGACAACGCCGTTCCTGCTGCGCCGGCGCGAGCGGTGCGGCCGATCCGGTGAATGTAATTTTCCGGATCGTTCGGCAACTCGTAATTGATGACATGTGAAATGCCTTCAACGTCGATTCCGCGGGCAACAATATCCGTCGCAACCAGAGCATTGATCTTCCCTTCATGAAAGGCGAAGAGTGCCCGTTGCCTTGCATTCTGGCTCTTATTGGAGTGAATCGCTTCTGTTGAAATGCCGTGACTGGAAAGGTGCCGCATGAGACGTTCGGCGCGGTGTTTGGTACGGGTGAACACGAGAGCTCGCCGCACATCTTTCCCTTTCAGGATTTCCGCGAGGAGTAACCCCTTGTTGGCCTGCTCTACGAATAGCACCTTCTGATCAATATCCGGCGAAACCGAAGTGGGAGGAACGGTCTCGATTCTTACCGGGTTATTTAGCATGTCGCCTGCAAGCCCGACGATCTGGGCGGACATGGTAGCTGAGAATAAGAGCGTTTGGCGGTCGCCTGGAATCTGGCTTGCGATCCTACGAACATCGTGGATGAATCCCATATCGAGCATTCGATCTGCTTCGTCCAGGACGAGCACTTCGATTCGATCCAGCCGAACCTGTCTCTGTTGCATCAGGTCGAGCAAACGCCCCGGCGTCGCTACTAGAATCTGCACGCCATCGCGGAGTGCTTTTATCTGCGATCGTTGCGAAACTCCGCCTAAGACAACTGCGGTTCTCAACGGAAGATGCCGGCTATATGTGTCAAAGCTCGTCCGCACTTGCAGTGCGAGTTCACGCGTTGGGGTCAATATTAGAGCGAGTATTCCGCTGCCACGATGTTGCGTTCCGTCGGCATGAAGCCGGTGGAGTATCGGTAAAGCAAATGCAGCGGTCTTCCCGGTGCCGGTCTGCGCCGTCGCGAGAACATCGCGTCCTGCAAGCACCTCGGGAATTGCTGCGGTCTGAATGGGAGTTGGCTGTGCATATCCTTCCTCCGTCAGTGCGCGAAGAATGGGCTTACTCAAATGTAATTGTTCGAATGGATGTGAATTCATATATCTGTCCTAATTTGTACCGAGATTGAAGCGGCTCATTCTCGGTGGCGCTCAGAACAGTTCCGAGTATTGACGCAGGAGATCGTCGGGAGATTTCGTATTGAAGATAAGTGGGGAAACTTCGGTTCCCGGTTTGTGCTGGTCGTGCAGTTTGAGCGCTTGGCAATTGCCAAACTTCAGCATGAACCGTCAGAAGTGTAACACGGAAAGCGAAATAAATGCCGCGTCGCTTCTCTTCTCACGTATATTGAAATTCCGAATATTGAAGAAGGGGGGCCGATATGATCGCGTCCTCATGAGGTCCCTTGCGCCTCGCGTTAATAATGTGTGCGCCCGCCGCGTAGAAGACTCCGAAGTCCAGGCTCGGCGCACGCTGTGCTGGCGGTGGCGCAGGCTAGTCGATTTTCACCGACATGGTCTCATCAACGCTGATATGTTTAGGCGCCTTGGGGTCCGGGCCGGAATATGTCGCGCTAATCTTGAAGCTGGTCTCGCTGGCTTCGCTGGAGTAGATATAGTGTGGGCGTGTTGGGATGTGGGTGTCGCCGTCCCTGCGCAGTTCATCCAACGAAGCGTACTTCGCGTGCTCCACAAAGTAGCGACGTTCGGCATTGGCCATAGCCATCAGATCCTTCTGTATACCGATTGTGTCGATCACGGATGAAGCCGGGCTGCCGACAGGCGCCGCCTGCTTCGTGTAGATATAGGCCCCGGCTCCGACCACGACTATCAGCATAACGAATCCAAAACTTCGTCCCATTCACCACAGGGTAGCCGGGGGACATGGGGAGTCAACCTCTTTTGAAGTGATTCGACAGGTTGCGCCGGGCACCGGGAGCGGCTTGGCCACAATAACGCAGTGTGTGATGACCATACCAACGCCACACCGGTGCGCCGTGTCAGTCAAGAGTGCGCCGCACAACCGGCACATCCGGAATGGTTGAGTTGCAATTGCCGTCACCCATAGGACTGTTGTCATGCGCTTAGGCTGTCGCCCTCGTCGTCCCTGTGCAACACAAGGGCTGTGAATCTTTTGAGGCATTCGAGGCAGCCGCACATATGCGCTTGCTCGGCGTCCGCCAAGAACAGATCGCAGTTGTTAACAACTTGCTTTATCCGCTCTACGGAGATGTGCGCATCTTGCGGATCTGCCATGCCAACTGCCAGAAGGCCCTGCGCCGAGGCGCAGACCTTCAGCCTCCCTCTTGGCGCGTTGCAAATCACTTGCCAGGAGAACTGGGCGGACGGCAACTTCTTGGTGTACGTGTATAGAAATTTCTCACTGAAGCCGAGAATCGGCGCGATTTGCTGAACATCCGGGAGGCGATCCTGTGACCAGGAGGCTGTGGGCTTGGCTTTGGGCGGCCGCCTGGAGGAGTTTGGCGACCAGCTTAATGTCGGCTGCGCTTCGGCCTCGTCCTCAAAGCCCGTCCCGCGGCCTCCTGCGGGATCGTGCATTGCCTGTCTTTGAACTTGGGAAGCTTCAATCACGCAGAATTGTGTAGGCTTAATCATGAGCACTTCTGCAATTCAGGATCTCTACCCTGACGATTTGGCGCACTGCTTTGGCTGTGGGCGCAATAATCCACACGGATACCGATTGAAGGGCTATGCTGAAGGTCCAAACCTTGTAGCTCACTTCACGCCTGAACGTCATTATGTGTCCATCCCAGGGTTTGTGTATGGCGGCTTACTGGCTTCATTGGCCGACTGCCACGCAATGGCGACAGCGACCGCCGCGGACCTGGCCGAGTCCAGCAATCGACCAGCACCGCGATATGTCACCGCCTCGCTGCGGGTTGACTATTTGAAACCGACTCCATTGGGCGTGGAACTGGAGATCCGGGGCCGAGTCAAGGAGCAAGGCGCAAGGAAAAAAGTTATTGCGGTTACGATCTCCGCGTCGGGAACGATTACAGTACGTGCCGACGTTGTGGCAGTGCATATACCTAAAGCGATGGAACAACCGCCAACGGCAGGATGATGCGGGGCTATACACGATGAGCTATCCCCGGCGCCGCTCCAGTCGGCCCTACCGCCGATGGTTGACATCGACCAGATTTGTTAGGATGGCCATAGCGTGGCAATCACATCCGCGGACCGCTCCAATAGCGCCTGCACAAACAGCGCAATTCGGTATAGTAAAATCCTCCTAATCTTCGGACGGAGTAAGAAACATGGCGAGCGATCTAACTGGCCGGTTTCTTCTGACCTGCCTTGCGGCTTTCATCCTCTTCTGGACTGTGATGGCTTTCTCGACCAAGCGCACAGTCGAGGCCAGCCGGTCGCAGAATATCTGGACATCCGTCGTGATCGCGGTCTTTGTACTGTTGATGGTGTGGAGAGGCCGTTCCCTCGGTCCTGGGCCTCTGTTGTGGCCGCATAATCTAACAACAGGCGTCATCGCCGACGTTGTTACATTCTTAGGCTTACTCCTAACGCTGTGGGCGCGTGTCGTACTGGGTGGCAACTGGAGTTCCGGAGTCGCGTTCAAAGAGCAGCATGAATTGATCGAGCGCGGGCCTTATGCTTACGTGCGCCATCCGATTTACAGCGGTGTTCTCCTCATGTTCCTCGGTATAGCGATATTCCGTGGCCGTGTGACCGGATTTGTTTTGCTCGCGATCCTTTTTGTTGGACTTTGGTTCAAAGCCGTACAGGAGGAGAAACTGCTGACGCGCCACTTTGGCGAAGCCTACCCGCAATATAAGAAGCGGGTCAAGGCACTCGCTCCTTTCGTCTGGTGATCTCGCAGTTCTGCGCGGCTGTGCCGGGGCATCCAAAATCCGGCGCGGGGCTCCTCGAGCGCCGTTTGGACCTGAATTATATAGTACTTTGCATTGTAGAGTACTCGTCTATAATATGGCGATGAACGTAAAGATGATCCTTCCCGCGCTCACCGAAGCGACCAGCCCCCTATTTCGTCCCATCAAATATTCGCTCTTCCCGCCGCTCGGCCTGGCGACCCTCGCCGCATACCTCGACGAAGATGATGAAGTCACGATCACGGATGAGCACGTTGAAAGACTAAACCTGGCGGATACACCGGAGTTGGTTGTGATCCAGGTGTACATCACATCTGCGTATCGCGCTTACCAAATTGCCGACCATTACCGCCGAAAGCGTGCTTATGTCGCGATCGGCGGACTGCACGTCACTTCCCTTCCTGATGAAGCGGCGCTGCATGGGGATACGATCTTCCTCGGCCCTGGTGAAGATACGTGGCCGCAATTCTTACGAGACTACAGGGCAGGACATCCCGCCAGACGGTATCAATCTCAACGGCGGACGTTAGCGAATGTGCCGCCAATCCGTCGTGATCTGATCAAACGCCACTTGTATCTGGTCCCCAATCCATCGTCGTCTCACGCGGCTGCCCGTATGTCTGCGATTTTTGCTACAAGGAAGCATTCTTCAAGGGTGGCCGTTCCTTCTACACGCAATCCGTAGATGCCGCTCTGGCGGAGATCGACCGTCTACCGGGTCGGCATCTCTATTTCCTGGACGATCATTTATTTGGCAACGCCCGCTTTGCATTGGGACTGTTCGACGGAATGCGCGGCATGGGCAGGCTGTGGCAGGCCGCCGGTACGGTCAATTCCGTCCTGCAACCGCAGTTGCTGGAGAAGGCAGTCGCTTGCGGCCTGCGTAGCCTCTTCGTCGGATTTGAGACCGTCAGCCTTAGCAATTTGCGCAGCCAGCGGAAGATCCAAAATGTCGGCTATGACTAAAATGATGCGGTGCGGCGGCTGCACGATGCGGGCGTGATGGTCAATGGCAGCTTTGTCTTCGGGATGGACGATGATGATGAAGCTGTATTCGGAAGTACTGTGGAGTGGGCAGTCTCGCAAGGCATAGAAACCGCCACATTTCACATCTTGACGCCGTATCCAGGCACTGCGCTCTACTCCCGGATGAGGGCCGAGGGGCGCATCCTACATGACAATTGGGACCTGTATGACACGCGGCATGCGGTATTCCAGCCGAAACGTATGACACCGGCGCGACTGGAAACGGGCTATTGGCGGGCATACAAAGACTTCTATCGGTGGGGATCAATCCTCCGAGGAGCTAGGGCGAAGCTCACAGGGTCCGCCCAATTGCGCCACGTTGCTTACGCGGCTGGTTGGAAGAAGTTCGAGCCGCTGTGGAACCTCATCATTCGTGCGCGGCGCGTGACAATGATGTTGCCACTGCTGGAGACCATACTGGGTGAGTTTGGAAGGCGTCAGTCGGATAACTGCTGCAAGAAAGGAATCAAGCGTCGCGGAGTTGTTGACAAAGCCAGGCTATCAACGATTCCACGGACGTAGTTGATCGGTAGCGCTATTCCGCGCCAGAATCTTAACGAGCCTCAATCAGGAGTGTGTCATGGATACGATCGAAATGATGCGTCCCGTTCTAAAGAGCCAGTATCACGCTTCACTCGCAATGCTTCGAGACACGATAGAACGATGCCCCGACGCACTGTGGACCAGCGGCGCTTATCTCAACCCATTTTGGCGGATCGCTTACCACGCGCTGTATTACACGCATTTCTATCTCCAGCCGCATGCGGATTCCTTTCGTCCATGGGAACATCACCAGACGGGAATTCAATTCATGGATGACCAGCAGCGCCCGCCGGACCGTGCGAGGATTGGGGAGCTACCGCATCGTCCGCCCAAGACGGGAAAACCATACACAAAGGAAGAAGTGCTGGCCTATTGGAACATTTGCGATAGCGCGATCGATCGTGCTGTTGATGCGCTCGATATTACCAACCCGGACTGTGGATTCTTTTGGTACAAGGTCTCCAAAATAGAACATCAGATCATCAGTCTTCGGCACCTTCAACATCATATGGCACAGCTCGGGGATCGCATACGCGCTGCGACGAACACGGGCATTGGGTGGGTGGGAAGCCGACACTAAACTAATCAAGATTTCAGATGTTCACTTGCTCCCCGGCACGCGGACGTCGGGCTGTTTGGGCGGGGCGCCACGGCGCCAGAAGACTTCAGGCTCGATGGTG
>Ga0137377_10002220_pt1 | contig 14331 bp, 7 predicted proteins | sample SagtaG_22_FD_104815 | JGI IMG/M metagenome (GOLD analysis project Ga0137377, IMG submission 104815) | Vadose zone soil microbial communities from Sagehorn Ranch, Mendocino, California, USA - Sage2_L_40_16 metaG | ecosystem: Environmental > Terrestrial > Soil > Vadose zone | place: USA... | reverse complement strand
TCGAGGTCCTGCGCCTCATCGATGATCACGGCATCGTAGCGCTGGTAAAGCTCGCTCTGCTGCACCATAGCCTCAGCACGCGCCCGCCGCTGCTGCCAGCACTCCCGTCCGCTGGCCTGTAACAGCTCGCGCCACCGTTCATACACCCTCCATACAACCGCGCGTTGCGTGGCGTTCAAGGGCAGTTTGCGCCCGGCGCGCGGCGTACGCCCATACTCTTCCAGGCTCTGCACCTGCCGCGCGATGATGACCTGCAAGATCTCCTGCAGCAAATAATTGTTGCCCATGCGTGCAAGCGTCTGTTTCTGCGCCTGCTGTTGCAGCAGATTGCCCTCAAATGGCGTCTCAGTCACTGCCTGCTTGAGCAGCCGCATAAGTTCCTCGTCGCTGGCGATCTCTTTGACCTGCCCGCAGCCGTGCAGGATATCATAAGCCAGCTTATCAGCCGTCGAGACGCGTACATGTTGAGCATGGGAGCCGAGCAGTTGTTGTAACAACTGCTCCGAGGATTTGATGAGGGCGTTGGTATAGGTGGTGAAGAGCAGGCGTGGTGCCGCTTTACCCGCGCGCTGCAACTGTTCCAGCATCGAACGGATGCGGTAGAGCGCCACAGTGCTCTTGCCCGTGCCGGGTCCTCCCTTGACCAGCGTGGGACCCGCCGCGTTGATTGACCAGGAGACGTACTTCTCCTGCTCGGGCGAGAGCTTGAGCAGAAAGCTCAGCAGCTCGCCTTCTTTGTAGCGCATCAGGTCATCGACGTCGTTCAGTACGAGATCGGGCTGTTGCAAGACCTGGACCAGCGGCAGCTCAAACATATATGCATCGATTTTTAGCAACACCTCATCATCGACCCCTGGACAGCCCAGCAACTCTTCCTCCGTCTTCAGTGGCAGCAAACGTTTATGATACACCTCTGATACGTGCAAACTTTTGAGTAATTCCCCCGTAATCGGCTCGGGCAGCACCTTGCTTTTGGGCGTGACAAAACTCTCCCAATCGGGCTGGGCCGTCTTCTCTGCTGCCGTATCTGCCCCCTCATCTTCACCGTCTTCAAACCCGGCCTCCGCGTCATCAAGTTGTTCCACGTCGGCATCAAACTTGCCCTTATACGTATCCTCCCGGCGCTTCTCAAGCTTGAGCACGCTGATGTTCTGTTTCTCCAGCGTATAGATAATGCGGTAATCGCCCGAGCGGATGCGATACGGCTTGCCCACCAGGTGCGTCAACTGCTTCTTCACCTTGCCATCCGGCAGGGGGTCTTGTACCAGCATATCGACCTTCGCCATCACCTGGTGCAGCTCCTTGGCCGCTAGCGCCGTCACCCCATGCAGGAACACCGGCTTCATCGTAATCTGCCACTGCGTCGTCATCTGCGATACTCCATCAGGATTTCACGGTACTCACTGAAAGACGCTGCAGAAATGCGACAGCAGAGTTTTTTCCAAAGTAGAAGAAAAACCTCTTGTTGCATTTCTCATGCGCATGACAACATACCGAAACACTGCTGTCCATGCTTTTTTACACCGTCACAATTACTAAGTCTTCGGCCGACAATTCCATCGTTTCGAGCACTTGAAAGCAAAAATGCTGAATACTATGAGCTGATAAATTGACCTCAATAAATGTTCCATTCTTGAGTTCTCGTGCTTTTGTAAATCTCTTTTTATCCCGCCCAACAAAACGTGGAAACTGCTGCATAATCTGCTCAAATTTTTCTGGCCTTACATCGGCAATAGTATTCATTGTTCGCTCAAGCACATCGCGCCACGAATGAACTGCAAAGGATTGACCAAGAATAGAAACTGTTGTAGGGGTGGTTCCTGTTACCTTCTTGGGTTCATAATTGCGCCACTTGGAAGGTAGAATTTCTTCTTCCGCTTTGCCTCCTTGTGTCATTGTGAGTATTTTCCACTCCTTGCCAGAAGCCCCGCGACCAGCTTCAGTGATTTCCCAAATCCCTCGTGGGGAATCCAACTTCAAAAGACCTTCTTCCACCATTGTATTGCGTGCCCATTGGGCCGCGTTACGCCAGCGCAGCATCTCTGTACCTGAGGCAAGCGGCTCATAATCTACCTGCCTCAACACTCCCCTCATCGATTGCTCCACCTTTTCTAACACATCGTTCATCTCGGCTGATCCACCCAACTTGTTGAGTGCCTCCAAAATGGGCTGATAGTAGGCTATCTCTGGTGTGCGCAGCCCCCTTTGCAAGCGTCCTAGATTGCGCCGCTTGATAGGTAGAATTTCTTCTTCTGCTTTGCCTCCCTGTGTTACTGTAAGTGTTTTCCACTCCTTGCGAAGAGATACTGTTTTATCTCGAAAAGCTGTGACTTGAGCCGCGTGTTCAATAGCTTTGTGTGCCCCATCATAGTCACGCCTCGCCAAAGCCATCGTAGCAACTTTATTGATGAGATCAACCTCCGCCTCGATCTCTTCCATGAGCATCTCAAAAGCAGCAAACACGTTGGGAGTATTATTCTCGATCATGGCTCGCTCCTTAGTTTCTACTAGTCGCTACATTTAGATTTCGCTTGTGCTGCCTATACCAAGGGTATGACATGGCGACCGCAACTTCCACAATAATCAGTCAGGGTTTCACGGTACTTACTGAAAGACGCTGCAGAAATGCGAAAGCAGAGTTTTTCCCAAGGTAGAAGAAAAACCTCTTGTTGCATTTCTCATACGCATGACATCGTTACCGTGAAACTCTGTCCATCTTTCCTCGCTCTATAGTTTAAGCCGTGCCTTCGATCCTAAAACAACGCTCCCTGCTCCACATCCCCACTATCTATCGGCTCCACATCTCCTGTATCCACATTCACCCGACCCGTATTACTTCTCCCATTTTTATTAGCCTTGTTGCCCTTGCCTTTGCTCCCTTTCCCCTCAAACAACCCCGCCTTCACCTCTCCCTCGTGACGCTGGTGATTCAGCGATAACAGCCGATCCAACACCTCGCGACGTGCCGCTTCGCTAATCGTATATCTTACTCCCTGCTTCGTCTCGTGAAAGCCATGCTCCAATTTCAAATCATCCCACCCATACGCCTTCGCTACGGCCTCGTCCATCTCTTTGTGTAATTCCCGCAACGTGATGATATCCTTGGCATCCTCCTGAGGGTCGTGAAAACGGTTGTAGGTTTTAGTCAGTCCTTCCTGATTCTTCTGCATGATAAATTGACGGTAGGTGTAATAGCGTTTGCCGATATCGTCGAGACCTTCCATGTTTTGGGGGAAAGGGAAAGTTTCAAAACAGTCAGAAAGCGTGTAACGTAACCTCGTTTCTAATGTTGATCCATTAAGTCGTGCCCAATCTTCATGAAATGTACATTGAATAACGACGAACTCTGCATCCGTTTCTAATATCAAAACTCCTATAGTATTTGCATAAACAATACTGGTTTTTGTCCAGGTACATGTCATGTATTTTGTAACAAATGGAATAACCATTACCCGCTTCCTACCTGCTACAGCATTATAGAGAGCAGGACGTTTTTCTGCATAAATCCACCATTTTTCTGGTAATGGTTTTCTTGCAACATACTCACCTTTCTCATTAGTTCTTTGCCGTTCCGGCTTAACTTTTTCCTGCACAATTTGTATGCAATCTGAGTAAGACCTTGCTTGTTCTAAAGACCAATCATGAAAATTGATTGCCCATCTACTAGGTGATTGGTCAGGACGAGTATTTAAATCTTCAGCACTTAAATATGGAAACAGAACATTTTTGTTCAACGGTTCTTTCTTAAGCAAATCTAATGCTTCTTGTGGATCTAGTAAAAACCCCGAACCATACACTTTAGAGCCTTCAAAGGATTTATTTATGTTGCTGACAAGTGAATAAGGTTTTCCTTTTGTTGTTCCTGATGAAATAAGAAAAGTAGTAATGCTTTCCACCTTCTTGCCATCTAATAGGTATAAGCCATTCCATCTCCCTTTTTTCATCCATATGTTGGCAACTTCCAAGCTAGCCATCCCAGGCCATTTGCGGCTAGATACAGCATAGGGAATTGTCCAACCAGAGGCAATGATCTGGTCAAGCCCTACTTCGCGAGTATCTCCTTGAGCAATTGTGTTAGTTGCAAGCAGACCACACATACCACTATATCCCACTAATTTGGTTGCTTTTAGGAAAAAGTAGGCACATAAATCTGCACGTCCCCGCTTCCCTTGTGCAAGATACTTAACAAGGAAGTCACGATAGTCCGTTCCAAGGGCACCTGTAATTAAATGACCACCCTGAAATGGAGGATTCCCCATAATCGCTGCAAACCCGGCCTTATTTCCCTTGTTCACGAACACTTCTGGAAACTCCAGGAACCAGTGGAAAGGTTTTCTGTTTTTCAGCAACTCATCCACTTCGGCACGCAACTTTGCAAAAGCGACACGAGAGGCTTCCCAGCCTTTATCGGTGGTGGGCTGATTACGGTTCTCCTCATAACCTTTGACCATCACAGCATATTCCATACCCACGGTGCCCTGGATGCCATCGCGTCGCCTGGGTTCGCTGAGCGCCATACCTATCAACATATCGGCCCCGAGCTTGACCACCTCCATGGCCTCGTCGGCCTCTTTGAGCAGGCGCTCCTTCGCCTGGATATCGCGTACGTCGTGGTCGGTCAACTGGTTGATCTGGCTGCGCAATTTGAGGGCCGTCGCCAAGGCTCGCTCCAGAGCGCCGCGTATCCAGACCATTTGCCTCACCTCGCCCGGCTTGGCATCCATTGACCAGTTATACAACTGGCGCTCGTTAACGCCTAAAAGGGAATCACCGTCGCGCAGGGCATGATCCAGGAAAGTGAAGGGGCGGTTCTTGGCCAGCGTGATCAGCCACAGCGAGAGCTTAGCCATCTCGACGGCCATGGGGTTCTTGTCCACGCCATACAGGCAGCGCTCGCTGATCAGGCGGCGCGCCAGCGCCAGGCGCTCCTCGGTATCACCGGGCAGCAGCTCTTCTTCGGGTTTGCCCTGCGAGAGCAGGCCCTCGGGCGTGATCTGCGGCTTGTGCGGGCTGCCATTGCCGTTGAGGGCGTTCTCGGCGTTTTCCCAGGCCTCTACCAGCTTCTCGGAGAGGTAGCGGCAGCTCTGCACCAGGAAGGCGCCTGAACCCATGGCCATATCGCAGACCTTCAGGTCCAGGATCTCAGCTGCCGGGCGCAACTGCCACTTTTCCTGGGGCCAACCTTCTGCCGGACCTGTGTAGACCAGCGGGTCAAGGGTATGCTGTACAATCGGCTCGGTTAGGCTGCGCGGCGTGTAGTGCGTGCCTGTCGAACGGCGGTCGCTGCCCTTGGTGACATAGATTGAACCAGGCGTGACGATCACAAAGTTGCCGAAGGTGTCCTTGCGCAGCAGGCCCGCGTAGGTCAGCACGCGCTGGAAGATCTCCTGCCTGTTATCGCAGGCCTCCATCAAGCGGCTGCGCTCCTCCTGCTTCTCCAGAGTTTGGGCCAGCCCCTTACGTAACGTCACGAGACTGCGGCCCGTGCGTTCTTGCAGGAATTCCAGTAGCTCCTGCTCACTTTTGCGCGCTTTCTGCTCCAACTCGTCCAGGGTAGCCTCTGGCTCGGTATCTGAGCTGCCAACCAGTCCAAGGATGGTTGTGCTCGTTCGTTTGGCCGTATGGTCCAGCAGGCCCTCGTAGACGTGGCCGATCTGCTCGATGTCCAGGCCGCGGAAGGAGAGGCGGCGCGGCTCGACCGCGCCGCCGGGAACCCTGGTCTGCAGGAATTGCAGGGCGTTGAGCAGGTGCAGCACCGTGCGGTTGTCGATGAGCAGGGGGGCGGCCGGCACATCGCGCCACGAGGTGCCTGCTTTGCGCCCCTCGAAGAAAGGGTAGTGGTCGGGGTCAAAGAGCCGCCCGCCATAGGCTGGCAGGCGCAGGTCGGGATACTCGATACCGCCATAGACGACGCGGAAGAGCGCCAGCAGGCGACTCCAGGCATCAAAGCGCAGGCTCAGCACCTCCTCGGCGTGCTGGTCGGCCTGTTCGCGCAGCTGCTTGTGCATGGTGGAGACGGCATAGTTCTGTTCGTAAAGCGGGTCGCCCAGCATGAGCATCCCGCGCTCCTCGGCGGAGAGCAGGAAGACCAGGCGCATCATCACCGTCAGCGCTGCCTCGTACAGCTCTTTTTCCGTAATGCCTTGCAACAGCGTGCGCTGGTTATCCTTGTCCAGGCGGTCGAGCGTCTGCACCAGCATCTCCACGGCGCGCAGTACCTGGTCGCCCAGCTGGCTCGTGACCTCCTGCTGCTTCTGTGCGCTCTTCGTCAGCAGCGCCTCCAGCGTCTCGTCCTCCGGCACGTTGAAGAAGCGCTCCATGCCCAGCAGGCTGCGGAATGCCTGCAGTGTGACCGGCTCCTCCAGCCAGATCTCGGCATCCCAGCCATAATAACCTGTCGTCTCGTTGGCAGGTGCATCTACCAGCATCCAGTTTCTACCGTTGGTGACCAGTCCCAGCCGCGTCTCGGTATTGCGTAGGAGCTCCATCATGCGCGTCGCCGGGGAGGCCTTCCAGTGCTTCTCGGCCACCACCCTCTCCAGGTCCTGCGCGGCCGGGTATTGTTGGATCAGCAGGCGCGGCTTCGGGTCAAAGGGCGAGCGGATCACCATCAGCGGCCGCAGCGTCTCGCCATGATCTTTAGCCTCGTAGCGCAGCTCGCTGGGAATCTGTTGCCCTTCGAGGATCGTATCGGTGCGCAGTTCCAGCACCTCCTCCAGCACAAAGCGCAGCCACTGCCTGTGGATGGCCGAGTCTGGCCGGTTGCCCGCCTGGTTATCTGCCCACTCGTCATACGCCAGCCGCAAGCGCCGCCGCACCTCGCTATCATTCTCCTTCTTATCCAGTCCGTGCGGAAAAATCTCCAGCAGCACGGGCATACTCAAAAAAGTCCCGGAGACCTCAATCAGTGAAAGCCACTCGGCATGTTGCCGGGCAATAGCGCGATCAGTCGCCATCTATCTGCACAATCCTTTCTTCACCAATTCCCGAACAGGTATCCGTTACGGATACCGCCACCATTGTTCTGTCTCTCCACCAATTGTTCTATTTCCCCCTCCTTCCATTTGCCCTCGCTCAGCTACCGGGCCAGGCGTTCCGGTACCAGGTAAGTTACAGCCACGGGGAAGAGGCGCGACTGTGGGTTGGCGAAGCGCTGTTGAATGCGCCGCGTCTCCTCCGCTATCTCCGTATCGATCTGCTCGACGCGCTCCTCCAGCGCGGCAACATTGCGCTCGAATTGCTGGCGCTCCTCCGTCGAGAAGCCTGACAGCTGCAACTGCACCACCTGGGCCGGCCGCTGGATCTCCTTGAGGATGCTCGCCTGCAGCTCCGCGAGGATGGCCTGGATATCGCGTTGTTCTTTGGCGGCGCTATCTGCTAGCACCCTTTGTAGGCTCTGCTCGCGCTCGCGCATGCGCACCTCCAACGACTGCATCAGCGGGTCTCGATACTCTTCCCACAGCTCGGCCAGGCGCTGGCGTACATCTTCCGCCACTGCGCGATCCTGCGCTTCCGCCAGCGCCTCCCTGAGCTGGCGCTCGTTCATACGCGCGAAGCGCCCCTCGCGTAAATAGCCACCGGCCGCGATCACCTCTTCATGCAGGCGCTGGTTATCGCCGCCCAGCATGAGTAGGCGCGCGTGGGCAATCACGACAGGTGTATCCAGGATATGGCTGGGTACGGTGCGCGCCGTGACGCGGTAGAGCTTGCGCTGGTCGCCGCTCGTCCAGACTTCGGCGCGCAGCAGGCGCAGAGAGGTGGTCACCAGGCGGTGGTTGAGGTGTGCCAGCACGACATCATCACGTCCCCGCGCCAGGTCGTGGTCAAACACGATGGGCCGCTTAATCCGGGTATGCGGATGCTCCAGGCCGTTGGTACATCTTGCCCAGCTGCCACTCAGCTCAGGTACGTCAAAGACCTCGATGGGTGGATAGTGACCATATGGATCGTGCAGTACGCGTCGCTGTAAAGCTGGCTGCCGGGCAATCTCAAGCGCTGTCTCAACGACGGCCTGGATATTGGCGGGAGTCAGTTCGAGCGCGCGTTTGCCCTTTTGCAACTGCTGATAGAGCTGGTTGATATGCTCTTGCAGTTTCTCGCGCTGCTTGCGCTCAAAGGCGTGCAGCCTGCGCGAGGGCGAGTTTTCCTCCGCCTGGCGCGTATCCAGCGAGCGTTCGCGTCCCAGCATAGCCTTCTCGACGCGATCAGCAATCACCGGGCCGACATTGCCCAGGTCTTCACGAATGCGATCAATTTTTTTCACCGCCCGCATCAAGAATTCCAGGTCAGCATCCAGCTTGCTCAGGGTACGGTCTGGCGTATCCTCATCCCGGTAAGTGCTGCTGACAAAGTGATAGATATTGACCATGGATGCGCGCTGCCCATGACGGTCGATGCGCCCGTTGCGTTGTTCCAGCCGATTGGGATTCCAGGGAATCTCGTAGTGGATCAGGCGCGAACAGTGATTTTGCAGGTCGATACCCTCGGATGCCGCGTCCGTTGCCAGCAGGATACGCACCGATGCTTCGGCAGGTTCGGCCTGGAAGGCAGCTTTGATTGCCTCGCGATCCTGCGTCTGCATGCCGCCATAGAGCATCAACAAGCGCTTCTCGCCATCCGGCCCCTTTTCGGCAAAACCCTCGCGCGCCAGCAGGCCGTACAGCCAGTTCTGCGTCGCCCGGTACTCGGTAAAGATAATCACACGCTCGTTCGACCAACGTCCACCCGGCTTGATATGCTTGTGCAGCCAGTCCACCAGCTCCCAGGATTTGCTATCGGGCCGGTGACGTGCGCTCTCCGCCCATGCCCGCATCTGGCCTAACAGCTTCTGTTCCTGCACATCCGGCTCGCGGAAGAGCGGCGCGGTCGCCTCCAGGGCCTCGTTAGTTGCGTCATCCAGGACCTCGTCGTTATCGCTCTCCTCTTCCAACTGCTCGACCTTGCTGCGCAAAATGCCCACGCTTGGCCGCCTGGTCACGCTGGTATGCCGCTGGGCCTGCTTCAGCGATTGCTCATGCTGGGTCAGGGTGGCATAGAAGGCCTCGGGCGAGGAAAAGAGGCGCTTCTTGAGCAGCTTGACGACAAACTCGGTGGCATAGAGTTCGCTGGCATCATCGGCCTGGTTAATGCGCGACTGGGTGTACTGTTGCAGGTACTGGTGTATATCGCGTTCTTGCTGCGTATATTCGACCGTGATGGCATCGATGTTGCGTAGTGGGAAGCGCGGCGAACCGTCCCACTTTTTCGGTAATTCCGATTTCAGACGCCGCACCATGATCGCGTTCAACTGGTCGTGATCCGGCTCTACGCCCCGGGCAAAACGCTGGTTATCCAGCAACTCCAGCAGAGCGGAGAAGCTCTCGCGATAGCCGTTGTGCGGCGTGGCCGAGAGGAAGAGCTTGTGCTCAAAGTGCGGTGCGAGGCGGCGCAGGGCCTGTGTGCGCTGCGAATCGGTAGCGTACTTGCCGCGTCCAGAAGGGGCCACGTTATGGGCCTCGTCAAGAATAAGCAGGTCGAATTTGCGCGGGTAGAGCGACTCACCTTCGGCGGGCAGGATCTCGCTGAACAGGCGCATGGGACGCTCCCGTTTCAAGAAATCAATCGAGGTAATCAGGCGCGGAAAGTGCGTCCAGGGGTTGACATGTAGGCCCCGCTCGCGCCGCAGCATCCTCATCAGTTCGCTATCCACGATGCGAAATTCCAGGCCAAATTTATCGCGCATCTGGTCGTGCCACTGCACCTGCAGCGCGGCGGGACAGATGACCAGGATACGCCGGGCGCGGTGGCGAATAATCAGTTCTTGCGCCACCAGCCCGGCCTCGATCGTCTTGCCCAGTCCAACGTCATCGGCGATCAGCAGATTGGCGCGGGGCATGCGAATAGCGCGCGCCACGGGATCAAGCTGGTAGTCTTCCAGGTCGATGCCACTGCGGAAAGGAGCCTGGATCGCCTTGATATCGGCGCTGGAGGCAGCCCCCCACTTCACGGCATTGAGAAAAGTATCCAGGCGCTGCGGCGTATCGAAGCCAACCGGTCGAGGCAGAGGCGCTTTATCGATCGCCGTCGCCCCCGGTTCGATCTCCCAGATGACCTGCAGCTCCTCGCCCATAGCATCATCTTCAACAGAGGAGAGCGTAACCAGGTGCTGTCCCTGCCAACTGGCGGAGGTAAGAATGTCGGGTGGAAGCGGACTTTGCGCGATATCAACAACCACGTAGCGCTGCCGCCGGACGTCCACCAGCTGTCCCGGCTCCGGCACTGGTACCTGTAGAACACGGCTCACAGATTGAAGCCTCCTTGCTAGCAATACATAGATAAGCAGAGTCTTTATTTCTCTCTATCTATCAACAAGTGATGTGGGCAGCTGCTACCATCCACCCTTCCCCGTCACCAGAGCAATGAGTACTATGGGAAGCATCGTGTAGGACAAGACATAAAAATAATCATCAGAGCTTTACCCTGCTCCCCAAAAAATGATATAGTCACAATATGTAATTCTCTTTCGTATAACTTATTGGGTCAGTTGCTCACTTTTAAATGTAGCGTTATTATACACCTGTAAAGCAAACAAATCTATACATACGCTCATTTCTCAAATGGAAGTATCAACGATATAGAGCCTTCCCTCCACATACCACCAGGATTCCGTCTGTAATCAGCGTAATCAACGTAATCAGTGTCATCATCAGCTATGGTCATCAAAGTGAATCAGGGGTGTGAGCACGGTAGGAACCAAAAGTCGGAATAAGGAAGAAATTGCCACTCGTTTTCTTTTATTTGAGAGGTAAAAGCGGTAGGATCGACTCTTCATAGAGCTTCTTCATAGAGCTTCTTCTCTAAAAATTGCTTCTTTCTTTTGTGATGGAGAGCTTGCCTTATCCGCTCTACAAGCTGGCTCAACGTGTTATTCCGACTTTTGGTTCCTACCGTGCTCACACCCTTAGTAGCATCGCATTGTTAGCTGAGTCCTTTCAACGTGTTAGCTAGCAATCGGTATAATGGATTATTCCTGAGACTCCTTCCAGGAGTAGTACTCTCTGGTTTCGCGCTGTGCAACCTCGAGCAAATGAGCGCGACCAGCATCATTGATGCACCATGTATACGCATCCTCATCATGGTCTACATACCCACGCTTTGCCCAGAATGAAAGAGCCATAGAAGTCATGGGAAAATTCGTTTTTTCCTCAATCTCGCTCTCTTTTGCTGGACGCCCAAATTCACACACGACTAGTAACACATGTAAATCATGGAGTCCTCTCAGACTCTCATTTTTCTTTGCCATTGTGGTTACTCCTCCGTATACATGTGAATACAACAAGCGGAATAATGGATTACTGAAAGCTCTGTATGTATCTCACCAGCCGCTCAATGCGTTCAGGATCATCTTGAAGCAAGCCGAGTGCCATATTGCACGGCCCACACAAGAGCGCCCTGACCTGTCCTGTAGCTTGATTGTGGTCAACGGCTAAATCCAGGTGCGCTCCATTGCGGTGGTCAATACCCATTTCGGGATTGCCACATGAGGCACAAACGTCGTTTTGTGCTTTGTACATTGCATCATACTCGGATCGCGTGAGCCCAAACCGTCGCTTTAACGATGCGCTCTTCTGTTCTGCTGGATCGCGTGGCCTGCGCGTTGCCCGCTGATAGGCAAGCTGACAGTCCTTACACTACGAGAAGGACCCATCTTTATAGGCGGTTGCGCGGTAGAACTCAGAAAGCGGTTTCACCTCGTTGCATTTTGTACATGGATTCATCGAAAAATCCTTTTAAGCATGCAGCATACTAGATTAACTATAGCACATAGCGCGTAACACGTAGCTATGTGAAAAGAGGTAATCACTGTAATAACCCCTTTTGGAGAGATGTATTTTGAACGAAGAACCAACGGGATGCGCAACGAGATGCATCTCTCAAGCGAAGTGGCTCCGGATCGTTCTTTGTTGCATCCATGGTTTCTGCACTGAAGCGGAACTTCTAAACATCGCTTGCTTGCTTGCGATGTGGCCGAGATTGCTTGTGAAGGCGCTTCGTACTATACAGCCTGCTTGCTGTCATCTCGTTGCGCATCCTGTAGGAAGACCCCAATCTCATGATAAGTAACACTCATGCTCGTGAGAGTATAATGCCCCTAGCTGAGTTTGTCTATCTCAAGGAAGGATTCTATGACCGATCTGGAAAACATGGATGAGCTAGAAGCCGATTATGGCCCGCCCGCTCCATACGCAGAGCATCGTATTGGTGAGCGGGTCACCTACCAACAGAAAGGCAGGCAGTTCACTGGCACCATCATCTATGTGGCTGCACCACAAGTGATCTCAGGTGAACAGATTCCGACTACCTATGTGATCGTGCGCGATCATCATGAGGGTATGCCAGACCTAGTATTCCCCGGTGAGATCGTGCAGAGTGCAAGGTAAGCTTGGCCTCTGCAAAGAAGAGGATGGACAAAATGACCAGGAGGTCATCTTGGCTGCTGCTTTTCTGTGCAGTGTGGGCGCTCGGCCCGAGCAGCATTTAGTTGCACTCTCCCCTACGTTCTCCGGTGAACGAAAGTCCAGTGTCATCAGCCCATCCATCTTCATATAATCGGCAGCAATTGAACTTGCAACACCCCATTTCGCGACATTGACGCAGTAGGATTCGCTTTGAGAGGCCTTTCTTGATGAGTAATATCTTTCGTCGTCTTAGCCGCGTAAGCGGGCCTGTTTGGCATCTGGTGAATCGTGGGAATCAATCATATAAGGGGATAGATTGGCCGATTTAGCGAGGCGAAATATCTCTGCAACCCATGCTTACTATGCACCATATTTACCCAGCTCCACAGGGTGATCCGTACGCTTACCGTACAGTTTTCACGTTTTGATCCGTTGATTCAAGAGAGAGATCATCCTTGCGTATTGCTGGTGGCGTAATCAGCGTAATCAGTGTAATCAACACTGATAGCCCTTGATATGACCCACCGTATTTTTCCTGATCTGCCACATCCAGTGACCCATTGGTGATATTCTGGAGCGTGACGGGCATACGCGCACTTCACACCATACAAAAAAGCGAACCTGCCTCTTCATGTGTGTTGCTTCCAACTGACTGCACTGATTACACTGATTACACTGATTACACTGATTACAGTCTTGTCCTATCGATCTTGCTTATGCAGAGAACTTTCTGGAGCTTGGATGCTCTTTATCCACGATCACCTCTTTTTTTGCAAACAGGACATAGCATATGTTTCTTCCCATCTTGTTCTTGCCACATAGCATACTTCCTATTGTACAGTAGAGAGCGTTCCCCAAAAACACGAAAAGGATGGCTTTTCAGGCAAAAAGCCATCCTTGTGCTATGGCCATTATGTATGCTGACTGCTACCAGGCTGGATGCTGTCTACTTTACAGCGTTCGTCGTCAAGACGCGAAGCGTATGGGCCTGGCAGATGGCTATCGCGGCGGCATCAGCGGCATCATCTGGCCGAGGTATCGTAGTGAGGCGGAGTATAGAGCGTACCATAGCCCCCACTTGCTCTTTCCGGGCAGCACCATAACCAGTGACCGCTAGTTTGATCTCATTGGGAGTGTACTCTGCAATAGTTAGCCCGCTTTGTGCCAGTGCAAGCAGAGCAACGCCGCGAGCCTGTGCTACACCTATGGCCGTTGTAGCATTCTTGCCGAAGAATAGCTTCTCTATGGCTGCCTCCTGCGGACGATACTGGGTAACGATCATGCTGAGTTGTTCATAGATCTGCTGCAAGCGATGCGGGTACGCCAGCCCCATCGGCGTCATGATCGCATCGCAGACGATCAAATGTAGATCATTGCCCGCTGCCGCTACGACGGCATAGCCCATCCGGCCAAAGCCGGGATCGATACCCAGAATGAGACGTTCGTTCATTTCCAACTTTTCTCCTCGTCTTCTCTCTACTTAACCTCACCAGCCCAACCGCTGTTCGCGCATACTCATCCACGCGCCCTGGCCGATAATCAGATGGTCAAGCACCTCGATTTGCAGTAACTCACCTGCCTGGATGAAAGACCGGGTCACGTCGATATCCTCGGGGCTGGCTTGTATCCCGCCGGATGGATGGTTGTGCGCGACAATGATGGCGGCGCTATTGAGCAGTAAAGGGAGCCGGAACAGTTCGCACACACGCACTACCGACGAGTTCAGGCTGCCCTTGTACAGGCGATGGAGGCGTTGCACATGGTTCTTGGTATCCAGGCACGCCACCCAGAACTCCTCATGATCGAGATGCCCCATCTCCAGCATAAGCAGGGCCGCGAGATCAGCTGGTTGCCTGATGCACTCATCCGCAGACGGCGTGAGCAGCACCTGGAG
>Ga0137377_10002217_pt1 | contig 14337 bp, 12 predicted proteins | sample SagtaG_22_FD_104815 | JGI IMG/M metagenome (GOLD analysis project Ga0137377, IMG submission 104815) | Vadose zone soil microbial communities from Sagehorn Ranch, Mendocino, California, USA - Sage2_L_40_16 metaG | ecosystem: Environmental > Terrestrial > Soil > Vadose zone | place: USA... | reverse complement strand
GGCTCCGCGTTGCCGGCCAGGCCGAAGCCGCTTCGATCCCGATGTCGAGCCATCTGTTCGCCGAAGCCAGCGCGCACATGCTGGCGGTCGCGCCGACCGCGCATTGGTTGGAGGTTCTCGATCTCGGCCGCGCCATCCTTGCCGAGCCGATCGAGATCGTCGACGGCGCCATCACGGCGCGCGGACCCGGCCTCGGATTGTGCTGGAACGAAGCGGCGGTCGCAAAATATTTGGTATGACCGGATGGCGGCCGCTTTCATCGTCCGAGGACGATCCAGTAACCCTCAAAGCCAGAGATTAAAATAAGCCGCGCGGAGTACTGGATGCTCCGCCTATGCGAGGGCACGACGGGCTTTTTTCCATATCAGTAGTCGATGCCGAACTCGTCATAGAGCCGCCGGAACACCGCGGGCAGCACTTCCGGCAGATCTTCCGCGATCAGGCCGGGGCCCGCCTCGCGCGCGGCCTCGCCGTGCATCCAGGCGCCGATGCTGGCGGCCTCGAACGCGCTCACACCCTGCGCCAGCAAACCGGCAATCATTCCCGCGAGCACGTCGCCCGCACCGGCGGTGGCGAGCCAGGGCGGCGCGTTGGTGGCGATGGTCGCGCGCCCGTCCGGTGACGCCACCACAGTATCCGGCCCCTTGAGCAGAACGATCGCGCCAGAACGCACTGCGGCGGCCCTGACCCGTTCGAGTTTCGAACGATAGGGATGCTTGTTGCTGATGTCGCTGAACAGCCGCGGAAATTCGCCTTCATGCGGCGTGAGCACCACCCGAAGATCCGCTGCCGCCTTGATCGCTTCGAACAGACGATCCGGGGCTTCCGCAAAGCTCGTCAGCGCGTCTGCGTCCAGCACGAGATCCCGCTTTGCCGATAGCGCCGTGAGAACGAAATCGCGGGCGCGCTCGCCAACGCCGACCCCCGGGCCGATCACGCACGCATTGAGGCGCTTGTCGGTCAGCATCTCAGCAAATTCGATCACCGTATCGATCGCACGAACCATCACGGCCGTCAGCGCCGCCGCGTTGACGGCGAGCGCATCTCGCGGCGACGCCAGCGTGACCAGGCCTGCGCCCGCCCGCAGCGCGCCCCGCGCCGACAGCCGGGCGGCACCTGTGGCGGCGACGTCGCCGGAGACCACGATCGCGTGGCCACGCGCGTATTTATGGCCGTCGATCCGCGGCACCGGAAACGACTTGCGCCAAAACTGCGGGGTGTTCTCGAAGGCCTGCGGGCGAATTTCCTCGAGCACACGCGCATTGATGCCGATATCGGCCACGCGCACGCGGCCGCAATGTATCCGGCCCGGCAGCAGCAGATGCGCCGGCTTGCGCCGAAAGAACGTGACGGTCTCGGTGGCGCGGACCGCGATGCCCATCACGGCCCCGGTGGAGCCGTTAACGCCACTCGGCAGGTCGACGCTGAGAATGGGCGCCCCGTTGGCGTTGATCGCCTCGATCATCTCGAACGGATCGCCCTTCACAGGCCGATTGAGTCCGGCACCGAACAATGCATCGATGATCAGCGCCGGCCGGCCGATCGCCTGCGGATTGCACGGCAGCACCGGATATTTCCATCCCCGCGCCGCAGACGCCGCGTCGCCCTGCAAGCTGTCCCGTTCGCACAGCAGGATGACTGAGACCTCGCGGCCGCGCGCCGCCAGCTCCGCCGCCGCCACGAACCCATCGCCGCCATTGTTGCCGCGGCCGGCGACCACCAGGATCGGTCCCTCCTCCACCAAGTCGTTCGCAGCCTCGGCAATGGCCTGACCCGCGCTCAGCATCAGCGCGAAGCCGGGAGTACCCGCGGCAATGGCTAGCCGATCGGCACGCTCCATCTCAGCGGTATCAAGAACTTCCATGCCGATTTTCCGATCCCAGCGCCCGATCCTAAGGCAATTGCCACCTGCCGCTAAGTCCAATCCCGAATGATTGCATAACGATTGACCTATTTGCCTATTTCATAGGCTACCGTATTGTGACCTGCTTGAGCTCACCCCACGCGAATACCTGATAAAAGTCTGATAACGTTCCGAAATCAGGTGCTCTAACAACTTGGCATAGACCCTGCTTTTGAGGAAGCCCATGAGAAGGCCGGCTCCGGATGATCATGCGGAACGGCGTTTTATTGCGTGTCCCCGGCTATTCGCCAGGACGCACGGTCGAACAACCTGCGCTTGACGCGCAATGTCGAAACCAAACCTGCAGTCTTGAAATTTGGACGTGCCCGGGAGGCGATCAGTGAAAAAAATCGAAGCCATCATCAAGCCATTCAAGCTCGACGAGGTGAAGGAGGCGCTTCAGGAGGTCGGACTGCAAGGCATCACCGTCACCGAAGCCAAGGGTTTCGGACGACAGAAGGGGCACGCCGAGCTTTATCGCGGCGCCGAATACATTGTGGATTTCCTGCCCAAGGTCAAAATCGAGATCGTGATCGGGGATGACCTAGTCGAGAAGGCAATCGACGCGATCAGGCGCGCGGCCCAGACCGGGCGGATCGGCGACGGCAAGATCTTCGTGTCCAACATCGAGGAAGCCATTCGGATCAGGACCGGCGAATCCGGGCTGGACGCGATCTGAATCCGGCTTGTGACGGGACTTGGCGGCACTCTGATATTGTATTGAGCTTCCCCCAATTGTAATGAGCATGACCCAAGGTCGCTGCCCGCGGCCGGATCACCTGTAAGCCAAAAGGGGTATTCATGAAGACCGCCAAAGACGTCCTGAAATCAATCAAGGACAACGACGTGAAATACGTCGATCTGCGTTTCACCGATCCGCGCGGCAAGTGGCAGCATGTGACCTTCGACGTCGGCATGATCGACGACGATGTTTTTGCCGAGGGCTTGATGTTCGACGGCTCGTCGATCGCCGGCTGGAAGGCGATCAACGAATCCGACATGTGCCTGATGCCCGATCCTGTTACCGCGACGATCGATCCGTTCTTCGCAGAAACCACCATGGTCATCACCTGCGACGTGCTGGAACCGACGACCGGCGAGCCCTACAACCGCGACCCGCGCGGAATGGCCAAGAAGGCCGAGGCCATGGTCAAGTCGATGGGCGTCGGCGATACGGTCTTCTTCGGGCCCGAGGCGGAGTTCTTCGTGTTCGACGACGTCCGCTTCCAGACCACCCCCTACAATACCGGCTTCAAGCTGGACTCGTCGGAACTGCCGATCAACTCCGACACCGAATATGAAGGCGGCAACCTCGGTCACCGCATCCGCACCAAGGCCGGCTACTTTCCGGTTCCGCCGCAGGATTCGGTCCAGGACATGCGCTCGGAAATGCTCGGCGCGATGGCCAAGATGGGCGTCAAGGTCGAGAAGCATCACCACGAAGTCGCATCCGCCCAGCACGAACTCGGAATGAAGTTCGACACGCTGACGCTGATGGCCGACCAGATGCAGATCTACAAATACTGTATCCATCAGGTCGCGCACATCTACGGCAAGACCGCCACCTTCATGCCGAAGCCGGTCTATGGCGACAACGGCTCGGGCATGCACTGCCACCAATCGATCTGGAAAGAGGGCAAGCCGGTGTTCGCCGGCAACAAATACGCCGACCTCTCGGAAACCTGCCTCTCCTATATCGCCGGCATCATCAAGCATGCCAAGGCGATCAACGCCTTCACCAACCCCTCGACCAACTCCTACAAGCGCCTGGTTCCAGGCTATGAAGCGCCGGTGCTGCTGGCCTATTCCGCGCGCAACCGCTCGGCCTCGTGCCGCATTCCCTACACCTCAAACCCGAAGGCCAAGCGTGTCGAGGTGCGTTTCCCCGATCCGATGGCCAATCCGTATCTCGGCTTCGCGGCGATGCTGATGGCCGGCCTCGACGGCGTCAAGAACAAGCTCGATCCGGGCCCGGCGATGGACAAGGACCTCTACGATTTGCCGAAGGAAGAGCTCAAGGCGATCCCGACGGTGTGCGGCTCGCTGCGCGAGGCGCTGGAATGCCTCGACAAGGATCGCGCGTTCCTCAAGAATGGCGGCGTATTCGACGACGACTTCATCGACAGCTATATCGAACTGAAGATGACCGAAGTCGCGCGCTTCGAGATGACCCCGCATCCGGTCGAATTCGAAATGTACTATTCGCTGTGATGCGATTGGCGGGGCGCGGCTTGCCCCGCTGACGTCAAGGCCTGAAAATGCAAAAAGGCGCTTCCGGTGGAGCGCCTTTTCTGTTTTGCGGCGGCTGATCCCGCGTCGACAGGCCAAGCCGCGTCCACGGTCAAACCCCGAAAACCTTGGTGTAGCGCGCCTTGATTTCTTCGCTCTGCGCCTGCACGGCGGCTGGATCGGCCTTGAGCAACTTGAGTGCAGATAGCGGCATGTGGCCGGCCTTTTCCTTGATCTGCGCATGAAACGAACGATGGGCGAAACCGTCCACCAGCAATTGCTGGGCTTCCGCACTGAAGAAGAAACTCTGGAACAGCCGCGCGGCGTTCGGGTTGGGTGCGCTTTGAAAGATACCTGACGGCACGATGATCAGCGGCGAGCCTTCGGCCGGATATACCACCTCGACCGGCTTACCTTGATCCTTGAGCAACACCAGATTGTAATCGTTACCGTCAGCCATGATCGCGCGCTCGCCGAGCAGGATCTTCTTCGGTGGATCGGCGGCCGATTGCACCTGCATCACCTTCTGCTGCGCGAGCTTTTCGAGGTAGGGCCAGCCCAGATCGCGCGCCAGCACGAAGGTCGCGGTCAAGATCGCGCCGCTGTAACCGGGATGGCCCTTGACGAATTACCCTGCCACTTCGGATCGAGCAGGTCGGCGTAGCTCTTCGGCGCCTCCTCGCCCTTGATCAGGTTGGTATTGTAGCCGATCGCCTCGGTCCATGCGCAGGAGGTGGCATGCATTCCGTCCGCGTCGATCTGATCGGCGGGAAAATATCTCGCCACCTCATCGGGAACGTATGGCGCGAGCCAGCCGTTGTTTTTCCAGTCGAGATAGTGCGCCGGGTCGGTGCTGTTGGCGACGTCGACCGCCTTGATGCCGCTGCCCTGCTCCTGGGAGATACGCTGGAAAATCCGCTCCGCGCCCGAACGCTCGACCCGCACAGCAATGCCGGGATATTTGACTTCGAACATCCGGCTCACACGCTCGGCGGTGTTGAGTTCCAGCGCGGTATAGAACGACACCTTGCCTTCCTTGCGCGCGGCGTCGATCAGAGCGGATGTGACCTCCGTCGGCGGTGGAGCGGCGGCTCTCAGCGGCTCGGCGAATAAGGCGCCTGCGGCCGATGCCGCCGACGCCTTGAGTACATCGCGCCTCGACCAACGGTCTTGCACGGCATCCCCTCCCCTTGGCTGCGCAGCCGTTTGCCAGCCGCCATTAGATGATCGGATGCAGCATAACAGATGCCGATGGTTTCCGCGCGTGCCTTCAGCGGGAGCGTTCAGTAAGTCGGATCCCGTTCATCCGGAACGCCGTCCGAAACGAGAAAAAGAAAACCCGTAATCGCGGCGCCGAAAGCGCAATACAGCATCGCACCGGCACAGAAGATGACCAGGGTCGTCACGGGGAAAGCCGTGCCGGCGATCATCGCTTCAATGCGGCTTACGTCGGTCAGGACTATCAAGCCGACCAAAACGGCGCCCATCGTCGCGCCCATCAGAAATTGGGCAATCACCCCACGCAGCAAACGTTGATCTGACTGCATTCGTCACTCACCGAAACCTGCCGGGGGGAAAACGCCAACGGAGAACGGTGGTTCCATTGTTGCGAAGGACCGTCTAATCGGCGAGCGCTCCGAACGAGGCGCTTTTGCATTGCGGCGATTTATAAGTTCCTGGACTGCGACGGCACGACGGGCGCATCGAGGCAGCGGCGCAGCATCCGGGCGAGCTGCGGCCTCCGGTATGGCTTCGGCAGGAAAAAGAAGTCCGGCACAAGTCGGCCGTCCCGGATGATCGTATGGTCCGTGTAGCCCGAGGTAAGCAGGACCTTCAATGCCGGCCAGCGCAGTCTCATTCTTTCGGCGAGCTGCTTGCCGTTCATTTTTCCCGGCATCACGATATCTGTGAACAGAAGATCGAACTCGGCACCTCCGTCGGCAATAGCCAGAGCCTCAGCCGCATTCGAGGCCATAATCGCCGCATAGCCGAGGCTCTCGAGCTGGGTGACGACATTGGACCGGACGCTGGCATCGTCCTCGACGCACAGGATCGTCTCGGTTCCACCCATCAATTGCAAATTGTCTTCCAACGGAAGTTGCGAGGCGTCAGCGTCCGCCTTTGGCAAATAAAGCCTGAAGCTCGTGCCCCGTCCTTCCTCGCTGTCCACTTCGATATTTCCACCGGACTGCTTGGCGAAGCCGAAGACCATGCTAAGGCCAAGCCCGGTGCCCTGGCCGGTTTCCTTGGTCGAAAAAAACGGGTCAAATATCTTGTCGCGGATCGCTTCCGGAATGCCGGTGCCAGTATCGGTCACCTCGACGACGACAAAGGAGTCCTGACGGTCGACGCCGCTTGCCTCGTCACGCCCGTTCAATGTGATATTGCTGGTCGCAAACGCCAACGTTCCGCCGTCTGGCATTGCATCGCGGGCGTTGATCGCGAGATTGACAAGCGCGGAACTGAGCTGACCAGGGTCGACAAGAGCGGGCCACAGGTCGTCACCCAAAGCCATCCTGATCTCAATCTGCCGGCCGAGCGTCGGCGACAGCAATCTGCTTACTTCGTTCACAAGCGTATTCACATCGATCTCTACCGGCTGCAAGGGTTGCTTCCTCGCAAATGCCAGCAGATTTGTGGTGAGCTCGGTACCCCGGTCGGCCGCTTCGCTGATCAACGTCACGATGCGCGCAAGATGAGGGTCATTCTTGACGGCCTCCGCCAAGATCTCGATCGTACCGGTGATAACGGTGAGCATGTTGTTGAAGTCATGCGCAATGCCACCCGTCAGCTGGCCCACCGACTCCATCTTCTGTGCCTGAATCAGTTGCTCCTCGGCCGCACGCTTCTGGGTGATATCCCTGATAAACGCATTGATGATGTGGCCTTCGCCGCGACGAAGCTCGGTCAGCGACATCTCGGTGAAAATCTCGCTGCCGTCGCGACGCAGCAACGGCGCCTCAAATCGCCAGCCCTTTGCTCCACTGCCGACGTCGTACAGGAATTTGCTGACCCAGTGATTATTCGCGTCGCGTTGTAACTCCGGGACGATCAGATCATCGGCGCTGGCGCCTACGGCCTCCGCCCGGGTCCATCCGAGCATCGCTTCGGCGTGCGGGCTCCACTCCAGGATGACGCCTGATTCGTCCAGCTGGATAAACGCGTCGATTGCGGTGTTGATAATGGCCTGCGCCATCTGCTCGCTGTCGACCAGGGACTGATGCGCCCGCTTTTGTTCGGTAATATTGCGAAGAACCGTTACCGCCCCACGCAGAGCCCCGGATTCATCCTTCAGCGGCCGTGCATTCGCCATGATATTGGCTGCAACGCAGGGAGCCTCCGGCACCACGATATATTCCTGATCGTCGACGCTTTCGCCGTTCAGTGCGCGCACCAGCGCCAAATTCGAAGCCGGCATCGGCGTCACGCCGTCAGGATAGAAATAGCTGAACTTTCTCGTCATGCCGGCACCGGGAACGATATCGAGCAGTCGCTTGGCGGCGGCATTGGTGACGACGATTTGTCCGCGTTCGTCGGCCACCAGGACCGAGTCGCCGATACTTTCGATGGTTTTCTCGAGCAGCGCCTGCTTCGTTCTTATTTGCGTTGCCATCTCGGCGAATGTCGCGGACAGGGCGCTGATTTCCAGACCGCCGTCCGACGGCATCGCCATTAATTCGCCCCGCGACAAGCCTTCGGCCGCGCGGGTTATTTGCACCAGCGGTTTGGACAACGACCTCGCGATCGCAATCGCGAGCACGATCGCCAACAGAACGGCAACCGCGCCCCCGGTCAGCGCTGAACTGTTGACGGCCGCGCGACCGACAGTGAGTTTCGAATAGGTGGTGGCCACTAGGATCGTTAGTCCGGCCCCGCCGGTCAATCGCACCGCCGCCCAACCCACCCCGAACGGCACGCCGTTTCGATCTTTCCAGATTCCGCCGTCGTTGCTGGCTCCGCTGGCCAACGCCTCATTGTATCCCGGAAAATCATCTTGAATGCGCACCGGGGCCCCGGTCTCAAATCCGAATTCGCGACTTCGATCCGGGTGGAGCAGATAGTCTCCGGTTTCGTTCACAATAAAGATTTGCCCCTCACGAGTTCCCTCGGCGCGAATGCGCTCGAACTTCGCTCCCAAATCGAAATCGATCACGCTGATCGCGAAGGGTTGCCCGTTGGGCGTCCAGAGTGGAATTGCGACATGAAGCATCGGAGCCGGGGGACTCTCGGTACCGGTGTCCTTTTGCAATTCGACCGGCGACACGTAAACGTCGGATTTCGGCTGACCGATCGCGCGCTTGAAATAGTCGCGATCGCCCAACTGATTAAACTCTGCCTCGGGGACGGTGCGTGGTGTGCCGCCAGGTCCCCTGCGATCGACGCGCACCAGTTCGCGCCCGCCATCGGCGACGCCGATAATGCGGAATTGGGAGTATTCCGGCTTCGCCGACAATGCCGCCAAAAACCGCGCAGCGATGCTTTCTCGCAACGACGTATCCGACACTTCCTCATACGGGTTTGCAGCCCGTGCCACACCCATTTGGATCACGCCGGTCATGCCTTGAATGACCGAGACGTCCTGGCGCGCGACGTTGAACGCCGTCTCCAGTTTGGCCGCATTCAACATGGCCTTGGTGCCAAGCCGGTCGAGCGCCCTTGGAATTGCAGCCTCGGTCACGGAGCGGTAGGTGAAGAAACTGAGTACGGCCGTCGTCACCACGACCAGCGACACCATTGCCAGCGCCAGCCGGGTGGAAAGCCTGATGCCGGTGGCTGGCGGTTTTACCCCAGTCTCGATGTTCTGCGCCGGGTGACTGAAGGACAGTGTCATCAGAATCCAAATCTTCATCCCGGTATTGAGTGTTGCGTTGCACTCAAACCAGCGCAGTCAGCATAACTTATCGGCCCCGTTGAATTGCGGCGGTTGGCGCTCGCTCGCCCAAGAATCGTGTGCAAAAATATCCGCCAAGGCCGGATCGGAACTCTGTCCGGTCGAAAAGCGCAGGCGACTAAGAGCGGTGCGTGCGTACCGATAACGCCTCGCCGAACGCCCGAAACAAGGCGCGGTTGATGGGATTGCGCTGCGGATCGTATTCCGCATGCCACTGTACACCGAGCGCAAAGCCCGGCGCGCCAGCGATCCGGATGGCTTCGATGGTGCCGTCCTCCGCCACGCCCTCGACGATGACCCGCTCGCCCGGTTCCAGGATGCCCTGACCGTGCAGCGAATTGACGCGGATGGTCTCGCAGCCGAGCAACTTCGCGAAGGCGCCGCCTGGCGTGAGGTTCACGTCGTGACGATCGGCGAAGATAACGGTGGGATCGGGATGGATTTCGCCGTTCTCGAGCCGCGGCATCCGATGATTCATGCGCCCGGGCAATTCGCGGATTTCCGGATGCAGCGAACCGCCAAACGCGACGTTCATCTCCTGCAGGCCGCGGCAGATCCCGAACAAGGGTATGCCTCGGACAACGCACGCTTCCGACAACGCTAGAGCGACGTCATCGCGATGGAGGTCATAGGGTTCATGTTTGGCATGCGGCTCGGTGCGAAAGCGTGTCGGGTGGACGTTGGCGCGGGCGCCGGTCAGCACAACGCCATCCACTGCATCAAGCAATGCGCCGATATCGGTGATGTCGGGCGCGCCGGCGAACATCAGTGGCAATGCGCCCGAGACTTCGGCGACCGCCCGCAGATTTCGCTCTCCGACCATCTGTGTCGCAAATCGATTTTCAATGCGATAGGCGTTTCCGATCACGCCGACCACGGGCCTCCTCATTGCATGCTATCCAATCTCACGTCGCAAATATCGGCCGGATCATGCCTTGCGGCCGACCGCAGATCAACCTGTTACGCCCCCTTCTCTCACTCGTCAGCTCTGCAAGAACCTCAGTCCAGCGCAGCCAGCTTGGCGTCCAGATAGGCGCAGAGCACTAGCTTTAGTTCGTCGAGCAGCTTTCCGCGTTCGCCGGGCTTGCTGCGATCGAGATTGGAGATCATCGCGCCGGTGATGTCAGACCATGCGGCAAGCATGCGGTTACGATCGTCCTTTGGCAGCCGTGGAAACGCTTCGGCGAAAACATACTCCAAATGGCGGATAAGCGTGCGGCGAAGATTCCGCGCCAGGCTATCGAACCGCGGATGCGACTGGCTGCCGGAAAACACGCAGACGAAGGCCGATGCCTCCGCCTGGATCCGGGCGATTCCGTCGACCAGCCCGGCGATGAAGGCCTTGCGGTCTTCTCTGGCGCCGACCGCATCGAGCCGTTCGCTCGCAAGCCTGCGGATGCGGTCCTGAAACTGCTCGACCAGCGCCGCGACGATATCATCCTTGCCCTCGAAGAACTGGTAGATCGAGCCGACAGGGACATCGGCGCGTTCCGCGACCAGATTGGTTGAAAGGCCGTCGTATCCGAGCTCGCCCAAGAGTTCTCCGGCCGCCTTGAGGATGCTGGCCACGCGCGCCCGGCTGCGTGCCTGGGTGGGCAGCTTGCGCAGCCCGGTCTGTTTGTTGGTCGCTGGCTTTGCCATTCGCCGCCCACCATGCCCGGTTGACAACATGAATACAAGCTCATATTGTGAGCATCGTGAATACTTACTCATATTCATATTATCGCGACCGATGCTGCTCTATCGGGGAGTCTTGCAATGGGCGTTCTCAGCAGGCTTGGACTGTGGCGGCCGGGGCCGCCGACGCTCTCGGCGGATGGTCGATTCCAGTTGGCCGCGGTCACCGTCATCAATCCGATGCGGGATCGGCGGGCGGGCGCGACCATTGAAATCGCCGGCGGTTCGATTGCGGGAATTTCCGAAGCCCAGGTCGCGCCGCCGTCGGAGTTTGCCGGCTGTTTCGCCCTGCCGGGGCTGGTCGACATGCACGTCCATTTGCCGCCCGACAACGCCTTGAAGCTCACGCAGGGGGCGGCGCTGCTTTACCTGCTGCATGGCGTCACCAGCATCCGCGAAGCCGGCGATCTCGATGGGACGGCGGTCGCCGCGGCGCAGAGACTAAGCCGCGACGGCGCGCATCCGATACCGCGGGTGTTCTACTGCGGACCTTTTGTCGGCGCCGGCAAGGCGACGTTCAAGAACACGATCGTGCTGGCCGACGCGAGCGAGGTGGCGGCCGATGCGGCCGCGCTTCGCGTCAAAGCGACCGGCGCAAGCTTCATGAAATTCCACGAAGGATTGACCGAGCCAATGATCCGGTTGCTGCAGCAGGCATGTGCGAAGCACGGCCTGAAGATGATGGGTCATGTCCCCGCCGGGATGACTTATGAAGACGCGCGCATTGCCGAGGTGCAGCATTTCTTTGGTGTTCCGGAGCCACGGACGCTGGAGCGCGACACGCTGGTCAATCGCTCGTGCGACTGGCACGCGGTCGACGAGCGGCGGATGGATGCAATCGTCGATACAACCTTGAAGCATGGCATCGCCAACACGCCGACCATCGTCACCAATCAAAAGATGCTTTGCTATCGGGATTTCGGAGCGTCGCGCCGGCAATCCGAGCGGCAGGGAATCCCCCCGTTCTATCTCGACGTGATCTGGCATCCCGAGCGTGGCCGCCTGAGTAACCGCATGCAGCGAGACTATCTGGAGCGGCAGGTGCTGCCTGCGATCGCCAAAAAACAGCAACTAACAAAGAAGCTGTTCGACGCCGGCGCGCAACTTTATCTCGGAACCGATGTCGCGCAGCCCTTCGTCATCCCCGGCGCCAGCCTGCTTGAGGAAATGGCGCTGTTTGTCGATGCCGGGATCGGCCTCGAGCAGGTCTGGAAGCTCGCGACATCAGATGCAGCCGACCGGCTCGGCATAAGCGGCCTGGGCCGCGTCGAAGCCGATGCGCCGGCCGATATCTTATTGTTTCGGCGCGATCCGACCAACGTGATCGCCAACCTTTCGAGCCTTGAAGCCGTGGTCGCGGCAGGCAGGCTTTATCGCATCGCCGATCTCAATCGCGCGCTTCGTTCAAGCCATGCGTATTTCAACTCGCCGCTGATCAAGCCGCTGGCACGGCGCGGCGCCGAGCGCGCGCTGGCGCGGGCGTTCGGCCGCAGCCCGGGATAGTCCAGCGATTATTGCTTCCGCGTGAACAGCTCTTTTGCATCGATCGCACCGACCGCCGGCAATTCCGCCGCGGCAAGCGCCTTCCCTGCGGAATTGTCGGCGCCGTTCAACCATGGCAATCTCGCCTCGATGCCGCGTGTCACGGGCTCGCCGAGCGGCCCGCCGAAATCGAGCGGCCACAAACCGTTCGGCACCACCTCGACTGAGACCGAGCGAAGATGAACCCCCTTCCCAAGCCTGGTCTCCAGTCCATCCGGCGGCACCGTGCGTGCCGTTCCGGGATCGCCGGGATCGGTGAAGGTCGCGAGCACGGGGATCAAGGCGTCGTTCACGGGCACAGCGCCGGTCACCCGGCTCATCTCGTTGAATGACACCTTGCGGCCCGCCGCATTGTAGGCGCGCAACGCCACATAGTTCATGCCGTCGAGATCGACCAACACCGCATCGCCCTTGGTGCGGGTATGCCCGCCCCGGCTGTAACTTCTGTCGGGGTGCACCGCCATGACACCGGAGGCCGATTTGACCCCGTCGGGCGTTTCGACCTCCACGGTCAGACGGTATTTGTGACCGGGCCGGTTGATACGAATTTGATCGCCGATCACAAGGGCTGCCAACAATACAACCGGCCCGACCCATTTGAAATTCATTGCACCCGCCCTCGCCGATTGCGCGATCCCGTCGCAGCCACCGCTTGGCACAACGACCGCGCCAGGGTCAAACCGGCGTGCCCTCCCGGCTTGATCCCGGGCGCGTTTTGACGAAAGAGTGGTGTCAGGTCCGGCTTGAAAAGGAATCAATGTGACAGTCTCGGCTGAGGATCGTGTTGCGGCCCGCAACGATCTGGCGTGGGCGATATCGGTTGGCGGCATCGGCGTCGTCGCATTCGCCGCCTTGTTGATCTTCACCTGGTACTTTGCCGCAACGCTATTTCTGATCTTCACCGGAATGCTGCTCGGTGTCGCGCTCAACGCCATGACCAAACTGCTCGGCCGCGTTGTCAACCTGCAGCACTCGCTGCGGCTGACGATTGTATGCCTGGCGCTTGCGGGACTGTTGTCCGGGGTGGTTTTCCTCGGCGGCGCCACCATCGCGCAGCAGGCAACCGTGCTGAGCGATACGATCAAATCGCAACTGGTAAACGTCAAAGCCTTCCTTGAGAAGAACGGCATCGATACCAGCTATTTCGACTTCGGCAATGCTGCCGCGCCGGCTCCCGCATCATCGACGCCCGCAACACCCGCTGCCCCAGCGACGCACAATCTCCCCAGCGCCGGCGCGATTGCCTCAGGTGGTGGCGCGATCGTCAGTCAGACACTCAAATTGCTGCTGGGCACGGTGAACGCGGTCGGCAATTTCTTCATTGTCCTGTTTCTGGGGTTGGCGTTCGCGGCGCAGCCGGGCGTCTATCACACCGGTTTGTTGTTCATGGCTCCCGCGCGTCATCGTGCCAACGCAACCATTATCGTCGATCGCATCGGCGATACGCTGGAACGCTGGCTGATCGCGCAGATCACCACGATGTTCGCGGTCTTCGTGGTGACCTGGATCGGCCTGGAGATCATCGGTATCCAGAGCTCGTTCATTTTGGGCATCCAGGCCGGCCTGCTTGCCTTCATCCCGACGGTGGGTGCGATACTCGGCGGATTGATTGTGGTGATTGCGAGCCTTGCGTCAGGCTGGGTCGCCGGCGCAAGCGCCTTCGTGTTGTTCCTCGGCGTTCACGCGCTGGAAAGCTACGTTCTCACGCCGATCCTGCAGCGTCAGGCGCTCGACATTCCACCCGCCACGTTATTCGCGTTCCAGATCCTGCTCGGCGTGGTGTTCGGCATCTGGGGTTTGGCGCTGGCGCTGCCCTTGATGGCGATCGTGAAGGTCATGATCGATCATTTCAAGGCCGGCGACGCCGCGGCCGATCCGGTGCCGGCCTGAGGCGACGCGGTGTTCGGCGTCGTCCTCAGGCCGCCGACGTCACCACTTTCTTGGTGTGTTCGACCTCGGGCGGCGAGGCAAAATATTGCCCGACCAGGCCGCGCCACTCGGTGAAATTCTCCGAGTTGCGGAAATCGACGGTGTGGTTTTCAAGGGTTTCCCATTTCACCATCAGACGATAACGCTGGGGCTTCTCGACCGAACG
>Ga0137377_10002214_pt1 | contig 14344 bp, 5 predicted proteins | sample SagtaG_22_FD_104815 | JGI IMG/M metagenome (GOLD analysis project Ga0137377, IMG submission 104815) | Vadose zone soil microbial communities from Sagehorn Ranch, Mendocino, California, USA - Sage2_L_40_16 metaG | ecosystem: Environmental > Terrestrial > Soil > Vadose zone | place: USA... | reverse complement strand
TCGCCATCACGTACGACCCGGCGACCGGAACGTTCACCGAGACCCTCGTCGCCCGAGCCGCCGAGGCTGATCGCGACGGGCTGTGGAGCTGGGGGACGATACCGGCCGCCGACTCAACCGCGGAGCCCTCGACCGACCCGTGGCGCGATCTGCTCGGGCTCTACTTCACGCTCGCCCCGCTGACGGCGAGCACGGCGTCCGAGGCCGCCAACGACGGCAGCATCGTCCCGCTCGTCGTGGCGCTCACCACACCGGTCGTCGTGACCACGCTCGGCGTCGCCCACGTCCTGCGCATCACCCACTACGGCGTCGAGCTCGGCGTGCGCCACGCCGCCGACGAGCTCCACGCCGCCATCCTCTTCGACGTCGAGAGTGCGATCTGGCTCGATCTGCGCTTGGGCACCGGCCCTGACGCCTTCGAGGTGGTGACGACGAGGCCGGACAAGCCGGTGAAGATCCGCTACAAGGCGGTCGGGTTCGGCCTCGACATCCAGCCCGACCGTCCGACGCGGTTCCTGCCGGTCTTCGACTCGGCGCGGGGATACACGATCGATCTTGCCGACTCCGGCTCGCTGCGCGTCCTCCCGAGCCTCGGCGGTAAGGACCTTATCCAGGTGCTCGGCGCCCGTATCGCCCGCACCAACCCGCTGAACATCGAGGTGGAGCTCGGCCTAGGCGTCGACCTCGGGGTGGTCAAGGTCGACACCTTCGGCTTCCGGCTGCCGATCGACCCGCTCGACACACCGTCGATCACGGCGATCGGTATCAGCATCGACATCCCGAACGCCATCAACGGCCGCGGCTACCTCGAGATTCTGGCGACCGGCTTCGCCGGGCAGCTGGACCTCAGCCTGCCGACGGTCGGCATGCGGATCGCCGGCGGAGTCCGGATCCAGACGGTGGTCGAGGGCGACCGCACGGCGACGGGCGTGCTGGTGACGGTGGCCGCCGAGTTTCCCGGCGGGATTCCCCTCGGCGGCACCGGCCTGGCGATGTTCGGGATGCTCGGCCTGTTCGGCATGCACCACCGGCGCCTTGAAGATCCGACGGCACGTGACCCGGCGCTGTCGTGGCTGGTGGACACGGTCGGCGGCGACCCGACGCGCGTCGAGGGCTGGGGACCGGCGCTCGATTCTTGGTCCATCGGTCTCGGGATCGTCGCCGGGACGATCGAGGGCGGCACGATCGTCAACATCAAGGGACTGCTCGCCATCGAGCTGGCCGGCCCTCGCCTGGTGCTGTTCGTGAAGGCGAACTTGTTGAAGAAACGCCGGCCGACGCGCGAGCCGTCGACGGGCGCACTGTTCGCCGTGGTCGACATCAGCCCGCAGCGGGTGCTGATCGGCATTCAGATCGAGTACGAAATCGAAGGGATCCTTGAGCTGCACATTCCCGCCGAGGCGGGCTTCTTCTACGACCCACCGGCCTTCCCGCCCGAACACTTCTACCTCGACGTTGGCACCATCAGCGCGCCGGCGACCGCACGGGTCTTCGACCTCTTCGACGCCACCGCCTATCTGATGGTCCACGGCGACGGCATCCCGGACTTCCCCCTCGTCCCCGGTGGCCTGCGCGGGTTCTCCCTGGCAACGGGGTTCAAGGTGTCGATCGTCTGGGGCGACACCGACATCGGTCTCTACCTGAGGGCGGCCGGTGGGTTCGACGCCGGGGTCGGGTTCGCACCGTTCTTCTTCGCCGGCAAGGTGTACTTCGACGGCTCGCTGCACCTCTTCATCGTGTCGATCGACGCCCACGCCGAACTGACGATCCTTTCCAACGGGGACGACACGCTGGTCTCGGGGGAGGTCTGCGGGAAGGTCAGCTTCTTCTTCTTCTCCGTCAAGGGGTGCGTCGGGTTCGACCTCGGGACAGATCCGGGGGCTCCGGAGGTGCCGACGCCGCTGCGCGACCTGACGTTGCAGTCGCGCTCGCCCGCTCTTGTGCAGGGCACCGCCGTCGACCGCGGCGTCGACACCGTGCTGTGCCACGGCACGACCGACGGGTCGGTCCCCGAGGTCGACGACGGCGCCGGGGGGCACCAACAGGTCTTCGTCCCGATCGACGCCGTCCCGCTCGTCCAGTTCGAGGTGGCCCCGCTGCTGACGCCGGGCGCGGTCGACGGCCCCGTCTCGGGCGGTGTGCCCCCCGGCGAGCAGGGCGGCTGGCAACGGCGCGGCCCGAACTACGTGCGCTACACCGTCTCCAAGGTCGAACTGCGGCTCGTGCGGTTGCATGGCGCCGTCCCTGCACCCGGCACGCCACCCGTCACGGAGGGACCCCGGCCTTACACGTGGCGCCATGACGCGCAGCAGTCCGACTCGGACGGCCTGCCCGTCGACCTCGCCCTGCTGGACTGGAAGCCGACCAATGCCGACAAGGCCGTCCTGGAAGGCGAGGGGCTCGACGGCACGGTCGACGACCGCTGGGGCGACGTCTGCGTGGTCGTCGCCGAGCCGGCGCGGGTGCTCTGGACGTTCCGCGCCGCGCCGCTCGGACCGGATGAGGACGGCTGGCACCTCAACGGTGAGGCCTGGCCCGACGCCCCCGGCACGCGGCGCAGCCAGCCGGTCGACACCAGGCTCCACGTGCGCGAGACCTGGCGGACGGGCACGTTGCTCGACGGTCTCCTCCCCTACAAGCCGGCCGAGGTGATGGGAGCGGTCGTTCCATGCGCGGGGGTCGGACGGCGTCCCGTTCCCGAGCGGCGGTCACCGGCGGCGTCGGCGCCACTGTGGATGGGAGAAAGCGCCGCCTTCCGACAGCCCCGCGCTCCTGGACCGCTCGAGGCCGACGACATCGGCGGCGCCAGGTTCCGGGCACCGGCCGTGTTCAGCACGGTGACCGCGTCACGGGCGGCCAACTTCTGCCTGGCGAAGGTGCTCGAGGCGCCGTTCGAGATGTCGCTGAGCGCCAATGTCCCCGCCGGGCTCCCCGAAGGCCTCCAGGACGGTCCCCTCCACGAGGTGCTCAGAGCCCTCGACGAGCAGCGCCGCCGCGAGCTACGCGACGTCGTGCGCATCTCTGGCGGACCGCACCGAGAACTGACGCTGCTGATCGTCGCCCGGTCGAAGATGGTGGCCAAGGACCTCTTCGGCGTCCGCGCCCTCGACAGCACGGGCACGGAAATCGCGGGAGTGACCGCCACGTTCAAGGCCGTGTCCGGCCCCGGCGACCTCCCGGCGACCTGGGTGTCAGCCCCGTGGCGCGATGACGTGATCCTCGCCCTCTCGTACTTCGGCGCCTTCGGCGACCTTCGCGACATGGACACGTTCCTCGTCCAGATCTCGCTGCCGGCACCCGCGCTCCACGTCGACATCGGCATCCGCCCGCTCGATGAGGGGCTCCAAGGCTTCGGCCTGCGGCCGCCGTCGTGGTATCTGGTCGTCATCGAGGGTCTGTCGGAGCGGGAGGTACGCCGCTCGGAGGACGACACTGCCGAGGGCGCCGACGACGCCGGCGCGCTCGACACCGCGCTCGACGACCCCGGCCACGCGCTGCTGCGGCCCGACGCCGAGTACCAGGTGATCGTGGAGTACACCGGGGAGGTCGGCAGCAAGCCGCTCGACCCGGAAGAGGGCCAAGACCCCGACGAGATCGTGTCGCTCCGCACGATCTCTGGCACCGAGCAGCGGACCTTCTTCACCGACGCCGAGCCCCCAAGGAGCCTCGACCCGTGGATGCTCGCGCAATTCCCGCCACCCGATGAGCGTCACCATTTCTCTGACGATCCCGTCGTCATTGTCTTCGCCACCGACGACGTGCTCGAGCTGTTCGCCGCGTACGACCGCACGCTGCGCGCCGTCGCCCGAGCGGCCTCGTTCCGCGGCTCGGACGGCACTCCTGAGGAGCCGTTCACACACCTGTTCCTCGCCGAGAGGTTCAGCAGTGTGGGCGAGCTCGTGTCCTCGCCGTGGGAGGCGACGGTCCGGCGTCTGCTCGGTGACCGTGCCTGTGGCGACTTCGACCCCGACTCCGACGGGCATGGCCGGGCGGTGCTCCCGTTCCTGCTCGACCCGCTGACTGACTACGTGGTTGATCTCGACGCGGTGCGCCCGGACGGCACGGTCGACCGTCCGACGCCGCGGCCCGATGACATCGGGGACCGCCCCCGTTTCCGCCAACGTTTCACAACATCCCGCTACGCCAGCCGGACCGAGCTCGCCCAGGCCGTCAGGACGGCTCGCGTTGTCTCGCGACGCGTCCCCGATCCCAGTCCCCTGGACGCGCTCGACGCAGTGGTCACCGACGACGTGATGGACAGTGCCGTGCTCAGCGCCGGTCTCGATCTGCGCGCCCGCCCGACCGAGCCGGCGGCGTGGAAGCTGTGGCGCCCCGACAGTCCGGCAACGCCGCTGGCGATCTTCCTCGAGACGCCGGAGCCGCTGTGGCGGTACCGGTCGGAGCCGACGCCGACGTACGGCAGCACGGGCCATATCGAGCGCTGGACGCTGGAGTCGACCGAGTGGCTGGGCGTCGACGAGTTGGTGCCGACGTCGCCGGTGTCGGTGTCGGAGGGCGGGCCATTCCTACAGCGCGGCTCGGGCGTCATGACCACGATCGGCGTGAGCGTCCACGAGCAGCGTGGACGGTTCCTTCGCAACGTGGGAGTGCCGCCGCCCCCGCCGCCGCCCCCCGCTTCGCTTGTGAGCCGCCTCGTCCGCGACGCCAGCGGCACCCGCACCCTGGCGTTCCTGCACCCGACGGCGAAGGGTCGAACGGTCACACTGGGCTTGCGGCGCTCGCTGCACCCCCTGCTCGACCTCGACGCCACGGACACCCCGCTGACGCTGTGCGAGGTGGCACTGGCCGCACCGCCCTGGGAGTCGCCGTGAGCAGGATCGTCGTTCCGGGCCTCTTCACCGCGTGGGGCGGCTTCGTCAACACCAAAGGAGGCGGCATCGCACTCCGGTGGATGACGCATTCGTCGTTGGGGCTGCCGCGCGAGGCGTTCCGCGTCTGGCGGTGGGGCGGCGGCCGGCTGGAGGGCACCCGGCTCGAGCCGACGATCCGCCGCGTGAACGACATCGAAAGCGTCCTCACCTGGTCCGGCTTCCCAATGGCGGCGGCCGTGCAGGTAAGCATCACCGTGGCGGCGGGCAAGAGTGTGAGCGCCCGCGCGCACTCGGGACCGGACGCCGGTGGCCACATCGTCGACGAAGAGACCATCGTCGGCCCGGCCTCCCCCCGGAGCTTCGTGCTCGTCGGCACGCCCATCGCCAGCCTCAGCCTGCTCGGCGAGTTCACGTTCGATAACATGCAGATCCTCGAACTGCAGGCGCTCATCGACTCGCCAGATTGGGTCCTCATCGATCGCGTCGGTCTGCCGGTCGACAAACGATTCGCCTTCGACTACTCCCTCGATCCGCAGGGCCCACCGGGCATCGACCGCACCCCCGTCGATGCGGCGACCGAGCGGGTGGGGAGGGAACGCCGTCCACGTTCTGGCCCGCCACGACCGACACCGGTGGGCCAACACCGGCGTTCGCCCCACCCGATCCTGTGGTGCTGGTGACCGAAGAGTTGAAGACGCTGATGGACGCCGTTCTTCAGATGGTCACCGTCGAGCCGGAGCGGTCCCGCCAGGCCGACGTCGTGGTGGACCTGGCGATGCCGGCCCCCGCCTCCGTCCACGGGGTAGCCGCGCCGGCGCGATGGCAGGACGAGAGCCGCGGCGGCATCCGACCGCTCGGCAGCCTCCTGCTCGCCGCCGGCGTCGACCCGTACGCGGCGCTCGCCCTGGGATACGGCACGACGTTCGCCCAAGCGTCGGTGCACGACACGCCGAACGTGGCGGCGACGAACGAGGGAGGCTTCCAGCTCTTCCTCGTGACCCTCGCCCACAAGGTGCAGATCGACGGTCTGTTTCCCGGGCTCGTCTTCACGCTCGACGGCGAGCTGGCCGCGCTGGTCGCCAGAGTCGACAACACCGTCCCGATCGAGCCGACCGGCGTCCGGGCCGATCCGCCACCCGTCGATCGGATCCGCCTCGATCGTCCCGCCCACCTCGACGCCCCCTGGCTCGAGATCGTGGACGTGTCCTGGGACGCCCCGCCCCGGCCCACGGCCGCCGACGTGACGCCCACCGGCTACTCCGTGGTCGAGGCGATCGGGACAGAGCAGCTGCGACTCGTGATCGACAAGCGGCCGGCGGGTGGCCATCGAACCCACGCCGCAGCGGCGGACCTCGGGCCCCGCATCCACTTCACCCGCTCGGGGCTCCCTGAACAGTTCCCCGGCGAACCCGCCGATGTAGTGTACGCCGTCGCCGCCCACGACTGGTTCGGCCGATGGGGACCGTGGCGATCCACCGACCACAGCCGCACGGTGATCCCGCCGCAGGTGCCAGCGGTGCGCCGCGTGGTCCCGGCCGTCGGCGGCGGTGGTGCCGGGCCGTCGGGATCGGCCGCCATCGAGTTCACCTGGGACTGGTCGAATCGCACGCCCCAGCAGGTACACCTGCGCCTACGCCTGCACGAGGCGGACGACCCGCCGCCTCCAGTCGACGGGTCGGTCGTTGCCGTCGGAGCCGGACCGGTCCCCGATCTCGTCATCGGGTTCACGTCGGCAACACCGGACACGCCGCCGCCCGGCGTCGAGGAGATCGTCGAGGAGCGCGCTGGCGCCTTGCGGACGTACCGAGCCGTGGTGAGCGGGCTGACGTTCGACTTCCCCACGCACCCGAGGATCGGGCTCACCGCCCAGGCCCGGGCCGCCGAGCGCGTGCGACCAGGCGTGCTCGGTGCGTTCTCCGGCGCGGCCACGGCGACCGCCGTCAGCCCGATCCCCCCGCCACCGCCCTTCGTGCCGGCGGCGATGCAGTGGGCCTCGCTGCCTGACCCGGCCGGCGTGTCACGTGCGGTGCTGCGCTGGGGTGGTGCCGCCGCAACGTGGTCGGTCTACGTCGCCGACGAAACGGCGCTCGCCCGAGAGCTCGCCCTGCCGTCGCCGGCACTCGACACGCCGGCCGCCCAGCGGCTCGTCGCGCTGCGGTCGGCCGACATGGGCGGGGCGCGCCGGGCGTTCCGGCGGATCGCCGAGAACCTGACAGCGCCCGAGCTGCCCGTCGAGTTGCCGCGAGGGTCACGGCTCATCCACTTCTACGGCGTCACGGCGACCGGCGCGACCGGCGTCGAGCGGTCGTTGCCAACCGGCGGTAACGAGTACATCGCCGTCGCCCCGCGGCAGCTCGTCGTGCCGGAGGCACCCATTCTGAGGGTTCGTGCCTCGGCCCTTGGTATCCGGCTCGAGGTGCGTGTCCGCGATCAGCCGGCTGCGGTCGGTCGGGTCGAGATCACGAGGGTCGGCAGCCGCCATCTCGCGGGGACGCTCGAGGCGGCCGCCGATCCGCTCGTGGTCGTCGACAGTACGAGCGCGGCGCGCGACGGGACGGCACTCGTCTGGGAGGTGGACGATCCGAGCCCGCCGCCGCCGTGGGTGCCGCACTTCTACCGTGCTGTGGCATGGGGGGCCGAGGACCCGGCCAACGGCGTATTCGGCGGGCGGTCGGCGCCGAGCGCCGCGGTCGAGGCGGTCGCCGCGTCGCCCGATCCCCCTGATCTCTCCGATCTCCAAGTCGACCCGGCGGTCGCCCCTGGCAACTTCGTCGTCAGCTTCCGGGCCGACGTCCCACCGTTCCGCACGACGTACGGGAGTCACGAGTTCGCCTTGACGTTGGTCGCCATCGACCCGACGCCCCAGACACCGCCGACCGTGACCACGCGACGAGTAGGTGCCGACGTCATCGAACGGGTCACGGGACCCCTTCCCGATGCAGCCAGCGCACCGGCGATGTTCCTCCATCGCCCCGATGCCACGTCACCGCCTCGCGTGACGGCGCTCGTGACCGCGGACCTCGCGAGCGTGACCGCGCAGGTGACCGACCCGGCCGGTCGGCTGTCCCGGTTGACCGCGCCATGATCAACCGCGCCATCACCACGGCCGCCTTCGACGCGGTCGGGCTCGACGCGCTCGGTCCGGCGTCGGGCCAGCTCGCTTCGTTGTGGGCCGAGGACGCCCCGACATTCGACGCCACGGCGATGACGATGACGGTCACGTCCCCCGCCCGGTGGCACGCCATGGTCGGCGGGGTGGTGGTGTGGACAAGAGCCGGTGCGCCAGGTCTCACCGACGCATCGGGCACGGCGCTCACAGGCGAACTGGCCCTGGTGCGGTTCCATCCCCAGGCCGTGCTCCGCCTACGGGAACTCGCCAGGCTACGGTTCGACGGCGGGGCGGTGCGCGCCACGCGGCCGCTTCCGGTGTCGGCAGTGATCGTCGGTGGAACTCCGCCGCCCGAGCTGGCGGACCTCTTTGAGAACGGATCGCTGCCGCCTGATCTGGTCGCCGCCGGGGACCCGATCAGCGGTGGCACCGTGAGCTTCCATGACATCCGCGGGCTGATCATCGACCCGGTCGCCGTCGCGTGCGTGTTCCGCGACCTGATGCAGGGCTTCCCGAGCCTGCTGCGGAACGGTGCCGGCACGACGGTCGACCTCACCAACCCGACCGGGGGCGCCATCGCCACCGCCGCCGGCCTGGCGACCGGGCGCCGGCTGCATCTCATCGACCTGTTTGGGAGGCCGTGGAGCGACGAGGCCGACCGCGACGGCGTGCGCTTGGGCACGGGAGCGCGGCTCGGGGCCGGCCCCCACGACTGGGGTGCCGATGCGCTGACGCCGACCGGACCGACCATCCGCGTCGGGCTGCTGCCCGACGGCACGCTGCTCGGAACCGCCTTGACGGCACCACCGCTGTCAACCGCCGGCACGCCGACGCCTTCGTTGCCCCGGGAGTTCTTCCGCGTCGCGGTGGTTGACGCGCCGTTGCATCTCGCCGGCAACCGCAGTGGCCGGGACGTGCATGGCGTGCCGGCGGCGGACGAAGCGACCAGGCGTGAAGTGGCGCCGCCCGTACGCGAAGGTGATGTGAGCCTGCTCACGACCGGGCAGGCGGTCCTCGGCGGGGCAAACGAGATCGTCGGCCTGCCGGGCATCGAGCTCGTCGTCAGCCCCCGGATTGCCAACGACGTCGATCTGCCGGCCGCTCGTGCCGAGCGCTGGCCGGCGTCACCGGCGCCGACAACGGCGGTCGAAGACCTCGCCGGCTCGACCGTCGAGCGGGCTCGCCGCGACGCCACCGCCGCCTACGTGGGAGACACGGCCGACGTCGTCGTGACGTGGCCGGCGGGCGCATTGCCGGGCGAAGCGTTCGTTCGCGTCTTCCCTCGGGTCGATCCCGGGCCGGCGATCGTACCGCTGGCGCTGTCCGAGTTCTCACGTCGAGGCGACGGCGCCTCCGGTATCGCCCTCGCCGCGACCGGCCTGTCGGTGCTGTTGACCGATCCCTTCCGTGTGCGCGGCGGCGCGCGGCCGGCCGACCCGACCCTGATCTTCGACCTATTGATCGTGAGCCGCGGGCCGAGTGGCCTCAGGGCCCGCCTGCTCGGCTCGTTGACGGTGGAGGTCGGTACCGGCGGGACGGCACCACCGCGGCCCACGGTCACCAATGAATTCGCCGCGGTGCCCGACGATCGCAAGGGCATCTGCCCCGCGCCGGTGCTCGGGCTCCCCCCGACGGCGCCCGCGTCGGAAACAGATCCCGTGCTCGCTGCCTTCGGCGAGGCGGCGCCCCGCGAGTCACCGCGTCTGTGGACCATGGCGCGCACCGACGCCTTGATCGCCGGGCACGACGGCGCGACCCCGGGCACGTGGAGGGCCTTGCTCAGCCCCGCCATCTTCGACGCCCGGTCACTGCGGGGAGATCCCCGCCTGGGAAGCCCGGGGGTCCCGGCCGGACCGGAGGAGTACGCGCCCGGCGTGCGCGTGACCGGCGCGCTCGCCCAACTCATCGCCCGCGCGGCTCTGCGGCGAACGCATCATCTCGTACGACGCCTTCCCGAGCTTAACGATACTCGGTGGGACCCGATACCGGGCGCCGTCGGTGGCGTCACCGGTGCGGTGCTGCAGAGCGTGGCCGACACGGTGGAGTCGCCCGAGCTGCGGGCCGCCCTCACCACCGCGGTAGCCGACAACCTTCCCGTCACGTGGAACGACGTCATCGCGTTGATCGGTCCGATGCTCCCTCCGAACATGGCCTCGCTCGTCGGAGCGATTCCTACGCCGACCGCCGGTGATCGCTGGGTCGAAGAGATGCGACGCGAGGCCATGGCGGCGCACCATGGAAGGCGGGACACCCAGTACAGCCTCCGCTGGGCGCTCGCTCACGCCCGCCAACTCGTGTACATCGAATCGGCGCTTCTCTCGGCAACCGGCCTCGGCGGCGACCCGCACGAGGTCGACCTCATCGCGCTCCTCACCAGCCGTCTTGGCAGCCAGAAGGATCTGCGCGTCGTGCTCGTCCTGCCCAAGCGGATGCCGTTCGGACCCGGCTACGAGTCGTTCGCGCAGCGGCTCCACCTGGCCCGCAATGCCGCCGTTCAAGCCTTGGTGGCGGCGGGCGGCCGGCGGGTGGTCGTGTACCACCCCGTCGGCTTCCCGGGCCGCCCCGAGCAGCTCCGCGGCATGCTGGCGGTGGTTGACGACGTCTGGATGCTCGCCGGCACCTCGACGTTCTCGCGGCGAGGGCTCACCTTCGACGGCGGCGTCGATCTCACTGTCGTGGGCCACGAGCTGGCCGATGGTGTATGCCGAACGATCCGCGACGTTCGCCGTGACGCGATGGCACGCCAACTCGGGCTTCGCCCACCCACACTAGGCTCCGGTGAGACCGCTGATCCGCGCTGGGCCCGACTCGCCGACCAACGCAGTGCGTTCGAACTGTTCCGCGAGACGCTCGACAACGGCGGCGAGGGCGAGATCGAGGCGCTGTGGCCCGGTTTGCCGGAGGCCGAGCTGCCGGCCGTCGACGTTCAACTCGCCGACCCTGATGGTCGGGACGCCCCGGCCCTTCTGTCGGCCTTCGCCAGTGTCCTCGCCTCGTTGGGGCCCGACCGCCTCTGAATAGGCCTGTGAATAGGATGCGCGGGTGTTTCAGGAAGCCATCAGTGCGTTGGAGAAGCTGGGGGCGCTGATCCGCGATGCCGCACAGATCCCGAAGCGCCTGAAAGGTGCGCAAACGCGTTCATGCAGCTCGCCGGTACTCATGGAGCAAGCCACCAAGCAGGTCGCGTCGACGCACGCTGCCTTGTCGATTCTCGCCGACGATCGTCAGCCCGGTGGCTGGGTCCGGCGCCTTGAGCTGAAGCGCCCTGTGCGGACGGTACCGGTTGTAGTGCTCGACGAAGATCCGCATGACCTTTTCCAGGTGGTTGCGGCCAACGATCAGGAGCCAGTCCAGGCATTCGGCGCGGACTGTCCGCACCCAGCGCTCCGCATAGGCGTTCGCCCTGGGCGCCCGGACTGGGGTTACCAGCACTTCGCAACCCTCTGAGCGGAACACGTCGTCGAACGCGCGACTGAACTTCGTGTCGCGGTCACGCAGCACGAAGCGCACCTGCCGACCCTGCTCACCCTGCACCAGCAGGAGATTGCGGGCCTGCTGGGTCACCCAGCGGCCGTCGGGGTTGGCGGTCACGCCGGCCAAGTGGACCCGGCGGGTGTCCAGCTCCATGAAGAACAACACATAGAGTCTTCGCAGCCACACCGTGTCGATGGTGAAGAAGTCGCAGGCCACGATCCCGGCGGCCTGCTGGCGCAGAAACGACCGCCAGCCTCGTCGAGGCACGCCGCGAGGTGCCGGGTCAAGGCCGTGAGCGCGCAGCACTCTCCTGATCGCGCTGGCCGACACCCGTACGCCAAGGCGTAGCAACTCGCCGTGAATCCGCTGGTAGCCCCAACGGGAGTTCTCGGTGGCCAGGCGGACGATCAACTGCTGCAGGTCCCCGTCGAGTGGTAGTCGTCCTGGCTGGCGGTGCGGGTAGGTCCACGCGCCTGCGACCAGGCACCGGTGCCAGCGCAGCAGCGTCTCGGGCCGCACCAGGAACACCGACCAGCGCGCCCGTGGGAGCAGCCGGCTGAGCGCCGCGAGCAGCGCCCGGTCCTTTGCCTGCAGGCAGGGCCGGGGATGCTGGCGACGCAGCACGGCAAGCTCGTGGCGTAACACCAGGATCTCGATCTCCTTGGCTTCCGCCGAGCGAAAGCAGAGCAAGACCAGCTCAAGGCTGCGGCGCAGCGCCAAGTAGACGAACGACCAGACCACACGAAACCTTCGCCGACGAAGGCAAGCGAGCAAGGACGCATCGTAGCCCTTCGTCAAGCGGCACCTGCTGGTGACGGCCACGATTGACTCCTGGCACCCCACGCCCAAATCAATGTCGTACCGCAAGCGCTGTCATAGGGTTGTGCGACGCTCCGACGCACGCGACAGGGACCTGGTTTCTCTTCCGAGTTCCGCAATACGAGTCGTCGTCATGGCCGCGAATCACCCTGTACTCCGCCCAAGGGGCGAAACGACGTCTCACAGCCAGAGGGGAGCCAGGGCGTCGAGGAGCCCGCGCTTCGTTGCCCGGGCGTACGGCGACGAGCTGTGCAAGCCAGGTCAGGTTGGCAGTTCAGGAAGACCTGGTCGTGGCCCCCTGGGATCGTTGACGGTCAGCCGGTTCCGGCGCACGGCGGGCGAACTCGGGGATGCGCTCGGGCCGGACGCCCCTGGCGACCAGGTAGGCCGGGATCCGCTGCAGCCACGGCACGCGCCGCATCACACGCAGCGGCAACGGCGGCTTGGTGGCTCGGACGAGCTCGATTCTGCCCTCCAGCGCGGGCCGCAGCGCCCTCGCGTGCAAGAACCGTTGCATCCCCTGGACCAGTACCGTGGCCGGCAACCGTCGGCGTCGCACCTTGGCCAGATCCCTCGGCGTGACCGTGCCGCGCCGCAGCGGCGCCGCGAGCAGGCGAGCCGCCGCGACCGCGTCCTGCACGGCGAGGTTGATGCCGACCCCGCCGACGGGTGACATCGCGTGTGCGGCGTCGCCGAGGCACAGCAGGCCGTCGGTGTGCCAGCGACGCAACCGATCGAGGCGAACGTTGAGCAGCTTCACCTCGTCCCACGACCGCAGCGCGTCGGCGCGGTCGGCTAGCCACGGCGCGGCGTCGGCCATCGTGGCAAGCAGCTCGGAGACAGGCCGCCGACGCTCCGTGGCGTCGCTGCCCTTGCGGATGAGCGTGGCGCACTGCCAGTAGCTGCCCCGGTCGATCATGATCACCGGGCGCCGCCTGCTAATCACCGGGACTACTCCACTTGGGTCGGACTCCTTGCGGGGCACCCGAAACCACCACACGTCCATCTGGGTTGGCCACTCCAGCAACGGCAGGTCGGCCGCCGCACGCAGGACCGAGTCCCTACCGTCGCAGGCCACCACGAGGTCGGCACCGATTCGGCCCTGGCCGCCGTCCTTGGTGCGGTACTCGACGCCGACGACCTTTTCGTTCCGGGTGACCAGATCCGTGGCTTCGGTATTCATCCGCAAGGTGAAGTGCGGCTCAGACCTGCCAGCGTCGGCGAGCAGATTGAGCAGGTCCCATTGCGGGACCATCGCGATGTACTTGTACTTGCCTGGCAGGGCCCGCAGGCTAGCCATGCGCTGGAAGCCGTCCCCGACCGGCACCAACACCTCCTCAAGCCGGCTTTGCGGGAGCATGGCGAACTTCTCGCCGAGCCCCATGTCGTCCAGCAGCTCGATGGTGGTGGGGTGCACGGTGTCGCCGCGGAAGTCGCGCAGAAAGTCCCCGTGCTTTTCCAGCACGGTCACGTCGACACCGGCCCTGGCCAGCAGAACTCCAAGCACCATGCCCGCGGGCCCGCCACCGACGACGCAGCAGGTGGTTCGCTCCATGTCCGGCCTCCTCGAGGGACTGTTGCATCCGGCGATCAGCACTTTCGGCACCCTCCACTTGGAGGCCGAAACGGCTCACCTAGCATTCAGGATCGGCTTCTTTGAGGCGTTCTCGTGGCCCTCGGAGTGGAACCAGCCTCCACTTTGGTACCCGTCGGTGGCGCCTTCCGCGCAGATGCAAACAGTGCCCCTCTTCGCTCGCGGCGACGACACGCGGATCCATCCGTCGCTCGGCCACGGTGGGCTACAGAGGGTTCCTATGAGAAGACGTCTTCGGGACGACGGGATATCTCGATGCTCTCCACGATCTCGGCCATCTTGCCTCCTTTGTCACGATCTCCTGCGAATTAATTCCCGTAGGGTGCGTAAATGCGGGCTCTGTTGCGTTCGCCATGGCCGCGTCTGAGCGGCGAGACTGTTGCCATGAGACCTCGCCGCCCGCGCTCCGCTCCCCTCCCGCGGTCCGCCTCCGCCGGCTTCCGGTTCCCACCCGACGTCATCGTCCTTGCCGTGCGCTGGTACCTGCGCTTCGGGCTGTCCTACCGCGACGTCGAG
>Ga0137377_10002207_pt1 | contig 14370 bp, 17 predicted proteins | sample SagtaG_22_FD_104815 | JGI IMG/M metagenome (GOLD analysis project Ga0137377, IMG submission 104815) | Vadose zone soil microbial communities from Sagehorn Ranch, Mendocino, California, USA - Sage2_L_40_16 metaG | ecosystem: Environmental > Terrestrial > Soil > Vadose zone | place: USA... | reverse complement strand
GCATCGAACACAATTCGGTGATGCGTCCCCTGCGCCATCTCGAATCGATGGGTGTTGAACTGACCGTTGTTCGGTCCGGGCGCGATGGAACTCTGGACATCAATCGTCTGAACGACGTTCTACATCCCGGTACACGCCTTCTTGTGACGACACACGGATCGAACGTCACGGGAGCGCTTGTCCCAATCCGAGCGGCCGCTTCCCTGGCACGCAGCCGGGGCATTCTGTATCTCGTCGATGCTGCACAGACCGCAGGTTCCGTCCCGATCGATATCCTCAAAACCGACGTGGACTTGATCGCGTTCAGCGGGCATAAAGGCCTGCTCGGTCCTACGGGCACGGGCGGGCTCTACATTCGTGAAGGCGTACCACTAGAGCCGCTCATGCGCGGCGGCACGGGGAGCGACTCGGCATACGAGACGCAGCCCGGGTTCTTCCCGGATATGCACGAAAGCGGAACGCTGAACGTCGCGGGTATCGCGGGACTGGGGGCAGGCATACGCTTCCTTCAAGACATCCGTGTCGAGACCGTACGTGCCCATGAACAGAAACTGGTTTCTCAATTCACGGCCGGTGCGCGTGAGATTTCCGGCCTCACGATTTACGGTCCTCGCGACGCGGCGCTGCAGTGCGGCGTCGTGTCATTCAATATTGATGGCGCTATGCCCTCGGAAGTCGGCCTGATTCTCGATGAACAATTTGAAATCATGGCGCGCACGAGGCATACGGCATCTGCATGGCCTGCCACGCGCGGGATCTTGTGAACTGGACATGGAATCTGTTTGGACGCACACATCTGGAAGTCGCGCCGGCGTCGCTGGTGTTTCCCGTCCTCACGCCTATCGGCGTGTTATTGGGGGCGTTAATTGCAGCGACGATCAACCGTGAGTTCCGCTGGCAAAATCCCGAAAGTTCATGGAAGGCATTTGTGTATGTGCGCGATACCTACTTACTCCGTGGCCTGATTACTTTCGGACTTACCGCCTGGTTGGGATTTCCACTCGTCGGTCTTCTCGTTGGCTCACGCCCTGCATCTTTGAATAGTTCGGATGCTGTAGCGGTAGTCCTCACTATTATCGGCGGATTTGGTGTGGGCTACGTCTCGACTTTGGCAAACGGCTGTCCCTTTCGTCAGCACGTCCTCGCGGCGCAAGGCGTGACGACAGCCATTGCTTACCTCGCAGGCTTCTTCGCAGGCGCCGTCATCTTCCATACTTGGGTCACACACCTGATGCTGTACCTGCTCCCATGACAGCATCTGCTAATCAAAATCGGCGGTTCAGTTCGGCGTAGACGAAGTTCGCCTGTGGACCGCCGGGATAAATGCTTCGAATAACCGCCTTGCCGGAAGCGTGTGCGACATAAAACGTGAATGTTGTCTGCGCATCGAACTGGTAATCTGCGCTCAGATCGAATACATCGGCAAATCGCTTTTGGCCGCTGGAAGGACGCCCGGTGAAGCCAAAAGTCTCTTTCTGAAAAGCCCCGCCGCCGATGTACCAAAGATCCCTGGCGCTCGCGAGATTGAGTGAATGAGCTTCGGTTCGAAGAATCACCTTTGGATGAGGAGTAACAGTTAACTGAAGGAAACTGTCTTCATTGTTCATCAAGTTGTAGAGAGGAAAACGGGCAAACGGGCGTGGTGTCGGCAGTTCTTGAAAGAACGTGCCATGTACGCGGCCGGAAGCGTCATCTCCGCTTCCGCGAAAGTAGCCGCCGCGCAACCATGGTTTTAATCGCGCATTATTCCATTGGTAACCGGCTTCGGCGGCGAACGCGTTTGCGCGATGAGCTATTGTTCCCCATGTTCCAGTTTGGATCGCTCCCCAGAACAAGACGTCGGCTTTGCCGTTTACAAGATTAAAAACGTTGACGTAGTTGCCGCCAATCGTCGCGATATGGATCGCCTCGTGGTCCTGCGCACGAGACTGGAGCGGCCGCGCATCTGTCTTCAGCACATCACGGCCATCGTGATAATAAGTGCCAAAGATCCGCCCTTCACCTTCGCCAACCGATCGATGGATCTTCGACCACGCGCCATAGACCATCTCGATGTTCAACTCCTTCGTTCCTTTGACCTGAAAAACACCTTCGGTTGGGCGTACAGCGAGGAAGGTAAAGTTCGAGCTCGCGGCGCCGCGCGAGAAATGGATTCCATCCAAACTACGCATCACGTGTGTAAAACCAAAGTTTCCAATGATACGGTTCGCCACTCGGTCTCGAACAACAGCACCGAGCGAGCCTTCCGGATTCAATTCAAGGCCGTCTCCGAATTCGAACCGGCCGATGCGCAGCGAACTCGCCTGATCTCCAGCGAGGCCTTTGAAGCGGACGAACGCCTGTTTCAGGAAGATGCCGGCGGTACGGTCCGGATTCGCCGCGTGGTACGTAGCTCCGAAACCCAATTGTCCTTGAGGAGCCGGGGCAATCGCATCCGCGGGCAAACCGATCAACCAAGGCTGAGCGAATTCAAAAAGCCAGCCGTTAGAACGGAATTGCCGGCCGGCGGAGACACGAAGCAACGACGCCCCATATCCGTAGCTATTGTCGGCAGGCGGCGCTTTGAAGAAATCCCAATCCTCGAATCGAAGCCTGAGGCTGCCGTTAATCGTCCAACCCGCAACTCGGATGACACGCGGCGCCGTTGACGGAGAAGGTTCTCCGCGCGACTGCGCAAAGCCGGACCGCGAGAGCAACATTAATCCCAGAATCCAAATCAAAAAACGCACTGGGACTAATGTCACTTCGCAGTAATGTGGATTACAGTTGACTCCCGCCATTAACGGCGCTTCAGAAGATACCGCTCGATCAGATAGTCGATCGAGAACGGTCCAGGTCCACGCGTCAGGATAAAAATGAGGATCGATCCCCAAAGCACATGATCGGGCCACGCGCTGGGGTAAACGAAGATTTGAATCACCGACATCATTCCGAGTAGTGGCAGTGTGGCCAGCCGAGTAACCAGGCCAAGGAAAAGGAGCGTCGAGGTTGTGAGTTCATTGATCATCGCAATGCGCGCGGCGACAGCTGGAGCGAGTATCGGCACTTTGTATTCATCTTCGAACAGCTTGATCGCAAACTCGAAAGACCTGTACTTCAATAAACCCGCATTGAAGAAAACCATTCCAACGCCGATCCGCATTCCAAGTTGAAGAATCGAGAGTGGGAAACGCCCGAGCCATTCCCGTGTCGAAGTGATCCAGCCGGTTAGATTGAGACTTCGTGGAATGGCTTCTTCAGGAGTTGTCATGAGTTTTCTCCTGTACTGTTTCGTCCGATAGCAGTGATCAAACCCTCGGCAATGAGGGCTGCGAGGGCTTGACCCGGATCAAAGCCAGGATTGATGTCGAGCGCGCCGTCGGCTGCATCGCCGATTGAGCGGCCTCCTAAAACAGATTTTCGGAAGGTGAAGCTGGCGGCATCCAAGCGATTAAGTTGAAACTCACCGCGCGCGCCGCGTACTTCGATCCACACATCATCGGGCGAAAGCTCAAAGTAATCGGGGACCTTCTCCGTCAGGTAGAGTTTCATTAACTCATCGACCGGCCACGATGCCTCTATGTAATGCAATCCGGACTGCAGCATGAGCACCGTCTCCGGCAGAGCACCTGCGTCGATTATTGAAAAATCTTTTCCCGTTACTGGCGCGTGGTCGACAGCAATCGACACCTGGCCGACGTACCATTCGAGCTGCGCGAATTTACGCAGGTACGGCAGGCGTTGGGTTTCGGGACACCGCGCGAGGAAATCCGGAAACGCAGCACCATATTCGGCGATGCATGGAGCCTGTGGTGGATGCTCACGAGCAAAATGTTTGGCAGCTTCCGTTAGGAGCGGTGTACCGATCAACCATCCCGTTGCCGGAAACTTAACTAGTAGAGAGTCGATAAGGCTTGCCTGATAATTCCGTTGATGGACGGTGAGGCGCTTTTCGGGGTCACACCCGCCGATGAGCACATGTGCGACACTCCTGGTATCGCCGTCCACTACGGCTTTGCGGAAATATGATTGAATCTCAGCGAGCCGCGACACGGTTCGCCTCCGCGCTAGCGTCTATCGCCTGCGCGATCTCGCCGGCATGTGCGGCTTCATCAAGTAACGTCGCAAGCGGTGGGATCTCATTGTCCCATTCGATCAAAGTTGGCTTCGGCCCGAAGCGGCGAAGCGCATAAGCGTATAAATCCCACGATGGGTCGGCAATCGCAGCCGCGTGCGTGTCGATCAATAACTCGGCGCCAGGAGTCGCTTCGTCCTTTTCGGGTGTGTAGCCTCCCAAATGGATCTCACGGATTGCATCGGCAGGAAAATTGTCGATGTACTGGTAAGCGTCGTAAACCATGTTGTGCGCGCTAACAACGACGTTGCTGACGTCGCACAACAGTTGACAGCCTGTACGCCGCACGATCTCAGAGAGAAAATCGGTCTCTTTCATCGTGGAAGAACGGAAACCCACATAACTGGATGGGTTCTCGATCAGATACGGCTGCCCCAATGTATCCTGAACGTAACTTATGTGTGTTGAGACAAGCTGCAAACTTTCTTCGTTGTAGGGTAGCGGCAAAAGATCATTGAGGTATTCGTTACCGTAGGTCGACCATGCCAGATGGCCTGAGACGAAAATCGGCTTAAGCCTGTCGGCCAGGCCGCGGACTCGCTTCAAATGCAAGTGATCAATCCCGTTTGCGCTGCCTACCGAAATGCCGACAGTATGCAGAGAGATTGGATAGTGCAGTGATACTTCGGTCAGCAGTTCGGCAGCATGTGGATTCGCAAGAAAGTTTTCGGGATGCACCTCCAGCCAGCCGGCAGCTGGCCGGGTGGCCACCATCTCCGCCAAATGCGCAAGACGGAGACCAATTCCCGGAGTGTTGGGATTCGAGGTAATTGAGATGGCCACCCGATAACCCGTGAAAGCTTCTATTTGGGAGTCTTGCTGCCGCCCACAATGCGTTCGCAATATCCTTCCGGCACATAGATCCATGCCTTCGGGTCGCTATTTAGCTTGGATGTTCCGCCGCAGGAGTTGTTTCCGGTTGACGCGCAGTCGTTTCTTCCGGCTTTGGCAATTCCATAACACTTTTCGGCCTTGAAGCTAGGTGGTGGAGCCGGTTTCTGGGCTGAGAGAACGACAGGCGCGACCACCGAGGCAAATGCTGTTGCGATAAAGATACGTCTTTTCATTCAATCCTCCGTTTGGGTTTTAAGTTCATCCTATAGATTCGGAGAATGAGATAAAAAGGTTACGCATCAAATTTTAAAATAGACCGCCAGTCGAGAACGTAGTGGCCGATGCTGCCTGCAAGGGCCGAAAGCGCCATGACGGAGCCGACATGCCATACGAGCAGCATCACACTAACGTCTTCCGGATGAATGATTCGCACGCCGGCGTTAGCCAGACCGGCGGCTGCAAGACCGCCGAGCGCTGCCGTGAGTTGAGGAGTCAAAGGTGCACCGCGACGAAGCATTACTGCCATGCCGATCGCAGGTATGGCACCGAGTAAAACAATAAAGGGAAAACACCATAGATCATGTCGTAAGGGTAAGTGTTCGAAACCGGACTGATTTAATTCCCGAACGCAACCGGGACCCAGGGTCGCCAACCAAATCATAAGCGGCGGCAGCGGCAGCATAATCCATCGGCGGCCGTATCCTGGAATGATGCTCGCAAGAGCAGCTATCGCAGCGGCTAACCCCGTCGCCAATGTGGCGATTTGTTCGATGATGAATAACTTGTCGTGCAGCTTCGGTGAAATGTAGTGTTGCAAAGGCATGATCAGAAGCACAAGCACAATGTACGCGGCCGAAAAAACAAGCCACGCGGCGGCTCGAGTCGATGGACGTCGAAGCGGCCGCACTGGATCTGCATTCTCCGTCAACCGGCGAATAAGTTGTTTTGTGTCTGTGGTCATCTTTCTTTTGCCAGCATTTTACGAAGGGCCGTCATGGCCCGGTGGGTCGCCACCTTCAAAGCGCCGATGGTCATGTTGCGGGCGACTGCCGCTTCTTTCAGTGACATCTCTCCCAGCTTCAACATCCGGATCGCATCGCGTTGCATTGGCGGCAAGGTCGCGATGGCCTCCTTTAACTCGTCCACATCACCATAGTTATCCATAGTGTTATTCGCTGGATTGGCGACAAAGGTTACGGCCATGTTTTCGACATGGATTTCGTGAGCCGCACTCCGGGCATACCGGCGGGCTCCGTCCGCGAGGCGATTTCGACAAATCGCTACCAGCCATGGCATGAACGGCCGTTGCGGATCGTATGTAGCACGAACCGCATGCACGGAGAGCAGGATGTCCTGAACGAGATCTTCGATATCTTCCGCCTGAAGAAATCTACGCTGTCCGCGAACAATCTGTCGTATCCGCGGCGTAATTTGCTCGAGAAGCCGTGCGTATGCGAGGGCGTCGCCCGCTTGGGCAGCCCTCATGAGTTCGGCAAAACAGTTATCCGGCGATTGCCTCAAGACTCCTCTTCGGTTCGATATTTGCTTGGAAATCCAAAACGCCTTCCAGTACCTCCCGTGCGTCTGGTCATGTAAAGGACCCGAACTCCATAACCAGGATCTGTGTTTTCCAGAGATCTTTCATTTCCACGATTTTGCCGGTTGCGAGATCCTCCAGAGGAAACGACGGCGCTCGCATCGTCGCCTTCGGCGCGTGCACCGCAAACTAGTTCCAGAGTTTTCCTGGTGGATGTCCTGCATGCGAGATCTGCGGCGGTGCGATGAGAATCATCGCGAGCCAATTCCGGGTCCATTTTGATTTGTTTCGTTTTCATCCCTGGTAAGTGTACCACTGCGTTTCCTGTGATTCGGACGGCCTCGGCCGTTGGTTGCGCAACGCGCTGCAGGAAGTCCGCGTTGTCGCGACAAACGCGGCAGGATTGTCACGGTTTTAGCGGAATCCTAAATGGTAGGGGTGTCACAGACCGTGCCGCAGAATGGCGAAGTGAATACGAGGTTCGGAGTGTATAAGGCCGTCTGCTGTGGTGCAGAGATTGTCATCAGTCAAGGTGCAACCTTCCCTGATTGCCCCAACCATCCGCGTCGTATCACGATCTGGCAACACTTCGTGACGCACATTGAGTATCGCCGGTTGTGGGATCTCGCGGGCGGGCGTACCAAAGCAGAGGAGTGGGAGCAAGACCACCTTCATGGATGCCGAGTTTGTCAGGGCATCTTTGTTTACTTAAATCAGCAGACTACGCCGTCGTCCGACTCCGAAGACGACGCCGCGTAGCGTGCGTGAGCGGCATCAGTCATGCCACGCTTCGCAGCCGGCGTCGAGCCCCTCCATGCTCCCTTACTGCGCAACGACAGTTACCGGCGGCGTCGTCACGCGGAGAACGGCTCTGGTTCCAAACGGCGCAGCTCCCTCGAAGTCGCCAGGACGGTACGAGGCGATCGAGTCGGGTTGCGCGTCACCATCCACCACAACTCCGAACCACGGAAGCATCATTTCTTGAGCCGTCATCTCACCCCAACTGACGCTTTTGGTCGGCTCAGGATTCAATGGATTGTTTGCCGAATTATCGTGATGCGCCGTCACGATCATGCGCGTCCCTTTTGGCACTTTGATGGGTTTCTCGACTTCGTAACCCAGCTGCCAATAGAAATTGAATTTCGCGCTGAGCACCGTCTCTTCGCGGCCATTCGGATAGATCAAGCGATAGGTCATATCTTTGCCGCGCAGGTGCATATGCGGCATGAACCAGACCAGATCGGCATCCCGCGTAAATGTCAGTTCACCGTTGATCTCCCAATTCGCTTCGCCGGCGGGAATTGGTTTTCGTGTATCGACAAGATGCTCGGGTGCCATGATCACGAACCGCCGCTGGGCTGGACCTTTTGCTAGAGTGAACGCGACTCGCGTTTGATCCGTGGTCGCCTTGCCGTTGGGCGTGTAATGGACCTCGATACGGATTGGCTTTCTTGCTGGAACAAGTTTGGCGGAATTCGTAAACCGGAAATCGATCGGAGGACTTCCCGGTGCATAGACAGCTTCCATTGTCGTGAATGCACCGAGGCCGGTTTGACGTTCGCGGAGTCGGGTTACAAAATCGGAATAAGATCCGCCGCCCTGAGAAATGCCATCATTAGCTCTATTGACATCGGTAACGAATGCGGCGGTTTCCGCCCTCGCGATACAATCTAGGCATTTGAAACCACCGTCCACTGTAAGAATCGGCTCCTGAATTCTTACGATCACGTGATGAACAACGGAAGGATTGCCCGGACGTACCTCGATCCCTGTGACCCATGTATCCTCCTTGAACGGATTGGGAACGGAAAACTCGTGGATCTCTCCTGCGCCTTTAGCCGGGACATAGTACGGCTCGGGAGTTGATACGACGACATCGGGTCGTATCCGCCAACCATCGGGCCATTGCCGATCCGGCGGACGGTCTCCAGTATCACCTTCACGCGCTCCGCTGTCCGCCCATGCAACGAGGGTGTGGATATCCGCCTGCGTCAACTTGGGAGCATTCCTGAATTTTCCGTAATGTGGGTCCGCAAACCACGGCGGCATTTGTTTGTTGAGAATGGCGGTCTTGATCGCCTTTGCCCAAGGACGAGTACTCTCGTACGTCAGGAAAGACATCGGACCGATGCCACGTGGCCGATGACAAACCTGGCAATTGTTCTGAAGTATGGGTAAGACGTCCTTACTGAATGTTACGGGTTGGGTCTCATCGACGGGAGCGGGAGTGAAGGGCAATTCCGTTCCCAATGACATCGTCGCCGTCAGTAGAACGAAGCCGAAAAACCGAGTCATGCTGCCTCCCAATTTTTGCGCGTTGTGAGTTTGTAGACACCGATTGTCGGTGAATGGTTCCGGTTGTTTTTTTCTTACGCGAAGAGTCTGGACGAAAACGAAGATCGAACTGCGTAGCGGCAGGGTGCTTCGTTGCTGCCGAAGCTGGAGCCACGGTCACTGACTTGGATACTGATTACAAATGGGGCCTTCAAACTCGCGCATGGCTGATTGCATCCAGCCAAGCCGTGCATGACGAACTGCACAACCTGGTAGATGAAAGCAAGATCGGACGATTGGGCTGACTGGGCCGGTTATATAGAGGGCGGACATGGTTTTCTGCGCCGCCCTTAACGCGCAACCGCTCTCGTGATGATTGGCTGGACAAAGTTATCCCACGCCGTTGTTGCCCGGAACCAGTGTCCTTCATATTGCTGGCCGCGATTCGGCGCGTCTTTCGCTTTACCACGTGTGGATGATAAAAATAATCACATGAAACGCACGCGTTTAATAATCGTCATTTGGTTCGTTTTGACCGGTTCCTTCGCGTTTGCGCAGGACGGAAAAACAGAGATTGGCGTGTTTGCTGGAGGATACTTCAACAGTGGCTTTCAATCATTCAAGGTTCTGAATCCCACCACAGGCGCACAGGTTGGCACTTTCAAACCTGTCAGCGAGGCGAACAGCGGTATCTTCGGATTGAGAAGTAGTTACCGCTTTGTGCCACAGCTGGAAGCTGAAGGAACGTTCGGCTTCAGTCCTGCGGGACGGATCCAAAATTTTCTCGGCGGGATCCCCACCAGCATTGTGCAGGTTCAACCCACCGCACCTGTCCTTATTGCTATCAGTGCCCCAGTATTGCGGGATGGCAATGTGTACTTGTATAGCGGTACTCTGCTGACCTATCTCAATCGACAGGGAACCTGGAGGCCGTTCTTCACCGCGGGAGCGGGAGGCATTACGAGAACAGCTAAAATCGAGTTTGTTCGAAATACCGTAATGCCTGTTCCTGTAGGAACGCCCGTGTTTGCTGTTTTCTCGCCCACAATTGTTCCAGCGACCACTCGAACCGATATGACGCTCGTGCTCGGAGCCGGATTCAAGAAATACCTGCCGCACGGATTGGGAGCAAGGTTGGACTTCCGCGATCACATCAACAAATTCGATCAGAGCACAGTGAACAATATGGAACTGTCACTCGGACTATTCACTCGCTTCTGAAACAAACAGGTGATGGCCCACGGCAGGCTCGGCCCGCAAGGATGGGGCGGGACGGTTGGGCTTGTGGAAATAGAGGTGGCTTCAATCTCCGCCAGCCACTTTTAACCATTGGCCGTCGTAGTAATACCAAACCAAGAATGCTTTTCCCTCGAAAAAATCGTTAATCCCCTGATGGTAAATGGGCGGCAGAGGGATGCCAAGATGCTCCTGGTCATGGTAGCGGAAGATGTCGTCTATGCCCATCGGCTCTATTCCTCGTGAATAGGCCCACTGACCGTTACCACTTCCTTGGACGTAACCGCTGTCTGCCGCTGGTACAAGAGCGTCGAGATTATTCTCGGAGCCATTCCAGAATACAAGAATTGTGGACACGCCTTTGACCGAGCACAACACGGCCCAGTCGGTCTGGCCGGGTCGCGCAAACTCGCCCTTGATGACGTTATTCGGCTTAGTTTTCGAGTACGCCTCCTGCGGGATCGTACATTGCCTGCGTTGAAGCTCCTGGACCAGATTGGCTGGAAGTTCAGGGAATGCAGTGGGTGAGAGCCGCACGATCCACGACTCTAGTGACTGGCCGAAGGACATCACCACAAATGCAAGCACCAATGTCGTGAATGATTTCATTTTGCGCCTGGTCTTATCTTATACCACGCAACGGCGGACCCTTATATCCAGCGCCGCTCCAGTCGGCCCAACCAGCCCAGTTTATGGGTCGTTGGCAAGCTCCCGAGTCATTTCAATCATGGTGCGCCTAAACCCAAGGCGGGAAAACAAGCGCTGCGCGGCGCTATTTTGCTCTGCCGTCCACAATATGATGCGTGGTGCTCCGTGGTCGCGAAGCCAATGACTCGCAGCTTCGATCAGGGCTGCGCCAATCCCGTTACGCTGGTGTGACTCGTTCACCACAACATCGTGGATGAATCCTGCTGCCTCTCGTAATTCCTTCCAACTGCGCGGCTCAAGCTCGGCGTAAACATATCCGACAACCGTTTTATCTCGCTCTGCCACAAAAATCACGACATCGGCTTCTTTCATCTGCTTGCCGAGAAACCACGCATAACCTTCTTCGAGTCCATGTCCCGGTGCCATGAATCTTTGCGGATCAAGAGCAAAATGGGCTTGCACCAGCGATGCGCCAAGTTTGCCCAAGGTCGGAAGATCCGTCTCTGCCGCCTGCCTGATGTTGAAGCTCTGCATGAATGGGTTATACCGCAGAATGCGTACACCGCTCCAATAGCGCCTGCACCTCACTGCTCGAATTAAAATAGCGGCATGCCAACACGCCAAGAATTGCACGCCCTGGTCGATACGCTGCCCGATGGAGCAATCGAAGCGGCGCATCGGATCTTGTCAAACCTGCAAGTGTGGCCGCCAGCTCCGCCACCTGATCTTCAGGAAATGCGGAAGAGGATGGAAGTGCGGCGGCTCGAAATGAGGCAAGGACTGAAACCCGGCACGACTGCCGGATTTGGTGGTAGTGGTGGCTATGATCCGACGAAAGGTGCGGGATCTTCCAGCTTTCAGCACTGGGATGGTGACACTTTCGTCCAGGAGACGTTGCGGAATCACAAAGGCCACGAACTGACGATTGTCGAGCGCGTCCGCGTCGAGGGCGACCGCCTCATCTACAAACACGACATCACGGGGCCGGGCAATAAGCACGATGAGCGCGAAGTCATCTTCGATCTTGCAGGAAGCCACGAGCAGTAAGCCAGTCCGCATGATGCTGCGGTGAGAATTGACCGGCGTCCAAGCGAAGCGTGACAATAGATAGAGATGAAGTTTTGGTGGTGGCGTCTTGTCAAGGGACGGCTGACAATAGAAGGTCGCCGCCTGGATAATCCAGCACCACCCCTGCATTCCATCATCCCGGACGGCTACGGGGAGATTGGATTTCAGGCTAGTGGTCTTGTTTTCCCGACTCCTGGTTGTTGGGAAGTCACTGGACGGATAGGGGACAAGAGTTTAACTTTCGTCACTCTTGTTGAGAAGATCAGTGAGGGTCCGGAACGTTGACAGCTGGCGTCGCTCATGGCCTCTCAGTTAGAGGCGCATTCACACCGCAACGGCGGTCCGTGGATGTGGTCGGCGTGTTTGATAAGCAGTGAATTTAGCGAAATGAAGTGTCAACATTGCGGACTCGTCAATCCAGACGGTGCAGTTCGCTGCGATTGTGGCTATGACTTTGTGAGCGGCACGTTGAAGGATTCATACCTTCCAGTCGCAAACAGAATGAAACCAGGCCGACGCCAAGGTGCACGCCAGTATGCAATCTCCTGCGGCATTGCAACGTTGGCAGAGATAGTCCTCTCGGAAACTCCTGGTATAGGTAAGGCGATATTCACTCCCGGCCTACGTTTCGCGGTGGCGGTGAGAATGCTTCCAGGTGTAGGTGCTCACGACTCGGCATTCCTGCTGCTATGGGTTATCACATTTGTTACAAATGCGGCGCTCTATGGGTTTGTCGTATTCGGTGCCTGGCGTGCTTTGAAGTCTCTCTTCGGATCAGTCGACCGAAGTGGCCGGACTGCGTGATTGGGCTGCGGAAGCCACGCTTACGCGTTGCCGCCTCGCTGTCACCATGGGCGTGTGGTGGCAGCCAACCCACTGCGTGGAGATAAGCCGGCTATCACCAAATATATATATGTGTGTAGAGTGCCGAAGAACAGGGTGTAGCCTCCAGTTAGGAATGGGTCCAGCGTGCGGTCCGCCGTATTCGACAGAAAGTGGTACGCGATATTTGGTGAGCCCAACCAGTGCACGCAGTCGTTGTAAAAATAAGGGAATAAGGTCCTGCCAGGCGCTGACCATCCAATGACAGGTCCAATTTCCGCACCTAAGCTGAGTCCCTGGTAAATAAATCCCTCTGCGCCTCCGCCAATGTGAATAGTGGCTCTTCCGCTCCCGACATTCGTACTCGTACCCGGAGCGAGGAATGCGTAAGCGTTCCATCTGGAATCCGGCGCTTGAGCTGTTGCCGACACGGAAGCAACAAAAAATCCTGCACAGACGAATAGAAACCTTTTCATAACCACTCCTCTCTATAGGTTGTTTCGCCACGTTCATGCGTTGCCCACGATGCAAGCTCATTGCGATTCGGGCCGCACCCAAATTCGTTGGACTCGGTGGAAAATCGAATAGACCTCTTCTGCCGCGAAGGGTTTGCCAAAAAGAACGTGAAGACCGGGGTCGCCGATGCAAGCACACCTATGCGTATCCAAGATACGCTGAGGCACGATGATGTCTTCGGTAAGGGCGAGCGTCAAGAACGCATTTTTAGTGAATTATCGATGGAAGGCGAGTATCACGCGGCATATTAAAGGGTCTGGTCGAGGCCGCTGGACTACTTGCGGATAATTTTGCCATTTGGGCCGATGATGCGCGTACGGGGCGGCACCGTCTGCTGGATACGGTCGGGCGGTGCGGACTCGTCCCACTTCTCCAATTCCCTGCCATCGGGTGTGACGAAGCGCAGCACCGCGGTCGGATTCAGACGGCGGATGAAGATGAACTGGAAACCCCTGCCGGTCGGCTCGACGGTAATGGTGTAGGTATTGTCGTCATGTGTGACTTGCGTGACGCGATGCAGCAGTGACCACACTTCAATCCATTCGTATCCGCTTCTCGGCGTCTTGTCATCTGAATAGCACTGGGCGAACGCTGCTGATGTCGCTGTCCAAACTCCCGACGTGTTCATCAAGTGGTAAGGAATGCTGGCGCTCATCGGCTCGTCGATGACAATGAAATGGTGTGTCCACGCATAAGCAGTATCAGCAACGTCTTTATACCTGCCATCATTCCAGATCTTGGCCTGCACTTCCGGCGTGGGCCGCGTCCAGGTCGTGGACTCGGCGCAAATCTCGAATGTGATGGACTCCGCTGCGAGCGGCTGCGCAAACAGGAGCGTGCAGACTAACAATGCGTGTGCCCGGATGCACATATAGCCATGATACTCCACGTGGAGTGCGGCAGATCCACAGGGACGAAGACCGGTCTGGAATACCATCATCGGCCCTCACGTGGTTGGATTCGACGTGAATGCGATCAAGCCGTGAGAGTCATCGAAGGCATGTTCTGCGACCCATACACGGCGGCAACGCCGGCCTGATCGGCTGGCAATTAGGCGGCTATCCCGGCCCGCAGATGAGCTACCGCGATGAAGTCGACAGCACTTCGGGCAGCCCTGGCGGCCCAAGCCAGCCAGCCTGGAACAGATCGCTGGGCGGCCTGGAAAGCCTTGGGAAGATGAGAAGGGCTAATTACCGAGCGATAACAACGATCCCGCTATCAACAATTTCACACTGCGTCCGATTCTGGATGCCATCCAAGAATTCAAGGTCCTGGCCAATTCCTATTCTGCACAGTACGGGCGAGGGGGTGGCGCGCAGGT
>Ga0137377_10002206_pt1 | contig 14374 bp, 15 predicted proteins | sample SagtaG_22_FD_104815 | JGI IMG/M metagenome (GOLD analysis project Ga0137377, IMG submission 104815) | Vadose zone soil microbial communities from Sagehorn Ranch, Mendocino, California, USA - Sage2_L_40_16 metaG | ecosystem: Environmental > Terrestrial > Soil > Vadose zone | place: USA... | reverse complement strand
TCGTGGTTGAGCGCAACGAGGTACTCCACCGTGTTCGCCGGCCCGTGCGACAGCCCGGCGATAAACGCCTTCAATAGCGGGCCCGCCGGCTCCGGTTCGAGAAACGCGGCGAGATCGGTGCGCAGTTCACCCGGATATTCGAATGGAAACTCTTCGGCATAAGGCTCGACGAAAAAATCGAACGGATTGATGACCTGCATGTCGGCCACGAAATCGACCGCGATCACAAACTCCGTGGTCTTTTCCGGAAACACCAGCCGGGCAAGCCAATTGCCATGGGGGTCCTGCTGCCAGTTCACGAAGTGCCGGGACGGCAGCACCTTGAGCGCGTAGCTCTTGATCGGCGTGCGGCAATGGGGCGCCGGGCGCAGGCGGATCACCTGCGGGCCAAGGCTGACCGGCCGATCGTAGCGATAGCTGGTGAGGTGGTGGAGGCCGACAAGAATCGACATGGAACGCCCTGGTATCGTTCGGGAGCAATTTGGCGCGTACGCCGGGATCGGCCCCGGAACATTGCGGCGCCGATGCCCTACACCGATCGTCGGCGCCGCGACCTACTGACTTTGTCTATGCAAGTCGCGGGCCGGAAAATGGCTACCGCGATACGGCGGCTTTGCCTAGGAATTGGGCGTACGACAGGCGCTCGCGATAGGTCGGTCCTACACGCCGGAAGTCGTTGTCATTCTCACGACAGGAAGCTGCCGCGGAAATGGATCAGCGGCGCCGTGCCGGCGCCGTCGAGCGCGCCCACCACTTTGCCGATGGCCATGACCGCGCCATGGCGCTCGATTGTTTCCACCAAGCGGCAATCAATTACCCCCACCGCGTCAAGCAGAATGGGTGCGCCAGTGCGAAGGGTCCCCCACCGCCCAATCGCGAAACGCTCTGCGCCCTTTTGCGGTCCCTTGCCGCCGAACATGTCGGCGATCTCGACGGCCTCGCGCGGCAGAAAGTTGAGGGCGAAATGGCGGGCCGCCAGCACGGTTTGCAATGCCGAAGTGCGCTTATCGATCGACACCAGCAGCAGCGGCGGGTCGGCGCAAATATGGGTAGCCGAAAGCCCGAGAAATCCCGCAGGCCCCTCGTCCGAGCGCGCCGTCACCACCGTGCTGCCGGTGGCGCGATTGCCAATCGCGCGCCAGAATGCGCGTGGATCGATGATCGGGTCGGTCAAGTGCGTGGGCTCGGTCATATTGAACCACCCTCAGGAGTCATGGCCGGGCTTGTCCCGGCGACCCACGTTTTTTTGATGAAACCCGGAAGAAAGACGTGGATGCCCCGCGACAAGCGCGGGCATCACGGTGGCTAGGTGAGGTGATTTCATCGGAACGCGCTCTCGTGTTTCAGCCTCGGCTCTCTGCAGCATCGAACCGCCGCCTGGCATCCGCAATTACCGCACGGTTTTGCCGGGCCCACAGGCCGAGGCCGTTCACCGGCTTGAGCAGCGACCGTCCAAGCTTTGTCAACTCGTAGTCGACGCGCGGCGGAATCGTCGGGAACACGGTGCGGGTGACGAGGCCATCCCGTTCGAGGCCCCGCAGCGTCAACGTCAGCATCCGTTGCGAGATGCTGCCAAGCGCGCGGCGAATTTCGCTGAAGCGCTTCGGTCCGTCGCCGAGCACCCCGACCACCAACACCGTCCATTTGTCGCCAACGCGCGCCAATATTTCGCTGACGGCGCGACAGTCCTCGGGCACATGCAGGTTACTCGGTATCAGCGCTGTGCCTTCTTGCGGTTTCGGCTTAGTCATCTATTTAGCCTCGGTATCAAATCTTAACCAAGGTAGGCTCACTATGGCTAAGTTCAAGGTCGCCGTCATCGTCGGCAGCAGTCGCCGCGAATCCGTTAACCGCCGGCTCGCGCAGGCGCTCGCCAGGCTCGGCGCGGACAAATTTGCCTTTAGCTTCATCCAGGTTGATGACCTGCCGCTCTATAATCAGGACCTGGAAGCCGAGCTGCCGAAAAGCGTCGCCCGGTTCAAGTCCGAGGTTGCGGCCGCCGACGGCTTGCTGTTCGTGACGCCGGAGCATAACCGCTCAATCCCGGCTCTCCTGAAGAACGCGATCGACTGGGGCGCACGCCCTTACGGCCAGAATTCCTGGAACGGCAAGCCGGTGGCCATCACCGGCACGTCGCCCGGCGCGATCGCCACGGCGATCGCGCAGCAACATCTGCGGCAGGTTCTCGGCAACCTGGGCGTACTCGTCATGGGCGGGGAGGCGTATGTCGGCTTCAAGCCGGGCCTCATTGATGCAGATGGCGCCATCGCGGATGAAAGCACCCGAAAGTTCCTGCAGGGCTTCGTCGACCAGTTCGCGACGCTTGTCGCCCGGTTCGCTGATCCGCACCGGGCGGCGGCGTGAGACGGGAAGGAGCGGGACCGCGGGCGTCCCGCCCGCTCCTTAAGTTCTCTTACAAAGGTTGCTCCAGGTTACGCGGATAAGAGAAGAGGCGGGCGAGACGCCCGCGGTCCCGCCCCGCGCGCCGGATCAATTCGCCTTCTGGGCGCTGCGCACGAACGACGCGAGTTCGGCGTTAAAGCGCGGCGCGTCCTCGAAGAACGGGGAGTGACCGATGCCCTGATAGACCGAGAGCTTGGCGCCCGGGATCATTTTTGCGGTGTATTCGGCGGCGATCAGGTTCGAGTTCTTGTCCTCCGAGCCGTGGGTAACCAGCACCGGAAGCTTGAGGCTCCGCAGAAGATCATCGACATCGAGTGGCCGGTTGCTCAAGCCGAGGCGGACCTTCGGCGGCACCATCATATTGAAGGCCAGCATAGTCTCGTACTCGTCCTGGGTCGGTTGCTTGGAGAAGCAATCATGCAGGAATTTCCTTGTCGCCGCGATATTGGTGGCGAGGTCCTCCGAGATCATCAAAGGAAGGTTTGCGAGATTCGGGCCGAAAAAGGCCGGGTCGGCCTTCTGGCCGGCGTCCACATAGTTGAGGCCGGAGAGCTCCGCGGTCCCGTGAGTCTTGAGGTAATCGGCCATCACCCGTCCGCCGTATGACCACCCGACCAGCACCGGGCGCTTGAGCCCGGTCGCGTCCATCACGGCCTGGACCTCGTCGCCCCAGGCCTTGGAGTCCTTGTAGCGTTCGGGTTCGAACGGCTTGTCGGAATTGCCGTGGCCACGCAGGTCGTAGGTCACCATGTGGAATTCCTTGGCGAGATCGCCATTGCTGACTTGCTTGATCCACGACATGTGGCTCTGCGAGAAGCCATGGATGAAGAGGATTTCGGGCCCGCCCGGATTGCCCCAGTCCTGCGCCGAAATGGTCAGGCCATCGGGCGTCTTCACGGAGACGGCCTTGAACTTCTTTTCCTGCGCCAGGCCAGATGTGGAAATCGCAGCGAGGACGAAAGCGGCGACGGAAACGCCGGCGATCCGGCGCCATGGTCGTGCGTGAGTCATGGGGGTTCCTCCGATGTTAGAGCGCGTGTAGATTGGGCCGACGTGCTGTGCAATTGCCCCGGCTTGACTACTTAATCCAATAGGCGACGACTGTCGGACTCTGGATCGTCCATCAAGCCAAGCGACGACAGTATCCCGATGACGGTACGGGAAGTGCGAACTTGAAGCTACCGCTATTCTTACGGCGAAGGCGAGATAAACTTTACTTTGATGTGAGCATAAATCCATGAGTGCTGACGCTTGCATCGTATTTTTCGGACTTCGGTATCAAGTACGACCAGACGAGATCGAAGGACTTGAGCTTAGATCGGATGCACGACCTGTGGCGGCGCGAAGAGTTGGTCTGAACCACTATTGGGGAAACTTTGGTGGACTTGAAGAGAAACACCGCCTTTTCATCGGCGCTCAGCCAGCTGTGCCGGGGCCGGAGAACAGCGACGAGATCAATCTGTCGTCGAGTGAACTCCAGAACTCATTCAACGAGACGAGCGCTAAGCTTAAAGAGGCGGCGCTTGTCGGCGAACCGTCGCTTTACCTGCAATGGCTGCCCGAGGTTTAGAGGGTAACTGCCCACGCCACTTGTAGGGTGGGCACGCTTCGCTTTGCCACCTTACCGACTAATCGTCATCAAGAATCACGACCGGAGGGACTCCATGGCGAACGTAGAAAACTTCCCATACGAGACGAGACTCGACATTCTTTACCAGCCACTGGAAATAGTCGACGAGCAGGCGCTCGCTGAGGCATGTAGGTACAAGTGGTATAACCAGACCCTCTGCCAAGTGAACGGCTCGGTGGTTCGTCTTGGTGTTGTGGAGGGCGAATATCACTGGCATAAGCATGATGACGACGACGAATTTTTCTATGTTGTCGAGGGCAAGCTGCTGATTGATCTCGAAAGCCGGACAATCGAACTTGGTCTGCGACAAGGCACCGTTGTTCCCAAAGGAATCCTGCATCGAACGCGCGCTCCGCAGAGGACCGTGATCCTCATGGTTGAAAACGTCGGCATCATTCCCACGGGAAACTGAACTCTATAGCGCGTTCCGTTGACATCGAATCAGCTTCCTCACCGTCATGCCCGCGTTTGTCGCCGGCATCACGTCTTTCTTGCGGCGCCTGAGCGAGTAAGGCGTGGATGGCCGGGACGAGCCCGGCCATGACTCTGGAGAAGTGGTTCAATATGACCGGAACACGCTGTAGGGTGCGCAAGCCCAAGGACCCCAGAGCGGAAATGCGAAGCGGAGCAGAGATATGATGACAGAGTATGGGTTCACTGATGGGCAATTTGAAGCCCCTGCTGATGATAGCGTGATCAGCAATACTCTTGCAGAATTGGGGATTGCACTTCCCGAGGATTATGTCCGCTTTCTGCGGACGCATAATGGGGGGGAAGGTTTCCTCGGCGCGAACTACATTATTTTCTGGAAAGCAGAAGAGTTGAGTAGTCTTAATCGCGAGTATGAGGTTGACAAATATGCGCCCGGCATTCTCCTGTTTGGCTCAGACGGGGGCGGTGAAGGGTATGGGTTTGACACTCAGGATGCAGCAATGCCGGTAGTTCGCGTCCCATTCATCGGGATGGATCGGCGATATGCTACGGCGGTGGCTAGCAACTTTAGCGACCTGTTCGCTACGTTGGTAAAATGATCCGGCGATGATAGTGTGATTGATCAAGCTAAGCGTTCGAGAAACGCCTGAATGTTGCGCTAACGGCATGACTTCGGCCCCGCTCATCGAACTCATCAACGTCACGAAATCCTTTGACGGTGAACGCAGCCATGCGCTGCGCGACGTATCGCTTCGGGTCGACACCGGCCGCTTCATTGCCCTTGTCGGAGCATCCGGGTCCGGCAAGACCACGGCGCTGAAGACGATCAACCGGCTCATCGAGCCGGACCGCGGCGAGGTTCGCTTCGAGGGCGAAGCCGTCGCGAACTTCGATGCCCCGACGCTGCGGCGGCGGATCGGCTACGTGTTCCAGGGTATCGGCCTGTTCCCGCATATGACCGTCGGGGAGAATATTGCAATCACGCCGCAACTCCTTGGATGGACGAAAGGCGATATCGACGCCCGCGTCGCGGAGTTGCTCGATCTCGTGGAATTGCCCCGCGGCTATGCGGCGCGGTTTCCCCATGCGCTGTCGGGTGGTCAGCGCCAGCGCGCTGGCGTCGCGCGGGCAATTGCGGCGCGACCGCGCGTCATGCTGATGGACGAGCCGTTCGGAGCGCTCGATCCGGTCACCCGTGATACACTCGGAAACGCCTACCGGGCGCTGCATGAGAGGCTCGGCATGACCACCGTGATGGTGACCCATGACGTGCAGGAGGCGGTGCTGCTTGCCGACCGCATCGTCGTTATGAGCGCCGGCCGCATCGTGGCGGATGATGCGCCGGGAGCGCTGCTGTCCGGACACGCCAGCGCGGAGGTTTCAGCCATGATGGCGATGCCGCGACGGCAGGCGGAGCGCATCAGCGAACTCCTGCAAGCAGGCGGCCGCGAAATCTCCCGGCATCCCCCCCATGGATGAGCGATTCACCGACGCGCTCTCGCAGCTTGCGGATTACACCTCGCAGCACGTCCTCCTCAGTGCCTCGGCGCTCGCGCTCGGCGTAGCGATAAGCCTGCCCCTCGCTATCCTGGCGTCGCGACGTCCGCGGCTGCGTTTTACCGCACTGGCGGCTGCGAGCCTCGTGCAGACGATTCCGGGGCTCGCCCTGCTGGCGCTGTTCTATCCGCTGCTGCTCGGGCTTTCGGCGCTCACCGTCAGGCTGTTCGGAACTCCCGTGCCGGCGCTGGGCTTCCTGCCCTCGGTGCTGGCGCTCACGGTCTATTCCATGCTGCCGATCCTGCGCAACGGCGTGACCGGTTTGCTCGGGGTCGACGCCGCCTACCTTGAGGCGGCGGATGGCGTCGGCATGACGAGCCGCCAGAAGCTCCTGCGGGTCGAACTGCCTCTTGCGGCGCCGGTCTTCATGGCGGGCATCCGCACCGCGGCGGTCTGGACCATCGGCATGGCGACGCTCTCGACCACCGTGGGCCAGACGAGCCTCGGCAATTTCATTTTTTCCGGCCTGCAGACCGAGAATTGGATTTCGGTGCTGATTGGCTGCGCCGCTGCCGTGGCGCTGGCGCTCGTGGTCGATTGGGCGCTGGGCCTGATCGAGGCGGGGGCGGTTGGCCGCCGCATCGCCCCCACGGTCACCGGGCTCGCGGTGCTCGCCATCGGCATCGCAGCAGCCGCAATGCCGACGGGCGGATCGCACAGCCGCGGCTATGTGGTCGGGGCGAAGAATTTTTCCGAGCAATTCATTCTTGCGGAGCTGATGGCGGAGCGGCTGGAGGCGGCGGGCCATCGGGTGGAGCGCAAACAGGGGCTCGGTTCCGCCGTCATCTTCCGCTCCTTGGCGGGCAGCGACATCGACGCCTATGTGGACTATTCGGGCACGTTATGGACGAACGTGCTGGGGCGCAGCGATCTCCTGCCCCGCGAGGCGATGCTCGATGCGCTCACCACCGCCCTGCGGGACCGCTACGGCGTGACGGTGCTCGGCGCGCTCGGATTCGAGAACGCCTACGCGCTGGCGATGCAGCGGGCTCGCGCGGCTGGGGCGAGGATCGCAACGATTGAGGAACTCGCGCCGCTGACCCCGCGTCTCAAGCTCGGCAGCGACCTCGAATTTCTTGCCCGGCCCGAATGGGCTGCATTGAAGCAGGCCTATGGGCTCAATTTCGCGGAGGAAAAATCGTACAATCCGACCTTCATGTATCGCGCCGTTGCGGACGGCAGCGTCGACGTGATCTCGGCGTTCTCGAGCGACGGCCGCATCGCCGCGGACAATCTGGTGGTTCTCGCCGACGTCAAGGGCGCCATTCCCGCCTACGATGCCATGATCCTGATCTCGCCGCGCCGCCGCAACGACGAAGCCCTGCACGCGGCGCTCACACCGCTGATCGGCGCGATCCCTGTGGAGCGCATGCGGCAGGCCAACTACATGCTCGATCGTGATACCGGCAAAGCAACGGTACGGGAAGCGGCGCGGTTCCTGGAGGCTGGTGCCGGGTCGTCGAGCCGGTGAAAAAGGCGTCCTTGGCCGCCGAAGGCCAAGACGCTATCTTGGACAGCAGGTTGGGCTTTGATGAAAGACCAAAACCATGAACGTTATCGTTCGATCCTCTGACCTCAGAGAGCTGACGAACCACCCGGAACTCACTCAGCAGGCCGGGACAGCCACCGTTTTGGCCGGAACCGGAGCATTCATTGCTCAGATCTCGATGCTTCAAGAGATTGCTGCAGCACCGGACGCTGGTCGAAAGCTCGGGGACATGGTTGAGGCGTTGCTCGAACAGGAATTTGCATACGCAATGGCAATCTTGGATGCGGACGTGACGGGGATTGAAAATATCTTGTGGTTCCAACCGGTGCCGACTGGCCAGCACGGTCCGAGAATCAAGGTCGCGATCGACCCTTCGGATGCAATTCGTCAAGGAGGTGTGGAGGCAACCGTGCCGTTCGCCCAGGACAAGTCCGCGAGCGGACCAATCTCGCCTGCTTTGGAGGGCCAGGTTCGCGCTTTCATCGAACTCAACAAGCCGGTGCTCATGGACTATTGGAATTTGAAAATTAGCACCAACAAGTTCCTCTCGCGGCTGCGCCCGCTGCCGCGGTCGTGTTAGAGGGTTGAAATCGGCACCAGCCGATTTCAAAGACCGGGTCTCAAAGGACGATGCGCGGCGCGGACTCGGGGCGATCGGGACCCGTGCGACGCACGGCTCCTCATCAACATCCCTTCTTCTTTGTCAGTTCGATGGCTTCCTCGTCGGTCGCAGCCGTCACGACCGTGTTCACCTCATCGCCGCTCTCGTCGATGATGCAACTGACGCGGTAATCGAATTTGCCGGGCTCCTTGGCAGACGGGTTCTTGGTCTGGATGTTGCACGATGAGCAGACCGCATGGGCGGGGGATACCGTAGCGGTTGTCGCGATGGCGAGCAGGATGGCGAGGAGGGAGTGTCTCATGATCGAAGGTCCCCCATATTGAGGCCCGCGGGCCCCTCCCTACCCTCCCGCATGCAAGGGAAGGCAGGGAAGGGCGGCGCTTTCACGGCTTCTTGTACTTAGGATCCATCAGTTCGAAACGCGTCCAGCTCTCGAACTGGCCGGTCGTAGCTTCGCCGGTGGCCGGATTGATGTCGCTTTGGCCGGGCTTGCGCAGGAAGCGCGCTTCCACAAAGAGGTCGCGCTCGGCCATTCGCTTCTCGCAGCGCTGCTTGATGAACACGCCGCCGCCCACGGGGGTCTCTCCAGCCGCCGGCGGCAAATCGGTGCAGGTCCAGCCGTCCGGCTCGTAGCGGTTGATGATGGCGAGGCGCAGCATGTGGGCCATGCGCCGCTCCATGATCGACCCGCGCGGGTCGCTGATCATGCGAATGCCTCGCAGCACGCCGTCCTTGTCGAACAGCACCGAAAGGATCACCGGATGGCCGGCCACCCGGGTGCCGAGGCGGCCTTGGGCGTACAATGGATCGTCGATGGCGCGGCCGATGTATTCCTGCTGGTCGTCGAAGCGGGCATTGACTTCGTAGAGCCCGCTCGGCTCGGGCCGGCACTTGCGAAACTCGCTCCACTCGTCGATTGCCTGCCGGGGCGGTCCTCCGTTGCTCCCGCAGGCGAGGTCGCCGAAGGTGTCGGTGGACATCTCCTCGGCCTTCAGGCCGAGCTTGAGGCCGTGAATCTCGCCCGGATCGCGGCGCGGCTGGGCGTGGGTTGTCGTCGCGATGACAAGCGCGGCCAGCGCAGCGAGTCCGGCCAGCGCGCCTTGCCTCACCCTACGGCTCACTTCTTCATCGGATCGCACTGCTTGGTATCCTTGCCCCAGAAATCGACGCAGTCTTCGTAAGTGGCAGGGCCCTTGCCGACGTCCTTGGCGAACAGATATTTCACCACCGCATCGACTTCGCGGTTGGACAGGAAGTCGTTTCCCGCCGGCGGAATGTCCTTGCCCATCTGTTCGCGCGTGTAGCCGTAGCAGCGCTTGTCGGTGTAGGCGAAGCGGTCATGGTACGGCATGCCGGTGCCGGGCCGGCCGCATTTCACCACTTCGGTGAGCTGCTCGGGCGTGAGCTGGGTGACGCGCAGCGACAGCGCATTGCCGCCATAGCCCTGGTCGCCGGAGGCATCCCATTTGTGGCAGTACTGGCACACGGCCTTGCTTTTGAAGATTTCCTTGCCGAATTCGATCAAGCGCGCCTCTTCGGCGCTGGGCGCCGCCTGGCCTTGGGCCGATCCCGGAACAAGGAATGCGAGCGAGATGAGGGCGGCGAAGGCCACGGCGATTGCCATGCCATTGCGGCGTTCGACCTTATCGTTCATGAGCACTGGCATGTCGGTTGCGTCTCTTGCATTTTCACCATCACGGAAATGCGACCGGCGCGACGCAAGCATCGCGCCAGCCGCATAGCTTTCGTCTAGAGCGAGAACACGTACAGCATCGAGGCCGGCGCATTGTTCTTGAGCTCCGGCGACAGGCCGATGACGTTCACGTTCATGCGCGAGCCCGCAAGCACCGCGATATATTGTTTGCCGTTCACCGCATAGCTAATGGCCGGCGCGTTGATGCCGGTGCCGATATTGAAGCTCCAGAGTTCCTGGAGCGACTTGGCGTCATGGGCCGAGAAGGTGCCGTCGTAGTGCCCGAGGAACACCAGGTTGCCTGCGGTCGCCAGCGCTCCGGAGTAGTTCGGATAGGTGAGGCGCAGGACGGCCTTGGTATCGCCGGTCACCGGATCGACCGCCTTGAGACTGCCGTAGAGCCGCGTGACGGTCTTGCTGCTGCCGCCGGTAAAGCGCTCGCGCGGCTTGACCGTGCCGCCCTGGTCGTCACGGTCCTTCTGTTCCACGGTCTCCAGGGTGTTGCAGCCTTCGATCGACGGAACGTACAGCAGGCCGAGCTCTGGGTTATAGGCGCTTGGCTCCCAGTTCTTGCCGCCCGTATTCGCCGGGCAGGTCCGGGTCGACGGCTGTCCGCGCATGCCATGCGAGCCCGGCGCATAGATCTGGATGTCGCTGTTAGGATCGTAGTTGAGCGGCTTTCCGGTCTTGGGATCGAGCCCGGGCGTCCAGTTCAGCTCGTCCACATATTGCTTGCCGGTAATGAACGAGCCGTTGGTGCGGTCGAGCGCGTAGAAGAAGCCATTGCGCGCCGCGTGGACCACGAGTTTGCGATCCTCGCCATTGACCTTGGCGTTGATGATCGGGTGCTCGGAGATTTCGTCATAGTCGTAGGGGTCCTGCGGGGTATACTGGAAGCCCCACTTGATCTTGCCGTCGTTAGGGGTGATGGCGAGCACGCTCGCGGCCCACTTGTTGTCGCCGGGACGATACTGGATGTCGTAGTCCGGGCCGGCATTGCCGATGCCCTGGTAGAAGGTGTCGGTCTCCGGATCGTAGGTCGCGGTCTCCCAGATCGAGCCGCCGCCGTGCTTCCAGCGATCCTTGCCGTCCTTCCAGGTTTCGTTGCCGGGTTCGCCGGTGCCGGGAATCGTGTAGGTTCGCCATGCCATCTTGCCGGTGTTGAGATCGGTCGCCTCGATGTAGCCGCGAATGCCGAACTCGCCGCCGGCGGCGCCCACGATGGCGAGATCGCGGACGATCAGCGGGGCGATCGTCAAGGTCTCGCCGATCGCGGGGTCGGCGATCTTGCGCTCCCAGGCGACTTCGCCGGTCGCCTTGCTGATGGCGAACATGCGCCCGTCAAGCGCGATCGAGATCACCTTGTCCTTCCATAGCGCGACGCCGCGGTTGTTGACGCCGCAGCAGGCCACGTCGCCGGCCCAGGCGCGGTCGGTGCCGGGGTCCATCTTCCACTTGATAACGCCCTTCTTGCCGCCAGCAACGTCGATCGCATAGACCGAGCCCCAGCCGTCCGGCACGTACATGATGCCGTCCTCGACGATCGGCGTGGCTTCGAGCGCACCGTGCGCATAGCGTCCGCCGCTCTGGAAGCCGCCTAACGCGACCGAGAATGCGAGCCGCATGTTCTTCACGCTGTCGGCATTGATCTCCTTGAGCAGCGAGAAGCGATGCCCCTGGTAATTGCCGTGATGCAATATCCAATTCTGCGGCTCACGTTGCGGATTGAGGAGGCGCTCATTGGTCATATCGGCAGCGCGCGCCGGGGTGAGCGCGGTCGCCATCAGCAACGCGCCTATGACGTTTCCCATAACGGACTTGGTATTCATGTCGCTTTCCCTCTTTGCGCCGCAGCTATTGCCACGGCAAAATCGGTCAATTGATGCTGGCTCGGTGAGCCAGACTGTAGCGAGCCGTAGGGTGGGTTGAGCGCAGCGAAACCCACCATCAGCCTCGCCCTGGAGGGCCTCGATGGGTTTCGCTATCGCTCAACCCATCCTACAGTCTGCATCGGTCCAAAACCTACAGGCTGAACACGAACAGCATGGAGGCGGTCGACGTGTTTTTCAGCTCCGGCGAAAACGGAATGACGTTCGCGGATTGCCGCGAGCCCACCAGCACCGCGATATATTGTTTCCCGTTCACCGCATAGCTGATCGGCGGCGCATTGATGCCGGTGCCGGTGTTGAAGCTCCACACCTCCTGCAGGGTCTTGGCGTCGTGGGCCGAGAAGGTGCCGTCCACATTGCCGATGAACACAAGGTTGCCGGCGGTCGCGAGCGCGCCCGAATAGTTCGGATAGGTGAGCTTGAGGTCCGCCTTGAGTTCGCCGGTCGTCGGATCGACCGCCTTGAGGCTGCCGTAGAGCCGCTCCCGGATCACGGGCCCGCCGCCGCTGAAGCGCTCCCGCGGCTTCACGGTGCCGCCCTGGTCGGCGAAGTCCTTCTGCTCGACGGTCTCGATGTAGTTGCAGCCTTCGATGGAAGGAATGTACATCAGGCCGAGTTCCGGATTGTAGGCGGACGGCTCCCAGTTCTTGCCGCCCGTATGGGCCGGGCAAAGCTTGTCGCCCTTAGGCTTGGCGCGGCTGCCGTGCGTCCCCTCGGCATAGACCTGGACATCGGCGTTGGGATTGTAGTTGAGCGGCCTGCCGGTCTTGGGGTCAAGGCCGGGCGTCCAGTTCATGTCATAGGTATATTGCTTGCCGGCGATGAATGAGCCGTTGGTGCGGTCGAGCGCGTAGAAATAGCCGTTGCGGGCGGCATGAACCACAAGCTTGCGGTCCTCGCCATTGACCTTGGCGTTGATGATCGGGTGCTCGGAGATTTCGTCGTAGTCGTAGGGATCGTTCGGGGTATACTGGAAGCCCCACTTGATCTTGCCGTCATTCGGGCTGAGCGCCAGCACGCTCGCGGCCCACTTGTTATCGCCCGGGCGATATTCCGGGTCCCAATCCGGGCCCGCGTTGCCGATGCCCTGGTAGAAGGTGTCGGTTTCCGGATCGTAGGTCGCGGTCTCCCACACCGAACCGCCGCCGTGCTTCCAGCGCTCCTTGCCGTCCTTCCAGGTCTCGTTGCCGGGCTCGCCGGTGCCCGGAATCGTGTAGGTGCGCCACGCCGCCTTGCCGGTGTTAAGGTCGGTCGCCTCGATGAAGCCGCGGATGCCGAATTCGCCGCCAGCGGTGCCCACGATGGCAAGGTCGCGGATGATGAGCGGCGCAATGGTGAGCGTCTCGCCGATCGCCGGGTCGGCGATCTTGCGTTCCCACACCACTTCGCCGGTCGCCTTGTTGATCGCGAACATGCGCCCGTCAAGCGCGATGGAAATCACCTTGTCCTTCCACAGTGCGACGCCGCGGTTGTTGACCCCGCAACAGGCCACATCGCCGGCCCAGGCGCGGTCGGTGCCAGGGTCCATCTTCCACTTGATGACGCCCTTCTTGCCGGCCGAAAGGTCGATCGCGTAGACAGAGCCCCAGCCGTCGGGAACGTACATGATGCCGTCCTCGACGATCGGGGTCGCCTCCAGATTGCCGAAGGCGTACCGCCCGCCGCTCTGGAATCCGCTCAACGCAACCGTAAACACCGGCTTGAGGTTCTTGACGGTGTCGGTATTGATCTCTTTGAGCTGCGAGAAGCGGTGGCCCTGGTAGTTGCCGTGGTGGAGTATCCAGTTCTGCGGCTCGCGCTGCGGGTTGAGGGCGCGTTCGTTGGTCATGTCGGCGGCCCTTGTAGGCGTCAGCGCCGTGGCGATCAGCAACGAACCGACAAGTGCGCCGGCGAAGGGCTTCGCGATCATGATTTCTCTCCCCCTATGGGCCGGCTCACAGCGCCCGGCGTCTTGTTAAGAGATACAATTGCCGATCTGCGAGCGCAGTCGGGCAGCTTTTCAGTAACGTAGTCTCCGGTCGACATGTCGGTCAACACCCGGGGCCGCCCCCGGTGCGACCACGCGGGTCGCACCGGTTGGTCGCGGACTACAGGCTGAACACGAAAAGCATCGATGCCGTCGAAGTGTTTTTCAGCTCGGGCGACAGCGGAATGATGTTGGCCGGCTGGCGCGATCCGACCAGCACGGCGACGTATTGCTTGCCATTCACCGCATAGGTGATGGGCGGTGCGTTGATGCCGGTGCCGACGTTGAAGCTCCACAGCTCCTGCAGCGTCTTGGCGTCATAGGCACTGAAGGTGCCGTCGATGTGGCCGAGGAAAACCAGGTTGCCGGCCGTCGCCATCGCGCCCGCGTAATTGGCATATTCAAGGCGCAGCGCTGCTTTGGTGTCGCCGGTTACCGGGTCTACGGCCTTGAGGCTGCCATAGAGCTTGTCCGGCGTTGTGGGAGAACCCCCGGTGAAGCGGTCGCGGAATTTTGCCGTGCCGCCCTGATCCGTCATGTCCTTCTGCTCGACGGTCTCAATGTAATTGCAGCCTTCGATGGAAGGAATGTACATCAGGCCGAGTTCCGGATTGTAGGCCGATGGCTGCCAGTTCTTGCCGCCCGGCACCGCCGGGCACAGCCGGGCGCTCTTCGGCTTAGCGCGGGTTCCGT
>Ga0137377_10002205_pt1 | contig 14375 bp, 13 predicted proteins | sample SagtaG_22_FD_104815 | JGI IMG/M metagenome (GOLD analysis project Ga0137377, IMG submission 104815) | Vadose zone soil microbial communities from Sagehorn Ranch, Mendocino, California, USA - Sage2_L_40_16 metaG | ecosystem: Environmental > Terrestrial > Soil > Vadose zone | place: USA... | reverse complement strand
AGCCTACATCCGATTTGTTCGCTCGTACATTCGCTTAAACACCGCATTTTGCTTCAAGAGTGGGAAGCAACATTTAGGCCACCTGGCCAAGCGACTAGAGCCCGATGGGATCAGGTTTGAATCACCATCGCGCTCTAGGTTTTTGATCGAGCATGATCTTTTCGGAAAACCGGTCTCCTTTTCCGGATCATGCTCCAGTCGCGGATATCGCCGGAATGGCGGGATTGGCCCAATTGCGAAATGGCGGCGTCGAGAAACGACGGTGTCTCCGCTACGCAAATTCGACGGTCTATGCAGGGCCGATGAAATTTTAGGCGCTCGCACAACTACAATTGGGAGCTGAGCCAGCCAGGGAATAACGGACGTTTCATGGGAAATCTTGGGCGCGGTACCGGAGATGCTTCAAACGGCGTGGGGATCTCTTTTCAAGGCGCTTAGTCTTGAGAAGGGCGAGAGCCTTCGAGGCGGTACGACGTCCGTCGGCATAGCCGCCGCGGCCATCGCAAAGCACCACGGCGCTTTCGCCGCTTCTACAACCCGCAGACCCGATCGCGACCAGTGGCTCCGGTCATGCGGAACTGACCAGGTATTCATTGATAGCGATAGGCGACAATGTTGCTGACTGTACCGGACTCCAGGGCCTGAACGCGAGGATGGCCCAAGAGGTCTGAGCTTCGATGATGCCATAATCCTGTTGTGCTAAATGGGTTCCGAGCGCCCGCGAGGATGCCCCGCGGCTTCGGCACACATCTCGCCGCCACAGGCCTCATCGTTTCGTCCGGGTCTTGCGGGTCGATCGGGGAGAGGACTTTGGTGGTGTCGCGGCGGACACTTCCTTCAACAATTTCGGAACATCCATGGTCTTGATCAGCACCGCGCCCGGCTCTTCGACAGGCCACGCGAGATATTTGGCGCGGGCCATCAGCTCGATCCTGGATCGGTTTCTTAAGACGCTCTCGACGCGTTCCTTCTGATCCTGCCCATCTGTCCCGAAATGATCGTCGAGCGCCTCACGGCTGATCGCGCAAGCGACCGAGCTGCCAAGCGCGGTGCCTGCGAACGTCACGATGTCCCGGCTGATATCATAACGCACCGGAGGATTGTCGAACGCCAGGTCGAGGCCGGCAATCGTGGAGCGGCGGAGGCCAACAGTCTTGAGCGTCAAATCCCGTGCGCTGCTGTTGGTGACGCTCAGCCCTTGAATGAGCAGTTCGCGCCAGGTCGGCCCGCGCTTGTAGGCTTCCTCCCAGGCGAGTTTGAGCTCGTGAGGTCGGTTGTCGGCAAGCACTTCGAGCAGGACGCTGGCTTGCTGAATATCCTTGTCTCGCTTCGCAAGCCCTTCGCGACGCCGGCGCGATACAATCAACTTGTGAACGGCGTAGCGCGCCGGCGTAGGCACCTGAACGAAGATGCCGGCATGATGCAGGATGACAGCTGGCTCCGGCTCGTGAATGAGGAAATCAAGAAAGCGCAACGGTTGGGCGTCGGTTCGCAGTGCGGGCAGCGCCTGGGGCTGTCCGGTTTCCCCACCTTCGTTGGGGGTGAGAAAGTCGACCCGCAAGCCGCCTCTTGCGGCATAGCTAGTCACCCGCCGGCCATCGACGGTGTGAGGGATCGCGCGAAAGGTCTTGTTGGCATCCTTCAATATCTCAGGCACCGGCGGGGTACTATGAGGGCATCTCTCGCAATTCGGAAGGATTGATCTGATCACTGTAGCGTCCGCAGACAACGGCTGCACGAATAATCGTTCAACTTCAACTCGAACTGGCGTTCGTCTATTTGAGGCGAAGAAGACGGCCGACGGCCGCATTCTGCAACATCACTAAAGAAAATGGCTCAATTCTGATAAGAGGCGGCTTCATGAGCGGGGCGGGGACGCGAACGCGGTTGTCATCGTAAGTCGCGACGACGGCGCGGCTGGTTCACAAGAGGTCGGGTGGGCAAGGGTGCGTTTGCGCCTTGCCCACCATCTTCCGGATCGCGCGATTGCTATTGCGAGTTCGGATGCCACTCCGGCAGCTTGGGAATGTCAGGGTCCAGAAAATCCCAGGCTTGGCCGCGCGAGGCGTAGAGGACGATGGCGGGCTTGAAAGACGCGGCACTGTCGAGGCTTCCGACATAGATGCCGATGAATTCGGGATTCTTGTCCGGCTTGTTGTAGACCGAGACACCGCAGTTCGGGCAAAAGCCCTTTCGCTTCGTTGCGCCTCGGTCGCTGGTGCGCGCGATTTCGCGAACCTCACCTGATATCTCGAACGCGGCTCGCGAAAATACAAGGACCGAGCTGTGCCCGCCGCCGGAGTCCATCTGGCAATCCCGGCACTGGCATTGAAAGCCGCGAATGGGCTCCGCGCTGATGGTGTAACGAACCGCGCCACAGGAGCAGCCGCCTGAAAATCCCACGCTGCAGTCTCCTCGGAGTTTGTCCTGAAACGTTCAGCAAGAGCGCCGGCCGACTCTAATGGAGCACGAATGACTCATATCAGATCGACTCTGGAACGACAAAGCTTGAGATATTCGCACCGAGCAGGTTCGCATAGGTTCAGTACGCGAAGTTCAAAGCAAAACCCGCCAATTTGACCATACCTTGATCTGATTAAGCCAGGACGCGCTTGTCGGCGTGAAATGAAATTGCACATTGGGAAGAGCCTCGAGCCAATGTTCGTTTTTCTTGGGGGGTGTAGAGGTTGTCGCGGATGACCGGTCCAGCGCGCAAACCCTTCCGGTGGCGGTTTGTCCAGCAGCCTCAGAAACCGCTTGTCGGTGGCCTTCGTATAGATCGGCTGCTTGCTGGCCCGCGGCTTGTCTTTCAGACCTTCAAGGTCATGGTCGGCATCGCGATGCTGCCAAAGGCTGACAACCCGCGGTTGGACCCCGGCCATCCATTTTAAGTAGATGCCGTCTCAACACCTAATTCGAGATCAAAGAGGAGTCCGGACGGGACGGGTGCCGAGGCTTCGAAAATCTGGGAAATAACTGGGATAGGCCGGTTCTGAGAATTCAAAAAAAATTATATATAAGATCAGGCGTATCGCGGAGAGTTGACTGCTCCGAGCGCACCAAGCCAAAATCTTGTTGAGACGATTTGACGGCCTACCCGTAGCCCTCGCTGATGCCGTATTCCTCGTAAATGGTCAGCGGATCGGCGTCGGGAAACAGCCTGCACTTGGCCTGCGCCAGGTGCAGCGTGACGGCCGCGGGCTCGCGGCCATTGGCCAGCAGCTTTCGGATGTCGTCCATATGGGCGCGGGGCTGGTGCTTTGGCGGAAGCTGCTCCAGCGCGACGAAAGCCGTTGCCAATGCTTCGACGACGACCCATTCGTCGTGGCCCGTGATTCCCTTTCTCGGCATCGGCTTACCCCATTTCTTTAAGGTATGAACTCCGCGCAAACGCTTTGAAAACGCCGTCCTCGCCATTGCCCGTTTCCGGGTCCCGTCGGGAACCTCACTCAGCCTTGAGGCCGGCGAACTTGACCACCTTGGCCCACTTCTCGGTTTCGGCCGCTATCAGTCTGCCGAATTCGGAAGGCGAGCCCGGCATTAGTTCGCCCGCAATAGCTCCAAATCTTGCCTTCATCGGGGCATCGTCGAAAGCGGCGTTGGTCTCCTTGTTCAGCCGTCCGATGATGTCGGCTGGCGTTTTGACGGTCGTGGCGAGGCCATACCATTGGCTAGCTTCATAGCCCGGCAGGGAAGTTCCGACCGTCGGCAGCTCCCGTAGCACGTCGGCCTGCGAGGTCGCTGTCACCGCGAGCGCGCGCAATTTACCGCTTCTGATGTAGTCGGCGGTTCCGGGCGCGGCGGCGAACAGGATCTGCACCTGACCGCCCAGCAGGTCCGACAGCGCCGGGCTTTGGCCGCGGTAGGGAATATGAAGCATGTTGACGCCGGCCATGGCGTTGAACAACTCGCCTGCCATATGCGGCGCGCTTCCGGTGCCGGCGGAGGCCATGTTGATCTTGCCGGGATTGTCCTTGGCGTAGGCGACCAGTTCGCCGATTGTCGTCGCCGGAACCGACGGATGGACCAGAACCACCATCGGCACGCGGATGACGCCTGCGACGGGCGCGATGTCGCGCAGGAAAATGAAATTCAGCTTCGGATAAAGCGATGCGTTGACCGCATTGGGGAGGGTGGCGAGCAGCAGCGTATGGCCGTCGGCGGGGGCGTTCACCACCGCTTCGGTCGCGATATTGCCGTCCGCGCCGGTCCGGTTTTCGGTCACGAAGGGCTGCCCGAGCCGCTCGGATAGCCACTGACCCATCAACCGCGCGGTGATGTCGACCCCGCCGCCTGCGGCGAAACCGGCCAGGATGCGCACCGGCCGCCCGGGATAGGCGCCTTGCGCCAACGCAAGCCGCGATGGCACCGATAGCCCTGCGACGCCGCCAACCAGGCTGACAAATTCGCGTCGGTTCATGCTTCGCACCCCAAGAATTCAACCTGCCGCACCGTAATCATTTCGCCACAACCTCGAAAGAGCCGCGAGTTGGGCTCACTTCGTGGGATCACACGCGTCCAGCATCATTTCGGGGTTGTAGCGCGCATCGCGCGCGCGTAAACGGTCGAATGATATCCGCAACGCGTGCCGCGTCGCCGCGCATGCCGTTGCCTAGCTGTTTCAACCGTCGCGTAAACCAATACGCAACTGGATTCACGCTATCGCTTCCGGCCTGGCGCCTGGAAAGAGCCAGAACCGCGTTCAATTGGAGCGGTCTGGCCAAGCAAAACGGGCACACCTATGAGACTCCTGAGTTACGCCTACCGGTTCCTCACCAATTTTACGTTCTTGGCGACGGTCTATTTCAGCCTGAACTACATCGAGAAGTACAACAACCGCGCGATGCTGGCGATCATGGTGCTGATCTACAGTGCGCTCCGCGCGGCATCGGCGATACGCACGTTCTACTTCTTCCAGCGCATCGAGCGGCTGGAATCGGAGGCGCGCCGTCTCATTACGCTGATCACCGAGGGCGGCGCGCAATCGCCGCTGCGCAAGCAGACCGTTGTCGATGTCAGCCTGCTGCGCCGCGACGGCGAGGTCAAATCCTACATCGATCTGTTTTTTCTGGCGGCGGTGGTGTTGCTCTGCGTCGCCAAGATCGTGACGGATTGAACGCGGTATCTCTCGTTTGACGCGTTTTCTTCACGCGAACCGTCCCCACCCCCCGCTATCCAAGTGCGGGGCAGGCTATCGCTCGAAACGGTAAAGCATCATCCGGAAAAGTGGCACCGCTTTTCCGGAAAGATCATGCTCAAACAATAAGCAGAGCGCGATGGACTCAAGTCATCGCGCTCTAGGCGGCAACAGGCGCTTCGCGAGCTCCTCGAACAGCATCCGGTTGCCGGCGGCGGAAAAATGATCGTCGCCGAGGATATAAAGATGCTCGTACCAATCCTTGTCGGCATCTGCGGCGGCGAAATAGACCGGAAACAGGTCGCTGAACGCCTTGCAGCGGGTAGGACAAAAGTCCCGCCACAGCGTGACCTGCCGGCTGTCGCGGTCGTTCTGCGCGATCTGCTGCGCCCAGGGGTAGACCACGATGGTGAGCGGAATGCCGCGGCCCGCCAGCAGGTCGGACAGTTTGGTCATGTTCTGCAGCGACCGCGCGATCCCGCCTTCGACGCCGAGCGGCCGGTAGCGGACGGGATCGGGATTGGCCGTGGTCCAGCCGATCCGGTCATGATCGTGCTCGATCGCCCTGCGCCGGTTACCTAATGCCTGCTGCACCCATCGCTTGAGCGTGATGCGCACGCGGTTGGTCACGGCGAAATGGTCGATGAAGAAATCGCGCCTCAAGGGCGTCGCCGGCGGATAGGTGCCCGGCGGTGCCGTGCAGAACTTCTGGTATTTGGGGTCGTCGTCGATGCAGAAATACGATGTCGCTTCGTCTTCCACGTCCGAGCTGTCGGACAGCAGCACGACTTCGTCGAACTTTAGGCCGCGGTCGAGCAGGTATTTCACCTTCTTGTAGTAGATGCTGGGTGAATAGGACGCGACGCCGGCATCGAGGAATTCGACCTTCTGCTCGCGTCCCTCTCCCGCACGATTGAGAAGCCCGACGAAGGAATTTTCGAAAGGCACGCCGATGGCTTCGGCGAAGGAATCGCCGATCAAGAGGATACGGCGTGAGCTTCCCTTCAAGGGCACGTCGCGCACCGATCCGTCCTTGAATCCGAGGCTGTTGGTGTACAACGGATAGCGCATCTCGCCCCAGATGTCGTAGCCGTCGAAATTGGGAACAAGTCCGTGATCGTAGGCGGGATCGGCGACGCGCGCGATCCGCTCGCGCTCCTGTCCCATAGTGAAGGCGGAATAGAGAAAATCGAACAACAGAAACAATGCGAGGCAATACAGAAACAGTGCCGTATTGATCAGGAGCTGCCTTGGCGCGAAACAGGCTTTGACGAAGGAGATCCAGGATGTCCAAGGGAAGGTCAAAGGGCGCGAAGTTGGCTTGTCCGGCATCGGTTCCTGCGTTGTCAAATATCAACCGCGTTATTGCAGCTTTCCGGAGCACCGCAACACGGCCGCAATGGGGCCAAAAAAACCCCGCAACCTCTTGGTCTGCACGCGATGAAGCATGCGGACGATCGAGAGGGGGCTTGTCGACAGTTGCGATGAATCCGTCAACCCACGAAAATTTCGCTCGGGACGCGACGGCCGCTCTCGGCTCCGACCGCACGTTCGCCCTGGTGATGGCGGTCGCGCTCTCCGCTGTCAGCCTGCTGAATGGCTGGCATCAGGGGCGGTTGTGGCCGTGGACGTCGGCCGCCGCCACCCTGTTTCTGCTGGCGGCGTGGCTTAAGCCATCGTCGCTGCATCCGCTCAACCTGCTGTGGATGAAGCTCGGCCTTGTCCTGCATAGAGTAGTCAACCCGATCGTGATGGGCCTGCTGTTCTACGGCACGATCCTGCCGACCGGCCTCCTCATGCGGATGCGGGGCAGGGATCTCCTGCGGTTGAAGCGGGAGCCTAATGCCGACAGCTACTGGATCGCCCGCACGCCGGGACCCGCGCCGGAAAGCTTGAGAGATCAGTTCTGATGATGGATTTTGTCGCCGAGTTGTGGCGCTTCATGCGCGTGCGCAAGAAATTCTGGCTGTTGCCGATCCTGGTCATGATGGTGGTGTTCGGCGGGCTGGTCGTCGTGACCAAGGGCACCGTGTTCGCGCCGTTCATTTACACGCTGTTCTAAGTCGTTGATGCGCATCATCCATGAGAATCCTTGGCATCTCCGCGTTCTATCACGACAGCGCCGCGGCACTGATCGAGGACGGCCGCATCGTGGCCGCTGCGCAGGAGGAGCGCTTCACCCGCAAGAAGCATGACGCGTCGTTTCCGCGGCATGCGATCGGCTATTGCCTGGAAGCTGTCAGCGCAAAATTGTCCGACATCGATCACATAGCCTTCTACGACAAGCCGTTTCTGAAGTTCGAGCGGCTGCTCGAGACCTATATCGCGCTGGCGCCGAAGGGCTTTCGTTCCTTCCAGATGGCGATCCCGCTATGGCTGAGGGAAAAGCTGTTTCAGAAAAGCCTGCTGCGCAAGAAGCTCGCAGAGTTCGACGAGGAGTTTGCGTCCGAGAAATTGCTGTTTGCCGAGCACCATCTCAGCCACGCCGCATCCGCTTTTTATCCCTCACCCTATGAAAAGGCCGCGGTGCTGACGATGGACGGCGTCGGCGAGTGGGCGACGACGTCGGCGGCCATGGGCGAGGGCAGTCGCCTTGAAATCTTTCAGGAGATTCACTTTCCGCATTCGCTGGGGCTGCTTTACTCGGCGCTCACCTATTACACCGGCTTCAAGGTCAACTCCGGCGAATACAAGGTGATGGGGCTCGCGCCCTATGGCGAGCCCAGATACGCAAAGCTCATTCTCGAGCACCTGGTCGACCTCAAGCCGGACGGCTCGTTCCGCCTGGACATGTCCTATTTCGACTATTGCACCGGGCTCACCATGACCAACGAGCGGTTTGCAAAGCTGTTCGGCGCGCCGGTGCGTTCGCCGGACCAGCTCTTGACGCCGTTCCACATGGATATCGCGGCTTCGATACAGGCCGTGCTTGACGAGGCGGTGCTGCGCTTGACGCGCAGCCTCGCGAGCCGGACCGGCGCGCGCAACCTGTGCCTGGCGGGCGGGGTGGCGCTGAATTGTGTGGCCAACGGCAAGGTGCTGCGCGACGGCAAGTTCGAGAACATCTGGATTCAACCGGCGGCCGGCGATGCCGGCGGCGCGGTCGGCGCCGCGCTTGCCGCCTTTCATCAGTTCAAGGGTGGACCGCGCCGCGTTGCCACGACGGATGGCGCGACGGATGGAATGTCGGGCGCCTTTCTCGGACCTGAATTTTCGCAAGGCGAGATCGAGCAGAGGCTCGCGGCGGCGGGCGGGCGCTTTTCGGTGCTGAACGAAGCGGACATGATCGGGACGACCGCGAAGGCGCTCACCGATCAGCTTGCGGTCGGATGGTTTCAGGGGCGCATGGAATTCGGTCCACGCTCGCTCGGCGCGCGCTCGATCCTGGGCGATCCGCGCTCGCCCGCCATGCAGAAGAACCTCAATCTGAAGGTCAAATACCGGGAAAGCTTTCGGCCGTTCGCGCCCGCGGTGCTGCGCGAGGACGTCGCGGAATGGTTCGATCTTGATTCCGACAGTCCCTACATGCTGATCGTCGCCGATGTCAGGGCGGACAAGCGCCGCGCGATGAGTGCGGAGGAGCAGGCGCTGTTCGGCATCGACAAGCTGAACGTCGCGCGTTCGGACATCGCGGCCGTCACCCATGTCGACTATTCCGCCCGCATCCAGACGGTGAATGCCGAGACCAATCCGCGCTTCCATCGCCTGCTCACGGAATTCAAGGCGCTGACGGGATGCCCGGTGCTGGTCAACACCAGCTTCAACGTGCGCGGCGAACCGATCGTCTGCTCGCCGGAGGATGCCTTCCGCTGCTTCATGGGCAACGAGCTGGACCTGCTGGTGGTCGGCAACTGCGTATTGCAAAAATCAGAACAAAACCCCGCGCTCAAGCAGGACTATAGCTCAGCCTTCGAGCTGGACTGAGAAACAGAGGCAGATGCATCCATCATTCGGGGGACGGCATTTGGTAAACGGAATCAAAAAACAACGGTTACATTGCGAGAGCTTTCGCTAGCCTGATTCAAACATTTCCCCGCTAGATTGAGCTGACGGACAACGCTTCAAGCGGGGGATGAATATCGACATGTATGCGGATCGGCGAAAAACCGAACGTCGGTTGTGCAAGAGGATCGCCAAGATCCAATGCGGAGCCGGGTCGTTGCCACGTGACTGTACAATTACCGACGTCTCGGCCGGTGGCGTGAAGGTGATCGCGGAATATCTCGAGATTCCCCCTCACTTCACCATTATATTCGCGGCCGATCATGCGCGCCAATGCCGATTGGCATGGCGGATCGGCCATGAGTTCGGTGCCGAATTCATCGATTAGCGCGATGGCGCCAAAGCGCGCCTGACACGCAGCTCCGAAGCCACATCGACGATGGCGCTCCGGACACGACTGAAAAACCAGTCAACAAAAGAAGGCGTTCAAGACCGTCATTGCGACCCGTTGGCTCGCAATGACGACTCGCAACGCGACGTCGCCGCTTAACCGGTGGTTAGGGTGAATATGTAAATATTTCTGACCAGTTCACCACGATCACGGCAATGCTTCAGCGGTCGCTCAAACCATCTTGCTTGGCAAGGTTCGTGACAAGGCGCGTGGTGTCCCTGGCATCTTCGGCGGTTATGGTGCTCGGACTTTGCAGCTGCCAGACGATCGAGCCCTCGGATGTCACGGGATCGCTCGGCGAGCGAGCAGAGAGGAGCGTTGCCGCCGACCCTCGGCGCGATGTCGACCTGTCTCGCGAGCGCTTCCGCGCCAATCCGAAGAACGCCGACGCGGCACTTCAATATGGCAGCGCGCTCCGCGCTTCCGGACAGCGCTCGCAGGCCGTCGCGGTGCTCGAGCAGGCCGCGATCGCCAATCCGAACAACAAGACGCTGCTTGCCGGCTACGGGCGGGCGCTGGCCGATAACGGCAATTTCCAGCAAGCCTTCGACGTTCTTAGCCGCGCCCATAATCCCGAAGACCCCGATTGGCGAATCCTTTCGGCGCAAGGCGCCGTGCTCGATCAACTCGATCGGCATGACGAAGCGCGGCAGTACTATGCAAGCGCCCTGAAGATCGCGCCTGGGGAAGCTTCGGTGCTGTCCAACCTTGGCCTCTCCTATGTTCTTTCGAATGACCTGCCAAAGGCCGAGGAGACATTGCGCCGCGCGCATGGCAAGGCGGAGCAGGATCCGCGTATTCGCGCAAATCTGGCGCTGGCTGTTGGCCTGCGAGGCCGTCTCGGCGAGGCCGAGCGTATCGTGAAGGCCGGCTTGCCGGAGGACCATGCGGTGGCGAATGCAGCTCATCTCAGGCGACTATTGTCGCGCAACGAGAACGCGCAGGCGAGCGCGGACAAGAGGCCCAGAGTAGCTGGGCGCTCCGACTGATCCCTGATCGATCGGTGCCGGATTGCCGGCGCGGCGCTTACTGCTGCGCCGATCCGCGTGCGGCCTTGCGGGGGACCAGCGTTTCCTGAAACTTCCTGATGATCGGCGACAGCAGAGAGCGCTGTGGCTTCTTGTCGTTGTCGCGTCCAGTCAGGACTTGCGCCATCTGCAGAAAGATTTTCGTGGTGCGATGCATTGCGGCGGTTTCCGCGATCATCTGGCCGTTGTTGGCCGCCGTTCCAAACGTTCGCGAGTCGAACGGAATGGCAGCGATCGGCTGGCTCTCCATCGCCTTGGCAAATTCGCGCACACCGATTTCCGGCCGTTTCGGCATGCCGATCTGGTTGACGCAATAGAGCGGCGTCCGGTCGTTGGGCCGCGACGTCTTCAATTCCCTCACCAGGTTCTTGGCATTGCGAAGATTGGCCAGGTCCGGCTCGGCGACCACCAAGATATCATCCGCGCTCACCAGCACGCGCTTCGTCCATGCCGACCATTGGTGGGGAACGTCCAGCACGATGCAAGGCGTCGTCATGCGCAACGTATCGAAGATCGCATCGAAAGCTTCGGCGCCGAAATCGTAGACCCGCTCGAGCGTCGCGGGCGCCGCCAGCAGGCTGAGATGATCGGTGCATTTGGCGAGCAGGCGCTCCATCAGCGCGGTGTCGGGCCGGTCGGGCTGGAACACCGCGTTGGCGATGCCTTGCAGTGGATCCTTGTTGTAGTCGAGGCTCGCGGTCCCGAACGGGAGGTCAAGATCGATGACGACGGAATCAAGCGCAAGGTCGCGTGCGATCGTCCAGGCGACATTGTGCGCGATGGTGGACGCGCCCACGCCGCCCTTGGCGCCGACGACCGCGATGATGCGTCCGGTAGGCACCGCATCCTGTGCGGAGAAGAGGCTGCAGACCGATCGGATCACGTCGAGCGGCTCGATAGGACCGATCACGTAGTCGTTGATGCCGCGGCGCACCAGTTCCCGATAGGACACGTCATCGTCGGCGCTGCCGATCACGACGACGCGGGTGCCGGGATCGCAATGGCTTGCCAGTTGATCGAGGCCGTCAAGGATATCGCTGCGGCCGTCGGTCTCGAGGACGATCACGTTCGGCGTCGGCACCCGTTGATAGATGTCGATCGCGGTCGCGATGCCGCCCATCTTGACAGTGAGATGCGCCTTGGCCAGGCGGCGGTCTTCGCTCGCCGAACGGATCGCGGCCGCGGTTTCCTCGGTCTCGCAGAACGCCTGCACCGATATGCGCGGCACCGGCGCAATGTGGTCCTTGGCCGGCTCCGTAGCGGCTTCCGGCGGGTCTTCGGAATCTTGGCGGGGGATGCGCGTCATTTGCCTGTATCGCTGAGTTTGGCCTTGTCAGATTCGGGATAGGTGGTCGTCGTCGGCTCGCCCTTGCGGTATTTCTCGAATGCGATCGTGCGCCGCGCCGTATAGGCGTAGGTTTCGGACCGCGGTTGCTCGAGGTCCGCCGGATTGTCGATCATCGCCGCGAGGTTGCGCTGCGTGGCGCAGCCGAAATTGTAATAGGGCTTGTTTTCGAAGTAGCTGGGATTCGCGATCGAGGGGCCGAGGTCGGCCGGCCATTCACCGCACGGGCCGGCAACCGCCGTGATCCTCGGATAGCTCAGCCGGATCGCCGCGAAGAATTGCGGGTCGCCCGGACGGTAGCGATGCAGCGTAATTCCGCGGGAGGGCACGCCGCCCTCGGCAAGCACGTTCTGGATCTCGCGGAATGCTGATGCCGCGGCACGTGCGTTCGGTGTGTCGACGGGCACGTCGGCCACGATCGCACCGGTCCCTTCCCGGACCCATGTTCGTGCCAATCCCATGACGTCGGCGCGTTGCGAGGCGCTAAGGCCGCCACGTGCCTGGCCGACGTAAACCACGATCGAGTGTTTGGCCTCCTCGACCGCGATGGGGTGCCGGAGACGATAATCGTCTGGGATGGTCGCAGTCACGACGTCGCTGCTGGTGGAGGTGCATGCGCCGAGCGTGATGGAAAGGCCTGCGAGCGCCCCCATCAGGCGGAGCGCGCGCTGGCCATCGATCGATCCTCTGTCTGTCATCGTTGTGTCCCCGTGCACGCTCTTCAACGTTGCCACTTCTCAGTCAATGATGAAGCCGAAGTTGCCTTGGTAGTTTCCGACCGGCTCGACGCGGCCGGCGACGCCGTAAATCCGGTTGATGCGCGCGAGCAGGACCGACTGAGCGTCGGACGCGGGCGCAAACCCATCATCGGGACGGGACAGCTCCTTTTGCGCCACCGCCCGGACAACGTAGGGCGTGACCAGAACCATCAGCTCGGTCTCGTTGTTGACGAAGTCCTGGCTCCGGAACAACTGGCCAAGAACCGGTAATTGGTCGAGACCGGGCAATCCGTTGACGGCTTGCTTGGTCTGTTGCTGGATCAGGCCGGCCATCGCCATCGAGCCGCCCGAGGGAATCTCCAGCGTGGTTTCCGCGCGGCGAGTCCTGATCGACGGGATGGTGATGGAGTTCGACGCGGTGGAGCTGATCGCCTGTGTCACCGTGATTGCGTTGTCGTTGGCGAGCTCCGAGACTTCGGTCATCACCCGCAGGCTGATCCGCCCTTCGCTGAGAACGACCGGCGTGAAGTTGAGCGAGATGCCGAATTTCTTGTAGCTGATCTGGGTCGTGCAGACATGCGTTGTCGGATCGCAGGAATAGCCCGCCGGGATGGGGAATTCCCCGCCTGCGATGAACGTCGCCGACTCGCCGGAAATCGCTGTCAAGTTCGGTTCGGCCAGCGTGCGCACCACGCCCGCGCTTTCCATCGCGCGCATGGTCGCGCTGACCGTCGGCAAGCCGCTTTTGTTGATCGCGGTCACGCTGCCGCCGTTGTCGCCGACCAGCGGACGGCCAAACGCGGTAAATGGATTGCTGTTGTTGAATTGCACGACCGCGGTGCCGTAATTCATGCTGGCGGAGAGATCGATGCCAAGCTGTTTGACGATGTCGCGCCGCACTTCCGAAACGTTGACCTTCAGCATCACCTGATCGCGGCCGCGAACGACGATCGAGTTGACGACTTTTTCGGCGCCGCCCACCAGGCGTGCTGCGATGTCGGCGGCCTGCTGGGCCTCGATCGGGCTCGATACGGAGCCGGTGAGCATCACGCCATCGCCGACCCCCTCGATCTTGATTCCCGGCAGCGTCTGACTCAACGCGGCGCGCACGCCGTTGAGATCGCGCTTGACCGCGATGTCATAGGAAGCAACCTGTTGGCCATCGGCATCGAAGAACACGACGTTGGTCTGACCGACCGCGGCACCGATGATGTAGGCGCGCTGCGCGGAACGAACCACGGCGTTGGCGATCTTGGGATCCGCAACCAGCACGTCCTTCACGTCGCGCGGAAAGTCGATCACCACCGATTTGCCGACGCCAAGCGCCAGAAAGCGTGTCTTCGCCGACACGCCGGTGGTGGTGGTGCCGGTGGTAATGGCAGCGTCCGCGTGGCTGTCGCTCGTCGCAGCCGGCGTCGGCGCGGGATGGAGCGTCAAGGCGGCGAGCGCCGAGAACGACAGGGCGCGGACCATGAAGGTCCGCATCATCAGCCGTTTTTCCCTGTATTTCATATCGGGGGTCCTTTCAGTCACTTCTGCGCCGCTTGCGAGCTTGGAACGCCGTGGCGCACGACGGTGATGCTAGCCCCGGGCTTGACCGCCAGTTCGGGTGCGTTTTCGACCATGTTGACATCGGCGATGCTGCGCAGCGCCAGCGACAGCGTGCCGGCCTGGCGTGCCGCGCCGAGCGTCACCGTCTGTTCGGGTTTCAATTCCAGCGTGACGGTCTTGCCGACCACCGCATTCTGGCCGT
>Ga0137377_10002204_pt1 | contig 14376 bp, 10 predicted proteins | sample SagtaG_22_FD_104815 | JGI IMG/M metagenome (GOLD analysis project Ga0137377, IMG submission 104815) | Vadose zone soil microbial communities from Sagehorn Ranch, Mendocino, California, USA - Sage2_L_40_16 metaG | ecosystem: Environmental > Terrestrial > Soil > Vadose zone | place: USA... | reverse complement strand
TGTGCGCCACCCAGCCCGCGCGCTCGACGGTGGCCGCGGTGCTGCGCAGCGCCGCCGCCCCCACCGCGACGATGATGAAGACGGCACTGGCGAACCCGATCTGGATGTTGCGCTCGAGGGTCAGGCGTATCACTCGGCCAACCTAGGGTCGCACCGGGCCGTCGCGCCGCTCGAGCTGCGGCTCGACGTACTTCGTGTAGCAATCGGGGCAGATGCTGTGACTGAACTGGGTGGCGAAGTGCTGCTCGATGTAGTCCTCGAGCGTCTTCCAGTGGTCGTGATCGTTGCGGATGCGCTTGCAGTAAGAGCAGATGGGGAGCAGTCCCTCGAGCTGGTGGAGCTCGGTGCGCAGGCCCAGGATGCGCTCGGCGACGGTGAGCCGGGCGCGCAGCTCGTCCGGGTCGACCGGCTTGGTGATGAAGTCATCCGCTCCGGCGTCCATCCCCGCCAGGTACTGCTGCTTGCCGCCGCGGGCGGTCACCATGATGAAGTAGACATACGGCTTGTCGCGGCGCGCGCGGACGCGGCGGCACAGCTCCGGGCCGTCCATCTCGGGCATGTACCAATCCGAGATGACGAGCTGGAAGCGCGACAGCTGCAGCAGCTCCCACGCTTCCCGCCCGTTGGCGGCGCCGGTCGGCGCGTAGCCGGCGGCTTTCGCCAGCGCGCAGAGCTGGGCACTGGATACGGCATCGTCGTCCACCACGAGCACGGGAATCGTCCTAGCCATGGCCCCCTCCGTCCGCCGCCACGTAATCCAACACGGTCAGCGCCTCGCTTTTCACGTCCTGTAACGTGGTCTGCGCGTGTGCTACGTCGCCGCTCCGAGCGGACGCCTCCATCTCCTCGAGCAGCTGTGCGAGGCGGTGGGCCCCGATGGTCGCCGCGGCGGACTTGAACGCATGCGCGGCTCGTTGAATCGGCTCGGCCTCGCTGCCGCGGGTCGCCGCCGCCAGCGCCTCGAGGCGCTGCGGCAGGGTGCTGGCGAACGTCGCCAGGATGCCGTCCACGGCCTCTTCCGCCCCGGCCTCGCGCATCGTAGCGCGGAACGCGGCGAGGTCGACGGGCGGCGGGGGCACGGCGGCCGCGCCCGTCGTCGCGGCCGTTCGGCCCTCGACCGCGCCGAACAGATCGTGCGCCTTGAACGGCTTGGCGACATACCCGGTCATGCCCCGCTCGAGACACCGCTCTCGCTCGCCACTCAGGGCGTGCGCGGTGAGCGCGATGATTGGCAGCGTCCGACCCGCGGGCAGCGCGCGGATGGCCTCGGTCGCCGCGAATCCGTCCATCTCGGGCATCTGGATGTCCATGAGCACGACGTCGTACGTGCGAGCGCCGACGGCATCCACGGCTTCGCGCCCGTTGCTCACGATGTCCACCTGGTGCCCCCGCTTCAGGAGCATCGCGGTCGCTACCTGTTGGTTGACCGGGTTGTCTTCCGCCAGCAGGATCCGCAGCGTGTGGCGCGACTCCGCGATCGAGTGGCGGGTGATGAGCGCCGGTGCGGCCCCGGCGGGTGGCGCCTCCGCCAGCACGGTACCCACCGCTTCGATGAGATCGGCCCGCGCAATGGGTTTGGTGAGATAGGCCTGGATGCCCAGGTGCCGGCAGCGCTCGCCATCGCCGCGTTGCCCCGCAGAAGTGAGGATCAGGAGCTTGGTAGCCGCCAGCTCGGGATCGGCCCGAACGGCGCCGGCCAGCTCGAAGCCGTCGAGGTCGGGCATCTGGGCGTCCAGGATGGCGAGGTGGTACGGGGCCCCGGCCTGCACGCCGCGGCGCAGCGCGTCCAGCCCCGCGTCGGCGCGTGGGGCTTCGTGCACCGCGATCCCTTCGGCGCCCAGCATGTCCCGGAGGATGCGCCGGTTGGTCTCGTTGTCATCCACCACCAGCAAGCGCCGGCCGCCCAGGGACGTCGTGGCGCCCCTGGTCTGTGCCTGGGGGGCGGCCGCCGCGATGGGGAACGCGAGGGTAAAGCCGAACTCGCTGCCGCGGCCGACCTCGCTTGTGACCGTCAACTCGCCCCCCATCAGCGCCACCAGCTTCCGGGAGATCGCGAGGCCGAGTCCGGTCCCTCCATAGCGGCGGGTCATGGACGCGTCGGCCTGGCTGAATTCCCGGAAGATGCTAGCCAACTGGTCCTCGGAGATGCCGATCCCCGTATCGCGGACGCGGAACCGTACGGACGCTCGGTCGGTGTCGCCCCCGGCGACTACAGCGGACACGGCGACCTCACCTTGCTCCGTGAACTTGATGGCGTTCCCGATCAGGTTCATGAGCACCTGCCGCACGCGGGTGGGGTCCCCTCGCACCAGGTGCGGGACGTCGGGCGTCACGTCCACGGTGAGCTCGAGATGCTTCTCGCGAGCCCGGACCGCGAGCAGGTTGGCGGTGGCATGCACGACTTTAGGGAGATCGAACGGGATCGTTTCGAGCTCGAGGTGCTCCGCTTCGATCTTCGAGTAGTCGAGGATGTCGTTGAGGATGGTGAGCAGCGCCTCGGACGAGGAGCGCACCAGCTCCAGCGCGCGTCGCTGCTCTACGCTGAGCTCCGTGTCGAGCACGAGCTCGACGAACCCGAGGACGGCGTTCATCGGCGTGCGGATCTCGTGGCTCATGTTGGCGAGGAACGCGCTCCTGGCGTGGGCCGCGCGCTCGGCGACGTCGCGCGCCTCCCGGATCGCGGCCTCGGCGCGCTTGCGCTGGGTGATGTCCTCGTAGCGCACGATGACGACCTCTCCCGTGGCATCCTGCGCGTAGGCGGCCGACAGGCGCACGGGGATGAGTCGACCATCCCGGTGGAGGCGCTCGGTGTCCGCTGTCACGGTGTCGCCCTGCCACACCCGCTGTTCCATCTCGCGCGACGCGGCCCGCTGGTTCTAGGGCACCACCAGCTCGTCCAGGGGACGGCCCACCGCTTCGTTGGATTCGTAGCCAAACAGGACCGTGAACTGTCGATTGAGGTTGCGGATCCGCCGCGCCCGATCGATCACGGCGATGGCCACGGGCACGCTTTGCAAGAGGGTGTCGAGGTAAGCGTGCTGGCGCGCCAACTCTTGGCTGGTCAGCTCGAGGAGGGCGGCCGCGCGCACGCGCTCCGCAAAGGTGCGATGGGCGCGTGCGTGCACGCGGTCCATCCCCCAAGCGAACAGCGCAATCAGGACGATCGCGATGAGCTGGGGTCGGGCGTGTCCCTGCACCAGAATGCCGACCGGGAGCGGGCCCAGAACGGTGATGAGCAGGTAGCGAAAGCTTGGCGGGTCACCGACCAACGAGCTGGTCGCGCCGGCGACGATCCCAGCGAGAACGACCAGGACGAGGGCGCCCTCGTCCAGCGGGAGCGCGGGGATAGCCGCAGCGGCCCCGAACCCCCAGGCGAGTCCGACGCCCGCCACGGTCAGGCGTACCGTCCGGAGCGCTTCCTCGGGGGACGACATCCGCCGCCCCACGCGCAGCCGCCACCAGGTCCGCAACCCCGCGGCGGCGGCGACCGCGCCGACCCATCCGATCGTCAGGTCGAAGGGCAGCGTGTTCCACACCAGCGCCGTGACGACAACGATGAGCACGACGTGCAGCGCCTCCGCGAGCGGCCCCCCAGCCAGGAGCTGACTGACGGCGGCACGACGCACCTCGGCCGCCAGGTGTGGCTCCTGCTCGGCGATGCGCACCCCCGGATCGCCATCTGTCACCAGGATCGAGCCGCGGCCAGGCGAGCGCTGTCCAAGGGTCATGACTCTATGAGTAACGCTCTCAGCACGGTGGCTCGTTGAGCAGCAGCCAGTACAGGCCGACCTCGGACACGGCGCGGGCGAAGGCCTCGAAGTCCACCGGCTTGACGATGTAGCTGTTCGCGCCCAGGCGGTATGCCGCGGCGATGTCGGGCTCTTCCCGGGACGATGTGAGGATGACGACCGGGATGGTGCGGGTGCGCTCGTCCGCCTTCAATCGCCGCAGCACTTCCAGCCCGTCGACCTTGGGCAGCTTCAGATCCAGCAGCACGACCTTCGGCACTACGCCGATGTCGCGCAACGGGTGGCTGCCGTCGCCAAAGAAGAAGTCCAGCGCTTCGGCGCCGTCCCGGGCGACGAACACTTGGTTGGCGAAGTTGCGCGCCTTGAACGCGCGCAGCGTGAGCTCGGCATCGGTCGCGTTGTCTTCGACCAACAGAATCTCGACCTGCTGCAGGTCCGTCATCGGAACTCCTCGTCGTCGTTGTATAGCGACACTAGGCGTGGCCGCGCGCGCCTCAGCCCCCGTCCAGCACTTCGCGCACCTTGCGCACCAGGGCGTCGGGGCGGAACGGCTTTTGCAAATAGGCGAGGCCCGGCTCCAGCATGCCGTGCCGCACGATGGCGTTGTCGGTGTAGCCCGAGATATACAGCACCCGGATGCCGGGCCGTTGGGCGGTCAGCCGGTCGGCCAGGTCACGGCCGCTCATCCCCGGCATCACGACGTCGGTGAGGAGGAGGTGGATCGTCGCGCCGTGCTGCGCCGCGCGCGCGAGCGCATCGGCGCCGCTCGGCGCCGCGAGCACCGTGTACCCGTGGCGTTCGAGGGCCTGCTGCGCAATGGCGCGCACCGCGGGCTCGTCCTCGGCGAGCAGCACCGTCTCGGAGCCGCGGGCGGGCTGCACCGCCGGGGCGGGCAGCGCCGCCGCTTCGGTCGGCGTGTCGACGCGAGGAAGATAGATCTTGAACGTCGCGCCGTGGCCGGGCTCGCTGTACACCCAGATGAACCCGCCCGACTGCTTGACGGTCCCGTACACCATCGCGAGCCCGAGCCCCGTCCCCTGGCCGCGCGGCTTCGTCGTGAAGAACGGCTCGAACGCGTGCGCCTGGATCTCCTCATCCATCCCGATGCCGGTGTCGCTCACGGTGAGCTGCACATACGGTCCCGGCTTCACGAGGCTGTGCTCGAGCGTGTAGGTGGAGTCGAGATCGCTGTTGCGCGTCTCCAGGGTGAGCTTCCCGCCGTCGGGCATCGCGTCGCGGGCGTTCACCGCGAGATTCACGATGACCTGCTCCAGTTGGCCGGGGTCCGCCTTCACCCTGCCCAGGACAGGGTCGAGCACGGTCGCCAGCTCGACGTCCTCGCCGATCAGCCGGCGCAGCAGCTTGTCCATGTCCAGCACCAGCGCGTTCAAGTCGACGACCTTCGGTTGGAGCACCTGCTGGCGGCTGAACGCGAGCAGCTGGCGGGTGAGGCCGGCGGCGCGCTCCGCGGACCGACGAATCTCGTCCACGTCCGCGCGGCGTGGGTCGTTGAGACCGAGGTCCTCGAGCAGCAGCTCCGCATGACCGGTGATCGCCGTGAGGATGTTGTTGAAATCGTGCGCGACCCCGCCCGCTAAGCGGCCCACGGCCTCCATCTTCTGTGCCTGGCGCAGCTGCTGCTCGAGGCCGAGCCGCTCGGTGACGTCGCGCCCGATGCCGAGGATTCCCAGCAGCTTGCCGTCGCGCAGCTGGGCGCTCGCGCTGAACTCGGCGACTCGGTACGGGCCGGTCTTCGTGAGGATGCGGAACTGGATGGTCGGGCGCGGCGCCCCGCGCAGCACACGGCCGAACAGCTCGAGCGCGAGCGGTACGTCCTCCGGATGGACCAGGGCCTCGAACGGCCGGCCGACCCACTCGCCGGGCGGGAAGCCGGTCATCTCCTCGAACGCCGGGTTGAGCGAGGTCACCTCGCCGCCGGGCGACAACGCGAAGATCACGTCGCGCACGCCTTCGACGAGGCTCCGATAGCTCTCTTTCGAATTGCGGAGCGCCGCTTCCGTGCTCTGGTAGTTCTTCAGCGCCTCCGCGGCGTGCAGACGCTCGGTGATGTCGCGCCAGTTGGCCACGACGGCCCCCACGGCCGGCTCGTCGAGGCGGTTCACGGCCACCGCCTCCACCAGACGGTAGGAGCCGTCCGTGTGGCGCGCGCGTAGCTCGGTCGTGATGGGGAGACCAGGCTCGTCGAGCAGCCGCTGGCACAGCTGTTGGACGCGCGTGAGGTCGTCGGGGTGGAGGAAGCCGAACGCATTCGTGCCGGTCAGCTCGGCGACGCTGTAGCCGAGCAGCCGGGTCACCGCGGGGCTGACGTAGATGATCGCGCCGGTCTCGTCGAGGAGCGCGACGGCCTCCGCGCTGTGCTCCACCAGGACGTGGAACAGCTCCGTCGCCGCCCGCGGACCGGAGCGCCGCCCGGGCGAGCGGTGAGCGGACGCCTTGAGACGCTTACCGGGCATGATCGAGGGTCAGGAACTCCCGAGGCAGGACTCGAACCTGCGACCCGCCGGTTAACAGCCGGCTGCTCTACCAGCTGAGCTACTCGGGAAAGACGCGCCAAATATCGCCGAGCGTGGGCGAGCAATCAACCGGTACGGGTGGGCACCACCCGGCTCGTGGGGAGGTCCGCGGCGATCATGCCCAGCACGATCAAGCCTCCGCCGAGCCACTGCAACGGGGCGAGGCGTTCCCCCAACACGAGCCAGGAAGTGACAGCCGCGAACAACGGCTCGAAGCAGAAGATGAGCGCCGCCCGCGCCGACGACATGTGGCGCTGGGCGCGCATCTGCAGGATGAAGCACAGCGAGCTGGCGAACGCCACCGTGTAGGCGAGCGCCCGGACGAATTCCCCGGTCCACCGGATGTGCGGCTGCTCGAGCAACAGCGTGGCCAGCCCGGCCACGGCGGCCGTACCGGCGACCTGGAACCATACGAGGCGGCGCGCGTCGTAGTGGCGCCCCAGCTCGGTCACGCCCACGATCTGGCCGCCGAAGCAGGCGGCGCAGATAAGTGTCAGCCAGTCGCCCCGATTCAGACCGCCGCCGTCCGGAGCCGTAAGCAAGTAGATCCCGAGCGTCGCCAGCGCCAGCGCCGTCGCCGTCAACCAGCCCGGGCGCTGTCCGAGCAGTGCGAGCGCGATGACGGGCGCGAGCACTGAGGACACGGCGACAATGAACGCCGCGCGCGACGGCGTGGTGATCACGAGGCCGGCCGTCACGGTGATGAAGCCGATGGCGACGAGGGCGCCGAGCAGCAACCCGCCGCGCAGCTCGCGGCCCGTCGGCCGGGGGTCGAACCGAGTGCCGGGCGTGAGCAGCAGCGTTGCGATCCCGAACCGCACGGTGAGAAATGCCAACGGAGTGGCAAACGCCAGCGCGCTCTTCACCGCGACGAAGGTCGTCCCCCACAGGAACGTCGCGAGCAGCAGCGTCAGGTCGGCCTGCCGTCGGGTCACGCGGTCAGCGGGGCGTGTCCAGCACGCCGCGCACCTTATCCGCCAGCCCCCCCGGCGTGAACGGCTTCTGCAGGAAGGCGGTCCCGGGATCGAGCACCCCGTGCTGCGCGACGGCTTCGTCGGCGTACCCGGACATATACAGCACGCGCAGATCCGGGCGCAGCGGCGCGAGGCGGCGGATCAGCTCGCGGCCGTTCATCCCGGGCATCACGACATCGGTGAGGAGTAAGTGGATCGGGCCGGCGTATCGCTCCGCCAGGTCCAGCGCCTCGGCCCCGCCCGCGGCGACCAGGACGCGGTAGCCCGCCCGCTCGAGCACTTTCCGCGCCAGCAGCCGGACCAGGTGCTCGTCCTCGACGAGCAGGATGGTCTCGCTGCCGGCGGCAGGCGCGGTCACCGGCGTCGGGCGGTCGGTGGGGTCGAGCGGCGCCTCGACGCGCGGCAGGTAGATGCGGAACGTGGCGCCACGGCCCGGCGCGCTGTCCACGGCGATGTGCCCGCCGCTTTGACGCACGATGCCGTACACGGTGGCGAGTCCCAGCCCGGTGCCCTTGCCGCGTGGCTTGGTGGTGAAGAACGGCTCGAACAAGTGTGCCTGGATCTCGTCGTCCATGCCGATCCCGCTGTCCGACACCTGGAGTAGCACATGACGTCCGTCCGGGACGCCTGGGGTGAGCCGCCCTCGCGTGCCGTCCGCGTCGACGTTATCCGTCTGGATGGTCAGGCGGCCACCTTGGGGCATCGCGTCACGGGCGTTCACCGCGAGGTTGACGAGTACCTGCTCGATCTGTCCGGCATCGACGCGCACGGCGCCTAGCTCGGGCGCCAGCACCGTTTCGAGCTTGATATCCTCGCCGATCAAGCGGCGCAGCATTTTGGCGACGTCGCGGACCAGGCGATTCAGGTCGATGACCACGGGCTGGAGCACCTGCCGGGCGCTGAACGCGAGGAGATGGCGGATGAGATCCTTGGCGCGTGTCGCCGCGTCGCGGATGATGTCGAGCTCCTCGCGGTGTGGACGCCCCGGTGGCTCGTCGAGCAGGAGCAGCTCGACCGAGCCGAGGACCGCGGTGAGGACGTTGTTGAAATCGTGGGCGATCCCACCGGCGAGCCGGCCCACGGCTTCGATTCTCTGCGAGTGCCCCAGCTGCTCCTCCAGGCGCCGGCGCTCGCGGCGCCCGACCGCCCCCTCGACGGCCCGGGTGATGGCGGAGGCGAGGCGCTGCAACCGGTCCTTCATGATGTAGTCGACGGCACCCGCCTGCATGGCGGCGACGGCTGTGTCCTCCCCGACGCTGCCCGACACCACGATGAACGGCACGTCGGGCGCCGTGTCCCGGAGCAACGCGAGTGCGCCCAGCGCGTCGAAGCCTGGCAGGCTGTAATCGCTGAGCACCACGTCCCACGCCTGCCCGGCGAGCGCCGCGCGCATCGCCTCGGCGGTTTCGACGCGGTCGTGGACGGGTGCGAACCCTGCCTGCCGGATCGCGCGCAGCATCAGCTCCGCGTCGGCGGCGGAGTCTTCCACGATGAGGACGCGGAGCACGCCGCCCATCAGCCCAGGTCCCGCAGATAGCGGCCCGTCGCGGAGCCGGCGACGCGGGCGATACTCTCGGGAGTGCCCTGGGCGACGACGCGACCGCCGGCCTCGCCGGCACCCGGGCCCATGTCGATGATCCAGTCGGCACGCTTCACGACGTCGAGGTGGTGCTCGATCACGAGCACCGTGTGCCCCGCGTCGACCAGCCGGTCGAGCACGCGGCACAAGGTCCGCACGTCGTCCAAGTGCAGGCCGGTGGTGGGCTCGTCCAGGATGTAGAGCTTGCGGCCCCGCCGCTTCGCACTGCCCGCCACTGCCAGCTCGCGCGCAATCTTGAGCCGCTGCGCCTCGCCGCCCGAAAGCGTCGTCGCGGGCTGGCCCAACCGGAGATAGCCGAGCCCTACCTGCTGCAGGTGCCACAGGGCGCGCGCCAGCCGCGGCTGCCGATGGAACCGCTGCAGTGCTTGATCCACGGTCCATTCGAGCACCTCATGGATCGCACTGCCCTGGACCTTGACCTCGAGGACGTCCTTCTTGAAGCGTCTCCCCTCGCAGATCTCGCAGGGCACGAATACGTTCGCGAGGAACACCATCTCGACGAGGACGTGTCCCGCCCCCTCACACGCCTCGCAGCGGCCCCCTGCCACGTTGAAGGAAAATGTGCTCGGTGTGTAGCCGCGCGCCCGCGCCAGCGGCTCGGCGGCGAACAGGGCGCGCAGCTCGTCGAAGGCCTTGATGTAGGTCACCGGGTTCGACCGCGGGGTTCGGCCGATGGGCGCCTGATCGACGAGCACGACGTCCGCGATCGCGTCCCATCCTTCGAGGGCGCGCACCTCGCCGACCGGCTCCCCGAGGTGCTGCTTGGCGGAGTGGGCGCCGGTGAGCCGGGCCTCGAGCTGGCGATACAGCACGTCGTGCACGAGCGTCGACTTCCCCGAGCCCGAGACCCCCGTGACCACCGTCAGCGTGCCGAGCGGGATCCGCACATCCACCCCCGCGAGGTTGTGCAGGCGCGCGCCGCTCAGACCGAGCCACCGGCGGGCGGGACGGCGCGCCGAGGGGACCCCGATGCGCTTCTCGCCCGAGAGGTACTGCCCGGTGAGTGTGCCCGAGTCGCGCACGGCCGCGGCCGGTCCCTGATACACGACCTGCCCGCCCGCCTCGCCGCTCCCGGGGCCGAGCTCGATCATCCAGTCGGCGGCGCGCATCGCCGCCGGGTCGTGCTCGACGACCGCCACGGTGTTGCCGGCGTCCGCCAGGCGGCGCAACAACCCCAGCAAGCGGTCGATGTCCGACGGGTGCAGGCCGATGGACGGCTCATCCAGCACGTACAGCGTGTCCACGAGGTGCGAGCCGAGCGCGTTCGAGAGCGCGATGCGCTGCGCTTCGCCGCCCGACAGGGTGCGGGTCAGACGGTCGAGCGTCAAGTACCCGAGGCCGACGTCGTTGACGAAGGAGACGCGTGCCGAGAGCTCGGCCAGGATGTGAACCGCCACCGCCTGTTCGAACGGCGCCAGCGCGAGCCCCGCGATCCAGTCGCCGAGGGCGCCGGCCGTCAGACCCGCGACCGCCGCAATGCTCTTGCCGCCGACCCGCACGGCGAGCGCCTCGGCCTTGAGGCGCGCCCCGCCGCACGCGGGGCACGTCTTGGCAAGCTGATACTGGCGCAGGAAGACGCGGATATACTGCTTGTACCGCTTCGCTTCCAGGCGCTCGAGAAACGGGAACATCCCGAGGAACCGAGCGCTCGCGCCGTGTAGCAGGAAGTGGCGGTCCCGCTCGGCCAGCCCGTGCCACGCCGTATCGAGCGGGATGCCGCGAGCGCGCGCCGCCTCCCGCAGGATGCGGCGCCGGCCTTCGTAGCGCGGCTTCGTCCACGGGTCGAGCGCGCCTCGGGCCAAGGTCCGCTTGGGGTCGGGCACGATGAGCGACTGGTCATACTCGAGCACCGCCCCGAAGCCGTTGCAGCCGGGGCACGCGCCGCGCGGGTTGTTGAACGAGAACAGGATCGGCGTGAGCGCCGGGGCCGGCGTGGCGCAATTCGAGCAGGTGGGGTGCTCGGAAAAGCGGCGGCGATCCCCGTTCTCGAGCGCCACGGCCACACCCTCGCCTTCATTGAACGCGGTCGCAACCGCGTCCGCCAGCCGCCCGCGATTTCCCTCCGAGGCGGGGAGCCGGTCGACCACGACGAGGACCTCTCCCGCCTCTCGCACCCGATGCTCGGCGTCCGGCTCATCCAGCCGCATCACCGCGCCGTCGAGCTGGGCGCGTACGAAGCCCGCCGCGCGTAGCTGGGCGGCGAGCTCGACGTCGGGGCGGTGGGCGCTGGGAGGCAAGGGGAAGGTGATGACGAGTGCTGAGTGGGGAGTGCGGAGTGTGGAGTTGGCGGCCACGACGTCGGGCGCGCTCACTCCGCATTCCGCATTCCGCACTCCGCACTGCATGATCAGTTCGTCCACCACCTCCTGCACCGTATCCGCTTTCACCTCGTGCCCGCACCTCACGCAATGCTGCGTTCCCACCCTGGCCCACAGCAGACGAAGAAAATCGTAGATCTCCGTCGCGGTCCCTACAGTCGAGCGGCTGCTCGTGGTGGGGTTCTTCTGCTCGATCGCGACTGCCGGGGAGATCCCTTCGATGGCGTCCACCAGGGGCTTGGGCATCCGATCGAGGAACTGTTTGGCGTACGTGGAGAGGGACTCGATATAGCGGCGCTGCCCCTCGGCGTAGAGCGTGTCGAAGGCCAGACTGCTCTTGCCCGAACCGGACGGGCCGGTGATCACCGAGAGCGCACGCCGGGGCAGTTCGACGGTGATCCCCTTGAGGTTGTGCTGCCGCGCGTTGCGGATGACCACGCGGTCGGGGGACGGGGGCATAACCAACGAAGATAACAGGGACTCGAGGCTAGGGGCTCGGGGCTCGACCGCAAACCCCAAACCCTAGCCCCGAGCCCCGGGCCCCCGTAGTTTCGCCCCCAACATGGCTCTCGCCCTGACGCCGCGCCTCTTTCGCCGCGGCCTCGAGCTTTTCGCCGTCATCTCCCTCATCGGCGTCGTCGTCGTCCTGGTGGTGTTCGGAGAAAACCTGCAGACGTTTCTCTCCGCTCTCGCACATCTCCACTGGAGGTGGTTGCTCGTCGGGCTCGGGCTCGCTTCGATGGACTGGATCGGCGGGGGCAGCCGGCTGTGGGTCGTGGCGCGGCACGTGCACCCGGGCGTGCGCTGGGGCGACATGGTGATCGCCGGCGGCATGAGCGCGTGGGCGGCCTATCTCACGCCGTTTCAAACCGGCGCGGGCCCCACCATGATGTGGGCGATGCGCCGCGCCGGCGTGCGCCTCCCCGAGGCGATGACCTCCACGTTCATGACCTTCGTCGCCACCGTCGCCTTCTTCGCGCTCGCTGGGCCGCTCGCCATCTACCTCGGCGCCGGCAAGTCGCTGGCGGAGCACAACGTCGTGCTGGGCATTACCTACTACGGCCTGTTTCGCACCAGCCTCACGATCTTCGGCGTCCTGGGCGTCCTCATGCTCGTCGCCATGGTGTTCCCGGTGTGGCTGCGTGACGCGGTGCACTGGCTGGCGACGCGCCTGGAGCGTAAGAGCCGCCGGGTGGCCGCCCGGATCGAGCAGCTGCGGGAGGGCATCGACCGGGCCCACGACTGCCTGGTCGCCTTCGGCAGCCCGAAAGGCTGGCTGGCCCTGTTCTGGGCCGTCCTCTTGTCCGGCCCTTCGCACGCCAACAAGCTGCTCGCCGGTTATGTCGCCCTCCGCACGCTCGGCCTGCACACCAACTTCGTCGACATCCTCCTACTGCAGACGTTCATTACCTTTCTGCTCTACTTTGCGCCGACCCCTGGGTCGTCGGGGCTGGCCGAGCTGTTGTCGGCGGCGGTGATGCAGATCTATGTTCAGCCCCCCGAGCTGCCGACGTACACCCTCATCTGGCGCTTCATCAACAGCTATGCGACGGTGATCGTCGGGTCGTTGCTGTTCTGGCACTGGCTCAAGCGAGGCCTGGTCGGCCGCGAGGAGTCCGTCGCGGCCGAGGGCGTCGATCCGTGATGCCGCCGCTGTGGCGTGCCTCGCCATCCGCGGCCGCGCGCGTAACCCGTGTTTCCTTGCGCGGTTACAACGCCGGGCGTAACTTCCGGCGCTGGCTCTTCCGGCTTAGGGGCTCCGCGTCATGCCGCTGTTAGAACTCGGTGACAGGAAGTTCAGCCTCCCGGTCGGCGAGGTGGCGCTGGGCAGCGACGCGGCCTGCGCGATCCCGTTGACCGGGGCAGGCGTGTTGCCGCGCCACGCCATGTTCCAGGGGCAGCCGGACGGGCAGGTGGTCATCCGCAAAGCCACACCGGCAGCCGAAGTGCTCATCAATGGCGTGCGGCTCGGTGCCGAGCCGACCCCACTGCTCCACGGCGATAAGGTGGAAGTCGGGGGCCACGAGCTCACGTTCGTCGACGAGCGCCGCTCCGGCAGCACGCAGTTCGTCCAAAAGGTGCAGATGCCGGAGCCGATGGCGCCGGTTCGGGCCCCCGGCAAGCCGGGCGCCACCGCCAACACGGGGGGCCGGGTGGTGAGCCTTACCGACGGCCGGGAGTACGTGATCACGAGCACGTCGGTGGTGTTCGGGCGCGAGGCGGGGAGCGACATCGTCGTTGCCGGGAAGGACGTCTCGCGCCGTCACGCGGAAATCGTCCAGACCGCCCAAGGCTACCTGCTGGTGGACTCGAGCACCAACGGGATGTTCGTCAACGATGAGCGTGTGCAGGGGCAGCGCATCCTGCAACGTGCCGACGTCATCCGGATCGGTGAGGAGAGCTTCCGCTTCTACGCCGACGTGATGCCCGCCTCCGCCCCCGGCCCTCAACCGGGGCCGGCCGCTGAAGCGCCGCCGGCCGTCCCCCCGCAGACCGGCGCGCCAGTTCGAGCTCCCGCGGCTTCCGGCCCTCCCGGCCCCCCCCCTGGCCCCCCCGGCCCCCCCGCTTCGTCTCGCCCCGCCGCCCGCGTGGGCCCCCTGGCGCCCGCTGCGCCTCCCCCGGGCGCCGGCGAGCGGCTGAAGGACACGCTGCACGGGGTCGAGGATGCGCCGCGCCCATCCCCGGGCGCCCCGCTCGCGAGCTTGCTGGTGAAGAGCGGTGCGCTCAAGAATCAGCGCCTCCCGGTGCGAACCCCGGTGTTCAACATCGGGCGGGCCGATTACAACGATATCGTCTTCCCCGACCCGTCCGTGTCGACGACGCACGCGAAACTGCAGCGTCGCGAAGGCGTTTGGGTGGTCGTGGACCTCGACTCGACGAATGGGACGTTCGTGGACGGCGAGCGCGTGAAAGGGGAGAGCCCCCTGGCGCCCGGCGCGCTGTTGCGGTTTGGGGACGTGCAGCTGGTATTCGAGCCCAGCGACGACGCGGTGAGGATTGCCAAGGGAGGGGGCACGCAGGTGATGTGCACGGTCCGTCGCTAGGCCAGCAGGCGGTGCAGGATTGCCGTGAGCCCGGCCGCGGCGAGCAAGAGGACCGCAGCGCTACCGCGGCATCCTTTGCCCTTCTGCTCCGGCGGCTGTTGCGCGGCGGGTCGTTTCGCGCCAGGCCTGGCTTTCGCGGGCGGACGGGAACGCGGCG
>Ga0137377_10002201_pt1 | contig 14379 bp, 12 predicted proteins | sample SagtaG_22_FD_104815 | JGI IMG/M metagenome (GOLD analysis project Ga0137377, IMG submission 104815) | Vadose zone soil microbial communities from Sagehorn Ranch, Mendocino, California, USA - Sage2_L_40_16 metaG | ecosystem: Environmental > Terrestrial > Soil > Vadose zone | place: USA... | reverse complement strand
TTTTCTGCAAAAGCCGAGCCAAGGGCGATGCCGGTCAAGGCTGCGAACGACGATCCCGAAAAGGCCCGGCGTTTTCGCGACGCGGCGCTACCGTATCTGGACGATGCCTATACGCTGGCGCGCTATCTGCTTCGCGACGCCACCGATGCCGAGGACGCGGTGCAGGAATGCTACCTGCGCGCATTAAAACATTTCGACACTTATCGCGGGCCGGCGATGAAGCCGTGGCTGTTCGCGATCCTGCGCAACGTCTGCCGCGCCGAATTCGCGCGACGCGCGAGTTCGCCGACCGCGCCGATCGACGATGTGCCCGAGGAGGCCGAGCAGACGCCGCTCTGGCACGACGCGCCGCAGACCCCGGAGGCGCAGATGCTGCATCAATGGGATTCCACGACGATCCACCGGCTGGTGGCGGCGCTGGCCGAACCGTTCCGCGAGACCTTCGTGCTGCGCGAAATTCACGACCTGTCCTATCGCGAGATCGCCGACGTCGTCGGAGCGCCGGTTGGCACCGTGATGTCCCGTCTCGCGCGCGCCCGCGCCATGCTGCGATCGGCCTGGATGGCGGAAGAGGAGTTGCCGAAATGACCTGCGATGAGTCTGAAATCCTGCTTCACGCGCTGATCGACGACGAACTGGATGCTGGCAATACCCGCGCCGTCGAAGAGCATGTCGCGGGCTGCCCGCGCTGCGCCGCGCAGCTTCAAAGCTATCGCGCGATGAGCAAGATGATCGCCGGCGCCGATCTGCGTTACAGGGCGCCGCTCGGGCTGCGCCAACGCATCGAGGCCTCGCTGCCGCAGCCGACGCAAGCGCCGAGCCGGCGCGCGGTGCTGCGCGGCTTTGCGATGGGATCGGCGGTCTCGGCGATCGCGGCGACCGGTCTGGTCGCCATCGTGCTGCGCAGCGATGACGAAGCCCGGATCCAGTCCGAGGTGGTCTCGGCGCATCTGCGCTCGTTGCAGGCGGGACATCTCACCGACGTGATTTCCACCGACCAGCATACCGTAAAGCCGTGGTTCAACGGCAAGCTGGACGTGGCGCCGCCGGTGGTCGACCTGACCGCGCAGGGTTTTACGCTGATCGGCGGCCGGCTCGATTATGTCGACGCCCGCCCGATTGGCGCGATCGTCTACCGCCGGCGCGCGCATGTGATCAACCTGTTCGTGGCCCAGACCGCCAGCACCGAGCGCCGCGCCGCCAAAATCGAAACGCTGCAGGGTTTCAATATCAGGCGCTGGAGCGAGCGCGGCTTGAACTACTGGGCGGTCTCAGACCTCGCCGCCGACGAACTCGCCGAGTTCGGCGAGAAGTTCGAGGCCGCGATGCGGAGCGGCACGACGGGGTAATGATTTTCGTCGTTGCGATCCAACAGGTCGCGCGAAATGCGCGCCCGATGACAGGCTCCGCGAAGCAATCCGTCGGGCACGACAGTTATGGATTGCGTCGTCGCTTCGCTCCTCGCAATGACGGGAGGATAGGCAAAGTCCGTAGGATGGGTTGAGCGCAGCGATACCCATCACGCCGTCGCGTCATCATGCTAATATGCCCGCATGACCAACTATCGTCGCAACTTCACTGCCGGGAGCAGTTTCTTCTTCACCGTTAACCTGGCGGAGCGACGGCTGCGGTTGCTAACGGAACACGTCGACGAGTTGCGTAGCGCGTTTCGCGAGACAAGGCGGCATCATCCGTTCACGATCGATACGATGGTTGTGCTGCCTGATCATCTCCACGCGGTCTGGACGATGCCCGAAGACGATGCGGATTTTGCCACGCGCGGCGGCTGATCAAATCGGCATTTTCGCGCAGCCTCACAAGCGGCGAACGGATTTCAGACAGCCGCGCCGCCAAAGGCGAACGCGGTATCTGGCAGCGACGCCACTGGGAGCACACCATTCGCGATGAGAACGATTTCACGCGTCATATGGATTACGTCCATATCAACCCGGTCAAGCATGGGCTTGTGCCAAGGGTCAGGGATTGGCCGCATTCGTCGTTCCATCGTATGCTGAAGGTGGGAATCTATCCCGAGGATTGGGCTGGCGATGTGTCGAATGACAGCGGCGATTTTGGCGAACGGCCGTAAGATCGCGCGGCAAAGTGGGTATCGCTGCGCTCAACCCATCCTACGGGCTGAACCTGGCACTTTCCTGTGCGGAGACTGCTTCACGAAGTTATTCGGTCATTGGCCGGCGGATTATTGATCATGGATAATTTGCAAAGATCGTTTTTGTTCGAGGCAGTGGAGGACGCAAAGGGGAGGACCATATTGAGCGAAATCGAATCTGTCGCAAAAAAAGCGAAGAGCATGTCGGTATTTGAAATAACTCGGGGCATGCTTGATGACGAATTTTATGCCGGATTGATAAAAAAATCGATTGATATGGGCCTTGTGGTGGCTGCCCATAAGGGGTTCAGTCAGAAGGCTGAGGGAGACTCTCAAGAAGTCTTGCTATTTTTCCTACCCGGCGAAGAAGTATGGAGAATTCCGGCATACATTTCCATGAAAAAAGCATTTTCTGACGATCCGTGGTCAGATGGTTTAGAAACCTTGCACAGCTCGTTGCTCGGATACAGCGAAAGTCAAATTAGATCTTGGATCGACGACCACAATCGCAGACACGTCGGCTGGCTTGGGCCAACATGTTACTTTCTGGTCAACCATACGCAGTGGAATGCCATCAGCAAGTTGGCAAATCGCTGCATCGATCCATCGTCCATCGAAGAGGCTATCGAAGTATTCTACAATACTGACAACGTGCCCCCAAAGGAAAATGCGCATGAGTTGTTGCCAAAGGGGACGTACTTATGTCGCGCATCAGTCAAATTCAGCTTCTTTAAGAGGCTTTTTGCGCGTGACATGAGTTCCGGTCGAAAGGTCCCCTTTTTCGTTTCTGCCATCAATTCGAGCAACGTCTCTGATTTGAATGAATCTCTTCAGTCCAATTTTCAATTCTTTGGCGGCTGAGATTCTTCCAGTAGGCGTCCAATTGCGCCTCTATCTCTCTGGTGCAGGTGATTTTTGCCAGTCACGCTGACCATCTCTAACTCTTTTACATCGGAGAGATTGCCTTGCTCGATGCGGGCGAGTGCACGGACGATCTTGGCGCTGGCTGCCTCGTCCAGTTCCGCGAACCAGTCGGCGAAGGGACCCTCACCGCTCGCAGCGAGGTAGTAGCGGACTTTAAGAGCAAAGACGGCAATAAGCTTCGCTATTGCGAGCCCGACGTAGGGACAGGCTTTGGAGTACCTGATTACGCCGACTTCCGCACCGCGTTGTCCACCAGCGTCTTGCCCAGCGACCAGATCGCGCCGGGGACCTTGTGACTGGAGGCGATGACGCTGTCGAACGCCGTCTCGATCCAGTTGCAATCCTCTTCCGTGATCATCAGTGGCGGCAACAGCTTGATGGTGTGGCTGCCGTGGCCGGAGACCTGCGTGAGGATCTTGTGATCCTTGAACAGCGGCACCGTGATGAGCTGGCAGAACAGGCCCTTGTTGGCGCTTTCGAGCAGATTCCATGACGCCTTGAGCCGCAGCGATTTCGGCGGACCGAACTCGACGCCGATCATCAGTCCCTTGCCGCGAACTTCCTTCATCAATTCATAGCCGGGAACCATCCGGGTCAACGCCAGCCGAAGTTCGGCGCCGCGCTTGGCGGCGGCCTCGACCAGCTTTTCGGACTTGATCACCTCAAGCGTGGCAATTCCGGCCGCCATCGCCAGATCGTTTTTCGCAAATGTCGATCCGTGCACCACGGCGCGATCCATTTGATTGAAGATCTTGTCGAACACGCTCTTGCGGGTGAGCAACGCGCCGACCGGAACGTGACCGCCCGACAGCGCCTTCGAGAGCAGAACGATGTCGGGCTCGACGTTCCAATGCTCGACCGCGAGGAACCGTCCGGTGCGACCCATTCCGGTCTGGATTTCGTCGGCGACGAACAAGGTGCCGTATTTGCGGCAGAGCGCCGCCGCGCCCGGCAGAAACTCGTCGGTCGGCATGTTGACGCCTTTGCCCTGGATCGGCTCGACGATGAAGGCGGCAACCTCGCGTGACGACAGCGCGTGCTCCAGAGCCGCGAGATCGTTAAACGGGATCGACGTGCATCCGGGCAATAGCGGTTCGAAACCACCGCGGAAATTCGGATCGTCGGTCAGCGACAGCGCGCCATAGGTCAATCCGTGATAGGCATGCGCGCAATACACGATACCCGGCCGGCCGGTGGCGCCGCGTGCGAACTTGATCGCAGCTTCGACACATTCCGCCCCGGAATTGGAAAAAAAGACTTTGTCGAGATAGGGTACGAATTCCAGCAGCCGTTCGGCCAATAGGCCCGCAAGCGTCGAAACATCGAGTTGCACAAGATTTGGCAGGTCGCTATCGAGGACGCTCTTTAATGCCGTGCGCAGCACCGGATGATTCCGGCCAATCGCAAAAACGCCAAACCCGCTCAGTAGATCAAGATAACGCGCACCGTCACGATCGAAGAGATATTGGCCTTGGCCCTTCTGAAAGCCGACATCGTAACCAATGGTCTTGAGGACCCGAACCAGTTGCTCATTTAAGTGGCGCGCATGCATGGAACTGCGCTGCGACTGCCGGTCTACAAACATCTCGGAAACGTCTAGATTTGGATATAGCATCAGTTACATACTTCGGTTGATGGCCATTCGGTCAACTGAAAACGCACAATGCGGCGTTTTGCCCTCACTCGGATCGTCTACTTAAGCACAGGTTCCAACCATGTTGCACTGCCCACGAAACATCATGCGTACAGTAGCATACTCCGGATTTATTTTGGCGACTTGCTTTGGATCAGCCTTCTCCGGATCACCCTTGGCGGCGGATCCGACCGGTGACTGGAAGGTCGCCGATGGTGTCGCTAACATCCGGGTTGCCGAATGCAACGGAAGTATGTGGGGCGCGGTATCTTGGGAAAAAAACCCCGGCGGTCGTGACAAGAACAATCCCGATGCTTCAAAACAGAACAGACCGACCTTGGGAATGCCGATTCTGATCGACATGAAGAAAAAGGCTGGCGTCGCCGATCAATGGGAAGGCGAAGTCTATAACGCCAAGGACGGAAAACTCTACAGTTCCACGATCAAGCCGGTTGGCACCGACCAGCTTGAAATTCAGGGTTGTGTACTGGGCTTCCTGTGCGGCGGCGAAACCTGGAGCCGCGTCGCCGGTCCGATTCCCTCGAGCCCCGCCAACAGCATGGCCAAGGGCGCGCCGAAAGCCGCGGGTGCTCCGCAACCCAGAGCCGCACCAACCACGACAGCGATGGCCCCGAAGACCGCGCCAGCTCCCAAGACCCAGGCTCAAAAGCCGGCGACGCCCGGACAGCCGGCCGACACCGTCGGCGATATCTGCCTACTCCCCGATATCGCGCGGTTTGCCCATTAGGGCGGGCTGGAACAGCAGCACCGCGGCGAGCGTCGTCACCAGCGAGAGCGCGAGCAGCTTGCCCATGCTCGCGGTTCCCGGATGACTCGATAGCCACAGGCTTCCGAACGCAGTGGCTGTGGTCAGCGCCGAGAAAAATATCGCTCGCGTCAGGCTGGACTGCAGCAAATTGGTTCTGCCCGAGCGCCACGCCGTGACATAGTAGATCTTGAAGGCGACGCCGACGCCGAGCAGCAGCGGCAGCGCGACGATGTTGGCGAAGTTGAGTGGCATCCCGATCAGCACGCAGATTTCCAGCGTCACCGCGCCGGCCACCAGCAGCGGAACCAGCGTCAGCAGCACGTCGGTTACCCGCCGCAAGGCAAGCCAGAGCAGGAAACCGATCACGACCAGCGCCGTAATGCCGGCGTGGATGAAGGCCTTTACGACGGTTTCGCCGGACTTGAGAATCGATACCGGCCCGCCGATCGCGTTCGGCTCGGCGGCCAGAACGGCGGCCGCGAACTTGCGCAAGGTATCGTTGTCATTGGGATCGCCGCGCGGCAGCGCCTCGACGCGGATCAGGCCTTCCTTGGTCTTCCAGCTGCCGACCAGATCGGCCGGCAGCGTCTTGAGGCTGACCGGCTGGGCCTGCAGCGAATTCTTGAGCTGGTCGAGCACCACCTTCAAGGGCGACACGAAAATGGCCTGCGTCTTGTTCCGCAGGGGCTCGTTTGATTCGGCGAGCTTTTGCAGCGCGTCGGCGAGCCGCCGCGAGGCCACGGCGCCGGGGCCCTTGTCGTCGCCGGCGATCCTGCGCAGGCTCGCCGCCGTCCCCTTCAAGGCCTCGACATTCTCCTCATCGCTCGGCGCGGCATCAATCTGGTCGGGATTGAGCGCGGGATTGAGGATCTTGGCGCCTTGCGCGATCAGCTTCAGTTTTGCCGGCTGCTCCTCGGGCACGAAACTGTCCAGCGACATGACGCGGAGGACTTCCGGTACTTTCGACAGCTTCTCTTCGATCTTTTTCGCATCGGCTTCCGAATTCGTCATCACGTTGATGGCGTTGGCGCCGGTGTTGGGATCGCTGCGCAAATCGAGGAAGGTCGCGATCGATTCGACCCTGGGATTGCGCAGATTGATCGGGTTGAAATCGAACCGCAGGAAATAAAGCAGCGGCAGGCCGGCGAGCGCGACCAGAAGCGTGCCGACGATAATGATCACGCGGTGCTTTTCGAGGAAATGATCGACCGGCGCCAGGAACGCATAGCCGACCGGGTCCGATTCCCCGGGAGGATTGAGCAGCTTGAGCAAAGCCGGCAGCACCGTGATGCTGGTCGTAAACGCAACCAGCATGCCGACGCCTGCGATCTTGCCGAGCTCCGATATGCCCTTGTAGTCGGTCGGCAGGAACGAGAGAAAGCCGGCTGCCGTTGCCATCGCGGCCAGCGACAGCGGCACCGCCGAGCGTTCCGCCGCCTTCTGCAGCGCCAGCCGCAGATCGTCGCCCTTGAAGCGCTCAGAGCGGTAGCGGACGCTGAACTGGATGCCGAAATCCACGCCCAATCCGACGAACAGAACGGCGAACGCGATCGAAAGCAGGTTCAGCGACCCCACCATCCAGAGCCCGACCGCGGTGGTGATGGAAAGGCCGATAAAGAGATTGAGGAACACGGCGGAGATGATCTTCGCGGAGTGCAACGCCATCCATAGAATGATCAGCACCACGAGCACGGTGCCGATCCCGTTGACGATGGCGCCGTCCTGGACGGTGGCGAATTCCTCGTTGGCGATCGGCACCGGCCCGGTCAGCCGGACCCGGGCGCCATATTCACCGGCAAGCTTGAGATCGAAGGCGGCCCGCCGGATGGCGTCGGTCGCGTCCTTGCCGGGCTCCAGCGCGTTGAAGTCGAGGATCGGCTTGAACTCGATGAAGGCGCGCCGGTCGGAATCGGTCAAAGGCTTGTCGCTGGTGAGTTCGCGCCAGGAGAACGTCGCGGAACCGGTCTTCAGCACGTTCTCCACGGTCTGGGCGATCAGGTTGAACGGGCGCTCGGTGCTGTCGAGCTTGACCTGTCCGCGCTTGACGCCGGCGAGTCCGGTTTCGAGCGCGCCGGTCAGCCCGCGGATGCTGGGATCGCCGGCCATGATCTCGATCAGCGGGGCGGCGGATTCGAACTGGCCGACCAATTGGCCGACCTCCGCGGCAGGCAGGAACAACAGCCCGTTCTTGTCAAAGAATTCACCGGAACCGAGCGGCTGAACCGATTCAAAATGCCTGCTGTCGCCGGCCAATTTCCGTCCGAGCGCGGCAGCCGCCGCGCTGGTCAGTTCCGGTGTCGGGGCCTCGACCACGGCCAGGATGGTCCGGTCGCGGTCAAACGCCTCGCCAAATTGGTTGTCGCGCTTGCGCCAATCCAGATCGGGCGAGATCAGGGTGTTGATGTCGGTGTTGATGGTGAAGTTCCGGGCCGTGTAGTACCCGGCCGCGATCGCAAGTATCAGCGCGATAACAACGACGAGAGAGGCAAAGCGCGTGCAAGCTTTCACAATGGAGACAACGAGACTTGTCAGCACATCTTCTCTTTCTAATGTTTATGAGCCTGCCGGAAACGCCCGCTGTCTAGCGGAGTTCCAGGACCCGATCTAATGTTGTTTTGGGCTTTTTCTTCGGTGTGACCCAGTAGCGCAAGAACATGCCGAAACTGCGCTGGGAAGCTCAATAATATCAGGACCGCCAAACGGTAAAGTGAAGAACAAGCAGCGGGTTTGGGTGACTCTTTTTGGCTGGTTTTCTGGAATATTAAGGTATTATATTACAGCTACTGTTGCCAAACCGCATCACTAGCGGATCGTTTCGCGATCCGCCTTCCTTCATTGATGGTTTTTTGACACAAAGTCCTGTTCCTCCATGCGGTTAGGAGGGCGGGATACGAAACTTGGTCACGGTCCAGATGTTGCACACGTCACAGATCAAAAATCGCGCGGAGATACTGAATGAGCTTGGTGCAACTTTATAACGGACATCATCCCATGGAAGTATATCTGGCCCAACCCCGCGGATTTTGCGCAGGCGTTGTACGTGCGATTGAGATCGTCGAGCGCGCGCTCGAGAAATATGGCCCGCCGGTCTATGTGCGGCACGAGATCGTCCACAATAAATACGTGGTCGAAAGCCTTAAGAACAAAGGCGCAATCTTTGTCGAGGATCTGTCGGAGGTGCCGCCGCTCGCGGTCACTGTCTTTAGCGCCCATGGCGTCGCCAGAACCGTGGAAGAGGAAGCCGCCGTGCGCGGCCTGCCCGTCCTCAACGCCACCTGCCCCCTGGTGACCAAGGTCCACAACCAGGGCAAGCGCTATATGTCGAAAGGCCGGGCGCTGATCCTGATCGGCCATGCCGGTCACCCCGAGGTCGAGGGAACCATGGGTCAGGTTCCCGGCCCCGTTCTCCTGGTCCAGGACGTCGACGATGTGGCGGCCCTGACGCTGCCGACGGACACGCCGGTGGCCTATATTACCCAAACCACCCTCAGCGTGGACGACACAAAGGACATAATTGCCGCCCTTCAGCAGCGATTTACGGATATTCAAGGCCCGGACATCCGGGATATCTGCTATGCGACACAGAACCGGCAATCTGCGGTAAGGGACCTCAGCAAGCTGGTAGACGTCATTCTCGTGGTGGGGGCCACCAATAGTTCCAATTCCAACCGACTACGCGAAATCGGCACCGAAGCCGGGGTCGCGAGTTATCTCATTGCCGACGGCAGCGAGCTGAACCCGGAATGGTTAAGGGACGCCAAGGCCGTGGGTATCACGGCTGGGGCGTCGGCGCCCGAAGTCCTCGTCGATGACGTGATCGAGGCCTTAAGGCGCATCGGACCGGTCAAAGTGTCGGTGCTGCCAGGCCGCGAAGAAAATATCGAATTCCGGCTTCCATCCGAACTGATGGCAGGCTGATCCACCTCTACCAAGTCCAGAAAGAAAACTCGTAATGGCAATACCGTTCTTCAAGGAAATGCGTATCGGCGGCTATTTGATGAAGCAGAAGCTGCTGGGCCGGAAACGCTATCCGCTGGTGCTGATGCTGGAGCCGTTGTTTCGCTGTAACCTCGCCTGCGTCGGCTGTGGCAAGATCGACTATCCCGACGCGATCCTGAACCGCCGCATGTCGGCACAGGAATGCTGGGATGCCGCCGACGAATGCGGTGCGCCGATGGTGGCTATCCCCGGCGGCGAGCCGTTGATTCACAAGGAAATCGGCGAGATCGTGCGCGGTCTGGTGGCGCGCAAGAAGTTCGTGTCATTGTGCACCAACGCGCTGCTGCTGGAGAAGAAACTCGACCTGTTCGAGCCATCGCCCTACCTGTTTTTCTCGGTGCATCTGGACGGCCTGAAGGAACATCACGACAAGGCGGTGTCGCAGAAGGGCGTGTTCGATCGCGCGGTCTCGGCGATCAAGGCCGCCAAGGCCCGCGGTTTCACGGTCAACGTCAACGCCACCATCTTCGACGGACACGCGGCGGAAGACATCGCCAAATTCCTCGACTTCACCACCGAACTCGGGGTCGGCGTTTCCATGTCGCCGGGCTATGCCTATGAGCGCGCGCCCGACCAGGAGCATTTCCTCAACCGCACCAAGACCAAAAAGCTGTTCCGCGACGTGTTCGCGCTGGGCAAGGGCAAGAAGTGGAACTTCATGCATTCCGGCCTGTTCCTGGATTTCCTGGCCGGCAATCAGGACTACGAATGCACCCCGTGGGGCATGCCGGCCCGCAACATTTTCGGCTGGCAGAAGCCCTGCTACCTGCTCGGCGAAGGCTATACCAAGACCTTCAAGGAGCTGATGGAGACGACGGACTGGGAGACCTATGGCACCGGCAAGTACGAGAAATGCGCCAACTGCATGGCGCATTGCGGCTACGAGCCGACCGCGGCCGACGCGGCCCTGAGCAATCCGCTGAAGGCGATGTGGGTGGCGCTGCGCGGGGTGCGGACGACGGGTCCGATGGCGCCCGAGATCAATCTCGATAATCAGCGCCCGGCGCAGTACATCTTCTCGGCCGAAGTGCAGAAGCGGCTGTCAGATATCCGCCGTGACGAGGCCCTCGCCGCCCAGCAGAAAGCCTCGACAGCCGCGTAGGCTGCGCAGCGCGCGGTTGAAATCGATCCCGGTCGAGACCAGCGCGCGCAGCGTCGACGGGTTGCGCGCCACGCCGCGCAACACCTTGCGCAGATCGATATCGCCATTCGGCTTGATCGCGGACATCGCCAGCGCCGGCAGGGCCCGGGTGGCGGGATCGCTGATGACGCGCAGTGCCGCGAATGGCAGGCCCGCCTCGGTGGCGTAGGCGGCGGCGATATGGCTTTCCATGTCGACGGCGGCCGCGCCGGTCTCCGAGCGCAACGCGGCCTTTCCGGCCCGTGCGGCGATCACCTGCTCGACGCCGGCAAGGCCTCCCCTGATGACGCGCCGGCGCCCCAGCGCGACGCGGGCGATCAAGTCCTCATTCAAGGTCAGACCGGCCAGCCAGCGGGCATCCCCGGACAGGACCTCGGTCGCCACCACGACGTCGCCCGATTTCAGCGTGGGATCGAGGCCGCCCGCGACCCCGAAGCTGATGACGCCACGAATCGTCGACGGGTCGAATACGGTCAAGAGAGCCCGCAATTGCTGCGGATCGCTACTGCTGCAGATAACGGTCATTCCAGGCCCTGCCGCAATGCGGGCCTCCTGCACCAGACCAGTCACAATCAGTACCGGCCGCGGATCAATTGGATTGCCCGCGGACGCATCAAATCCCGCCCCCAAATTCACATTCCGACCCCTACCACCCTGCTGTTGGTGCTATTCAAATTCCGATACCGCGCCAGCGCCCAGAGCGGAAAGAACTTCGAGTAGCCATGATAACGCAAATAAAACACCCGCGGAAAGCCCGTAGCCGTGTAGCGCCGCTCGTCCCATAAGCCTTTTTCGGTCTGTGTGCTTTTTAGGTACTGCACCCCTCGGGCCACCGCCGGATGGCCGACCTCGCCCGCCGCCATCAACGCAAGCAAGGCCCATGCCGTTTGCGAGGCGGTGGTCGGGGCCCCCTCAAATCCCTTGTAATCGAGTCGGTAGCTGGTGGCATCCTCGCCCCAACCGCCATCCTCGTTCTGGATCGCGAGCAGCCAGTTTGCCGCCTTGCGCATGGTCGGGTCCTGGTGGTCGACGCCCGCGGCGTTGAGCGCGCACAGCACCGACCAGGTTCCGTAAATGTAGTTCAGCCCCCAGCGGCCGTACCACGACCCTTCCGCGAGCTGGGTTCGGCGCAGATAATCGACCCCGGCCGCAACGGCCGTGCTGCTTTGGACGGTTTCGCCAAGCTGGGCCAGCATCGAGACGCAGCGGCCGGTGACGTCTTCGGTCGGCGGGTCGAGCATGGCGCCGTGATCGGAGAACGGAATGTTGTTGAGGTAATATTCGAGGTTGTCGACGTCGAAGGCGGCCCAGCCGCCGTCACGGCTTTGCATGCCCTCGATCCATTCGCGGCCACGGGCGATCGCCTCATCGTATTCGGGGCCCCGGCTGGTACGCCGCGCGCGATCCATCGCCATCACCACCACAGCGGTGTCGTCGAGGTCAGGGTAATAGGCATTATTATATTGGAGCGCCCAGCCGCCGGGACGAATGTCCGGCCGCTTCACCGCCCAGTCGCCCTTGAGATCCAGCACCTGCTTGGGCAGCAGCCAGTCCAGGCCCTGTTTCGCCGCGGGCAACGCCTCGCCGCCGGCTTCAAGCAGGGCATGGCAGGTCAGCGAGGTATCCCACACCGGCGACATGCAGGGCTGGCAATAGGCCTCGTGTTCGCCGATGACCAGCAGCCTGTCGAGTCCCTTTCGCGTGACGGCACGCGGCGGATAGTCGGCGGGTTTGCCGAGCGCGTCATACATCATCACGGCATTGGCCATCGGCGGATAGATCGCACCTAACCCGTCTTCGCCGTTCAGGCGTTCTTCGATGAACGCGACCGCACTGTCGATGGCGCGGGCCCGAAGCGTCTTCGGAAACAAGGGTTCGACCACCCGCAACACGCTGTCCAGTCCGCGGAACAGCAGAAACCAGCCCCAGCTCTGATGCGGCGCCTTGGCCGTCATCCCGATCGAATGCGGCTCCTGCAGGAACAGCTCGTCGATGCCGACGCCGCTGGTATTCTTGGCGCGCGGCTTCAGCGCCGCCAGAACCATCAGCGGCACGATCGTGGTTCGCGCCCAGTACGAAATCTTGCTGAGATGAAACGGCGCCCACATCGGCAGCAGCATGATCTCGACCGGCAGCACCGGCACGCTCCGCCACGTCAGCACGCCGAACGTCGCCAGCAGGAAGCGGGTGAAAACATTGCTGTGGATGCCGCCGCCGCGCGAACGGATCGCCTCGCGCGCCCGCGCCATGTGCGGCGCATCCGCGGAATCGCCGATCATCTTCAGCGCAAAATACGCTTTCACGCTGGCGCTCATGTCGAGATCGCCGTCATGCACCAGCGGCCAGCCACCATGGGCGCCCTGAACCCGGCGCAAGTAATTGGCGATCTTGCCTTCCAGCACCGCGTCAACCGGTTCACCCAGATAGTGGCGAAGCAACACATATTCGGCCGGGATGGTGCTATCGGCCTCGAGTTCAAACACCCAGTGTCCATCGGGCTGCCTGCAGTCGAGCAACGCCTTCGTCGCCGAAGTGATGCTCGCCTCCAGGTCGTTTGAGGCCAAGGTATCCCTTGTTTCAATTCCAACTGACTTATTGACGGAATGCATCTCGCTCGACGCTCCCTGTGTTCGGCCTGCCCGGTTGAAGCGAAAACCGCTTCGCTGCCGCCCGGTCAGGCCTGCCGCATGGCAAGGACGAGATCGGCCGCACGGTCTCCCGATCGCACCGATCCTTCGATGGTCGCCGGCAGCCCGGTATCAGTCCAGTCGCCGGCGAGAAATAGATTGTTCCAACGCGTCATCGGGCCCGGCCGCAGCGCATTTTGCTCCGGCGTGGCCTCAAAGGTGGCGCGGCGTTCGCGCACGATCTGCCAGGGCGGCAATTCGCCCTGCACGCCGCCGGCCTTGCAGATGTCCCGCCAGATCGCCTGCGCGAGCTCCTCGCGTGGCATGTCCACCAGCCGGTCGGCGTTGCTGATGGTGATCGACAGCCGCTGCGGGAACGCGAACAGCCACTCCACCAGTCCGCCGACCACCCCGAGGATCGGGGGCATGTCCCTGGGCGGATCGAAGCGGAAATGCGCATTGACGATCGCCCGGAATTTCGACGGCGTTTTCAGACCCGGCAGCAGCCCTGCCGCCGGACGCGGCGGAACCGCCATCACCACGGCGTCGTCAGGTTTGATGGCGACGGCGTCGTCACCGAACCTGAGTTCGCCCACATGGTTGGCCGACATCACGAACTCGCGCAATTCATGGCCGAATTGGATGCTGGCGCCCTTGTCCTGCAACAGCTTGATCGCGGGCTCGACCAGGACCGCGCTGAGCCCCTCGCGGGCGATCAGCGGCCGACAGGCCTGCCCGCCGGCGAGCAGGGTTTCCCGCACCACGGCGCCGGCAAGCCCCGCCGATCCTTCCGGCGGATCGACGTTCAGCGCCGCCAGCAGCAAGGGCTGCACCAGCCGATCGTAAAGTGTTCCCTTGCACGGGATCGCATCGCCGACCAGCTTGCTTTGCTTTGCCCATACCAGCGGCGTCAGCGCCAGATAATCCGACAAGCCGGTGTCGGGGACGCGGCGCGCCTCATCGAACACCCATAGCGGCAGCCGGCCATCACCAAGATCGAGCTGCCAGCGCTGCCCGGTGGTCAGATCGACGAACGGAAACTGCGCGCGCTTCGGCCCGACCAGTCCCGCCTCGGTGCCGATCGACCGCGCATAGGCGACCGCGTGACGGTTGCCCGAGAGCAGGAGATGATTGCCGTTGTCGATGGTCAGGTTGGTCGCGGCGTCGAAATAGGAC
>Ga0137377_10002195_pt1 | contig 14403 bp, 8 predicted proteins | sample SagtaG_22_FD_104815 | JGI IMG/M metagenome (GOLD analysis project Ga0137377, IMG submission 104815) | Vadose zone soil microbial communities from Sagehorn Ranch, Mendocino, California, USA - Sage2_L_40_16 metaG | ecosystem: Environmental > Terrestrial > Soil > Vadose zone | place: USA... | reverse complement strand
TCCCACCCGGCACAACCCGGTAAAGTCGCTGATCCGCAAAATTGGAAAAATACACTACACCGTCCTTGACCGCGAAAGCCCCACCACCATACTCGTGCACCCGCGTACGCACATTAAATGGAGATGGAGTTCTCTCCACAATCGTCCCGTCAGCCTTCCGCTGCACCACCACACTCCTTCCCTGCTCCTCTGGACGTGATTCAATCCAGTAGACATCCTGCCCATCAAGCGCAATCAGCCCAAACCCAATAGGATCGGCTACATTCTTCCCCGCAATGGTCATCTCCGCCGTAATCGGCGATTTCCACGAGCCGTAGGGCGCAATTTGTGGGTTCATGGGGTGGGTTCTCCTTTGCAATGTCGTAGTTTATCCTCTCCTTTGTTCCTATTTTTCCTCAATCTCGCTACTCACCACAAGCGACCAGAGACCATCATAAACGTAATCCTTTGCCGTACGCCCCCAACTATCCCGCTCATTAAACTTGGAGTCTTGAATGGCCCGGACAAAACTTGCTTCAAGAAGTTGTCTTATTGTGGCATAGCGCTTGCCCAATTGCGCTAGTGCAGAAGCGCAGGCAGTACGTACTTCATGATCCTCGTCTAACAAACAGGACCAGAGGAGATCAATAGTTGCGCTATCTCCCTGACCAACCTGACCCAATAGACACGCTAAGGCAGCACGTAAGAACGAGATGTCCGATACCCTTAACCCTTCACCTATTACCACTATTATCTCAGTAGAGACTTGCCCTAATTGCCCCAGACTTACTGCTGCCTGATAACGTACCATGGCGGCGGCATCTCGTAACACCACCAGCAGCGCCGCCACGACCTCGCTCGATGCCCGCCTCAATTGCCCAAGGCTCCTTGCTGCCTGATAACGTACGCTCCCATCGACATCTCCCAATGCCATCAGCAGCGCCGCTATCACCTCGCTCGATGTCTGTTCCAATTGCCCAAGGCCCCATGCCGCTTGAGAACGCACTATGGCAGCGGCATCTCCCAATGCCATCAGCAGCGCCGCTACCACCTCGCTCGATGTCTGCCTCGATTGACCTAGGCTCCCTGCTACCTGATAACGTACCATAGCATCGGCATCTCCCAATGCCATCAGCAGCGACGCTACCACCTCGCTCGATGTCTGTCCTAAATGTCCCAAGCCCCCTGCCGCTTGGATACGTACATTTGCATCGGTATCATGTAACGCCCCTAACAGCGCTGCCACTGCCTCACTTGATGTCTGTCCCAATAGCCCCAGACTTTCTGCTGCCTGATAACGTACTCTCACATCAGCATCTCGCAGCGCCGCCACGACCTCGCTCGATGCTTGTCCCAATTGCCACAGGTTCCTTGCTGCCTGGGAACGTACGATCGCATCGGCATCTCGCAACGCCGTAATGAGATGTGGAAGTAATATGACTGCTCCTTCACTTCCTCCTAAATATGAGAGCTTTTCATCCAAAGCCTGTCTATAACGGCTGAAGCGAGCAGAGCCAGCATTATACAGCAATTCCTTCGCTAATCGCTCACTTAACTGGTTTAGCAATCTGGGGCGTACAGGGATATTATCACCCAAGCAACGCAGGGCAAAGAGGTAATCCTGTCCCAATAGTTCTTCGTATGGACTACGGGGGAACCTGAGTTCTTGCGCCTCGTCTCCCTTGGCCAGGATAGCGGTCTCTACTAACTCGCCAGCCTCTGTGGGGTATTCCAGACCTACGAAGCCCAAGGCGAGCAAGATAGGTTCCTCCCAGCGTGGGGCGTGTAAATGTTCGCGTATCAACCTAGCTCTTGTTCTACTGCGCGCAACTAGGTAACGAGCCGTATAGTACTCCTCGAATGTCAGGTGCATAAAGCCGTAGCGTTTGGGAGCGCGCTCTACGAACAGGCCGGTATGTTTATGTATTGCGACCAAAAACTTTCGAATTTCTTCTGTGATTTTCGGGTTAGGGTCATCCGGGTCCCAGCGCAAGTCGTTTAGGCGCGCCCACGCCTCACCCAGCACCCCGTAGACTTCGCGTTCGGTGGCAGTGCCCGTCGGTTTGTTCTCATGCAGCCAGTAGGCCAGGGTACTGAGCAGTGGAGTAAGGAAATCCTCTTTGAGCAAAGCGGATTCCAGAACTAAGGCCGATTCTGGGACGCCCTGCGCTGGACGCCAGGTACGCGCCAGGGCATCGGCAGCCAGTTTGTAGAGTTCAATGCGCCTTTGTGGTAGTTTAGCGCCGGTGCGGTGAATCAACGCGAGTATGCGGAGGAGCAATGGATTTGAGGCAAGGCGGCGCACTCCGGGGTTCTGGACAGCGCGCATGATGCCATCGATTTCCCGTTTCGCGGTCTTTGTGCGCTCCTGGAGAGAGAGTTCTGGCGTCTCGGCATCTTCTACAGCCTGGCACCAGCGTTCCAAAAAGCGGCGCATCTGCGGTTTGTTCATCTCCCGCACAGTGTAATGGGTAAACGATTCTCCTACCTGGGCGCTGCGATAACCGGCAATGCGGCTGGTAATCACAAAGCGGTTGGACTTGCCGCCATAACGCCGCACAAAATCTTCTATCTGTCTCACCACGTCCAAGCGTTCTCCGGAGCTGGCGATCTCATCCAGGCCATCCAGCAGAACTAGGCAGTTGCCTTCATCCAGTTCGCTCTGCAAGAGATCGGCAAGCCCCTGTTTCGGGCATTCATGCACCTCATAGCAGTGAGCGAGAAATTCGCTGAGGGATTGTCTTTTCTGGGCATCGGCTTCCGCGTACTCGGCGATGCGCAATAGAATAGGGAAGCGCGGTACGCCCAGTCCCGTTCCCGCTGAAGTATGACCATCGCGCAGCGCTTCCGCGTGTTTGAGAGCAAGATAGCGTAACAGCGTGCTTTTACCGCTGCCGGGGTCCCCCAGAATCACCACGCGCTCATAGCGGGTGACGGCATCGGCGAGTTCAAGTATCTCCGCCGGTTTCTCTCGTTGCAAGCGGCGATCAAAACGCATCTGTAGTTCATCATACCTGTCCTCTCGCTCTTCGGCAGCGAGGCTGGCAATGACAGCCTTCTCTTCCAGCTCAGCTCGTTCCTGCTCGAACACCTGGCGATCTGCTGTACTCAGTGCGTCACCATATTGAGCTTGCAGGGAAATATAGACATCGGCGAGTTTGACCTGAACCTGACGCTGTGTCTGGAAAACGCCTCGTGAATCAAGGTAGAGATTGCGCCCGATCAACCAGCGCAGGTAGTCCTGGCGCGTGCCGAAAGTAGCCTTTTCCGCGCCGAACTGCCGACGCAGCGCCTGTAACGCTTCGGTGGTCGCATCGATTGCCCGGCTGATGTTTAGATCCCGCAGGACCTCCTTCCCTTTTAGCTGGTGGGCAAGATCTTCCAGGAAATCTACGGCAATCGGTTCCAGTTCGCGAATATAGAAAGCGCGCCGCTCAGGGTTTTGTATATTGAGCGAGTCGGCCCAGAGGGATGCCAGCTCACTGGCATCCGGTTGCCCATCCATAAGCAAGAATTGCGCAAGTATCGGCGCACCCTCGTGCTGGAAAAAGCTGGCATCGAAGTTGCTCGCTACCCATTGGGGATGCTGCCGATTCAATTGCTCAAAAGCCCCTCCCAGGGCCTCTTTCAATGCCTTTCTGGTAGGATCGAGACCCAATTTCTCCTTTACACGATCCCCTAGCTTCCCGGCGCCTTTTTCAATGGTGTAACCAATGATTTCATTAATGATGGCGGTCAGAATGACATCTTCGATCAGCATATATTGCTCCTACCTGCCCTGCACTATTGCTCAAGTTCTGCTGTATTGTACCAGGGGGAAGAGTTTGTAGCAATATCTTTTCGGATCTCTCTCCCGACACGTTTCGTAGACCCCCGCGCCTGACGCCCACCAGGGGCGTCACTACATTTCAACCAGCCCCACTCCCCTCACCCCAGCCATGAGGATGGGGGAGGTGGTTGGGCCAGGCCAAATGTAGTGACGCCCCTTGTGGGCGTCAGGCGCGGGGGTGTCAGGCGCAGCAGCGCCAATACCTCGCTCGAATATCGGGATGTGGACTTGTGGGCGTCAGGCGCGGGGGAGGAGGCACTTATGACGCCGCCAGCAACTCCTCCTCGCCCAACGGCCCCAGCGTCGTCAACACCTGCTTATCGCGCATGGGGAAACGGCGCAGGGCGCGAATCACATCCTCGGTCGTGATCTTCTCGACGCGCTCAACCTCTTCATCGACGCTTAGCAGGCGGCCCTCTGTGACCCAGTCGTTCGCAAGCGAGCGCATGCGGGCAAAGGTAGATTCGCTGCTGAGTACCATGTTGCTGATCCACTTATCTTTGGCGCGGCGTAGTTCGTCCTCGTGCACGCCGTCCTCCAACAGGCTATCCAGTTCGGCGCGCAGCATCTTGAGCACCTGTGGGGCCTCCTCCGGTGTAGAGTTGGCCTCCATGATCATCATGCCTGTCCCCTCCATCGCCCAGATACCCGCGCTGGCGGATTCCGCCAGACCTTTCTGGTGAATGTTCCAGTAGAGACGCGAGCCGTCGCTGTCTCCCAGAATGCTCCCACCAAGCACGGCGGCATAATAATCGGGGTCTTTCACATCTACGGCTGGCATGGCGAGAATCATGATCTGCTGCTTGAGCTTCGGATCGAGCATGATTTCATTGCGGGGTTGCGCCGGTTCGTAGGGTTCAACGCTGCGCCCGGCATCACCCGTGCGCCAGTTGGCGCAGTGCTCTTCCGCGAGCTGGACAACGTGATCCCAATCAAAGTTGCCCGCTATGGCGAGAATCAGGTTATTGGCGGCATAGCGGCGCTTCCAGTAATCGCGCATCTGCTCAATGCGCATATTACGAATACTCTCGCGCGACCCAAGCACATCGTGTCCCAGCGGATGTCCATCGAAATAGACCTGCATCATACGCCGGAACGCCAGGTTGTAGGGCTGATCTTCTGAGCGCGCAATCTCGTTGACGATGACCTCTTTCTCCATATCGAAATCGCTCTCGGCAAGACGCGGGTACATCATATCGCTCAACAGATCAAGGGCGCGTTCGAGATACTCACCCAATATACGCGCATAGTAGACGGTGGCTTCATGCGAGGTAAAGGCATTGAGTTCCGCGCCAATCTTGTTAAATTCGAGCGTAATATCCTGCCAGTCCAGCGTTTGCGTTCCCTTGAAGACCATATGCTCCAGAAAATGGGAGACACCCGCGATAGACGGGTCCGGCTCGTCACGCGAACCGGTACAGACATAGTAGGATACCGCCACAGACTCAAAATCGGGCATTGGTTGACCCACGATTTGCAGGCCATTGGACAGGCGATGTGTATGAAAAACCATACCATTTGTTGGTGACATGGAGTACTCCTCTAGCATTGGGGTGCATATTGTTTCTTTATAGCATGATAGCCCTGGGAGAGATGCGTTGTCAAATCATTCCTGAGAACCTGAATTTTCTCATGCTGTTTATGAATGAGTTGTGGTATACTTACGCAAAAAGGTGGGGAATGATGGGTCAAAAACAAGAAGGATAACAATTATGAGTGAGTATCAATACACCATTATCCTCCATCCAGACACTGAGGAGGGAGGCTATACAGTAACAGTACCAGCCTTACCTGGTTGTGTGACGCAAGGAGAAACCCTGGAAGAAGCTATTGCTATGGCTAAAGATGCTATCCGTCTACACATTGAGGGGCTTATCGATGTCGGTGAATCGATACCGGAGGAACGTGAGCATCCCCAGGCAATCATTATCAATGTTGCGGCCTGATGCTTCTATAATAAATACTACGCCTGTTAGTGCTTCCCGCTTGATACTCGAGGTGAAATCAGATGTCTACCGCTATATGGGGAGAGTCAGAAACCCGGTCAGATGAAAACTATCCCCTGTCGCTGCTGAAAAACCTCCTGCAACAGATGATGGAGCAGTTTACGGCTCAAGGAGCCTGCCTCGCGCTGTACGATGAAAATATCCGCCAGATGGTCATTCGTTTGCACCTGCGCGCGCACATCAGTAGCCCTTCCAGCGCGGCCAACAATAATATAGAAGATATCGTCACTGTTCCTCTTAATCCTCGTAAAGCACCAGGTATCACCAGGCCGTTAAATCCATCGGCCTCGGCGCTTGGGCGCATGAGACGCCTTTCCAAACCTTTATCACCGCTTGATCCCGTCACCCTCCAGCCATTACCGTCTCATACGACGCTTTTCTCCCTCGGAGAAGCCTATACATTTGGACAGGGCCTGATCGGGACGACCTGGCGAAAAAATGAACCCATCATATTGCGCAGTGACGAATACGCTGCCGCTCACCCTGTAGACAGCCAGCCATTGGCCCAAAACGAGCGTGTGCCAACCTGCTTTTTTGCCATTCCGATCCAGGACCCACCCGTGCTTTCAACGCAGTCAACACAACCTGTGCAACCAATGCAGCCGCCCACGCAGCGACCACAAAATATGCTCGGTGTCATCGTTCTCTATCAAACTCTTCCTGGCGCTAGCTTTCAGCAAAGACAAAGCGATGAAGCACTATTATGGGCCGAACGCTTCGGGCTATACCTCCAGAATGATCGCCTGCAAAGTTCACAGATACGCACCAATGACTATATGAAGCGATTGCAGCAGATCAGTACCGCCTTTCCCTCAGACGTAATCCTCTCGAAGCTCGTCGAAAACGTCTACCAATTTGTGACGGCGGTTGTGCCTATCTCCTCTATGCTGCTGACCTTCTATGATCGCGACACGAAGAAAATTTACGATGTTTTCGCTATCGATCATGGCAAACGCCTTGAAGGGCTGCATGAACAGCCCGTGATCGCCCAGCAAGGCGACCGCCCTTGCTGGTGGCATATCACCCAGGAGCAGCAATGCACCCTCTTGATACCGGCAATTCAACAAGAACCCGAGTCTGTTCAGCAATACGAAGAACTCTTGAAAGGCACGTGGGGAGACCAGAGCAGCGCGGAGAGTTTCCTCTTACTCCCCATGAAAATGTTTACACGTGTGGTCGGCTCACTCTCGCTTGCCAGTATGCGCCCTGACGCGTTCAGCGCTGAAGATATTCTCGCCCTGGAAACCATGGTGCAGCAGATCACGGTGGGTATCGAAAATGCCAAACTCTACGATCGCGCTAACCAGTCGGTAAAGAGGGCTAGACAGCGCGAAGAATCGCTGGCGGCTATGAATAGCGCCCTGCTGGCTATCAGCAGCGTCTTGAATCTGACAGAGTTGCTGCACAAATTCGTTGAAACCTCGGCTAAACTGGTAGAGGCCGGATTATGCACGTTCTTTCAACTCACCCCTGATGGCGAAGAGCTGGTCGCGCAGGCCATCTACGATAGAACGGGCAAATGGAAGGATGCGACGCAGACCAGCAGCCGCGAGAAACATGATGACTTGATCGAGATGATCCGCCTGCCCTTTCACAACTCCCTGCTGGCAGAGATGGTGGAAGCAGGCTCATTTTTCTACCTGGATACCATGATGCTCGAGGAACTGGCACAGGCCAGCGGCGAAGGCGGAGCAATTTTCCTGCGCGAAACCCACAGTCACAAAATGCTCATGATCCCGGTGCGCTACCAGACAGAAATCGTTGGCATCCTGGCTGTGCATACACCCTGGCATGACCGCGTATTCCGCCCAGAAGAGGTCAGTACCCTGCTGGCGATTTCGAGCCAGGCCGCCAGCGCCATTCGCAATGCGCAGCTCTTTGAACAGATACGCGATGCCAACGCTGAATTGAAGCGCATGGACAAACTCAAGGATGAATTTATCGTCACCGCTTCTCACGAATTGCGCACGCCGCTCAGCGCCATCAGCGGCTACGCTTCACTGCTCAAACGCCAGAGTTCGCGCATTACGCCACAGCAAGTCCTGCGCTATGGCACCAAAATCTCCGGGGCCACCCAGCAACTCATCGACCTGGTCGCCAATATGACCGAGGCTGCGAAAATGGGCGCGATTGATAAAAAACTGGAGTTGCAGGTCGGCCCGGTACAGTTACTGGCGGCTGCGGAAATCGCTTCGACCATGCTCAGCATCAACATCGAGCAAAATATCACCATGCACATCGACCCGCAGTTGTGGGTCACCTGCGATGCCCTGCCCCTGCGCCAGGTCATCACCAACCTGTTAGACAACGCGGCCAAGTATTCTCCGCCGACCGGTCAAATTGTGATCACTGCGAGCGAAGCCAACCTTTCGCAGCTCCCCGAAGGTCAGGTCGATTACAGCAAGCTTGTCAATGGCGAGGACCCGGAAGTCGTGCTCGTGCGCGTACGCGATGAAGGGGACGGCATTCCCCTTGAAGATCAAGAGAAAATCTTCGAAAAGTTCGTCCGCGCCTCCCGTTCATTAACTACCCCGGTACGCGGTTCAGGCCTGGGACTCTACATCTGCCGCCGCTACATCGAAGCCATGGGCGGCAAACTCTGGCTAGAGATGAGCGTCCCCGGCGAAGGCTCGATCTTCAGCTTCTATCTCCCACGCATAGAAGCGCCGCCCATTGAAAGTTAAGCCCTGGAGGTCAACATGAAAGTGCTGGTTGTCGATGATGATCCCATCATTCGCGATATGATGGCTGATATCCTCGAATGCGAAGGATACCCTATTTGCGTCGCGCGCAACGGCATGGAAGCCTTGAAACTGCTGCGCAGCGATGAGCACTACCTGGTTTTCCTCGACGTCATGATGCCCGTGATGAGCGGCAAAGATGTGTGTGAGCAGCTCGAAACAGAACCCCACGTGCGCCAACAACATATCATCATTTTGATGTCAGCGTTGGATAAGTTAGAAGAGGTCACATCTTGCAAAGTTGATGGGATTATCCCAAAACCTTTTGTAGTGGAAGATGTGATCCAGGCGTTAGAACCCTACATGCAATAATGGGGTGCCAAGGGACGGAATCGAACCGACGACACCAGCATTTTCAGTGCTGTGCTCTACCAACTGAGCTACCTTGGCATGACGCTTTTTACGTTTCTACGCAGCCCACTATAGCATGACCCTCCTGATCCGTCAATAGATTCTTTCTAGCCAATTTCTCCTATGTCTCAACATATTTCAAGCTTATCCATGGTGACGATACGCTAATATGCACATCTGTATCAATTTATTTGATTACGGGGAAATGTGGGGGTTATGTGAGGTTTTGTGATCTGTGTGACCAAGGCAAACATGGAAAGGTTCACTTGCATATGCAAACACTCCAACGAGACTTGAAGCCAATGCCGCCGGATGTAGGGGCCCAATTTATCGCGCCCTCCCCGTCAAGCAGCGGAACAGGTCTAAGGCACGTTCTTGCACGGCATCCAGTGGCAACTATTGTAATCGGACACATCAGTGTGGTGGCAGTGATCGGGATACTTTTACTTGGAAACGGACTGGGGATGCATCTATTTGGCGCGTTTGCCCAATCCCCCTGCTCCAATGGCGACCATGCGTATGTGGTTATGAGCGGCGATACCCTCGGTGGCATCGCGGCGCGCTACGGCACTACCTGGGGCCGTCTCGCTTCATACAATCATATCGCGAACCCCAATATGATTTACATCAATCAGAAGGTCTGCATTCCTGGCCACGGGGTAAGCAACGGACCGCCACCAGCGCGCGGGCAGGGGAACTCCTTCCCCTACGGGCAATGTACCTGGTTCGCGGCCCAACGTTACTACCAGATGCATGGCATCTATGTTCCCTGGACAACCCTATCGGACGCCTGGCAGTGGACAGCCCGCGCGAACGATTTCCACTGGCGGGTTTCCAGCAGGCCTACAGTGGGAGCCATTGTAGACCTGCAGCCCTGGGTACAAGGAGCCTATGGCCTGGGCCACGTCGCGGTGGTCGAGCAAATCCTTAGCAACGGGAACGTAATCGCCAGTAATATGAACTGGGGCTACTACTACTGGAAGGTGGTCAACGTAGAGTTCTCTCCTGGTCCAGGAGTTACATTTCTCTCCTTCTAAATCAGCGTGGCATAAGGGCCGATTTATCGCGCCCTGAAGGATATTCACCAGCTGGTCAACAGGTCACAAATAGCCCATCGCTCTTTCCAGGGCGACCGCAAGGGTGCGCCCCTACAATATACGGGCAGATCAGAAAAAGGCGCTTTCGTATATTGTAGGGGCGCACCCTTGCGGTCGCCCTGGCTCTTGATCGCGACATCGTCTTTGCCGCGCCGCAGCGAGGCGATTTTACCGCGCACCCTTGCGGTCGCCCTGGCTCTTGAGGGCGACTAGTAAATAGTCTTGCTTACGCGCCAGAAGGAAACGCGCTGATGGTCGAGCCATTATGGTCTGGCTCCGCATCGATTATGGGATGCGAGATAAACCAGTCCTGGCTATCAAATGGAGGCTCGTCAGGTTCGGGCAAGACACGGACATAGTGACCATCAGACTTCAATTCACGCGCGTTCACCGTATCGGCTAACATTGGCAGCAAGACTCGCTCATGGATGGCTTTACGCAGCGCCTGGTCCTCTATAGGGAACAGTGTCTCAACACGACCATCCAGGTTGCGCTGCATCATATCCGCGCTTCCCAGGTATATTTCTTCATTGCCGCCGTTGCCAAAATAATAGATACGGCTATGCTCCAGGAAACGCCCTACGATACTGCGCACCCGAATAGTATCGCTGATACCTGGTATACCGGGACGCAGGGAACAGATGCCGCGCACAAGCAGATCGATACGTATTCCCGCCTGCGATGCGTTATACAGGGCATAGATAACCGCAGGATCGGTTATCGCATTCATCTTGAAGATCAGGTAGCCATTGCCCTGCTCTTGATGCACCCGTATCTCGCGCTCTATACGATCTAAAATCGCCTGTCGCAGGTACAGGGGAGCCACGATGAGCCGCTTATATTCGCTGTGACGAGAATAGCCGGTCAGTGAGTTAAACAACATCGAGGCATCCGCTCCAATATCGGGGCGGCAGGTCAGCAGGCATATATCCTCGTAGATACGCGCGGTTGTCGCGTTGTAATTACCCGTCCCCAGGTGCACATAGCGGCGCAGACCATCAGCTTCCCGGCGCACAACCAGCGCTATCTTTGCGTGCGTTTTCAACCCGATCAACCCATAGACGACGTGGACGCCTGCACGCTCTAAGGCCCTCGCCCATTCGATGTTATTCTCTTCATCGAAACGCGCCTTGAGTTCCACCAGCACCGCGACCTGTTTACCATTCTCAACAGCCTCTAACAACCTGGCGACGACAGGCGAGTTTGTCCCCACGCGATACAGCGTCTGTTTAATCGCCAGCACATCGGGATCGTGCGCGGCAGCATGAATGAATTCCACCACAGAGTCAAAGCTGTCATAGGGATGGTGCATCAACAGGTCGTGCTTTTGAATAGCCGTGAACAGCTCGGATGTTTTGCGCAGTTCAGCAGGAGTGCGCGGTGTAAAAGGTGGATCTTTTAAATCGGGACGATCCAGGTGGTGCAATTCCATCACATCACCCAGTTCAAGCGGCCCATCGATAATGGTCAGGTCCTCAGGCGTAATCTCCAGGTTATCAAGCAGGAGACTGCGAATACGGGGTGGCATGGAGGGATTGACAGCCAGGCTCACCACCGCGCCAAAACGTCGTTCACGTAGCCCCTGCTCAATACTTTCCAGCAAGTCGGAAGATTCATCTTCTCGAATCTCAATATCGGCGTCGCGTAAAACGCGAAACGCATACGACTCCCAGACATCGAAACCTGGGAAGAGCATACTGAGGTGGGCCGCGATCAACTGCTCTTGCCAGACAAAGGCAAACGCTCCCGGCACCTTTTCGTTCAGGGGAACACGCACCAGGCGTGGTAAACTTGGCGGGACCTTCACGCGTGCAAAGCGTCCGCCAGAAAGAGCCACCGCCAGATTAAGGCTGCGATTCGAGATATGCGGAAAAGGATGCCCTGGATCAACCGCTAACGGCGTCAACACAGGAAAGACCTCGCGCTCGAAATAGGTACGCATGCTGGCGCGCTGCTGCGCATCCAATTGTTCGTAGTCCAGAATGTGGATATGCTGCGCCGCGAGCAAGGGCATCAATTCGCTGCGCCAGTACTGGCTTACTTCCTGCACCAGGGGGGCCAGCGTTTGACGGACAGCAGCCAACTGTTGCTCCGCCGTCATACCATCAGGACTCAGCGAGGGAACATGCGCCTCCACCTGGTCCTTTAATCCGGCCAGGCGCACCATAATAAATTCATCCAGGTTGGTGTCAAAAATGGAAAGAAACTTGACACGCTCCAACAATGGATGGCGGCTATCCTGCGCCTCCTCAAAAACACGCCGGTTGAACTCAATCCAGCTCAAGTCGCGATTGATATACAATTCAGGCCGATCCAACTCAGAAACCTGGGAAGGAGCCACCGTGCCAGGGGGCATATGTTGTTTTTCTTGCTGCATGTGGGTCCGTATTCCGACCGCCAACTGGGTCCGTATTCCGACTGCCCAACAACCAGACGAACGGCGTTCTACGCTTCGCGTCAGGCAATCGGAAAGGCATGAACTGCGTCCTACCTGCGGTCAGGCAGTCGGTAAGGCATGGCCCGTATTCCGCTCAGGTAGTCGGCTAAGCATGGTTCGATCACAGTTATTGTAACATTGGAGAGGAAAGCGATGCAACATACCATCCTCATAAAAAACAGGGAAGAGGCGCCCGCTGGCTTCGTAGAGCGTCTTTTCTAGCCCAAACGGAGTGCTATAGCCACGTTGCCTTGACAGTGGCTATGGCCCTGATGTATCATCGTGAGGTGAGGTTTTTCTGCTCAAAATTGAAATCATCGCTGTAACAAGACTGCGTCTCTACCCTGCGTGTCAGCAGTGATGCAAGGAAGTATTCAGGTATTATGGGCGGTTGCTGAAATTGGTAGACAGGGCGGACTTAGGATCCGTTGGCGCGAGCCATGAGAGTTCGAGTCTCTCACCGCCCACCGTTCGCAAGCCAGAACTCTTTCATGATTGGCCTATTCATTAGACCGTCCCTGGGGAGTATTTGTCTCTCTCTGCTTTTGCAGCGAAACTTACCTTAGGTATTATTACTATGATAGTTGGTAGTTAACAGGCAGCCCCCGCTTCGTGAGGGAGCTACGTTTGTCACCCGTGTTGGAGGAAACGTGAAGGTCTCGGTTGAAAAGTTGCCGGGCAGTGTAGCGCTTGTCGAAGTCGATTTTTCCTGGGATGAACTGGAAAAGGCTTCAGACAAGGCGTACCGCAAACTTGTCCAAAAGATTGATATTCGGGGGTTCCGCCGGGGAAAAGCCCCCCGCTCATTAGTTGAGCGGCAACTCGGCAAGGAGTACATCTATCAGGAAGGTCTCGACGATCTGATGAACGAGACCTATCGTAACGCCATCAAAGAGCACGACATCACTCCTCTTGCGCCGCCCGAAATAGATGCTCCCGTTTTAGAGGTGGGCCAGCCCTACCACTTTAGTCTGAAAGTACCCGTTCTCACACCCGTCGAGTTAGGCGATTACCACTCGCTGCATTTTGATCGCGAAGAGGCAGCCATCACCTCGGAAGAAGTTGAGCAGCAGATTGAATCCCTGCGTAATCGCAAGGCCCATTGGGATGTCGTGGATCGCCCGGTTGAGATGGCTGATCGTGTGACAGTAGACTTGAAACTCACCGTAGAAGACCAGTCTATTTCCGATCTGAAAGACAATCCCTTTGAATTGACCGAAGAACGGGTTGGCCTGTTCTCAGGCATGGATGAGCATTTGATCGGTATGCAGGCAGGTGAGAGTAAAACCTTTACCACGACCATCCCGGCCGATTATGCTAATGAGAAGCTCGCCGGAAAAGAGGGCAACTTCGACATAACGCTGCATAAAGTCGAAGCGAAATTCGTGCCTGAACTCGACGACGCGCTGGCCCTGGAGGTCAGTGACGGCGAGGTCTCAAGCGTGGAGGACCTGCGTAAGGCGATCAGCGATGAACTGCTTGCCAATAAGAAACGCCGTAATACAGATGAACTGCGCGAGAAGGTCGTCAACGCGGTTATGGAACAGTCACAGGTAACCGTTCATCCCGTCATGGTCCAGGAAGAAGCGGAAGAGATGATGCACCAGCTTTCTCACATGATCGAGCAGCAGCGCATGTCGATGGATCAGTACTTGATGCTGATGCGCAAGACCCGCGAAGAGTATCTAAAGGAACTTGAACCCGACGCGGAAAAGCGCGTGAAGCGGCAACTCGTTCTCGACGCGGTTATGAAGCAGGAAGAAATCACCGTCGCGCCGGAAGAGATTGAAGCGCTGGCACGCGCCTATACACAAATGGGGCAGCCCTTACCGCGCACAGAGGCGCAGCTTCGCGCGCTGGCACAGAGTTTGATGCGCGAAAAGACGGTGACGCGCCTGGTAGAATTGACTGCAGGTCCAGATCCCGATGCGGAAAATGAGGACGCGGAGGCAGAAGAGGCAAC
>Ga0137377_10002190_pt1 | contig 14413 bp, 10 predicted proteins | sample SagtaG_22_FD_104815 | JGI IMG/M metagenome (GOLD analysis project Ga0137377, IMG submission 104815) | Vadose zone soil microbial communities from Sagehorn Ranch, Mendocino, California, USA - Sage2_L_40_16 metaG | ecosystem: Environmental > Terrestrial > Soil > Vadose zone | place: USA... | reverse complement strand
TTCGTCGAATATGCCAAGGCGGCTCCGGAGGACCTGCTGGTCGAGATCACCGTGCACAACTGGGGCCCGGATGAGGCCAGGCTGCATCTGCTGCCGACGCTGTGGTTCCGTCATACCTGGTCGTGGGCGGGAGGCAGCGCCAAGCCGAGCCTGCGGCAGGTCTCCGGCGACTCGGGATCGGCCGTGATCCGCGCCGAGCACGAGGAGCTGGGTCGGCGGTGGCTGTACTGCACTGGCGAGGTGCCACTGCTGTTCACCGGGAACGAGACCAACAACGAGCGGATCTTCGGTAGCACGAGCAGCTCGCCCTACGTCAAGGACGGGATCGACCGGTACGTCGTGCGTGGCGAGAGCGAGGCGGTCAACCCGGGCCGGACCGGCACCAAGGTGGCCGCCCACCACGTGCTGGTCATCGGCGGTGGAGACAGCGCAACGGTGCGGTTGCGACTGACCGACGCGGAGCACCCCGAGCCGCTCGGCCCGGGGTTCGACCAGGTGCTGGCGCAGCGTCGCGCCGAGGCGGACGAATTCTACGACGGCGTCACCCCGCCGGGGATCAGCGAGGATGAGCGGCGGGTCGTCCGCCAGGCGCTGGCCGGGATGCTGTGGAGCAAGCAGTACTACAACTTCGACGTCGAGCGCTGGCTGGCCGAGCATGGCGTCGACCCGCTCGGCGCCGATCCCGCGGTGCGCAACAGCAACTGGTATCACATGGTCAACGACGAGATCGTGTCCATGCCGGACAAGTGGGAATACCCGTGGTTCGCGGCCTGGGACCTGGCCTTCCACACCATCGCCCTGTCGCTGGTGGACACCGCGTTCGCCAAGGACCAGCTGGGCCTGCTGCTGGGCCGCCTCTACCTGCACCCGAACGGGCAGATCCCGGCATATGAGTGGAACTTCGGCGACGTGAACCCGCCGGTGCATGCCTGGGCGACGCTGTTCGTCTACGAGCTGGAGAAGCAGCGCACCGGGCGGGCGGACCGGGCGTTCCTGGAGAACGCGTTCCACAAGCTGATGACGAACTTCACCTGGTGGCTCAACCGCAAGGACCCGGACGGCCGCAACGTCTTCCAGGGCGGGTTCCTCGGGCTGGACAACATCGGCGTGTTCGACCGCAGCGCGCCGCTGCCGACCGGCGGCCACCTCGACCAGGCCGACGGCACCGCCTGGATGGCGCTGTACTGCCAGAACCTGCTGGAGATCGCGGTCGAGCTCGCGACGGCCAACCCGGTGTACGTCGAGCAGGCGCAGACGCTGTTCGAGCACTTCGCCTGGATCGCGGTGGCCATGAACCGCATCGGCGCCGACAAGGACAGCTTGTGGGACGAGGAGGACGGATTCTTCTACGACCTGCTGCGGCTGCCCGACGGTGACGCGACCCGGCTGAAGGTGCGCTCCCTCGTCGGCCTGATCCCGCTCGCCGCGACCACGGTGATCGGCGGCTGGGCAGACCGCCAGTTCCCCGAGCTGGTCACCGGGGCGAGGGAGTTCGTCGAACGGCATCCCGCGGTGCAGGCCACCGTGTCCTCGCGGCGCCCGCCCGGCCCCGGCGTGCACGGCCAGCACCTGTTCGCGCTGTTCGGAGAGGACCGGCTGCGGCGGATCCTGACCCGGATGCTCGACGAGGACGAGTTCCTCGGTCCATACGGCATTCGCTCGCTGTCCCGGTACCACGCCGAACACCCGTACTCGTTCTGGGTCCACGGCGAGGAGTACCGCGTCGGCTACCTGCCGGCCGAGTCCGACACCGGAATGTTCGGCGGCAACTCCAACTGGCGCGGACCGGTGTGGTTCCCGATCAACCTGTTGCTGATCCGCGCCCTGCTCAACCTGCACGCGTACTACGGCGACCGTTTCACGATCGAATGCCCGACCGGGTCCGGCCTGCGGCTGACTCTCTACGAGGTCGCCCGCGAAATCGGGGCGCGGCTGACCGGGACCTTCCTGCGCGACGAGTCCGGTCGCCGGCCCGTGCATGGCGGGCAGGCCAAGTTCCAGACCGACCCGCACTGGCGGGACCTGCTGCTGTTCTACGAGTACTTCCACGGTGACAACGGAGCCGGAGTCGGCGCCAGCCACCAGACGGGGTGGACCGGGCTGGCGGCGGTGACCGCGACCCTGTTCCACGCGATCAGCGCCGAGGACCTGCTCACCCGCGGACGCGAGGCTGTGCGGCCGCAGGCTGATGCGGCGGCAGAAGCCGAGGAGCCGGTCCCGTGACCGGGTGGCCGGCACAGCCGGTCATCTACGAGATCAACACCATGATCTGGCTGGCAGAACTGAGCCTCCGCCACGGCCGCCGAGTGCAGCAGCCCACGGGACGCCACCTGGAAAGAGTGTGAGGACTTACGATGGCAGGTGTCGATCCGGACACCGGACCAGCGCCTTCGTGTCTTCGTGAGCTCCACGCTGCAGGAGTTGGCGGCGGACCGGCGGGTGGTGCGGGAGGCGATCGAGAGCCTGCGCCTGACGCCGGTCATGTTCGAGTCGGGGGCGCGGCCGCATCCGCCGCGCGCCCTGTACCGCGCCTACCTGGAGCAGAGCGACGTGTTCGTCGGGCTGTACTGGGAGCGCTACGGGTGGGTCGCGCCGGGTGAGGAGGTGTCGGGCCTGGAGGATGAGTACGGCCTGTCGGGGGACCGGCCGAAGCTCATCTACGTCAAGACGCCCGCCCCGAAGCGGGAGCCGCGGCTGTCGGAGCTGCTGGCACGTATCCAGCGCGACGACCGCGTGTCCTACCGGCCCTTCGGCGATCCGGGCGAGCTGCGTTCGCTGGTCGCCGACGACCTGGCGGTTCTGCTCACCGAGAGCTTCTCGGCGTCGGCGGCGCCGCGGGCTGGGCCGTCCCGGTCCGAGCCGCTTCCTGCGCTGCCGCGCCCGCCGACCCGGCTCGTCGGCCGGGACGGGGACGTCGCGCGGGTCCTGGGCCTGCTCGCGGATCCGACTACCCGGATGGTCACCCTCTTCGGCGCGGGCGGGATCGGCAAGTCGCGGCTGGCGCTGGCGGTGGCCGATCGGGCGAAGGACCGGTACGCCGACGGCGTCGCCTACGTCGAGCTGGCCCCGGTCACCGAGCCCGCGCTGGTGCTTCCCACCATCGCGGAGGCGATCGGCGTGCAGGCGGGAGCGGGGGTGAGTGTCGGAACGCGGCTTCGCGGCCGGTTGGCGGACGCCCGGATGCTGATCGTGCTCGACAACATGGAACAGCTGACCGACGCCGCGGACGAGCTTTCCGATCTGCTGGCCAGCACCGACGCCCTTCAGCTGCTCGTGACCAGCCGGCGCATCCTCAACATCCGCGGCGAGCGGGTGTTCGAACTCGAGCCGCTGGCCGTGCCGGCCGACGGAGCGGTCACCGCGTCGGTCGAGCTGTTCCTCGACCGGGCTCGCGCCATCCGCCCCGAGTATCAGCCGAGCGACCAGGACCTTGCCGCGTTCGGCGAGCTGTCGCGGCGCCTTGACGGGTTGCCGCTGGCGATCGAGCTGGCCAGTGCCCGCCTGCGGGTGTTGACCCCGCGCGCTCTGCTGGAGCGCATGGGACACCAGCCGCTGGAGTTCCTGCGAACCAGCGCACGCGACCTTCCTCCGCGGCAGCGGACGCTGCGCGACACCATCGCCTGGAGCCATTCCCTGCTTCCTTCCGATTCGCAGACGCTGTTCGCCCGGCTCGGGGTCTTCGTGGGCAGCGCGGACCTCGAGGCGATCGAGCAGGTGACGAACCCGGACGGCGGGCTCGACCCGCTCGACGTCCTCGCCGACCTCGTCGACGAGAGCCTGGTTCGTGCCGCCGGCGACGCGGCCGAACCGCGGTTCGGGATGCTCGAGACGATCCGCGAGTTCGCCGTCGAGCGACTCGAGGCGAGCGGCGAAGCGGCCGAGTACCGCGCCCGGCACGAGGCGCATTACCTGCAGCTGGCCGAACGCGGCAACGCCGGGCTCGGCACCGCCGCGCAGGTTGACTGGCTGGACCGCTTCAGTCGGGAGAACGACAACTTCCGGGCCGTCCTGCGCCGCGCCGTGCGGCGCGACGACGCCGCCGCCGCGCTGCGTATGGCACGCGCGCTGGCCAGCTACTGGTACATGCGCAGCAGCTACAGCGAGGCGCGCGGGTGGACCGAGCAGATCGCCGCGCTGCGAAGCGCCGGGCCGCGCGAGCGGGCGGTGGCGTGGACCATCGGCGCCATCGAGGCCTTCATCCAGGGCGACTTCGAGCCGATCGAGACGGGTCTCGCCGCCGCCCTCCCGCTCGCTGGTGACCCGGACGACCAGCGGACCGTGGCCTTCGCACAGCTGCTGCGGTCGGTCGCGAGCGGTGCCGCGCCCGACGACGAGCGGTGGCAGGAGGCGCTTACCGAAGCCTCCCGCAGGCTCGAGGCGCAGGGCGAACCGCTCGCGGTCGGCTTCGGCCTCGTGGCCGGCTCGGTCCTGGCCCGGGTCCATGGGCGGGTGGAGGAGGCTCAACGGCTCGCGCAGGCCGCGCATGACCTGTCGACGCGGATCGGCGAGTCGTATGTGCGGATGTACGCGGCGACCCAGCTCGCGCGGGCGGACCTCGCGCTGGGCGACGCGGCCGCTGCCGGGCGCTACGCGGTCGAGGCGGTTCAGGCAGCCCGACGCCTCCGGAACCTGAATGCGGTGAGCTACGGGTTGGAGCTCTGGGCGACAGCGGAACTCCGCGACGGTCGGATCGAGCGCGCCGGACAGCTTGCGGCGCTAGCCGAGCGCGGCTACCGGCAGGTCGGCTCCGGTCCGTGGCGCACCGACGCCGAGCTACACCGCCAGCTCGCCACCGACCTGAAAGCCGCCCTCGGCGACCGGTACGAGCAGTTGCTGGCCGAGGCGCGCACCCTCGACTTCGACGACGCGATCGGCCGACTCACGCGGTCCCAACCACCAGCGGACGAACACCCGGCCCTACCACCGCCCTGAAGCATGCCATCACCGCACTGACCTTGCACGCAGTGGTTCGGCTATGCCCGCCGTGAGGTCCACGGCGTACGGGCGAGGTCTGAAGGCCTCGCCGCGGCAGAAATGTGTCCGGCTTGGCGTTCGCTTGACTCGTCGTCCCGACTGCGGGAACGCTCAGGCCGTGTCCGAGCGTGGCGAACACGCACATGAGGGCAGCAGCCACCGGATCCGCGGTCGCGACGAGGAGCTCTCGGTCCTGACGGGGCGACTTGCGCGCACGCGTGCAGGCGCGGGTTCGGTCGTGCTGGTCGAAGGGCCTCCCGGCATCGGCAAGAGCCGCCTGCTGGAGGAGGCGACGAGCATGGCCCGGCGGGCCGGGCTGCGGGTGGCGCGCGGCGATGCCGACGAGGCAGATCAGGTGGCTCCACTGGCCTGCCTGCTGGGCGCGCTGCACTCCGGCTCGCCGCCGCTGCTGACCGCTGAGCGGCTGCTCGCCCTGGATCCCCGACCCGACCAGCGCTACTGGCTGCTCCAGGAGCTCGAGGCGCTGCTGGAGGAAGCCGCGCTGCGCGAGCCGCTGATGCTCGTCATCGACGACGTGCAGTGGGCGGATGCCGCATCGCTCCTGGCGCTGCGCATGCTGGCGCCACAGCTGGCGCCGGTGCCCATCCTGTGGCTACTCGCCGTGCGGTCGCCGGCCGTCGGCGCCGACCTGCGCAGCACACTGGCGCGGCTATTCGACGCCGGCGCGGTGCATCTGGCGCTCCGCCCGTTGTCGGCGAGGGCGGTTTCGGAGCTGGCTGCGGACCGCCTGCGAGCGGAGGCCGATCCGCGGCTGCTCCGGCTGGCCGGGCACAGCGGCGGCAACCCGTTCCTGCTCGTCGAGCTGCTCGACGGACTCCAGGAGGAGGGGATGGTACGTGTTGAGGACGGCCGCGCCGAAGTGCTCGACGAGCGGCTCCCCACCCGGGTCCGGGAGGGGATGCGCGACCGACTGGCCGGCCTGTCGACCGAGGCGGGCGAGGCGGTGCAGCTCGCCGCGGTGCTCGGGCGGCGGTTCTCGGTCGACCGGCTCGCGGTTGTCAGCGGCAGCTCGCCGCCCGCGCTGCTCGGGCCGGTCGCGGAGCTGATGCGGGCCGACCTGGTCACCGAGGTGGACGGCAGGCTGATGTTCAGCCACGACCTGGTCCGGGAGGCGGTGCTCGAGACGATCCCGGCGTCGATGCGGGTGGCGCTGCAGCGCCACGCCGCGCAGGTGCTCCTCACCACCGGCGCGAGCGTCGTCGACGTGGCGCCGCTGTTGCTGGCCAGCGCCGGTCCCGGGGACGTCGCCGCGATCGCCACTCTGCGGGCGGCGGCGGAGGAGCTGGCGGCGACGCAGCCGGCGGCGGCCGCGGACATCACCGCGCGCGCATTGGGGCTGGCCCGGGATGACGACCCGCAGCGTGGCGCTCTGGTGGCGGAGACTGTGCTGCGGCTGCACGCCGCCGGGCGGCCGCGAGAGGCCACGGCCCTTGCCGCGCGCGAGTTCCAGCGGGCGCTGCCGCCCCGGCAGGAGGCGGAGGTCCGCCTGAACCTCTCCGTGATGTTCTCGCGCTCTCCCGGCGAGCGCGCGGAAGACAACCGGCGGGCCCTCGCACTCGACGGCCTGCCCGACGGGCTGCGTGCCCAGCACCTGGTCCGGCTGACCCACAACCTGGCGACCAGCGGCCACTATCAGGAGGCCCGCAGGGTGGCGGGCATCGCCGAGGATGCCGTTCGCGAGGCCGGTCAGGCGGGCACGGAGCCCGCGCTGCGCACAGCGGTCGCCGTGCTCGAGTACGCCGACGAACACTACGAGCGCGTGATCGAGATCATCGACGCGCTCACCGCGGGACGACACGCCGGGCCGGAGGACCCCCGCTTCGACGTCGCCGCGGCGTGGCGCTGTGAGGCGCGGGCCGTGCTGGGCCGTCTCGACGTGGCCTTGGCGGAGACGGGCGTGCGCCTGGCCGCGGCCGAGCGCGAGGGGCGGGCGTGGGCAGTGCACATCTGGCTCGCCTGGCGCGGTCGACTGCTGTTCCAGGCCGGCCGCCTCGACGACGCGCGCGCACACCTGGAGGCCGCATTCGCGATGGACGAGGTCGGCGGTGCCAACGTCGCGAATTCCGCCGGCCTGCTGGCCTTCGGCAGGATCGGGTTGCACAGCGGGGACGACGCGCAAGTGCGGACGGCGCTCCGGCTCGGAGCCGAACGGGTGGACCAGCGGCTCCCGAGCATGCGCCAACCTCTCGCCTGGCTGCGAGCGCTGGACGCGGCGGCACGCGGCGACCCTGGGCGGGCCCTGGAGTACCTGGCGACGGGCGACGACGAGGAACCCGGCAACGGCCTGCCCAGCCTGCCGCGCGACATCACGGATGACGCCCACCTGGTGCGGATCGTGCTCGCGGCCGGCAACGAGGCGCTCGCGGTGGAGGCGGTCGAGCGCGCCGAGCGGCGCTCCACCGACCATCCGGGCATTGCGACCATGGCCGCTGTCGCAGCCCACGGCCGTGGCCTGCTCGACCGCGACCTCGACGCGCTCGCGGCCGCGGCCGCGCACTACCGCTCCGGCGGACACCCCCTCGCGCTGGCGTCAGCGCTCGAGGACGCCGGCGTCCGGGCGGCGGCCGAGGGTCGCCGCCCGGACGCCGTCCAGTGGCTCGGCGAGGCACTCGAGACCTACGTACGCCTGGGCGCGACCTGGGATGCGGGACGGTCGCGGGGAAGGCTGCGCGAGCTCGGTGTCCGCCGGCGCATCGGCTCCCCGCGACGGTCCAGGGCGGGCTGGAGCGGCCTGACCGAGTCCGAGCTGCGGGTCGCCCGCCTCGCGGCCCGCGGTCTGACCAATCGCCAGATCGGCGAGCGGCTGTTCCTCTCCCCGCACACGGTCTCCTCGCACCTGCGCCACACGTTCACCAAGCTCGAGATCTCGTCCCGGATCGAGCTCGCAAGGATGGCCGGCCAGCACGAGCCCGCAAAGACCTGACGCGCGGCGGCTGTCAGCCGCCCAGTGCGGAGGTGGGCTCGAGGCGGGTGGCTTCGAGGTGGTAGCCGTCGGAGTTCAAGCAGCGGCCGGTTGCGAGGTCGAAGCGGAAGCCGTGCATCTGGCAGGCGAGCACACCGTCGTCCTCGAGGACGCCGAAGCGGCTGAGGTCCGCCTTGAGGTGTGGGCACCGCTTTTGCACCTGCCAGTCGTCAAGTGCCACCGTCTCGGTCTCGCCGCTGCGGTCCGCGTACCATCCCTCCGCGTAGTAGATGCGTTCTGGCGAGAGGCACTTGAAGAACGTGTAGATGTACTCGTTGTACGGGCCGACCCGGGCGGCCCGGAAGCGCAGCGAGAGGAACAGGCTGTTCACCCAGTCGGTCTCGTTCGCGTGCAGGATCTCCTCGACCAGGTCGCGCTCGACGCCGAAGCGATAGCGGTATTTCTCGTCCGGGGCTGGGAGCCGGACCGTGCGTGCCGGGAAGTCGATGACGATGCGGTCCTCCCCGAAGTCCAGCAGTACCGGTCCGCCGACGCCGTCGCGGATGTGGTCGGCGACCTCCAGCAAGGGCTCCCACCAGGCCTTGAGTCGACCAAGGAGATCCGGCGTGCGAGGGGATGCCGCGCGCTGGGTGTGGCGCAGTTCGATCGCCGGCCGCTCTCGGGCGGCATAGTCCTCGAGGTAGGCCCGCTTGTGGGTAAAGGGCCGCATCGGGTCTGGATCGGCGTGCGAGACCTCGCAGTGCCCGTCGAGCAGCGTCATGGCCGATCCGGGGACCAGCAGTCGGCCGCCGGTGATGCCGTGCTCGACGAGATGCTCGAGGAAGACCGTCTGGTCGGGAAAGATGTTGGTCTCGGTTCCGTCGAAGTCGTTGAGCTCGAGAAGGTCCTCGTCCAGAAAGCACGGCGGTCCGGCGAACGGCACCACGTAGCGCGCGCCCACTGCTTCGACGTAGCGGCGGGCGCGGTCGAGTTGGCGGCCGCGCTTCTGCCGAGCGAGCGCGTCCTTCGCTCGCTGCGGCATCTCGTAGACCATCGGGTACCAGATCGCCCCGGAGAACTGCAGGAGGTGTGCGTCGATCGCGCCGAAGCGCGCGATCGTGCTGGTATCCGGCGGGCGTGCGTCGTTCATGTCGTAGATCCGGGCGCTTCCGTCGTCCACGGCGAGAGCCGAGTCCCCGATCGGGCCGTCGGCAGGGGACACCAGAGCCTCGATCATCACCCGTACACCGTCGATGTCGACCGGCGTGCCGTTCGGGCAGCGGACGACGTGCCGGAAACCCAGCGACCGCAGGCCGTCCTCGAGATCGGTCGTTCGGTAGTCCGGCAGAAGCACCCGGGCGGACTTTCGAACATTTCGGTCCAGCAGTGCCCGGTCGAAATGGTCGCGGTGAAGGTGGGAGACGTAAAGGTAGTCACACTCCCCCAACTCGTCCCAGGCCAGAGAGTGGTTGGCGGGGAAAGGGAACCAGGAGTCGAGATAGGCCGGATTCGACCAGGGATCACACAGGATGCTGCCCCCAGCCGTGTCCAGACGCACGCCGGCGTGTCCGGTCGCGGTGATCCGCATGCTCTGCACCACCTCCGTCGCCTCGCTTCGGCCGCAGTGTCCTGCCCAGCCTGGCACGACCGACCCTCCGCTCAGGGTGGTTTCGCTCATGACCTCGCCGTCGGCGAGTGCGATGCGCCCCCGACCTCGACCATCGAGCTGGTCTCGGACCAGGGCGTGCCGTACACGCGCGGCGAGAGCTTCGCCGAGAACCGCTTCTACTCCGATCCCGCCGCGGCGGGTTGGCAGCAGCTCGCCGAGCGGCACCGCCGCGAGTTCCTCAAGCGCACCGACCGCGGCGTGTTCTCCGTCCAGGTCGAGGACGTGCTCAACTGGGCCGAGGCGGTGCGCACGGTCGCCGGCCACGTCGTCCGCCTCGAACCGGCCGAGGCCAAAGTCATGGTCGAGGTCGACTACGAGCAGGAACGCGAGCGCATTGCATTCGACTGGGTCGTCGTCGCGGTCGGCTTCGATCCGCTGTGGTTCTCACCCCTGCTCGGGGAGGGCGCCCGGGCGGCGCTCTCCGAAGCCGCCGGCGATGGGCCGGGCGGCCGGCTGCCCTCTCGTACCTCGCTGGAGCGGGCCATCGGCCATGACCTCGCCGTCACGAGGCCCTACCCCAAGCTCCACCTGCCGGTCCTGGCAGGCGTCGCCCAGGGACCCGGGTTCCCGAACCTGTCCTGCCTCGGCCTGCTCGCCGACCGCGTGCTCTCGGCGCCTACACGGCTCCCCTCGCGGGCGTGGGCGCCGGCGCGACCGACGGGGCGGCCGTCCGGCGCCACCCCGGCCAGCGGCCCTGGCCGCACCCACGGCACCGCCGGCGCATCCGGGACCGGTCGGCCCTGACCCTTCCCGCCGGTCCAGCGGCCCTCGGGCGGGGAGAGAGAATCAGGCGAGCGTGGGATGCGGGGACGCGAACCGGGTTGCGACTGTGGAGGGATACCCGCACCCACGGCTACTCCCTGGGCCGCGCCCGCCGGTAGCCGACCGGACCGGCCCATACCGGGAGAGAGGACAGAGAGAGGACACCTCATGACCATTCTCGTGACCGTCGTCGTAGTGATCGCCGTCCTGGCGCTGATCGGCCTGGCGCTGTCGGCTCGCATCGTCAAGCAGTACGAGCAGGGAGTGCTCTTCCGGCTCGGACGCGTCGTCGGAGTTCGACAGCCGGGCTTGACGTTCATCATCCCGTTCATCGACGTGCTGCGCCGAGTCAGCTTGCGCATCGTCACCATGCCCATCCAGTCCCAGGGCATCATCACCCGCGACAACGTCAGCGTGGACGTCTCCGCCGTCGCCTACTACCGGGTGGTCGACGCCGTGAAGTCCGTCGTCGCCATCGAGAACGTCGTGGCGGCGATCAGCCAGATCGCGCAGACCACGCTGCGCAAGGTGGTCGGTCAGCACACCCTCGACGAGACGCTGTCCGAGACCGACCGCATCAACGTCGACATCCGCGAGATCCTCGACGTGCAGACCGCCGACTGGGGCGTCGTCGTCACGCTGGTCGAACTCAAGGACATCCAACTGCCCGAGAGCATGAAGCGGGCCATGGCCCGCCAAGCGGAAGCCGAGCGGGAGAAGCGCGCGAAGATCATCGCGGCCGAAGGCGAGTCGCTCGCCGCCGACGCCCTCGGCGCCGCCTCCGACATCATGATGGCCCACCCCCTGGCCCTGCAGTTGCGCAACCTGCAGAGCCTCATCGAGATCGGCGTCGACAAGAACACTACCGTGGTCTTCCCCGCACCGCTGATGAGCACCATCGGCGAACTGGGAGCCTTCCTGGCCAAGGAGACGGCCGCCTCGTCCGCCGCGGCGGTCACGCCGACACCGGCACTGACCCGGCAGCCAACCAAGCCTCGGTCGAGGCCATCCGACGACGACCACGTTACCGCCCCTCGATAGACTCCGCCCTCGTCGGCGTCCGACGGCCCGAGACGACGACACCCGCCCGTCGGACGAGTACGTCTCCGGCCGTAGGCGGCTGGCCCGCGGCGACGTGCCCAGCCCCGGTGCCGGCCGCCGGTGCCGCACGACCGCGGGTCCGCGGGGTCCGCGGGGCGAGCACGGGCTCACCCGTGCTGGTCTGCCTGCCAGTCGGCGTCGGTGCGGTGCGCGTACACGCCGAGGGGATCCGGACCGGCGAGGCGCGACGGGAGGATGACGTGGCAAGGGTGATCGTCGGGATGACCAGCTCGCTGGACGGGTTCGTCGCAGACCAGAGCGGCAGCGCGAGCCGGCTCTACCCCGACCTCTCGGCCCTCCAGGGAACCACCTACATGGACGCGATGATCGAGCGCACCGGGGCGGTGCTCATGGGGAGGCGGGCCTTCGAGATGGGCGACCCGGACCGGTACGTCGGCAACTACGAGTTCCAGACGCCCATCTTCGTGCTGACCCACCGGCCGCCCGCTGTCATGCCGAAGCAGGACGAGCGGCTGACCTTCACGTTCGTCACCGACGGTGTCGACTCGGCGGTCTCGCGGGCGGCAGCTGCCGCCGGGGACAAGGCGGTCCAGGTGATCGGCGGTGCCAGCACGGTCCAGCAGGTTCTGGGTGCTGGCCTGGTCGACGAGCTGCACGTGGACGTCATGCCGGTGTTGCTGGGCGCCGGGCTCAGGCTCTTCCCCGCGGATAGCAGACTTGACGGTCTCCGGCTGGAGAAGATCGACCTGCAGGAAGTCGGGCCGAGGACCAGCCTCAGATTCCGGGTCACGAGGTAGTCGACGCGACATCTGCACTCTGGCGGTTCGGCTAGCCACGCCGGACGTGGCGTGCCGAGCACACGCGAGGCTTGACCCCTCGCCCGGCGCCGCTTCCCCGCTCGGCGCTTCTCAGGCCGACCTCCGCCGCCGACCCCGATCCGAACGCCGATGGCAGCGCCGCCGACGCCGCCATCGTCGGGCGGGTACTCCTGACCACCGGCAGGAAGACCAAGACCGACGACACGGTCAGCGGCAACGCCGGCATGGGCGGCCAGGGTGTCCTGCCCGTCCCGAACGTCTACAACGGATGGGTGCAGAACCTCCCCGACACCGGCGAGTTCAAGGACCTGACCTGCGAGCAGCGCCACCCGATCGGCGGAGCACGCTGCCGCTGACGTCGCGCCGGGGCGGTGGCGGTCATCGCCTGCCGCCGCCCCGACCCGCGCCCGTGGCCCGCGGGTACCAGGTCGTCGCGCTGGTCGCGCAGACGGGGTCGTCGCAGCTCGGCGAGCCGGACGCTAGGGTCGAGCCCCGATGACGTACCCCACTGACCCGCGCGTCGACGCGTACATCGAGGCCCTGCCGGAATGGCAGCAGGCGGTCTGCCACGAGGTCCGGGATCTGGTCCATGCCGCCGATCCCGACGTCACCGAGACCATCAAGCGGACCGACCGTCCGTACTTCGTGCTGCAGGGCAACATCTGCGCGCTGCTGGCGGCGAAGGACCACGTCAACGTCTTTCTCTACGACGGCGCGATCGTGCCCGATCCCGAGGGAATCATCACCGGCGGGCACGACAACAAGACCGCGCGCACCATGGCCGTGCGCCGTGGCGAGACCATCAACGCGACCGCCTTCACCGCCATGCTCAAACAGATCATCGCCAACAACCGCGCCGGCGGCTGGCGGAGGGTGAAGCGCGAAAGCTAGCGCGCTGGGCGAGGCAGTCGGCTCTGACCTGCCCGCGCACCCACGCGCTACGGATGGTCCGAAACCCGCCCGCACCGCGCCCGGGCGATCGCCAGGATGGCTGCGTGGCGATCCGAGAGGAGACAGCGGTGGAACCCGGCGCGCGGCAGTTCCGCTTCGGGGTGGTGGGCGAGTCGATCCGCTCAGCCGACCAGCTGGTCGCCGCGGCGCGCCGGGCCGAGGAGCTGGGCTACTCGACTCTCCTGCTGCGCGACCTCGAGCCGAGTTGGGTGCTTCTTACTGGTCTGACAAGGGATCCGGGCATCGGCGCGTTTCGGGGCGGACGCCCACACGTGGATGCCTCTTGTTGGCCGGCGGGGCGAGCTCAGACCTCGGCAAGCGCCTTGCCGATGTTCCACTCAGCCAGCCGGAGCATCCAGTCGCGGTTCGGGAAGTCGGTGTCCGCGATGCGCAGCGGGCCTTCGATCAGCGATAGCACCTGCGCGTACCGGTAGAGCTCCAGCCGGTCGGCGTCCAGGTCGACCGGCCGCAGCGCCGGGTAGGCGTCGCCGAACCGCATCTGCAGCCACGCGTGGTCCCACTCGACGTCGAAGTAGGCCAGCCCCTCAAAGTCGATCATCACGGGCTCGCCGGCCGGGGTGACCAGCACGTGGTCCGGCCCGAGCTCGCCGTGTACCAGCCCGTATATTTTCCGCGGCCTGACTGCGGCGGCGAGGTCACGGACGTGCGCGGCGATCGGGTCGTGCGCTTTGGCCAACCGGGCGTCGCGGGCCGCTACCGCGTCGAGGTGGCCAAGCGCCCGGTCCACGATGATGTCCTCGGTGCGTCGGGTCTGGGATGCCTTGCCGCGCGTGATGAACGCGAGTTTGCCGTAGTGCGGGCCGGTCGCGGTGTGCATTCGGCGCAAGGCATCGCCGAGCGTGGATAGCGGCGCGGCGGCCGCGACCGGGTCACCCTCCATCAACGCCTCGAGCCGCAGCGAGCCGGCGTCCTCTACCAGCGCAAGGTCCGCGCCGAGGTAGCGGCCGTTGCGGTCGAGCATGAACAGTCGCGGGGTACGCACGCTGGCGGCGGAAAGCGCCGCGTGGTTCGCGGCGAAGAGTTCCGCACCGGAAGCGTCGGTGAACGGGTCGTCCGGGACGGTCGGCGACGGTGGCCAGTAGTTTTCGCTGGCCGCCCACACGTACAGGATTGCGGACGTAGCGTCGTCGAGCGTGAGCCGGTAGACGCCCTTCTTGGTGCCGCCGGTGAGTCGGTCCAGCGCGGTGAGCCGCCGGTGGGCGCCGAAGCGCTCCGCCACGAAGTCGTGCAGGT
>Ga0137377_10002186_pt1 | contig 14422 bp, 18 predicted proteins | sample SagtaG_22_FD_104815 | JGI IMG/M metagenome (GOLD analysis project Ga0137377, IMG submission 104815) | Vadose zone soil microbial communities from Sagehorn Ranch, Mendocino, California, USA - Sage2_L_40_16 metaG | ecosystem: Environmental > Terrestrial > Soil > Vadose zone | place: USA... | reverse complement strand
GGTGCGCTGGGCGCGGAACCTGTTCCTGCTCTCCCTGGTCTACCTGCCCGTCCTGTTCGCGGCGCTGGTCATCGATCGGCGGCCCTGAGATCGGGATGGGGCGACGAACCGCCGCAGAGCGCCGAAGATTGCCGATACATTCACGCTCGTGCTAGAGACGCGCATCCCGATGGAAGTCACATCGCCCGAGACCGCGACGCTCGCCATCTGGACCATCGCCCGATTCGCCGCGCTCGCCGTTCTCGCCACCGAGGCGCTGTTCTTCTACGCGCGGCGCCGCGATCCACAGCCCCGGCCCCCCGCCGCCGTCTTCTGGGCGCTCACGCCCGCGGTGCTGTTGGCCGGGCTTTGCTTCTGGTGCGTCGTTTCCGTCTCCACCCAGGGGGCGCCCCTGGCCTCTTCTCCCGTCGCGCAGCTCGCCCGCTGATTCTCGAGGACGCCGCATGGACGAGAAAATCTACGGTTGGTGGCTCCCGCCCGACGTCTCGGTCCACGGGGCGAAGATCGACCAGCTGATGTCGGTGTTGCACTGGTTCATGGCCCTGCTCTTCATCGGCTGGGGCATCTTCTTCCTCTACTGCCTGATCAGGTTTCGCGCGCGGCCGGGCCACGCCGCGCTCTACACGCCCGTCAAGGCCATCGCCACCAAGTACATCGAGGGCTTCGTGCTGGTGGTGGAGATCTTCCTCCTCTTCGGCCTCTCCACCCCGGTCTGGCTGGCCTATAAGAACAACGTGCCGGACAGCGCGAAGGCGCTGCACGTGCGCCTGGTGGCCGAGCAGTTCGCCTGGAACTTCCAGTACCCGGGCAAGGACGGCAAGTTCGGCAAGACAGACGCGTCGTTCATCTCCGCCGACAACCCTGTCGGCCTGGACCCCGAGGATGCCGCCGGCAAGGACGACCTGATCACCGTCAACAACCTGCACATCCCGGTGGGCCAGCCGGTGATGGTCGACATCTCCAGCAAGGACGTGATCCACAGCTTCAACATCCCGGTGCTCCGGGTGAAGCAGGACACCATCCCCGGCCAGATGATCCCCGTCTGGTTCGAGGCCACCCAGCCGGGCCACTTCGAGCTCGCCTGCGCGCAGCTCTGCGGCCTCGGCCACTACCGCATGCGCGGGGACGTCCTCATCGACACGCCCGAGGACTTCGCCAAGTGGCAGGCGGAGAACGCGCCGCCGCCGCAGGAAGCCCCCGCCGCAGCCGCGCCCGAAGAGAAGAAGTAGGCCCCTTTCCGATCCGGAGACGACTCGATGAGCGTCCAACAGCACACCGCGACGACCGGCAACGGCCACGGGCATGCGCACGACGGCCACGGGCACCACGAGCTGCCCTTCTGGCGCAAGTACATCTTCTCGGCCGACCACAAGGTGATCGGCATCCAGTACGGCGTCACCGCGCTGGTCTTCCTCTTCTTCGGCTTCACCCTGATGATGCTGATGCGCTGGCAGCTCGCCTATCCCGGCCAGCCGCTTCCGGTCTTCGGCAAGCTGCTGGGCGAGACGGCCATGCCGGGCGGGGTGATGGCGCCCGAGTTCTACAACCAGCTCGGCGCCATGCACGGCACCATCATGGTGTTCCTCGGGGTGGTGCCGCTGGCGGTGGGCGGCTTCGGCAACTTCGTGGTGCCGCTGCAGATCGGCGCCCCCGACATGGCGTTCCCGCGCCTCAACATGGCGAGCTACTGGGTGTTCCTCCCCGGCTGCGTCCTCATGGTCGCCTCCTTCTTCCTCGAAGGCGGCGCGGCGCAGTCCGGCTGGACGAGCTACCCGCCGCTGTCCGACATCGCTCCCCCGGGCCAGACGGCCTGGCTGTTCGCGATGGTGCTGATCATCACCAGCTCGCTGCTCGGCTCGATCAACTTCATCGTCACCATCGTGCAGCTGCGGGCGAAGGGGCTCTCCTTCTGGCGGCTGCCGTTCTTCGTCCACGCCCAACTGGTGACCGCGTTCCTCTTGCTGCTGGCCTTCCCGCCGCTCGAAGCCGCCTCGGTGCTGCAGATCATGGACCGCCTGGCGCACACCTCGTTCTTCCTGCCCAGCGGCCTGGTGGTCTCCGGCGAGCCGCTCAAGATCGCGGGCGGCGGCAACCCGCTGCTCTGGCAGCATCTCTTCTGGTTCCTGGCCCACCCGGAGGTCTACGTCCTGATCCTGCCGGCGATGGGCATCGTCGCCGAGGTGATCGCGAACAACACCCGCAAGCCGCTCTGGGGCTACCGGCTGCTGGTGTACTCGGTGGTGTTCCTCGGCTTCATGAGCTTCATCGTCTGGGCGCACCACATGTTCATGACCGGCATGGGCACCACCATGTCGACGTTCTTCCAGATCACCACGATGATCATCTCCATCCCGAGCGTGATCATCCTCACCTGCTTCATCATGTCGCTGTACGGCGGGAACATCCGCTTCACCACGCCGATGCTCTTCGCCACGGCCTTCTTGCCGATGTTCGCCATCGGCGGCCTCACCGGGCTGCCGCTCGGCCTGACCGCGAGCGACATCTACTTGCACGACACGTTCTACGTGATCGGGCACTTCCACTACGTGGTCGCGCCGGGGACGATCTTCGGCCTCTTCGCCGGCGTCTACTACTGGTACCCGAAGGCCACCGGCCGCAAGCTGAACGAGACGCTGGGCAAGCTGCACTTCTGGGTCAGCTTCGTCGCCATCAACTTCATCTTCATGCCCATGTTCTTCCAGGGCATGGCGGGGCTCTCGCGAAGGCTCTACGACCCGACCATCTACGCGCACGGCCGCGGCGTGCAGGCGCTGAACGTGGTGATCTCCTGGGGCGCCTGGACGCTGGCGCTGGCGCAGATCCCCTTCATCATCAACTTCTTCATGAGCCTCAAGAGGGGCGCACGCGTCGCGGAGAACCCGTGGAACGCGACCACGCTGGAGTGGGCCGCGCCCTCGCCTCCGGGCCACGGGAACTTCCTCACCGAGCCGGTCGTCTACCGCGAGCCGTACGAGTACAGCGTCCCCGGCCAGCCCAACGACTACTCGCCGCAGTTCCGGGCGGAGGCCTGAGATGAGCGAGACCGCAATCCCCTACATGGTGAAGCCGCACCCCGTGACGGGGATCCCGAACGGCAAGCTCGGGATCTGGCTGTTCCTCGCCAGCGAGGTGATGCTCTTCGGGGCGCTCTTCTCCAGCTACGTGCTGATCCGCACCGGAATGCCGCACTGGCCGCCGGAGGGCGGCCTCTCCAGCGAGGTGCTCAACGTCCCGCTCGGCACCTTCAACACCGCGGTGCTGATCACCAGCTCCATCACTATGGTGCTCGCCTGGGCCTCCTGCAAGATGGGAAGCCTGCCGAAGTTCAGGAGCTGGATGGGCGCCACCGTCTTCCTCGCGCTCGTCTTCCTGGTGGTGAAGTACTTCGAGTACTCGGACAAGTTCCACCACGAGCACTTCCCCTCGCACGACAACTTCTACGCCGTTTATTTCGTGCTCACCGGGCTGCACGGCCTGCACATCGTGGGCGGGATCATCGTCAACACTTACTTACTGACGGCCGGAAGCAAGATGTGGCAGACGGACCCGGAGCACTTCACCAACCGGGTGGAGAACGCGGGCCTGTACTGGCACTTCGTCGACCTGGTCTGGATCTTCCTCTTTCCCTCGCTGTACCTCCTCTGAGGAGCGGATGGCCGAGACCACGGAGCACGAGGACGTCAGCAAGCACATGGGGAAGTACTACGTGGTGTTCGTGGCGCTGCTCTGCCTCACGGCCGTCACCGTGGGCGTGAGCTACCTCCACCTCAAGCGGCCGCTGGCCATCACCGTCGCCCTGATCATCGCCAGCGTGAAGGCGGGCCTGGTGGCGGCCGTCTTCATGCACCTGATCTCGGAGCGCAAGGTGATCTACGCGGTGCTGATCCTCACCGCGCTCTTCTTCATCGTCCTGCTCGCGTTGCCGAACCTCACCACCTTCGAGCACCACAGCGGGATGCCGGGGACCTAGGTGTCGCTGAAGGCCTTCCACGTCTTCTTCGTGGCCCTCTCCGTGCTCTGCGCGCTCGGCTTCGGCGCCTGGGCGGTGAGCGAGTATCTAAGAACGGGCAGCGGCGGGACCCTCGCGCTCGGGGTGCTGGCCTTCGTCGCCGCCGCAGCGCTGATCTGGTACGGTCTCTGGTTCCTCCGGAAGCTGAAGAACGTGAGCTACCTGTGATCTCCTTCCTCCTCGCATGCCCGTCCTGCTTCGGGGCGGCCGATTCGGAGCAGGTCCAGGCCGCCAAGGCCGGCGTCCTGGTGATGCTGGGGTTCATCGTCCCCGTCCTCGGAGTGATCGCGTTCGTGGCGCGGACCTGGGCCAGGCGCGCCCGGGCGCTTACCTCTTCTCCGCGGTCACCAGCTTCGTGAGGAACGCCAGCTGCGAGCCGGTGACGCGCAGGCCCGCCTCGACGATGCGGGCGGCGAGGTCGTCCTTCACGTAGCTCATGTAATACGGCTCGTGGAAGCGCGAGGGGAAGGCGAGGATCTCGCGCTCCAGCTCGCTGGCGTCGGCGAGCTGGATGCTGTCCGCCACCACCACCAGGCCGCCGGGCCGGACCACGCGCACCATCTCCTTCAGCACCCGCTCCCGGACCTCCGCGGGCACCTCGTGGAGCAGGTACACGCTGGTGACCACGTCGAAGGACGCGTCGAGGAACGGCAGCCGCTCGGCGTTGTCGCAGACCAGCGAGACGTCGAGGTCGCGGGGGAGCACCTCGCGGGCGCGGGCGATGTAGTGGGGCGAGAGGTCGATCCCGAACAGCTTTCCCTCGGTGGGGAGGGCGGCGCCGAGCATCTTGAGCAGGTGGCCGGTGCCGCAGGCGACGTCCAGGATCCGCAGCGGGTGCGCCGCCGATGCGTTGCGCGCGCGCGCGAAGCGCACCACCGGCGGGAGGATGCGGCGGCGCATCGCGTCCGCGGTGCCCCCGAAGAGCAGCTCGACCTGGAGGTCGTAGAGCGCGGCACTGGTGTGCCCGAGGTAGCCCTCGCTCTGGTAGTGGAAGTTCCGCGCGTAGTAGCGCGGGTAGCGGTCCGGGGAGGCGTCGTCGCGCAGCTCGCGGGTTTCCCCGCGGCCGATGCGGGCGCGCGTCCGCGGCAGGTCCGCGAGCAGCCTCGGCACCGCCTGGGCGTACTCGCGCCAGGGGAGCGTCTCGATCAGCGAGCGGGGATAGAGGCCGGCCTCCGCGTCGCGGAAGTCCGCGTCGAACAGCTCCTCCAGCCGGCGGCGCAAGGAGGCGGCGGCTTCCGGCGAGGAGGGATCGTCCCAGCGGAGCAGGGCGCGGGAATAGGCGAGGTAGGCGAGGCGGACCGCCGCCGTGCGCGCCACGCGAGAGCGGACGTACATGCGGCGGGAGAGCTCGCGGCGCAATCGGGCGACGGCCATGGCCGAAGATCCTTGCCTGCGGGCGCGCATCGCGCAACTCTCCCTTCGGGGTCATGGTGCCGCTGCCCAGAGTCGGACCGGGGAGGGAGTTCCCGCCGCTGCGAGTGAGGGCTTCGGAGCGCGTCTTCGTGCTCACGGGGGCGGGCATCAGCGCGGAGAGCGGGGTGCGGACCTTCCGCGACGCAGGCGGTCTCTGGGAGGAGCACCGCGTCGAGGACGTGGCGACGCCGGAGGGCTTCGAGCGCGATCCGCGGCTGGTCTGGCGCTTCTATTCGGAGCGCCGCCGCCAGGCCGGCAGCGTGCAGCCGAACCCGGCGCACCTGGCCCTGGCCCGGCTCGAGCAGCAGATCGGCGACCGGTTGTATCTCTGCACGCAGAACGTCGACCCGCTCCACGAGCGCGCCGGGTCGCGGCGCGTCCATCACATGCACGGGGAATTGCTGAAGACCAGGTGCGAGCGCTGCGATCGCGCGCCGTTCCCGGACGAGGACGTCCACCTGGACGCGGTGCCGCGCTGCGAGAAGTGCAGGGGACGCCTGCGCCCGCACGTCGTCTGGTTCGGGGAGGTGCCGTTCGGGATGGACGGGATCTACCAGGCGCTGGACGCCTGCGACCTCTTTGTCACCGTCGGGAGCTCGGGGGCAGTCTATCCGGCCGCCGGCTTCGCCTCCCACCTGCGCCACACGCCCCGGCCGGACGGGCGCTTCGCCCGCTGTGTGTACGTCGGTCTGGAGCGCCCCGACAACACCCACTGCTTCGACGAATGCCGCCTGGGCAAGGCGGGCGAGCTGCTTCCCTCGCTGTTCCAGGTCTCCGATTGAATGCGCGATTTGCTCGCACTCTACGAGGAGGTGGTGCGAGCGCTGGACGCGCGCGAGCTGACCCGAGCCGCCGCCCGGAGGGTCCCGCCGCCCGCGCAGGGCGGACGCCTGGTCGTCTTCGGCCTCGGCAAGGTGGCCGCGGAGATGGTGGAGGCCGCGCGCGGGCCCGCGGACGAGGCGATCCTGGTCGTCCCGCAGGGCGCGCCCGCGCCACCCGGGACCCGCGTCCTGCGCGGCAGCCATCCTTTGCCCGACGCGAGCTCCTTGATCGCCGGGGAAGCATTGCTCGCCGCCGCGGCTTCGCTGAGCGAGCAGGATTCGGTCCTGCTGCTGATCTCCGGGGGCGGCTCCGCGCTCGCCGAGGCTCCGCATCCGGATCTCTCGCTCGACGATGTGCGGGCCGTGAACCAGGCCCTGCTCCATTCCGGCGCGCCGATCGAGGAGATGAACTGCGTCCGCGCGCATCTCTCCCGCTTGAAGGGCGGTGGGCTGGCCCGCGCGCTGTACGCCAGGGGCGTGCGGCGCGGCCGCGCGCTGGTCGCCGTCGACGTGCCGTTGGGAGGCGTGCGCGCCGTGTCCAGCGGACCTGCGATCGGAGATCGCACCACCTGCGCGGACGCGCTGGCGCTCGCGCGCAGGTACTCCTTGCCCGAGCCGGCCACGCGCGTCCGCGAGACGCTGAAGCCCGGCGATCCGGCGGACTTCATCGAGCACGAGGCGATCTGCGATCTCCGCTCGCCGGCGGTGGAGGCCGCGCGCCGGAGCGGGGCCCGGATGCTGGATTCGCCGGTGCGGGGCACCGTCGAGGCGTTCGCGGAGAGGCTGGCCCGCGAGCGCGGGTTCGTCTGCGCCAGCGGAGAGCTGGAAGTGCGCGTCCCTCCGGGCGCCCCGCACGGGGGGCGCGACCAGCATCTCGCGCTGCTCATGGCCCGCGTGCTCCGCGGCGATCCGCGCGCCGCGTTCCTCGCCGCGGGCACTGACGGCCGCGACGGTCCGACCTCGAGCGCGGGCGCCCGCGTGGACGGCAGCACCTGGGAGGAGGCCGAGAGGCGCGGACTCGATCCTGCTAAGGCGCTGGCCGCGTTCGATGCGGCGCGCGTGCTCCACGCGCTCGGCCTCGCCATCCCGGAGCGCCACACCGGCGCTCACGCGGGCGACCTGTTCCTGCTCAGTCGATGAAGGTATGTTGCCGGCATGACCCGCTCGGTGCTCGCCGCGGCGCTGCTCGCCTCCTCGCCGGTGCTCGCGGCCGGGGAACAGGGCGACCTCGAAGGGATCTACGCCGCGATCGGCGGCGGCGGCATCATGCTGATCATCCCCGGCGACAACACCTTCGGGTACGATCTCGAGCTGCGCGTCGGGTACAGCTTCAACCCGATGCTGCAGCTCTTCCTCTCCGGCGCCCTGGACGGCGGCAGCTTCGCTGGGAACTCCTTCCGCACCGAGCAGATCGTCGCCTTCCTCCAGTACCATCTGCTGGTGAAGCCCGCCCTGATGGTCTACGGGCGCGCGGGCGTCGGCGTCGGTCTCTCCCGGGACGTCGGCCCGGGATCCACGGCCGCGGGCCTGGCCGCAGCGGGAGGCGTGGGGATGGAGTTCCGCGTCGCGCCGAACCTGTTCGTGGCGCCGGAGGTCTTCTACCGGAACGCGAACCTGTCCACCGGCGGGAACGACATGCAGGTGCATGTGGTGGGCCTGCAGCTCGGGCTTGTTTATTACTGAAGCGAGACGTGCCGGGCACGCCAATCGCCGCGCACGCGCTCGAACAGGCCGACGCAGACGGGGAGCGAGAAGCGGCGCGGTCCGGCGCTGCCGGGGTTGAACCACCAGACGCCGTCCGCCCGCTCCTCCAGCGGCTTGTGGCTGTGCCCGAACACCACCACGTCCGCCGGCTCGCGCCGGAGCTGCGCGGCCGCGTCGTCCCGGACGTGCACGAGCAAGAAGCGCAGCCCCTCCAGCGTGATCCGGGCGGTCCTCCCCGCCCGGCCACAGCGCCAGCCGTCGTTGTTGCCCGCGCAGGCGGTGACGGGCGCGATCCGCTCGAGCTCGCCCAGCACCTCCTCGCCGCCGATGTCGCCGGCGTGGAGGATGTGGTCGACTCCCCGGAAGACGCGGGCCACCTCGGGCCGGACGAGCCCGTGCGTGTCGGAGATGACGCCGATGCGCATGCCTGCAGTATAAGGCGCGGATGCAGCTCCTCCACGCGACGCCTCGGGCCTGGCTGGACCTGGCGGTCCAGCGCTTCGACGAGGTGCTGGTCGACCACGCGCACTGCGAGAAGAAGGCCGCGGCGCACGCGCTCTCGATGCTGGCTGCCTTCCCGGACGTGCCCGGCCTGGCGCGCGCGATGGCGCGGCTCGCCCGCGAGGAGGCCGGACACCTGGCGCAGGTGCTCGCGCTCGTCGAGAAGCGCGGCCTCGCGCTCGGCCGCGATCCCGGCGATCCCTACGCCCAGGCGCTGCAGGCGCGCGTCCGCCAGCCGGCGCGGGAGCGGCTGCTCGATCGGCTGATCGTCTCCGCCTTGATCGAGACGCGCAGCGAGGAGCGGCTGCGCCTGCTCGCCTCGGGGCTGCGCGACCCGGAGCTGCGCCAGTTCTACGCCCGCCTCGCCCGCGCCGAGGAGGGTCACGGCCAGCTGCTCTTGCGGCTGGCGCAGGCGTGCGAGGGGTTCGACCGGCGGCTCGAGGAGCTCTTGCGGGTGGAGGCGGCGCTGGTGCGCGAGCTGCCGCTACGCCCGGCGATTCACTGACCGCGGCGACGCCGTCGCTCCGTTCTCGGGCCAGGCGTGCTTGGGGTACTTGCGCATCAGCTCGCGCCGGATCGCCGGGTAATGCCGCTCCCAGAAGCCGGCCAGGTCCTGCGTGACCTGCTGGGCGCGGCCGCTGGGCGCGAGGAGGTGGAGCGTGAGCGGCACCCGGCCCTCGCAGATGGCGGGTCCGCGGACCATCCCGAAGAAGTCCTGCAGCCGTGAGCGGATCGCCGGCGGTTGGCCCTTCGCGTACTCGACGCGGAGCTTGCGGCCGCCGGGCAGCGCGACCTCCTCGGGCGCCAGCCGGGCGAGCTGCGGCGGCGTGAGCGCGGAGAGCACGTCGGCCTCTGCCAGCTCGCGCAGGGTGGAAAGGCCGCGCGCGGCTTCGGCGAGCCGCTCCCGCACGCGCGCGTCCTCGAGCGGAGCGATGCCGGCCTGGGGGCAGTGCTCCGCCACCAGCGCGATCCGCGCCTTCAAGCGCGCCAGCCGTTCGGGGTCGGGGATCGAGTCCGCGTGCTCGAGCAACAGGCGCGTGGCGGCCTCGCGCTCTGCCTCGCCCGGCAGGCGCCGCGTCTCGTCGAGCACGAGCTGATCGTAGAGCAGGCGGGAGAGGACCTCGACGCGCTCGCGCGCGTCCTCCCAGACGAGCTGCGTCTGTTCGCGCAGCCGGTCGGGGTAGAGGTCCAGCAGCCAGTCGGCTTCGATGGCGCTGGCGAGCCGGACCACGACGCGCGACCGGCCACCGACGCGCCGCTCCTCCGCGTCCAGGGCGACCAGGAGCTCCGCCTCGCGGACGGCGCTCTCGGGGGACAGCTGCGCTGCGCCGCCGGAGGCGAGCAGCACCTCGGCGCCGCGGCGCTTCGCGACGCGATCGGGAAAGCCCGAGAGCACCGCAATCCCGATCGCCTCCTCGCGCGATCCCTTCCGCGGCTGCTCCGGCGGCGCGAGCCGCAAGAGCTGCGCGATGGCCGGCTGCAGCCGCGGGTTGCGGCGCAGGTCGGGCCGGTCCAGCAGGTCCAGGACGTCGGACGAGCTCGTGGGAGCCGGGCCTTCGCGCGGCGCTGCGCGCTCGTTGAGTAGCGCGGCGGCGGCGCAGCCATCGGCGCGGTAGCCGCGGCGCGACGCTTCCACCGCCAGCCGCGCCAGCCGCGGATGCACCGGGAAGGCGGCGCAGGCGCGGCCCAGAGCGGTTGCGTTTCCCTGGACGTCGAGGGCGCCGAGCCTGCCCAGGAGCGCAACGGCTGCCTTGAGCGCGCCGGGCGGCGGCGGGTCGAGCCAGGCGATCTCCTCCGGGTCGAGCCCGGCGGCCCGAAGATCCAGGACCGGGCCGGCCAGGTCGAGGCGCTCGATCTCGGGCGGATGATGCTCCGGCCGGGAGTCGAAATCGTGGCGGGTGTAGAGGCGGATGGCGCGCCCAGGTCCCAGCCGGCCCGCCCTGCCGGCGCGCTGCGCGGCGGACGCGCGGCTGATCTTCCCCAGGTTGAGCGAAGGCAAGCCCGACCAGGGCGAATGCGCGGCGAGGCGCGCGAGGCCGCTGTCCACCACCGCGGTGACTCCCGGCACGGTGACGCTGGTCTCGGCCACGTTGGTGCTGAGGATCACCTTCCGCTGCCGCGCCGGGGCGAGCGCGCGGTCCTGCTCGGCCGCCGGAAGATCTCCGTGCAGCGGGAGGAGGAGGAGAGCGCGATGCCGTGCGAGCTCCGCGCAGGCTTCCGCCGCGTGCCGGATCTCGGCCGCGCCCGGGAGGAAGACCAGCACGTCGCCCAGCGTGCCCGGCGCGGTCAGCTTCCGGATGGCGGCCGCGATCTGATCGGAGAGGCGCCGGTCATCGGGCTTCGCCAAGTGCTCGATTTCGACCGGAAACCTCCGGCCTTCGCTGCGGACGACCGGAGCGCCCAGCTGGTCGACGAGCGGCGCCGCGTCGAGGGTCGCGGACATCACCACCAGCTTCACGCGGGGGAGCAGCCGCTGCGCCAGCGCGAAGGCGAGATCGCCGGGCAGGTGGCGCTCGTGGAATTCGTCGAGCACGATCGCGCCCACCCCGGGCAGCTCCGGGTCGGCGAGCATCCGGCGGGCGAGGATGCCTTCGGTCACGTACCAGAGGCGCGTCCGCGGCGTGCCCCGCTGCTCGAAGCGCACCTGCCAGCCGACCAGGCCGGGATCGTCGAGCTCCTCGGCGACGCGCTTCGCGACCGTGCGCGCCGCGAGACGGCGAGGCTCCAGGACGACGACTTCTCCGTCCACGAGGTCGAGCAGGGCGGGCGGGACACGCGTGGTCTTGCCCGCTCCGGGCGGCGCCTCCAGCACCAGGGCAGGCCCGGCTCGCAGCGCCGCGAGGACGTCCGGCAGCGCGTCGTCGATGGGCAGAGCTTCCTTCACGGCGGCGGACTATAAAGGCCGCCATGAAGAGCCTCCAGGACACCTACGGGCCGAACGTGATCTGCTTCGGATGCGGGCCCGCGAATCCCGAAGGACTGCAGATCAAGAGCTTCGCCGAGGGAGATGAGTGCGTCGCCGAATTCCGGCCGCGGAAGCATCACCAGGCGTTCCCCGGCGTGGTGAACGGCGGGATCATCGGGACGGTCCTGGACTGCCACAGCAACTGGACCGCGACCTGGGCGCTGATGCGCAAGTCTGGCGCGAAGACCCCGCCCTGCACGGTGACCGCGGACTTCCACGTCGTCCTCAAGCGGCCGACGCCGGTCGATGCGGTCCTGAAGCTCCGGGCCCGCGCCGTGGAACTGGGAGAGGACCGCGCGGTGATCGACGCGACGCTGGAGGCGAACGGAAAGGTGTGCGCGACGTGCAAGGGGACGTTCGTGGCGGTGAAGGAGGGGCACCCGGCCTTCCACAGATGGTAGCCGCATACCTGCGCCTTCGGCGCAGGAGCGGCTAAGAGCTTGCCGAGGTATACCGCCGGATCGACGCGAGCCAGATCGCGCGCGCCACGGCCGCGAAGAGCAGGGTGCCGAGCAGCGCGCCGGCCGCCGTCCCGATGGTCAGCTTTCCCAACAGCGCCAGCGCCGGATACGTCGTCATCAGCGCCAGCGGGAGCACGAAGGTGAAGAGCACCGAGAGCAGGCCGCGGAAGATGGTGCTCGGCCAGCGGGCCACGTCGAAGATGGACTGGAAGAGGTAGAGCAGGTTGTCCACCCGCACCGCGACGAAGGCGACCGAGACGACGAGGATGGCGATCGAGTAGAGCACCAGCGTCGCGGCGCAGAGCAGGACGGCCGCGAGCAGCACTTCCGGCGCACCCGGGGAGTGCCCGATGCGCCGGAAGGCGATGGCGAAGATGGCGCCCGCCGCGGCGAGATCGATCAGGCGCCAGGGCTCGATCTTCGAGAGCGAGACCAGGAGCTGCGCGTCCGCGGGTTTGAGCAGGACGAAGTCGAGCGTGCCCTTGCGGACGTGCTCCACCACCTGCATCAAGGAAGGGCTGAGCGTTCCTTCCAAGACGCCCTTGAGCGCCACGAACCAGCCGAGCACGACCAGCATCTCGGGGAACGTCCAGCCGGCGACCTCCGGCCGGTTGCCGAAGACGACGATCAGCGGGAACAGGGTCACGCCCACCCAGAGCAGGGCCAGCCCTCCCTCGACGGCGAACTCCAGCCTGTACTGCAGCGCGATGGCGATCGACGCGCGCAGCTGGGCGCGGACCACGCGCAGCGCGCGCATCATCCGCCGTATGCCGCGTAATGGCGCAACCCCGACCGCCACGCGACCCTCGTCGCCAGCATGAACAGAAGCAGGTACGCCCACTGCGCCGCGAGTAGCTCGAGCGCTTCGGTCCGCGACCAGCGCCCGAGCATCAGCTCGACCGGGAAGGAGAGCTGGAAGCGGAAGGGAAGCACCAGCGCGAGCCGGCGGATGGCGCCGGGGAAGAGATCGAGTGGAACCAGGTACCCGGAGAGGACGTTGGAGAAGCCCAGCCAGGCGTCGAACAGCGACGCGGCGCTCTCGAAGCGCAGCGCCATCGTCCCGATGATCGCCTGGACCAGGAAGTAGAGGAGCCAGGCCCCCAGGAGCGCCGGGCAGAGCAGCAGCCAAGAGAACCAGTCGTGCGCCAGCTCCGCGCGCGCGACGTAGAGCAGGATGGCGATCACCGGCATGGCGACGATGCCCCGCATCGGGATCGCCGCAATGTTGTCCGCCGACCATTGCACCAGGGGATGGAGCGGCCGGAGCAGCCGCAGGGCGAGGGTGCCCTGCCGGATCTCCATCGTCATCTCCCACACCACCCAGGCGCCGGTCATCAGCCGGACCAGCAGCGCCGCCAGGTAGTACGCGGCGAATCCCTGCTGCGTGTAGGCCCCGACCGGTCCGGACCGCGCCGCGGCCGCCCAGATGGCGAGCATCACCAGCGGCATGTTGGTCGAGAACATCCAGATGAGGAACTCCGCGCGGTAGGCGACGGCCTCGGCGAACCCGGTGCGCAGCAGCTGCGGGTAGAGCCGGAGCAGCCGCGTCATGCCGCGCGCCCCTGGGCGAAGAGGTCGCGCATCACCTCCTCCAGCGGAGGGTCCTCGACCGTGAGATCGGTGAGCGGCAGGGAGGAGAGCGCGCGGGCGACGGCCGACTGCAGCGCCTCCTTCGAGACCTGGACGATGGCCTCCGCGTCCCCGTGCTCGATCACCGAGCCGAGCGTCTCCAGGTCGCGCCGCTCCACCGGGCGGGAGAAGCGCAGCAGCATGCGCTTGTCGGGCCGCACCCGGCGGATCAGCTCCGGGAGCGCGCCGTCGTAGATCAGCCGGCCCTTGTCGATCACCATCACGCGCGGACAGAGCGCGGCCACGTCCTCCATGTAGTGCGAGGTCAAGAGGACGGTCGCGCCGAAGCGCTCGTTGTACGCGCGCACGAAGCCGCGGACCGTCGCCTGCATGGAGACGTCCAGGCCGATGGTGGGCTCGTCGAGGAAGAGGACCTTGGGCCGGTGCAGCAGCGCCACCGCCAGCTCGCACTTCATCCTCTCGCCGAGCGAGAGCTGGCGGGTGGGCTTGCCCAGAAGGGGCGCGAGGTCGAGCAGCTCGGTCAGCTCGGCGACGGTGGCCTCGTATTGCTTGCGGGGGATGTCGTAGATGGCGCGGTTGAGAAGGAAGGTCTCCGAGGGGGGCAGGTCCCAGAGGAGCTGCTGCTTCTGTCCCATCACCAGCGTGATCTGCTCGAGGAAGCCGCGGGCGCGCTGCTGCGGGACGAAGCCGCCCACCTGGACGCGCCCTTCCGTCGGGTGCAAGAGGCCCGAGAGGACCTTCAGCGTGGTGGTCTTGCCCGCGCCGTTCGGTCCGAGAAAGCCGACCCGCTCGCCCGCGGAGATGGAGAAGGTGACGTCCTCCACCGCCTTCACGTCCTCGTAGGTGCGATGGAAGAGCGAGCGCAGGGCCGCGCGCAGGCCGGGCGCGCGGCGGTGGACCCGGTACCACTTGCGCAGGTGCGAGACCTCGATCACCAGGCGGAGCTATAACCGAATCC
>Ga0137377_10002182_pt1 | contig 14429 bp, 15 predicted proteins | sample SagtaG_22_FD_104815 | JGI IMG/M metagenome (GOLD analysis project Ga0137377, IMG submission 104815) | Vadose zone soil microbial communities from Sagehorn Ranch, Mendocino, California, USA - Sage2_L_40_16 metaG | ecosystem: Environmental > Terrestrial > Soil > Vadose zone | place: USA... | reverse complement strand
CGCTGTTTTGGCTGGCATCGCATTCGCGGGTGCGGCCGTCCGCCGTGACGATCTGCAGCGACTCAAGGTTGTCGCAGGTCAAACCGTACGCGCGGCCGAGCACGCCGACGCCGCCGCCCAGCGTGAGCCCGGCTGTGCCCACCGTCGGGCACGAGCCGCCCGGCACCGCCAGGCCGTGGGCGGCAAGGTGGTTGTAAAGATCGATCAGGTGGGTACCCGCGCCGGCCCGCACGTTGCCGTTGCCGACGCCGAACGAGTTCATCTGTGTGACGTCCACGATCAGGCCGCCCGTGACGCTCGACCAGCCCGCGTAGCTGTGGCCGCCGGAGCGCGCGCGGATCCGCACGCCGTACCTGCGCGCGAAGGCAAGGCAGGTGCTGACGTCACCCGGGGTCCGGCAATACGCGATCCCGGCCGGTTCCAGGCCGTCGAACCTCGGATCGAAAAGGCGTTTCGCGACCGGGTACCCGCTGTCGCCGGGCCGGATCAGCTTGTGTGAGGACAGGTCGCGGCGCAGCGCCGCCCAGTCCGCCGCCGTGACCGCAGGCCGCTGCGGTCGCGGCAGCACCGACTGGGCCGGCAGTGCCGGCCCGGAACCGGCCGGCGCCGCAGGCTGGCCAGCGGGCCGGGCGCAGGAAGACAACGCACCGCCGCCGACCACCGCCCCCGCCATCAGCAGGAACGACCGCCGCCCCCGCATGCCCGCCGCGCCGCCAGACAACCGGTCGCCGCTCACCATCGCCCCCCGCCCTTCAGCCGCCCGGCGGCCAGCCCCGCCGCCCGCCGGGGCGCACGAGAGTTCGCTTGCGCCAGCGTGGCGTGAGTCGGCCGCCCGAATGTCCGCTTTACCCCCAAGACGCCAAAAGTGGCCCGCTGGTTGGCCAGCGGGCCGGCCCGTTTCGCCCGCCAGCGCGATATCCGCTCGCCGGGACGGCGGCGGGCCGGTGACAATCGAACCGTGGAGCATCTGTCACGTGAGCGCCTTGAGGCGAGGCTCGGGCACATCCGCGATTCCCCGCCCGACCGCGGCCGCCTGCTTCTGCTGGTCCGCCGCCCAGCGCCGGGCGAACGGGACCTGCCAGGCGAGGCGGTGCTCGATCAGGCCGCCGGGCTCGTCGGCGACAACTGGCTCGCCCGCGGCAACCCGAACACCCCCGACGGGTCGGCGAATCCGCAGGCTCAGGTGACCGTGATGAACGCCCGCGTCGCCGAGCTTGTCGCCTGCGGCATCAGCCGGATGCCACTCGCCGGCGACCAGCTCTATGTCGACCTCGACCTCAGCATGGAAAACCTGCCAGCCGGCAGCCTGCTCGCCGTAGGGCAGGCCGTGTTGCAGGTCAGCGCCAAGCCACATACGGGTTGCGCGAAGTTCGTCGAGCGCTTCGGCGCCGACGCCATGCGTTTCGTGAACTCGCGGGCCGGCCGCGAACTGCGGCTGCGCGGGATGAACACCCGGGTGGTGGTACCCGGCACCGTCCGCCTCGGCGATCTGGCCGCCAAGACCCCGGCCTGGTAACCCCCGCCAGGGCGCGCGGCTTCCGCGTGACCGGTGTGCCCGAACGCCCGGCCGGGTCATGCTTTCGCGGCCCGGGCCGTTTGCAGCGCCTGCCAGACCCGCTGCGGCGTGGTGGGCATGTCGATATGCCGGACGCCGAGGTGGGCGACGGCGTCGATGACCGCGTTCTGCACCGCGGGGGTCGCGCCGATCGTGCCCGCCTCGCCGATGCCCTTGGCTCCCAGCGGGTTGTAGCTGGTCGGGGTGGCCATGTCGGCGAGCTCGAAGCTCGGCACCTCGGTCGCGGACAGGAACGGATAGTCGGCGAAACTCGCCGTCAGCGGGTTTCCGTCCTCGTCGTAGACGACCTCCTCCAGGAGCGCCTGCGCCGCGCCCTGGGCGATCCCGCCGTGCCGCTGGCCCTCGGCAAGCAGCGGGTTCAGCACGACGCCGGCGTCGTCGACGGTCACCATCCGGCGCAGCGTCACCTTGCCGGTCTCGGTGTCGAGTTCCACCACGGCCACGTGCGCTCCGAAGGGAAAGGTCGGGCCCGGTGCGGAGAATACGGTGCGCGCGAGCAGCCGTTCGTCTTCGGCCAGCCGCGGCAGCGGCACCGCGGCGTCCGGGTCGCCGGCCACGGCGAACGCGCACCGCGCCGCGTCGAAGACCAGGTCGTCGGGCCTTGCCTCAAGCTCCCGAGCCGCCCGCTGCCGCGCGACCTCCAGCAGCTCACGCGATGCCTGCAGCACCGCGGCGCCGCCGTGCTGCAGGCTGCGGGATCCGCCGGTGCCGCCGCCCTCGGGGATCAGGTCGGTGTCGCCCCACCTCAGGGTGATCTTGTCCACACCGATGCCGAGTTCCTCGCTGGCCAGCATCGCCCACGCGGTCGCGTGGCCCTGGCCGTGCGGCGAGGTGCCGGTGAGGATCGTCGCGCTGCCGTCGGGATGGACCTCGACGGTGGCGTTCTCACTGGGCCTTTGCGCCGGGCCGTCACCCGCGCCGGTGATCTCGACGTAGCAGGCCAGCCCGATGCCGAGCGCGGTCACGTCGCCACGGGCGCGGCGCTGCGCCTGCTCCCGCCTGAGCTCGTCGTATCCCGCGGCCGCCAGCACCTTGTCAAGCGCGGCCGGGTAGTCGCCGCTGTCGTAGCGGGCACCGAAAGCGGTCTGGTGTGGCTCGGTGAACCGGGGCAGCAGGTTGCGCCGCCGCACCTCGGCCGGGTCCGCGCCGATCTCCGCGGCGAACAGGTCGATGGCCCGCTCCACCGCGGCGGTGGCCTCGGGCCTCCCGGCGCCGCGGTAGGCGCCGACCGGCGTGGTCGTGGTGACGACGGTCTTCGCGACCGCCTCGGCGCGCGCGAACGCATAGGGGCCGGGCGTCATCATGATGGTCAGGGACGGCAGCACCGCGCCGATCCGCGGGTACGCCCCGGCGTCCTGCGAGATCTCCAGGCGGTAGGCGAGCACCGTGCCGTCCCGGCTGCCGCCGATCGTGATCTTCTGGGACTGCCCCCGGCCATGCGGCATCGCCAGCAGGTTGTCGTGCCGGTTCTCGGCCCACCTGACGGGCCGGCCGAGCCGGCGAGCCACCCAGGCCACGACGGCGTGTTCCGGGTCGGCGCCGAACTTGGCGCCGAACGCGCCGCCCACGTCCGGGGTGATCACCCGGACCTGGCCGGGGTCGAGCCCGAGCATCGCCGCCACCAGCCTGCGCGTGGTCTGCGCACCCTGGTTGGGTATCCACGTGGTGAGCCTGCCGTCGTCGCCCCACATGGCGGCCGCCGCGCGGGTCTCCAGCGGCGCCGGCGCGACCCGCTGGTTGACGACGGTGCGGGTGAGGACCACCTCGCAGCCGTCGAACAGGTCCGCCCGCAGCGATGCCGGGTCGCCGAACACCGCCGCGACGTTGGTGCCCGCGTCGGCGAACAGCAGCACGTCGCCGGCCGCGGCGGCCTCCACGCCGACAACGGCGGGCAGCGGATCGTAGTCCACCGCGACCAGTTCGGCCGCGTCCTCGCCCTGCCCGGGCCGCTCGGTGACCACGACGGCCACCGGCTCACCCACGTAGCGCACGACGCCGGTGGCCAGCAGGGGCTGCGCCATCTTCTGGTTAAGCATCGGCATGATCGGCGGGACCGCCGCAAGCTCGGACAGGTCGGCGCCGGTGAACGCGGCCACCACGCCCGGTGCCGACAGCGCGGCGCTGACGTCGACGCCACGCACCCTTGCGTGCGCGACGGGGGAGCGGACGAAATACGCGTGACCCGCGCCGGCCAGCCGGTCATCCTCCAGGTCGGAGGTGTAGACGCCGCCGCTGGTCAAGAACCGGGGATCTTCGGTCCGCAGCACACGGGTGCCCAGGATGCTCAACGGCGACCAACTCCTGTCCGATCCCACCGCGCCTGCGCAATCCGGCGCGGTGGATTCCCACGCGGCAACATCATGACTGCCCGGCGTTACGGACGGGCACAACGCGAAAATAGCGCCTCCCAAGCTTCCCGCACTCTGGCGGGTGACCGATGAGCATCCCCTCCGCGAGATGCGGGCGGGCCCGTGACACCCAGCGGCACGCGCGCCCGCCGCGACCCGGGCCGCCCACCCCGGTGTCCCATCGGTGCTGCTCCAACGGCACCGATTGTCGCGTTGGTGCTGTTGCCCCGCAGCCATTCAGGGCGTACTCGTTGGTAACCGGTGCTGACCTGGCCATCAGCAACGGACACCGGCTGAACGCGCCGACGTCGCCGCAGGTCGGACCCCACCCCTGAATGGACACTGCGCGGGAGAACCGCGGCCGGGCAGGTCCCGCCGCGCTCGTTGCTGCGGGCTATTGCACGTTACGGTCGTCGCGCCGAAGCTCCCGCAGCCGCCGGGCGACGAATTCCGAGTCCAGGCCCTGGCCGAAGCCTGCCGGGGGCACGACCCCGCGGAGTTGCCGGCGCCTCGACCGGTACCCGCGGGAAAGACCGATGGCGAGCAGTGCCACACCGCCAGCGACCGGCAGGCCGATGAGCGAGCCGACGGCCGCGCGGTTGTAGGCGTTGTCGATCATGGCGTGTGCGGGGTTCCCCGGGTCGAGATAGACGCTCACGGCCTTGGACGACCCGTATCCGGGCGCGTCCAGTGAATAGTTCTGGCCATGCCAACGGTAGTAGACGATCCCGCCCTGTTCGGTGCCGACGACGCGGTGGCCGGTCCAGAGCACCAGGTCCGGTGACTGGAGTTCCCCCAAAACCATGATCAGGGCGAACATGAACAGCGCGACAGCAAGGCCGGCGAACCAGCCGGCGCCGTCGAACAGGGCCGCTATGCGCGCGCGCACAAGCCCATTTTGAGCCATGCACCGGCCGGCCGCCACCCGTCCTCGCGCGGAGTTCGTCGACTATGTGGCCGAACGAGCCCGGCACCCGCGCGTACGCCGCCTGGCAGCAGCAGGACGACCCGGCCAGGTTCGTCCATCTGTTTGAGTTCGCCGACGCTGCCGCGCACGAGGCGCACGGCAGTTCGGCGGCGGTACGAACGTTCGAACAGGTGTATCAGCCCGAACTCGCCGCCGGCCCCGTCGTCTTCACCGACCACCAACTGATCGCCGCCAACAACCGGCCCCGGGGCCAGCCCGGGCGGGAGCACACCGAACAGCGGTGAGCCCGGCAACGTATCGCGCTTTTGCGCGCGGCGACCGCGACCCGAATGCGCCGCCCGCCCACACCACATGGGCGATTGCCCTGTCGCGCCGGAATTTCGGCCAGGTCATCCGGGGGTCCGGTCACATAATGGCGGCCATGGACGCAGTTTTCCATCGGCGCGACGCCCGCGCAGCCGTTAAGGATATAGATCCCGAACGGCTGCCGCGGTGCGCCGCCTCGTCGCGGCCTTCCGCCCAGCGGCCCGGACAAACGGCGGGAGAGCCCGCCATTCCCGGCATGCGCCGCCGCATCGCGGAATAACCGATCATGTGCCTCCGGGGTATGATCCGGCCATCTCAGGCGGAAAGCGGCATGGCGGGGCATGGCGGTGGAGGCGGCATGACGGAGCAGATCGTCGTCCCGTTCGAAGGGGAAGGCGGCGGTGTCGGTGAACTGACCTGGAGCCAGTACGAGATATGGCCAATTATGCAGCGCGAGCGCTCGTCGTTCAGCGTCGGCGGCGTGCTCCCGCTGCCACCGGGCAGCACCGTGCAGGGCGTCGCCGCCGATCTGCGGTTCGCCATGAGCCGCAACGCAGCGTTACGTACCCGGCTCGGGTTCGCTGCCGATGGCCGTCCGCTGCAGGTGGTCGCGAGCTCCGGCGAGGCGCTGCTGGAGGTCGTCGACGCGGGCGAGTCCGATCCGGCCGATACCGGGGCGGCGCTGCACCGTCGTTACGATCGAAAAGCCTTCGACCTCGCCGGCGAGTGGCCGATCCGCTGGGCTGTGATCGTCAGCCGGGGCGCCGCCACCCATCTGGTGTCGCTGATCTCTCATTTCGCTGCCGACGGGATGGGGGTGATGGCGATGCTGGACGACCTGGCGAGCAGGGATCCGGCGACGGGCCTTGCGCAGGGGCCTGCCCCCGCGATGCAGCCGCTGGAACTGGCCCGCCTGCAGCGCACCCCGGCCGCGTTACGGCAGAGCGACGCGGCGCTGCGGCATTGGCAGCGGCTGCTCCGGACGATCCCGGCCCGCAGGTTCGCCCGCTCCACCGGCGAAAGCGAGCCGCGGTACTGGCACCTACTACGACTCGCCCGCCTCGCACCTGGCCGTACGGGCCGTCGCCGCCCGCACCCGGGTGAGCACCTCGGCTGTGCTGCTGGCCGCCTACGCGGTCGCGCTTGCCCGGGTCACCGGCAGCAATCCGGCGGTCATCCAGGTCGTGGTGAACAACCGGTTCCGCCGGGGCTTCGCCAGGATGGTCAGCCACCTGTGCAACTTCGGCCTGTGCGTGATCGACGTCGCGGACATCACCTGCGATGAGGCGGTCGCGCGGGCGTGGCGAAGCGCGGTGCACGCCTACAAGCACGGGTACTGCAACCCGGTCATGCGGGCCGACCTGGTCAGGAGGATCGGCCGGGAACGGGGCCAGGAGATCGACCTCCAGTGTTTCCTCAACGATCGCCGGATGCAGAGCCGGCAGGAGCCCGGCGGCCAGCCCCAGGATCCGGCGGACGTGCGCGCTGCTCTGCCGAAATCCGCGCTGACCTGGGGAGACAGGACCGACGACCCGGGTGAGAGGTGCTATCTCCACATCAACGACGTGCCCGGCATCATCCAGTACGAACTGCTGGCCGACACTCGCTATGTGCCGCCGGCCGACATCCAGGCGATCCTGCGGGGCCTGGAGGCGGTGACCGTCGAGGCCGCCCTCGACCCTGCCGCCCCCACCGGCATCCGGCCGTAGCGAGGGCGGCACCACGGACCGGCCCGCGCCGGCGGATCAGCCGACGCCGGCGGCGAAGATGTGCATGGCCGTGACATGGCCCGCCGAACTGGCGCTGATGGCGGGCAGCCCGACCGCCATCACCTGTTTGCCAGAATCGATCGGGACGTGCGCGTTGAAGATGTAGACGGTGTGGCCGTACTTTCCGGTGGGGCTTTTGACGTACGGCATGGCCGCCACGATGCCGTTCTCCGGTCCCGGCGTGAACCAGAAGTCGTCGAACCGGAGCTTGAACGTCTGCGTGGAGCCGTCGGTGTAGTACACCGTGGCGGTGCCGCTCGGGCTGCCTGAGTTGCTCGCCCCGACGGCACCCAAAATCAAGCAAACTGTGTCGGCGCCGCCAGAAAACCGCCAGGAAACCTGTGGTCGGCGCCGCCGGGACGACCATCAGTCCTATGAGCGATGTCCGCGCCTGCGAACGACTCTTACGGGCCGTCGGCCAGTTCGCCGCGGAGCAGATCCATCAGCAGCCCGTCGTGGAAGCGGCCGTCGCCGCCGCGCTCGTACTGACGCATCACGCCAACGGCGCGAAAACCCACCTTCGCATAGCTGGCGATCGCCCGGCCGTTGGCGGCCGCCGGGTCGATCGTGATCCGGTGATGACCGCGCTGCTCGAACAGAAACCTGGCGAGCAGCCCGACCACTTCGCGCCCGGCGCCGCGCCCCTGGAACCGGGCGCCAAGGTAGATGTCGATCCCGGCATGCCGGTACATCGGGTCGTTCTCCTCGTGGTAGCCGATGCCACCGGCGACCTGCCCATCGATCTCCACCACCAAAAGCACCGATGAACCGTCGCCCCGCAGGCCATCCTCGATCACCGGCACCGGATCCGGCTCGCCCCACCACCGCGACACCGACGGCTCAGCCAAGATCGCGTGTAGCCGCGGAGCATCACCCGGGTGACCTGGCCGAACCGTCACGCGGCGGCCCTCGAGCACCGGGCGCCCCCCGGCCCCCATCCCCCCGGACCCTGTCGTCATCACCAACTCCGTTCCGCTGCCACCGTCCCCCGCCCCACGGCGACCGTTCGGTCGGGGTCCGGCAATCGTGGGACGCGCATCTGGTTCTTTAGACTTCCCACGTGGATACGCGCAAGGCCGCGCAGCGGTGGGCAGACGTGTGGGAGCGCGGCTGGCGTGAGCACGACGTGGGCGCCATCGCCGCACTTTACGCCGATGGCGCGTGCTGGCAGCAGCATCCGTTCCGCGAGCCGGAACCGGGCTACCTCACCCGGGTGTTCGAGGAGGAAGAGTCGGCCGAATGCCAGTTCGGCAGGCCGATCGTCGACGGCGATCAGGCCGCGGTTCCCTGGACAGCGCAGACCAGGCTCGTCGATGGCGGCACTGAAGACCTTGCCGGCGTGTCGCTCCTGCGCTTCGACCCCAGCGGGCTCGTCCTCGAACATCGCGACTTCTGGGTCAGCCGCTAGGGCGGCACTGAATAACCCTGTTTCGATCAAGAAGCAGGTCGTTGCCCTGCGGCTTTAGGGCGCCGATTTGCGAGATTTGGGCCTTATTCGCATGCTTCCTGGGGCCGTCTACCGCATCAGCGCGGCGCAGTCCGGCAAGCTCTCGCTGCCCGGGTCGGCCAGGCTGGCCACCGGGGGCGCGGTCCGCGGGCGCAGCACGATTGATAGATGGCGTCGATGAGTGCGTCGGCTGCCCACGTCCCGGCCGATATATGTCCCAGAATACGAGATCGATCTTTCCATATTCTGGGATCTTCATGATCACGGTCCCTCACCCGCGCCATACGCGGGTGAGGGACCGTGATCACCGGGACATGCCGGTAGCCGTTCGGCAGGACCCACAGCGATGCACCCCACCCGGCCTGCGGGCACTGGTGCGCGGGTCCCGGGGGGTCGCCCCCGCGGCAGCGCGGTCTTGGCGGCTGCCGCGGGGGCGTCACGGCTCTCAGTGGGGGGCGAATGCGTAGAGTTTGTCGTTGAATCCGCAGAAGGGCACTCCGGCTGGGCAGGTGTTGTTGTAGTACCCGGAACCCCAGTAAACGGTGCCGTTCACTACGGCCGCGCCGGATATGACTGCGCCGCCGCTGGCGAATGACCAGAGGATGTTTCCGGTTGCGGCGTCCAGGGCGTACATGTTGTTCCCGGTCCCGGCGTTCGACCCGGCGTACACAACGCCATTGGCAGTGCTGACAAATCCCAGGTCCACGGCTGTCTGCGGGTCGGGGGTCTGCCAAATGATCTTGCCGGTGGCGGAGTCGAGCGCGGCCCACGAGCCGCCGGTGGCGGTCTGGCCCGCGAAGGGTCCCGAGCCGCCCAGCGTGTAGGCAGCGTGGGCGCCGTCGGCCTCGGCCACGTAGATGCGATGCCCGTCGGACGCCGAACCCCACTCCATGCCGCCGACGAAGCTGCCCGGGCCAACCTGGGTGCTCCAGACGACCTTGCCGGTGCTGGGCTCGACGGCCCAGTAGAAGCCGCTCTTCTGGCCGATACCCAGCAGTTGTTCGGGCAGCCCGGTGACCGGGTTGGTGGTGGTGAACAGGTTCGGTGCCGTGCCGAAGTCGAAGTCCGGCCCGAAGGGAGCGGCGACCGTAAATTGGTCGCCGCTGAGCGTGCGGTCCGCCCAGGCGACCGCGCCGGTGTAGAGGTTCAGCGCGAGGATGGAGTCGACGTAATCGTTGGCGGCCGCCGCGGTGCAGCCAGTCTGGCCGGGCGCCATGCAGACGCCGGAGGGGACCGAGTAGTTGTTGCCCGTGCCAACATAGAGGAGCCCGCGTGCCAGGTCGACCACCGGCGAGGAGCCCCACACCGCATTGCCGCTGTAGTAGCCGGGGAGGTTGGTGTCGCTGCCGTTGTTGTTCGACGGCACCGTGTAGCTCTTCCAGAGGATCTGGCCGGTCACGGCGTTCAGCGCGACGACCGCGCCGCGGAAAACGCAGCACTGGTACCCGGGCTGGGTGGTCAGGAGCTCCTCGTTGGAGGAGATGCCGAGGTAGGCGACGCCGTCGACCACGACGGGCGAACTGGTGATGAGGGATGCGACGAAGCTGTCCACCTTTGTCGACCACAGCAGCTTGCCGGTCAGCCTGTTCACGGCGAACACGTGGGCGCCGCCGGTGTTGGGGCCCACGACCCAGCCGTCGCCGGTGATGATCTCGTCGCCGAAGACGGCCGGGCTCGTCCGTGAGAGGTCACCAGGGACGCCCGTGTAGCTGGCGATGGTGTGCGACCACAGCACCTGGCCGTTGCTTGCCTTGACCGCCCATAGCGTGCCGCCCATGTCAGATACGTAGACCACGCCCGCGAAGACCGTCGGGGTGGCGGTCACGTTCCCGGTCGTGGTGAGCGTCCACTTCGGCGTCAGCGTGCTCACGTTGGCAGGCGAGATCGTGTCCTCGTCCACCTGGAAGTGAGTGTCGTTGAGGTTCTGGCCCGCGACGGGCCATTGCGCTGTCGGGAAGACGTTGTCCGCGGGAGCGGCGGAGTGGGCGGCGGCTCCCGCCGCTCCCGCCGTGAGGAAGCCCGCCATGATGGCCATCCCAGCGGCCACCGTGACCGCTGCCCGGGGCCGGGAGCGCCTGAGGCGCCTTGTGCACCGCACCGTCAATAACATTCGTGTCTCCTTCATTGCTCGACGCTGGGCAATGACCCGCCGGCGCGATGCCGCCGCTAACCGCGAACGCTGGAATAAACGGCTGACATGGGCTAGGGACGCGAGGGGTGGAACTCGCACGGGTCGCCTCCGATGCCGGTAGCACAACCGCCGGCCCGGCCAGGCGCCCTCGCTGGGCAGACAGCACCGACCGGCTATGCTCGGCCACAGCATCATCCAGCCAACGCCCGCCAAACGCCACCCACAGGCCGGAAAGCTAGTATTTACCCGCGAGTCGCCCGTCGTGCAGCGGCCCGAAGACGGCCGCGCCCGCCTGCGGGTGGCCGCTGCCGGGCCGGGCGGCGGGGGCTAGAGGGCGATTTCCAGCGTTTGGAGGCCGCGGAAGTCGACCCACAGGCGCGTGCCGTCTTTGACGATCTTCACGAGGGCGTTGTCACAGTGCGGGCAGCGCAGGACGGTTCCGGCGCCCCGGAAGACGTGAATCGCCCCGACCGCCTCTTTCGCGGCGCAGTTGCCGCACGTCCCGACGGCGGTTGTCATCTCGACCGCGAATATCTCACGGAGCAGACCCGCGACCGCGTTGCCGTCGAGCATCAGTGCGTCCATCTCAGCTTCCCGTCGGTCCAAAGCGCTCGGTCTAGATCGCTTGCGGTTCGGCGCGGCGCGACCCGCCGGCTCAGTCACCCCAGTACCGTTGTTCCCGCCACGGATCTCCGTAGTTGTGGTACCCGTTCGTCTCCCAGAAACCGGGCTCGTCCGTCGCCGTGAGCCGCAGTCCCCGCACCCACTTCGCGCTCTTCCAGAAGTAGAGGTGGGGGACCAGCAGCCGCGCCGGGCCGCCGTGTTGCGGGGCGAGTGGCTCACCGCCGTAGCGGAACGCCACCCACGCCTTCCCTCCGGTGAGGTCCGCGAGCGGGACGTTCGCCGTATAGCCCCCGTTGCTGAACGCGACCGTGAACCGGGCCGAGGTCTCGATTCCGTCGAGCAGCGTGTCGACCCGAACGCCCTGCCACACGGTGTCCAGCTTCGACCACTTCGTCACGCAGTGGATGTCGGCGGTGATCTCCTCGCTGGGAAGCGCGCCGAACTCCTCCCATGTCCAGCGGCGAGGCTCGTCCACCTCGCCGACGATCGTGAAGTCCCACCGGTCGAGCGGCGTATGCGGGGTCGGACCCGCTGACAGGACAGGAAAGTCTTTGGTCACGTACTGGCCCGGCGGCACGCGGCCAGGCGGTGCGTCGACGCGGTGACGGCGCCCGAAACCTCGGGAGATGATCGGCGGCATCTGTCCTACTAGGTCGTTAACGGACATACTCCTCCAGCACATCGTGCGTTACAAGATGCACCCCGCCCGGCCGCGTGCCGCGCAGCCGTTCGGGACGGAAGGTCATGTGCCGCCGCCGGCGCCGCGGCGGTGAGATCGCCGGTCTTCCAGCGCCCGGCAAATGGCGAGGCCCCGGCAGTATGCCGCCGCGCCGACCACGGCAGGGTCACCTCGCGGTAAGTCCTATCTTTCCGAGTGGCCACAATGGCGTTTCGGCACGGGGGCTGGCCATCCGTGCCGCCGAGGTGCGCGTCTCCAGTTTTCAGACAGGCACCACAGCACGAGGAGGATGCCATGCACCCGGAGCAGGACCCGCAGTCGATCGCTGCCGCAATCGAGGCTGACCCCGTAGTGAATCCGCTTTTACGCACGCTTACCGGGATCCAGGCTTTGACGCCGGCTGGCAGAGCATCGACGTTCCTGCCTTCGTCCAGCATCTGAGCGGCGCTACCGACCACCTCAATCAATACGTGTCATTCCATCAGCGAGAAAGCCGGCTCTGGTCGATCAAGATCGGCACGGGATCGCTGCCGCCGGGGCTCGAGGACGGGCCTGAAATCTGTGCTGATGATCAGTGACCCGCCGGCACCCAGACGGTCGCGCCGGCCGGTATTTTCGCGCTGAAGCCGATCTGGTTGTTCAGGTAACCTGCCATGGCCGGATCGAATGCCCCGCCGCTGTTGTGCTGGACGGTCATGGCTAAGACATCCGACACGAGCATGCCGTGCGAGCTCGCGATGGTGGCCATGCTGTACTCGCCATCGGAGGTCCACTGCACCGGCGCGGCGGTGTGGTCGTGATGCGGGCAGGTCCAGACGCTGGCGCCCGGTGGGACGGCGACATGCCAGTTGACCTGGTCGTTGATGTACCCGGCCAGATGCGGGTCGTACCCGCCCTCGTGATCGGCGGTCAGGCGCAGCAGCGTGGAAACGGCGACGCCATGGGACTGCCCGAGATCGGCCAGGCTGTCGCTCCCGTCGCTGGTCCACTTCCAGTCGACCGGCGGCGGGGGGAGACCACCAGCGCGGATGAGCTTCGCCCGGTGCAGGATCTCCGGGCGCTGCAATGACCGCACGTGATGGTCGTGGCTAATGTCCGGGCAGGGATGACCGCCCCATCCGCGACCGCCCATGGAGTGGACGCCGTATCCCTCCTCGGCGGGGTTGTTGGCCTCCTGGAGGGGGAATTTGCCGTACGCCGACAGCGCCTCCACGATCTGGGCCGAGGCGGTGAGCTGCGCGTCGGTCAGCCGGTTGTTGGGATCGCTGTGATCGGCGTGCTCGATGGAGTACCAGTTGGTGTTGCCGTCTTTCTGCGCCCATGCCATCCAGCCGTTCACCGGGCCGAACTGGTGGATGTGCCCGCTCTGGGCGATGCCGAAATGCGCGCTGGCCTGGAAGTTCGGGTCGTTGAAACTGTTGATCACACTGGGCAGGTCGGCGACCATGGTGTGCATGACGACGCCGTTGATACCGCTCGGGACCTCCATCATGCCCGAGTTCCCGTTCGGGCAGGGCCAGCCATGCCCGGCGGCGTCGTTGTGCGTTATCGAGGCCGGGCCCCGTAACCGGCCCGACCCGTCAATGTGAAGTTTTCCCGCCATCTGCTCTGCTCCCTTACCTCCGGACCCTTGCCCGCTGGGCGGATTGGGCTCAAAGCGGGCGCCGCCACCGCGGCAGCCAGCCGTCGACCCGCCACTTCGAGCCGGGGCGCCCGGGCAGCAGCGCGACGATCAGCAGCCCCACGGCCGACAGCAGCAGGCCGAACGTCAGCCCGACCCGTTCGCCGTAGCCCTTGCGCTCCGACATCCACGACGCGGTGGCCGCCGAGATCAGCCACACGAACAGCAGGTACAGCGCGTTGGCGCCGATCGCGCCGCTCATCGGGCGGCTCCGTAACCAGTCATGCCCCAAGGTACGCTTTCTGCACCCCGGGGTCGTCGTGGAGGCTCGCCGAATCGCTGGCCAGGGCCACGCGCCCCGTCTCAAGCACATAGCCGCGGCTGGCGGCGTCGAGCGCGCGGTTGGCGTTCTGCTCGACCAGGAGGATCGCAACCCCGGAGCGGTTGATCTCGCCGATGGTCTCGTAGATCCGCTGCACCAGGATCGGGGCGATCCCGAGCGACGGCTCGTCGAGCAGCAGCAGCTTCGGCCGGGCCATCAGCGCACGCCCGATCGCGAGCATCTGCTGCTCGCCGCCGGACATCGTGCCCGCCTTCTGGCGGTCACGCTCCTTGAGCCGGGGGAACAGGTCATAGACGCGACCAAGGTCTTCGGCGATCTCGGGGCCACGCCGCCGGTGTGCGCCCAGGTCCAGGTTCTCGCGCACGGTCATCCGGGGGAAGCAGTGGCGGCCCTCGGGCGCGAGCGCGATTCCGCGGGTGACCACCTCGTGCGCTGGCACCCGCGTGATGTCCTCTCCGGCGAACGTGATCGTCCCTGCGCTGGCCGGCGTGAGGCCAGAGACAGAACGCAGGGTGGTGGACTTTCCCGCGCCGTTCGAGCCGATCAGCGTCACCACCTCGCCCGCATCGACGGTCAGCGAGACGCCTTTCAGCGCCTCGATCGCGCCGTAGTGGGTGTGGATATCCGAGACCTCGAGCAGGGCCATCACTCCTGCCT
>Ga0137377_10002180_pt1 | contig 14430 bp, 7 predicted proteins | sample SagtaG_22_FD_104815 | JGI IMG/M metagenome (GOLD analysis project Ga0137377, IMG submission 104815) | Vadose zone soil microbial communities from Sagehorn Ranch, Mendocino, California, USA - Sage2_L_40_16 metaG | ecosystem: Environmental > Terrestrial > Soil > Vadose zone | place: USA... | reverse complement strand
TGCCTCTTTCTTTCCACTCGGCCAACGAATTTCAATGTTATCGACCTTCGTAGCCGACCCTAATCCAAAGTGGACTCGTAAATCGGAACTTGAACCGTAGCTTCCTCCGCTGATCACATCCGCCCGCTGGCGTACTCCATTCACAGTCAAGAAGACCTGGGCGCCGATCGCGTCGCGTGGGCTTTGCGGGCCGCCTAGCAGCTTAAGAGTGATCCAATGATTCCCATTCTTTGCGACATTGCGCAGCAATGATGGCGAAGAGTCGATATTGTTCACCACAATGTCGATGCGGCCGTCGTTGAACAGGTCACCGAAAGCCGCGCCACGTGCGGGAATTACGTCGGCGAGACCACTTCCGGTCGCCGCCGGCACCTCCGTGAACTTCGCGCCGTCCAGATTGTGGAACAACAATGGCCGCTGCGCCCAGGTTGTGCCCCAATCGCGCTGGTCCACCCAGGGATACACGTGGCCATTCGCAACAAATAAATCGAGCAGTCCATCATTATCAAAGTCGAGGAATCCCGTACCCCAGCCGAGGAACGGAATGGTTCCATTGGCGACTCCGGTCTGAAAACTGACCTCCGACAAGCTCCAATTTCCATCATTGCGATAGAGCGTGTTGAAGTCGTCTGAAAAGACCGTAACGTATAGATCAATCCTGCCGTCGCGGTTGTAATCTCCCGCCGCAATTCCCATGGAAGCCTGCGCAAGGCCTGCGTCAGTCAAAGCGAAGCCCGATACGTAACTCACGTCTTCGAATGTACCGTTACGGAGATTGCGGTAAAGGTAGCGCGGAACCGAGTCGTTAGCGACAGCGAGATCGAGCCAGCCATCGTCGTCAATATCCACGAAAACGGAGGCGAGTCCATAGTATCCCTTGCGATCGGCGACTCCGGCCTTTTCGCTCACATCCGTGAAAGTTCCGTTCCCATTGTTATGGAACAGGTGATCCGTTTCACCCACCAGTCCGAGCGGGCCGCACATCGCATTGACGCCGCGAAACTGGCAGGATTGGGGTGAAATGCCTTCTTGTCCTGCCACCGGAGGGTGGTTTGCATCAAACTTCACATATCCCGGAACAAACAAATCCAAATAGCCGTCGCGATCGTAGTCTCCCCAGGTTGAGCCCGTGGACCAGCTGCCCAGCGCGACGCCTGCTCTCTCGGCCACATCCGTGAAAGTTCCATTGTGGTTGTTGTGGTAAAGCCGGTTTTTGCCAAAGTTGGAGACATAAATGTCAGGCCATCCATCGTTATCGTAGTCGGCGACTGCGACTCCGAAGCCCCAGCGTTCGTTAGCAACTCCGGCCTTGTCCGTCACATCGGTGAAGGTCCCGTCGTGATTATTGCGTAGAAGCATGGCTCTCGGGGGCGGCTCTTTGCCGCGCAGCGCGGCAAAGGTGGAACCGTTCACTAGATAGATGTCCAGCCAGCCATCGTTGTCATAGTCGAGCAATGCCACGCCTGATCCAACGCTTTCAAGGATCGTCGCCTTCTCCGGACCACCGGAGCGGTGACGAAACTTGTCGAGGCCGGACGCCTTGGTGATGTCTTCGAAGATGACGGGTGCGTCATCCACAAATCCGCCCGCGGTGATGGGACGGGATTGAGCGTCCCGCACGGCGCCATGAGGTGGGCCCGTCGAAACGCCCATCGGCTGCGACTGAGGTGGCTTATGTTCCTCAATTTCCTGAGTCCAGGCGGCAAGTGCGGACGCTAATAATAATGCTGACCCTAATCCCAATAATAGAGAGGACGAAAGAACGAATAGAAAGGGCCCATTTCGCCGGGGTGGTGTGGGTGGACCAGAAATGCTGACATCTCGCATGAGTTATTGAGGTGTCTCCCGTCCCATGCTTGTATTCGGAGAGTCTGTATTCTGGTGCGGGCCAGTCGGCCCACTGAGTTCATCCAGCTTTTTGAAGGCAGCGGCAGCCTCATCTTTGCGATCGAGCTTCGTGTAGGCCCGACCCAGCAAAAAATATGCTTGTTTCATCCGCGGCTCGAACCGAAGCGATGTCTGCAGTTCTGGGATGGCGGTTTCAAACTTGCCGCTTTGAAACAGCGCATTGCCGAGAGCAAAATGAGCAGCCGCCGAATCTGGTGCAAGTGCTACAGCCTTCCGAAGCCATTCGGCCGCTTGGGCATAGTCCTGTTTGTACGTGTAGCAGGCGCCAAGACCGTATGCGGCGTCGTATTTCAATGGCCCGATCTGTGCCGCTTGCGAATAGTAAGTGATCGCCTCGTCGAATTTCGACTGCGAACGTTTCAGTTCCGCAAGCTCTATTGCGACCTCGGCGGAACGAGGATTGGCTTTGAGGGCCTTCTGAAATTCCGATTCGGCCTGCACAGGGTCTTGGTCTTCGAGTGCGGACTCCGCCAGGAGTTGGTGAACGCGGCTGGAATCGGGATCAATGGCGAAGAGCCGCTGGTATTCCTGTTGCGACATAGCGCGCGCCGCGAACGACAAATAATACAGTGCGTCGATGTTACGCGGATCTGACGCGAGCGCTTTTCGCAACTCTTCAAACGCAGACACAAGTTTGCCTTGGGCAAGCTGCGCGCGGCCAAGCAGGACTCGCACGGGCGCATCGGAAGGATTCTTCTGCAGGTATTTCAGCGCCAATTGCTCGGCCTGGGCATAGTCATTACGATACAGCGCCTGCGAACACTCGTCGAAAACCGATGATTGAGCACATGCGAGCGCACAGGCGGCGAGTACCGGGACGAAACAGCAGATCATGTTACGGACGCGGTGCCGAAAGGGAGGCATGTCGAGGAACTCTCAAGGATTTTCGAACGGCCGCACTTCGACCATGCGCAGAACCTCCAGGCTCTTTTGTTCCCGCATCTTTTGGAGTTCTTCGTAGCGCTTCGCCTGGGCCTCGCGACGAGGATCACCGGTTCGGGTGTATAAGGTCAGCAGGTAAAAGTTCGCCGAGAAATGGTCAGGATCGGTTTCTAGCGCGCGTCGAAGCCGCTTTTCGGATTCGGCATAGTTTTTACGGAGTAAATAATAATGTGCTGACTCTGCCAAGGCGTCCGTATAGTCAGGCCTCATCTTTAGCGCCAGATCGAGCTGGTTCGCGGCATCATCCAAGCGGCCTTCCTGTAATGCAAGTGAACCCAAATAATAATGTGCAGCGCCAGCGGTTTCCGGAACTGCAGCAGCTTGGTTCAGCCAGGGAGTGGCAGCATCATAGTCTTTTGCTCGAAAAAGCCCTGCCCCGAGTGCAAGCTTTCCGCGCGGGTCCTGCGGCCTGAGCTTTAGATATTTTTCAAAGTAAGGAACTGCGTCGCTCGGGTCGCGGCTGAGGGCGGAAGTGGCACCCATCGCATAATTGTAAGAAGCATTCTCAGGCTGAAGGGTGACGGCTTTCTCAAACGAGTTCCGTGCTTCCGCGACGAGCTCCAGTGCCAGACACACCAAGCCGAAAGAATAATGGATGTTCGCGTCAGTGGGGTTCAGATCACGCGCGTGCGCCAGATATCCGAGGGAGCCGCGATAGTCCTTTTGCTCGTGAGCCACTCGAGCCAATTCGAGCAGGGAAGCGACCGAGAGATTGCCTCCCGTGACATAGTGCTCCAGGGTCGAGCGTGCTTCGCCCACCTTTCCGGAAGCTTCGTAGGCCAATCCTAAGCTGTGTTGCATTTCGGGCGAGAGGGGCTGACGTTGGTGCAAGCTTTCGAGAAGCTCGACAATAACGTCATCGCGATTGCCCACATGCAGGGCCGCCAAGATTTGTCGAGCATCCGCCTCCGTGAAGTCGTTACTGGCTACGAGGCGCGCCGCAGTTTCATCGGTCCCCTTGCGGTCCCGAAGACCGGCATAGTCTGCACACCAGATGGAGAGAGCCTGAGCACTCTGACGAGTTTCTGCCGGAAGCCGCGACAATCGTGTGAGAGACTTCTGATAGTCGCCCTTCTGCAGAAACAAGGTTGCGCTCTGGTAATTGGCCTCACTGTTTTCATTGTCATAGCTCAGCAGACTTTGATAAACATCTAACGCTTTATCGAGCGCGTGGAGATCGGCGGCCTGGTGTTCTTGATAAAGCCGGCCCAGGTTTAGGTAAGCCCCGGTGAATCTCGGGTCAAGTTGAATTGCCCGTTTGAAGCTCTTTTCGGCGGTGGCATAATGGTCTTCCTGCGCCTCAATCACTCCTGCAAGATTGTCGAATCCCGGATCAGCAGGAAATTCTCGTATCGATTTGGTGAGTAACTCGCGTGCCGCGCTCAGATCGTGATTTTCGATCAGTTGTTGAATTTGCAGGATCGCCTGCTCCCTTGCGGGGGAGGTTGGGGCGGAGTCGACTCGACTTGCGCCCACGAGAACCGCGATGCAGATAATGGCTAGAAATGAAGCCTGACTGTACCTTCTCATCGCGGAACCCGTGAGCGTGCCCGTTTTCAGGAGGGCAGAAGCGCGCAAAAAAAATTATACCTGAGCGGCGTAGCCGCGCAGCGTAATAACTCGACTGTCTTATACTGTCGGCGAGACGATGAAGGTTGTAACTGCATGCGCTGCTGGGCTTCGATGACGGGATTCGGTGCGGCCGGTTTGCTTTGGCCTATCGCTTTGCTTGCGATGGCATTAAACTGCCGAGCTTTCGCCCAGGAGCCGCCCCCACGTCCAATCGAAACGCAAATCGCGGAGGGCGTGCTGGCGCTCAAAGCAGGCGATCTGGATGCTGCGGAGCGCGCTTTTACCCATGCACTGCGTCAGGGAACAAGGAACGCGTTAGTCCTCCACAATCTCGGTGTCATAGCTCAGGAGCGCGGCAATCATCGGGAAGCAGTCACACGTTTTCAGGAAGCCATCCGCTTGCAGCCAACTTATGGTCCCTCTCGACTGCTTCTTGGTTCAAGCCTCATGGCGCTAGGTAAGCACGACGACGCGCTTCGGGAGCTCAAGCGAGCGATGGTTTTGATGCCGGACCAGCCCCCCGCCCGTCTGGAATTGGCAAAGGCCTACGAAGCTTCCGGAAACTGGATCGCAGCAGTCGAGCAGTTACGGAGGCTAGTCAGGCTGGCTCCAGACAACGCTGAGTATTCATATCAGCTGGGAAAGGCTCTGACTAAGCTTTCTGGCTGGTCGCTCCGCGAGATTGCACGCGTAAACCCTGATTCCGCGCGACTGCGCCAGGCACTTGGGCAGGAATATGCGATCCAGGAAAAATACGATCAGGCGTTGGCGGCGTATCAGCGGGCCGCGCAGTCCGATCCGAAGCTGCCGGAGATTCATTTGGGAATGGCCGTAGTTTTGCTTCAGTTGAAAAGGTACGACCAAGCTCTCAGGGAAATCGAGGTTGAACTGAAACTTGTGCCGAAGAGCAAGGTCGCAGCCGAGACAAAAGCAAAGATCGAAACCGCAAAGGCGGGCGCTGCACCTTAATCTGTCTGTGCACTGCTAATTTCATGAACAGTCTTGCTATTGCTACGATGATGCTGTTGTGGCCATCGCCGCAACTGTTGCTGGGAGAGCCACAAACTCTTGCCGGCCAGCAAGAAGACTCGCCAACGCCCCGCTACGATCTGTCCAGGCTGGAGCTTCCCCCAGGTCGCCGCACTGAACTGAAAATCGCTCTAGAGAAAAAGGACTACAAGAGAGCAGAGATGATTCTGGTCGAGGAAGCAGAACAGGACCCCAAATCGTTCCGGGCCGCGAACTTGCTGGAGTTTGCTGGAGGAGTTTTCTTCCTTGACGGGGAGTACCTTAATTCAGTAATCGTCTGGAAAAAGGCGGAAGCGATTGCTCCCCTCGATGAACGTGCAAGCTTCACCTTGGCGATGGCATACATCCGACTCAACCGACAGCAATGGGCTCGGCCCGAATTGGAGAAGCTGGCGGCGGCGCAGCCCGGCAACTCACTCTACCCTTACTGGTTGGCGCGCCTTGACTACGACAGCCAAAAGTATTTGGATGCCATTGGGCGACTACAGAAAGTCATAGCGCTCGAGCCGAAGATGACGCGTGCGTACGACCTCCAGGGGCTCTGTTATGACTACCTTGGCCGCTTGGACGAAGCGATCGCGAGCTTCAGCCGCGCAGTGGAGTTGAATCGGATGCAACCGGCCCCATCGCCTTGGCCGAATCTGGACATGGCAATTTCACAAATGGAATTGAATCAATTGGCGGAAGCAGAAAAAAATGTGCGGGAGGCGATGAATTACGACTCCCGTCTGCCGCAATCGCGATACCAGCTCGGCCGCGTATTAGAACGGCAGGGAAAGAACCAGGAGGCAGTACAGGCCCTCAAGAATGCTGCGGCACTGGATCCTACGTATCCTGAGCCACACTATCTGTTGGGGCGCATGTATCAGCGGTTGGGCCAACCCGAGCTGGCGAAAACTGAAATCGAACGATTCCAGCAGTTGCAGAAGCCGCGACCGACGTCGCCAGCCCTTGGGTCTTCGCCACCGCTGAATTAGCAGCGAGTTCATCCCAAAAAGAGCGCCATCTTTCGTGGGAAAAGATGGCGCTTTCGTGAGTTGGTTCTAGGCGGGATTAGAACTCTAGCCTTGCTCCAATTTGGATACTGCGGGGAGAACTCATACCTCCATTCCAGGCCCCAAAATTGGCGCCGCTAACATCGTTGTTGAAAGCAAAACTGGAGCCTTGATTGTTTACGTTGGCTCCATTGTAGAAGTAGTGTTGGTTAAAAGCGTTGAAGAATTGGAAGCGAAGTTGGAAGTTTACTCGCTCGCTCAGATAAGTGTTCTTGGTCAGAGCGAAATCGAAGTTCTTGGCATTCGGACCTCTGAGATTTGAGATGCGAGGACCGTCGCCGGTGTAGCCGTATTGTGACGGGCCACCCACACCGGTAGTATCGGTGTAGGCAAAATTACTGGCAGACTCAAATGCCGCAGCATTGAGAAGGGGCCCCTTGTTTGGATTGAAGCTATTCGGATCCTGCAAGAATGGATCCACTCCTCGCACTAGGCCCACCAAGCAATTCTGCCTGAATTGTGGTACGACCTGGCACGTGCCAGACCGGAACCACATTGGCGTACCGCGCGACCAGTGAATTAGCGGGCTGAATTGCCATCCTCCAACCACAGCGTTCGCGGCGCCGCCGGTGAGGTAACGCTTACCACGGCCAAAAGGCAGCTCGTATACGAACGCTGCAGAAACAATCTGGGGAACGTCGTCCGACGAAAGAGTGCGGGCGCGAGCTTTCTCGAACGGCGAAATCACGCCTTGAGTCGCGTTCCAGGTTCCGCCAAGCTGCTGCGTGTTGTCCGAAGCGTCCGAAATGAGCTTCGAATTCGTATAGGACACAAGCATGTAGAGACCATGCCGGAAGCTTCTTTCGGCTTTCAGTTGGAACGAATGGTAAATGGAGTTTCCCTTGTTCTCATTTAATCCCTGAAGCGGAGGGCAGAACTGCGGATAGGGCAAGAGCGCTTGCGCAACCGTAGGTGAGCAATTGCTGCCGCCTTTATTCATATCAGCTACCCATCCGGTATATGGCACGGACACGCCATCGACCGGAAGCTCTGAAGGGCCAAAAGTATCCAGCAGTTCGGGTATGCCTGGGCTAATACTGCTGGGAGCCTCCAGAGACCGAATATTTGGAGCAAAGGGATCAAGCACATTAACTGGCTGTAGGCTGGATGTTAGGCGAGTACCTTTGTTTCCGACATAGGCCACGCTGAGGGCGATCTGCTTAGGAAGTTGTCTTTCAATCGTAAAATTCCATTGTTGAGCATACGGCCGCCGGTTCGCATCTACGGGGCGATAGGCCGAGCCGTTGCCGTTGGCTTGGGTAGGCTGAGCGCCATTGTCGTAACTAGGATCTATAAACGGCGGGAGCGCTGCTGGATTCGGGACACCGTTGTCCAGATAGAAGGCAGGCCTGATGCTGGCCCCGACAGGGGTGGTTCCGAACGTTTGGTGTAGGTTGAAACCGTCAAGTGACATTCCTCCGCCCCATCCCGGATAAAATGCCTGTGCGAAGAAGATACCGTAACCGGCGCGAACCACTGTTTTCTGATCTATAGCATATGCCGCTCCGAGCCGTGGCCCGAAACCATTATGCCAAGGCCTTTCTGGATAGGGCGCGCCATAGCAGGCACCTGTGGCTTGGCAAGCTGAGTTGTTTCCAGCAAAAGCCAGACGACCAGGTAGTCCGCCCGCACCAGGGTTCGTGCCCACGAGATCGATGAAAGAAAAGTGGTCGTACTTTTCGCGCGAAGGCGAGTAATAATCCCACCTTAAGCCATAGTTAAAAGTAAATTTTGGAGTGATTTTCCACTCGTCATTGCCATAGAGGGCCCAAACCGTTTGACGCGGGTACCATGAAGGCACAGTTCGCCGATCAACTGAGCCTCCACTCACAGCTCCCAACAAGAAGCTGGCAATCGGACTTCCGCCGTTGCCAGATAGGCTTGTAGTTGATCGATCAAAGCTGTATGTACCTGATTCGTTATTGGACTGATGAATATTGCCCTGCACCGAACGCCACTCAACCCCAAATTTAAAAATATGATGGCCATAAATCTTCGTCACGGCATCATTCCACACCCAAGTTGGACGTACGGTGATGTTGGTTGCCGGCGGACCGTTAGAGTTAGAGATCTGGTTGTAGTTGTCAGAGAACGTGAATGCGGGGAGAGCTTTGGTTCCAGCCGCATTGGCTATCTGCGGTAGTTTTCCGACAAAAGCCAAGTTTTCTGAGCCATAACCTTCGTTGCGGTTGAGGTATCCGAAGGTGGTGTGATTTAGCAAGGTCGGCGAGAACGTGTGCTCCCAGTTAAAACGCGAAATCGGGGAATTCTGCGGCCGGGTAGGTGATTCGGTCGCAATGGCGGTCGGAAGTTCCGTGGCTTTGTTGAACCCGGTAAACTGGCGCCACCAGAAGAAGTAGAAATGGTCCGAATCTCCCCAATTGTGGTCGAGGCGCAGCATGTAAACGTTGGAGTTGCTGGTCAAGGTATCCGGCACTGGCTTGGACAGCGTGTAGTTGTTCGTTGGCTGGTTATTAGTGGGCGTAGGCAGTTCGGCTAGATAGGCCGTAGAAATGGGGCTGATGCACCCTGTCGGAATTTTATTTCCGGGGAATTGTTGTCCGGGTGTGACCCCAGTTGCCGCACAGGCTGGAGTCAGCGGACCGGCCGGAACATAGATGTTGTTTCCGGTAGCAGTTGCCCAATCGCTGAAGTCGCCGGTTCGTTCTGCGAGCGAGGGAATGGAAAGTGTCGGCACCGTCGAGCCGCCAGCTTGGTGATAGGACTCCCAATCGAAGTAGAAGAAACTCTTGTGCTTGCCACTGTTTACCCAGGGAAGCTTGATTGGTCCACCAATGTTGGCGCCGAAGTCATGCTCATTATCCGCTGACTTCTTAGAACTGCCCCACTGGGTAGCATTCAGGGCAGCATTGCGGCCATATTCAAATGCCGCACCGTGGAATAGGTTGCTGCCGGACTTGCTTACCATCGTAATTTGCCCAGAAGTGGATGAACCATACTGAGCGTCGTAGCTCGATGTGACGACCTTGACTTCCTGAATCATATCCGGCGACATCTGGAAATCTTGATGGATCGAAACCATGCCGCTCTGGCTCATGAAGCCTTCCTGCATGGTTGCTCCATCGAGCAGAGCTTCGTCGCCGGATTCCTGGCCACCGTTGATGCGCGCTTGAAAAGCCTGGTTTGAACTGCCCGTCGAGATTCCGGGAAGCAGCACGGCGAGAGCGGCCGACGAACGCGGCTTGCCTTCGACGACAAGTGGAAGATCCTTCACTGTCTCCGGGTCAGCGCCTCCTTGCAAGGTCCCATTATCGAAATTAATGGGCGTGTTCTGGGCCTCGACCGAAATGGTTTCGGTTTGCGAGCCAACCTTGAGCGGAACATCTACACGAGCAGATTGATTGATGGTGATAACGATGTTCTTCTGCTCATACGACTGAAAACCAGACTTCGTCACCTTCAGGTCATAAGTGCCTGGCGTCAAATTGCGAAAGCTATATTCCCCTCGGTCATCAGCCGTGAACTTGGCTTGGAAGCCAGTGGCGGCGTTGGTCAGAGTCAGCTCTGCCCCGACCATGGCGGCGCCAGACTGATCCGTCACCGTGCCCCCCAGGCTAGCGTTGCCGATTTGCGCGTCGGCCAGGGTGGTAAAAGTGAGCGAGAGGATCAGGAACGAAACCCAAGCGAAGTACTTCGACGCATTTGTCTTCTTGGACATGGTCGTAACCTCCCGTAAGGCCCTGGTTGCGGATCGAGTCTTTACATTTCGCCCGCACTAACGCGAGACACCGGCTGCAAAAACGTTGTGCAGCTAATACAGAAGTACTATCGGATTGCGATTATGTGGGCCAGGCATTCTCGTCTGTCAAGGCAAAATGTTCTAAAGGTGGCGTTCAGGAAAACTCAATGAACTTGAAGTCTCATACAACAGATGCGAACGATCAGGCGCCGGCTGATTCCTGAGATGATTCAGAATGTTTCACAACAGAGAAATTCTCGCAGCGAAGAAAGGCGGGACATTGATTGGCGCAGGTGCGAGCATCGTGTTGTTCACAACTGACTTGGAATGTCAACGGGTAGCCCGGTCACTCCAGTCATCAAAACTTTTGACGAATACAGCTCTCGCGCACAGACATTATTGACATCGACACCGGCCCGATCATCCCGGGGAATCCACCATCCAGCAGATGGGCGAGAAGGGCTAGCTCTGATTATTGAGGTCGCGAGCGGGGCAGTCCGCACCAAGCTGGAGCAGAAGAATCAGGAAGATTTTATTCCGTGGAAGCGGGGAGTGACACTCTGACACGGCTCTCCTCAGAGAATCTTCTGGGTCACACTATCGAGGTAAGTGTCTGCAAACGGCCGGCTCTGCGCTAGGCTGAAATCTTTCACGTTCTTCAGCGAGTATTTTCCGGCATCCCCGCCTGGAAGCCTGATGTGCGTGAAGTCGGCACGGTCGACGTCATCGAGGAAAAACGCCAGGCGAAAATCTTCCTGTAGCGATTGGATCTCGACATCGCGGACTTCGATGCCCTTGACGTGGCGAATGAAAAATCCATGCGCTGGCATCGGGCCAAAGCGGTTGGGGTCGGGATATCCGTTCTCGTTTTCTGGCGGATTGATCGCGGCGTCCTCTTTCGTTCCCCCGCCGCGATGCTGAATGTAGATATTGCTAAACTTCACGTCTTCGATGGGGTGGCCGGGTATGCCAGTGACAATCGTGGCCTGGCGCGAATCGGCATTTGAGACCACCACGTTGCTGATCAGTACACGCCGTAACTGCCCGACGGGCGTCCCTTCCGGCCCCCGCGTGCGGCTGCCCAAGCGCAGGAAAAAAGGCACGTCAGTGATATCGCGCATTGTGATGTTGTTGATGGAAACATCTTCAAGCAGGCCGCCGTCCACAGTTTCGAGAGCTATGCCCCGGCAATCCTCAATCACACAGTTCGTAACCGTGATATTTCGAAATCCGCCGTTACTTTCTGTCCCCAACTTGATTCGTCCATTTCGGGACGCCTTGTAATCAGGGCCAATGCGTTTGTAGCTGGCGTCGACGAGCGTTCCTTCTTCATAGCCCCCGGTCACGTAGCAATTCGCGATGGTCACGTGATCGGTGGGTCGGGCATAACCGAGAGCATAGGAGCTCTTCGGGCAGATTGCGTCATCCCAGGGGGAATTGACACTGCAATTAGAGATTCGCACATTCCGACAACAATCCACGTCGATGCCATCGCGATTCGTATCAATCAGCAGGTTGTCGATGGTTAGATTGTCGACTCCGGTGGCGAGAACAGCGAAATGTCCGCCGTGCAGAATTGAAATGTCGCGAAGGGTGACATTGTGGCAATTTTTCAGGCTAATCGCTTTGTTCCCGATGCCGGGCGCCAGGGCCTTGTCTCCTTCGCCGCGACTCAATCCTTTGCCCCAGATGCGGCCCGGACCAAGAATGGAAATATTCGAGATGTTTTCACCCCAGATCAGGCTGTTATGCCAGTGACTATGCCCGAAGTCCTGGTATTTGTCCCATTGATTGGGCTCGGGCGGATCATAACCGCCGCTGGTTCCCGCAGGTGGTGCGTCGGCGGCGACGATGATTGCGCCGGGACCAAGATATAAGCTGACATTACTTTTGAGGCGGATGGAATAGCAGAGATAGGATCCGGCGGGGAATTGCACTGTCCCGCCGCCTGCGGCTGAGGCGGCTTCGATTGCCTGGTTGATCGCCGTTGTATCGATGGCTCGGCTATCTCCCGTCGCACCAAATGCTGTGACGTCAAATCGTTCGCGGTGTGAGGTGGCAGGCTCCCCGGCGCCATGAGCGGTTCTAGTTGCGCCCAATACCGAAACTACGGCTCCTGCCCCGCTCAGCTTCAAGAAATCTCGTCGTGGCGTGTTTTGTTCAAATATGCAACGATCTTCCCTTAATGTCACAGCACCTCCCGAATCAGTAAGAAATGCGGACGTTTGAATCGAGTCAACCTTGACCTCGCCGCCCGAGTTCTGCCGTACGACGCTATTGCGTCGAGACTTTTAGCATCACAACTCCATGCTTTGGCACCATGGCTGAGTATGAGGTATTCATCGGACCAATATCCCGATGTTCCCATAGATTGCGTAGGCGCGCAGTGCCGCTGATGCCGAGCATTTTGAGGTCAAGCCTCATCTTTAATTCCGATTCTCCACGATTGAACAGACCGACTGCGTAGCCGCCGTCACCGAGTTGCTTGGCCCATATTTCAAGTGGGCCTTCATCCCACAGTCGACGTCCCTGAAGGCCTTTTGTGTCTTGATCAACCGCGATGACTTCGGAATTCGTAAGAATCTCTTTGGTTTCAGCACTCATGCTGCGCAGATCGTTGCCCGCGAGCAGCGGAGCCGCGAGTAACGCCCACAGCGACATGTGCGTTAAGTATTCGTCGCGTTTCATCGCGCCGTTGCCGACTTCGAGCATGTCCGGGTCATTCCAGTGTCCGGGGCCGGCAAATTTCTCCAGTCCATTTTGACTGAAGCCGATCACCGACATGCGGTCATAGTTGTCCTTAATATCACCAGTAGTACGCCATAGGTTGCCAGTGCGCGGCCCCCACTGCCAAGGAGCCTTTACTCCCCAATTGCAGATGCTGAATACGATTGGCCGGCCAGACTGCGCGAGCGCGTCGCGAAACTTAGCATACTGAACTTCGGGATCAAGGCCTTCGGCGTGGCACCAATCGATTTTGACGTAGTCAACGCCCCAAACCGCATAGGTTTTCGCGTCCTGAACTTCATGATCGAAGCTTCCAGGGCGTTTTTCACAGGTAAGCCTTCCCGCGTCCGTATAAACCCCCAGCTTCAATCCTTTGCTGTGAACGTAATCAGCCAGGGCTTGAATGCCGGATGGAAAACGATTCGGGTCTGCGACAACCGTTCCCTGAGCGTCCCGGCTGACCTGCCAGCAATCGTCAATATTGACATACTGATAACCCGCTGCTTTCATTCCGCTGCTGACCATGGCGTCGGCCGTTTCCCGGATCAGCTGCTCGCTGACGTTGCAAGCAAATTTGTTCCAGCTGTTCCATCCCATGGGTGGAGTGGGTGCAAGTTGAGCCAAATGATCAGCACCGGCTGGCAAGGGTGGAGTGTCGGCGGCAGCTCTGCTAGCCACAGCAAGCCCGACTACGATCAAAGCGCGTAGAAAATTGTCCATGGCAGTCCCTCGTGGTGTTCTTTACAGTTGATCGCAGCGGATTATAAAGCCCAACAACCATTTAGAGCATTGAGTCTTTCTAAAATGACTCTTCGCCAGAGATGCTCGATCAGATCTCGGGGAATTGATCCACCTAAGGGCGTTTCCTTGCTCTCAGCGGACGGTCCTGCTCCGTTTAGCCTGGTTGAAAGTTGACCTCAGTTTTTCTCCTTTGACTTTCCACAGGACACAAACCTATAGTCCCGCGAAATCGAAAGCCGGATTTATCGGTTGAATGCCAATACAGGTGTGAACGTGGAAGCAACTCCCTTCAGGCAGTTTGATTCGAGCGACAGGCCTGGCGCTGGGAACCCACTCCGTGGCGATCAAATTGAGTCCACGGTGAAAGATGTGTTGGACTCAGCACCATGCATCGATGTACACACACATCTTTACCCGCCGGGGTTCGGCAGGCTGGGGTTATGGGGAATCGACGAATTGCTCACCTACCATTATCTTGAGGCGGAATTCTTTCGGTTCTCGGCAATATCCCATGAGGAGTATTGGTCGCTTTCGCAAGAAAAGCGGGCGGACGCAATCTGGCAAGCATTGTTTGTCGAAAACAGCCCGGTCTCCGAAGCGACGCGCGGCATCGTTGCGGTGCTCAAGGCGTTTGATCTTCCCACCGATAGCCTGGATCTGACCGAAGCGAGAGATTTTTTTCGCACCCAGCCCCTCGATATCCATATTCGGAATGTGTTGCGCATGGCGGGCGTGACCACCGTCGTAATGACAAAT
>Ga0137377_10002174_pt1 | contig 14446 bp, 14 predicted proteins | sample SagtaG_22_FD_104815 | JGI IMG/M metagenome (GOLD analysis project Ga0137377, IMG submission 104815) | Vadose zone soil microbial communities from Sagehorn Ranch, Mendocino, California, USA - Sage2_L_40_16 metaG | ecosystem: Environmental > Terrestrial > Soil > Vadose zone | place: USA... | reverse complement strand
GCCCCAGGAAGCCGCCGAATTCCTTGCGGACTTTATTACCACCGGCGACTTGCTGCTGGTGAAGGGCTCGCGTGGCGTGAAGATGGAGCAAATTGTGGAAGCGCTGATCGCTCGGCACGCTGCGGCCCGAGAAATTACGGGTCAGGAGGTACGGCACTGAAATGCTTTACTACCTCCTCTATGAGGTCTTGCGCAAGTACATCAGCCCACTCAATGTTTTTCGCTACATCACGGTTCGAACCGTGTATGCGAGCCTCACGGCAATGTTTCTGGCCCTGGTCTTTGGGCCCTCGCTGATCCGCCGACTGCGCGAACTGCAAATCGGCCAGTTCATCCGCGAAGAAGGCCCGCAGGAGCACAAGAAAAAAGCGGGCACTCCCACGATGGGCGGCGTGCTGATTGTTCTCTCTACGGCTGTGCCGACGCTACTTTGGGCCGACCTCACAAACCCATTCATCTTGCTGGCGTTGTTTGCGCTCATTGGCTTCGCAGTCATCGGCTTCATTGACGATTACGCGAAAGTGTCCAAGCAGCGCAACCTGGGTCTTACCGCAAAGAAGAAAATCTATTTTCAAGTGTTCGTCAGTCTCGTGGTGGGTGTCTCGCTCCTCGTTCTGACAACGCACAGCGCTTACTCCACGCAGTTGATGATCCCGTTTCTGAAGCGTTTTCGCCCCGATCTCGTTTTCCACTCGTTCATGCATTCACCGCATTTCTGGCCGCTAGCGTTTATTCCCTTTCTCGTTTTCGTTGGCGTTGTAATTGTCGGCTCTTCGAATGCCGTCAACTTGACTGACGGGCTGGACGGCCTCGCCATTGGTTGCACAGTGATCGCCGCGGGCGCGCTGACAGTGCTGACCTACGTCAGCAGCAATTTTCGTTGGGCGACATACCTCGACATTCAATACATCCCGAAGGTCGGTGAGCTTACGGTGTTCTGCGGCGCGCTCGTCGGCGCGTCGCTCGGTTTCCTTTGGTACAACGCGCATCCCGCGGAAATCTTCATGGGAGACGTCGGCTCACTTTCGCTGGGCGGAACGCTCGGCGTGATCGCCGTCATCATCAAGCAGGAGATCCTGCTGTTCTTTGTTGGCGGCGTTTTTGTGCTGGAGGCCGTGTCGGTGATTCTGCAAGTGGGCTCGTTCAAGTTGCGCGGCAAACGCATCTTCCGCATGGCGCCCATCCATCACCATTTCGAATTGCTTGGTTGGAGCGAATCGAAAGTAATCGTTCGTTTTTGGATTGCAGCGCTGGTTTTCGCCCTTTTCGCACTGACAACGTTGAAGTTGAGGTAGCAAAGACTTCTGGTTTGCGAGAGTAATGCTGAATCCGTTCGAGTTGCGGGGCAAGCGCGTGCTGGTCGTGGGACTGGCGAGGACGGGTGTGGCTACTGCACTATTTTGCGCGGCGCGGGGCGCCCACGTGACTGCCACCGACGCGCGGACCGAAAACGAAATCGGCGAAGCGATTGCTCCACTCCGGAGTGCAGGCATAAGCCTCGAGCTCGCCGGACACCGGGAAAACTCATTTCTCGAACAGGATCTGATTGTTCCGAGTCCTGGCGTGCCTGCTGATTCTCCTTTGCTGCAAGCCGCGCGCGTCAAGGGCGTCACGATCTGGAGCGAAGTGGAGCTGGCAGACCGTTTTCTGCGCGGACGCCTGATCGGAATCACCGGCTCGAACGGCAAGACGACCACGACTTCCTTGATCGAATACATTCTAAAGAACACCGGTTTTTCTACCATTCTCGCCGGGAATATCGGCACGCCCTTGATAGCGCGCGTGGAGCATACCAGCGACGACACCATCACAGTCGCGGAGCTGAGCAGTTTTCAACTGGAGCTGATTGAAACGTTCCGCCCCAACATTAGCGTGTTCTTGAATCTCACACCCGACCATTTGGACCGCCATCACACGCTGGAGGCGTATGGCCGCGCCAAAGCGCGCATCTTCGAGAATCAGACCGAAGCCGACAGCGCGGTGCTGAACGCGGATGATCCGGCGACCACACCGCTGGCGCCGGCGAAGCCGCACGTGTACTGGTTCAGCCGGAAGCAACGCGTGGCCCAGGGTGCGTTCGTTCGGGAAAATGAAATTCTATTTCGCCATGACGGCAAGGAAGAGGCGGTTCTTCATCTCAAGGAGATTCCGCTGGCAGGTGCGCACAACGTGGAAAATGTGCTCGCGGCCGTGGCAACGGCGCGTCTCGCAGGGGCTGAGCCCTCGGCTATCGCGAAAGGAGTGCGCTCGTTTGCGGGCGTCGAACATCGTCTCGAGTTCGTCGCGGAAATCGGCGGTGTGCGCTATTACAACGATTCGAAGGCCACCAACGTCGATGCCACTCTCAAGGCACTGGAGGCTTTTCCCGGAAGAATCCTGATCGTTCTCGGGGGTAAGGACAAAGGCAGCGACTACACCGCGTTGCAAAAACCGTTGCGCGAGAAAGCCATTCTTGCGCTGCTGATCGGTGCGGCAGCGGAAAAAATTGAAAACCAAATTACTGGCAGCGTGGCCATCGAGCGTGCCGGAACGATCGAGCGGGCCGCGGAAATCGCTTCGCACGCAGCGCGGCCTGGCGACGTGGTACTCCTCGCTCCTGCGTGCGCCAGCTTCGATCAATTTCAGAATTACGAACACCGTGGCCGCGTCTTCAAGGAGTTGGTGCATCAACTGGAACGGCAAGCGGCGAGTACTTCTGCAAGAGGGTGAACGAAAGTGCCGAGACGACTGGAAAACGATCGCTTGCTCTTTGGAGTGACGCTGGCGTTGTGCCTGCTCGGTGCGGTGATGATTTTCAGCGCCTCGGCGGTCACCGCGCAACAGCAGTACGGTCACTCCTACATATTTGTCGTTCGCCAGGCCGCGTGGCTCTTCATCGGACTCCTCGGGATGTTCGCTCTGATGAGGACGGATTACCGCCGTCTGCGCGAGCCCGCGGTGATTTATCCTGTAGTTTGCATCGTCTTGCTGCTGCTTGTTGGCACATTTTTCCTCGACAAGTCCCATGCCACACATCGCTGGATCAAGTTCGGCCCGGTGGGCATCCAGCCGTCGGAACTGGCTAAACTCGCCACCATCCTTTACCTGGCGTGGTTCATGGACCAGAGGCGCCGCGACAGGGCCGGTATGGAATTCTGCAAAGAAGATTTCTGGGGAACGATTTTTCCGGCCGCCGGTCCCATTCTGGTTTATGTCGCCTTGATCTTGCTGCAGCCTGACCTTGGGACCTCCATCGATATTCTCGTGGTGGCCGCCGCCATTTTGTTCGTTGCCGGCCTTTCCTGGAAGTGGCTGGCCGTAGGGCTCGTGGGCGCAATTCCCCTGGTGTATCTGCTCATCACGCAAGTGGCGTACCGGCAAGCCCGATTGATGGCTTTTCTGCACCCTGACTCCGATCCACAAGGCGCTGGATTTCAACTGCTCCAATCGCTCATCGCTGTTGGCTCCGGGGGATTCACGGGCGTAGGCCTGATGGAGAGCAAACAAAAACTGTTCTACCTGCCTGAAGCGCACACGGATTTTATTTATGCGGTGATCTGCGAGGAACTGGGCTTTCTCGGGGCGATCGCTGTTATCGCGCTATTTGTGGTCTACGGTTGGCGTGGGATGCGTGCTGCACTCGGTGCTCCGGACGGATTCGGGCGCCTGCTGGCGCTGGGAATCACCGCGATGGTGCTGTGCCAGGCGCTGATTAATTTTGCGGTGGTACTCGGAATGGTGCCGACCAAGGGGATTCCGCTGCCGTTCGTCAGCTATGGCGGATCGAGTTTGCTGGTCATGCTGCTGGCTACTGGTGTTCTGCTGAATATTTCGCAACGTGCGGCGGAAGCGTGAGGAGTGGACCAGTCCGGTGAAATTGTTAATCGCAGGCGGCGGCACGGGCGGACACGTTTTTCCCGCGCTCGCGATTGCGCGGGAATGGCTGGCAAGAGGAAGCGAAAGGGAAGTCGTGCTGGTGGGAACCGAACGCGGGATTGAAATGAAATTGGTGCCACAAGCCGGGCTGCCGCTGGAAACTCTGCGCGTGGCCGGTTTGAAAGGCAAAGGCGGCGCCACGTTGGTCAAGAATATCGCGATGCTCGCGCCTGCGATGCTCGATGCCCGCCGCGTCTTGCGCAAGCACAAACCTGTCGCCGCGTTTGGCGTCGGCGGATATGCCGCCGGTCCCATGATGCTCGCCACCTGGTTGGCGCGCGTACCCAACGTCATCTTCGAACCCAATGCCGAGGCTGGCTTCACGAACAAGGTGCTGGCTAGAATTTCTACACGAATTGCGACCGGCTATGAAGTTTCTGCACGCGATTGGGGGAAGAAGGCGATTGTCACAGGTTGCCCGGTGCGCCCGGAGTTTTTCTCCATCACGCCGCGGCAGCTGGAAAAGCCGGTCCGGTTGCTCATCACCGGCGGAAGCCAGGGAGCGTTGCCGATCAACCGCACATTTGTCGACTCCATGGATCGCCTCGCGGCGCGCAAGAACGAATTGGCCATCGTTCATCAGACCGGTGAACGCGACTATAACGCTGTGCGCACTGCCTACGCGCGGCGCGAAATCAATGCGGAGGTTGTTCCCTTCCTCACAAACATGCCGGAGCGCTTTGCCTGGGCGGACATTATTGTTTGCCGGGCAGGCGCCATCACCGCGGCGGAAATCGCCGCCGCGGGCCGGGCCGCCATCTTCATTCCCTTTGGAAGGGCGACGGACAGCCACCAACTTCGCAACGCGCAGGAAATGTCCCGCGCGGGCGCCGGCCGCCTGATTTCCGAAGCGGAGCTCACGCCCGAAAAACTGACCACTGAAATTTTCTCCCTCGTCGACCAGCCCCAGGAGATCGAAAAATTGTCAACCGCAGCGCGCGGACTTGCCCGCCCTCGTGCCGCGCGCGACATCGTCAATCTCATCGAAGAGGCCGCGAACGTGCAAGGAATTCGGCAGCGGGTGAGCGCATGATGGTTTCTTTCCGCAATTTTCAACGAATCCACCTGGTCGGCATTGGCGGCATCGGCATGAGCGGCATCGCCGAAGTGCTCTTGACGCTCGGCTATTCGGTGTCCGGTTCGGACGTCAAGCTGTCAACCATCACCGAACGGCTGCAAAATCTGGGCGCGACGATCTACGAGGGCCACAAAGCATCGAACGCGGATGGCGCTCACGTCCTCGTGACTTCGTCTGCGGTGAAGGCAGACAACCCCGAAGTCGTCGAAGCTCACAAGAACAAGATTCCTGTGATTCCGCGTGCGGAGATGCTTGCGGAACTGATGCGGTTGAAATACGGAATCGCCGTCGCCGGAGCGCACGGCAAGACGACTACCACTTCGATCGTCGCCTCGGTGCTCGCGGCGGCGCATCTTGACCCCACGTTCGTGATCGGCGGGAAAGTCAATCAGGCGGGCACGACCGCACGGCTCGGCAAAGGCGAATATTTTGTCGTGGAGGCGGACGAGAGCGACCGCAGCTTCCTGATGCTCGCGCCCGTGGTCGCGGTCGTTACCACGATTGATCGCGAACATCTCGACCAGTACACCTCGCTCGAAGATATTCAGGACGCCTTTATTCAGTTCGTGAATCGCGTGCCGTTTTACGGCGCGGCCATCCTCTGCATCGATGAGCCCAATGTGCAGGCCATTATTCCCAGCGTGAAGCGCCCCATCATTACCTATGGAACTTCGAGCCAGGCCGATCTGGTGATCAGCGATGTGCAACTGGAGGGATTGGGCAGCGAGTTCCGCCTGATCTACAGAGGCGAAGACCTCGGCTTGTTCCGCCTGCCGCATCCTCCCGGCATGCACAATGTTCGCAACGCCGCGGCGGCGGCGGCCGTTGCCCTATATTTGAACGTTCCGGCTGATCTGATCCGCGAAGGCCTTGCAAAGTTTGCCGGCGTTGGCCGCCGCTTTGATATCAAGGGCGTGGTCAACGACATCACCGTTGTCGATGACTACGGCCATCACCCCGCCGAAATTCGCGCCACCCTCGAAGCGGCTCGCGGCTGCAAGTTCAATCGCTTGATCGTACTCTTCCAGCCGCATCGCTATACACGCACGCAGCATCTTTGGGACGAATTCTGCCGCGCTTTCAATCAGGCAGACATCCTCGTGCTACTCGATATCTATGCGGCCAGCGAAGCGCCTATCCCGGGCGTGACCAGCGAAGCGCTTGCGACCGCCATCCGCGATGCCGGCCATAAGAACGTCCATTATTTTCGCTCGATGCAAGAAGGTATCGAGTACCTGCTAAAACAAGCCCGCCCGGGGGACGCGATCCTCACTATCGGTGCAGGAAACATCAGCCGGGCGAGCAACGAATTCATGGTTTTGCTGGGAACGGAGCATCCTTCGCCTCATGCGCATTCGTGATCCGAAGATCGTTGGCAAACTCGCGGAAATTCACGTGGAGCTGCGGCATGCCACCGCGCTTGCCGATCTCACTTCGCTGGGCATCGGCGGAACGACAGATCTGCTGCGCATCAAGAAGCACGAAAGCCTTCCCGATCTCCTGGGTCTGCTCGACGCGTACAACACTCCGCACAAGTTCCTTGGCGGCGGCTCAAACCTGCTCGTCGGTGATGGGGAATTGCCTTGGGTGGTCCTGCAGCTCGTCCGCCCGGAACCAGACGTCGTCCTCGACGGCAACCTCGCGCGCGTCGACGCCGCTGCCGACCTTGGCCGCATGATCACCTTCTGTGCCAAGAACGATCTCGGCGGGATGGAAGGTCTCATCGGCGTTCCCGGCACCGTGGGGGGTGCTCTGCGCATGAACGCCGGGGCTTACGGCATGCAGATCGGCAGCTATGTCCGGGAAGTGACGCTCTATCGGGCGGCCAGCCGCAAGATAGAAGTCCTCCGGGGCGATCAAATTTCTTTCGAATACCGGCACACTTCTTTTGCGCCCGATGATATGATGCTCGCAGTGATATTGGAACTACCCTCCAAACCGTACAAAGAAATTCTAAAAGGGATTCGTATCTGCAACGAAAAACGGCGCTCGAGCCAGCCGCTCGGTCAGAAAAGCGCCGGCTGCATCTTCAAAAACCCTCCAGGCGTGTCCGCGGGCCGCATGATTGATGAATTGGGGCTCAAGGGTCTGTCCGTGGGAGACGCCCAGGTCAGCGACCGTCATGCCAATTTCTTTGTGAACGCCGGGGATGCCTCTGCCAAAGACATGCTCGCGCTGATCGCCGACGTGCGCGAACGCGTGAAGAAAAGTTTCGGTGTCAACCTTGAAAATGAGGTGGTCGTTTGGAACGCGTAAAGGCCATGCAGCGCAATGCGTCTGCGGCGAGAGACGCCGATTCCTACCGGCCCGAGCTGATTGCCGATGAGGAACCGCGTTACCTGCGCCGCCAGAAGCCCGTCGAAATCCGCCGCAAGAAATTCAGCGGGCGGGGCTGGCCGTTCTACAGGCGCGTTCTGGTTGTAGGTATTGCCGGCGCAATTGGTGCGACCGCGGCCTTCTACGGTGCGCAGTTTCTCCTGTATTCGCCCAGTATGCTGCTTTTGAAGCCGGATCAAATAGAAGTGACCGGCAACCACATCGTCAGCCGCGAAGTGGTTCTCCAGCAGTTTGTTCAGGATCGAAACCGCAGCGTTTTGCGGGTTCCTATGGAAGTCCGCCGGGGCCAATTGGAACAGGTTCCCTGGGTCGAATCCGCCAGCGTACAGCGCATCCTGCCGAATCGTCTTCGTATTGAGCTGACCGAGCGTACTCCCGTCGCGTTTGCTCGCAACGGCAACGAACTGGGGCTGATTGACGCGCATGGCGTCATCCTCGATCGTCCGCGCGGCGAAGAATTGCATTTTCCGATCGTCACCGGCGTCTCGGAAGAAGTGCCGCGCGACCAGCGCGAAAAGCGCATGCAAGCGTACGCGGAATTCATCAAGGATATCGACCTCGTGCGCTCCGGGTCGTCGGACCGCGTGAGCGAAATCGATCTCACTAATCCCAAAGATTTGCGCGTGGTGATGACTGGGCTTGCGAACTCCAACGATTCGCAAGCCGTCACGATCCACTTCGGCTCGAGCGAGTTCACCGGCAAGTACAAAATGCTGATCGACAATTTTTCGCAATGGCAGGCGAATGCCGGCCGCGTGCAGTCCATCGATTTGCAGTATTCGCGGCAAGTGGTCGTGAACCCCGACACCAGCGCGGGAACCACGGCGGCAAGAACAAGATAGTTTCATCGCAGGAGCGGCGGCTTGGCGAAGAAAGACAAATACCTGATTGGGCTGGACATCGGCAGCACGAAAACTTGCGTATTGATCGCGGAAATCGAAGGCGATTTTGTGAAGTTCCTGGCCCTCGGCGCTGCTGAATCCAAGGGGCTTCGCAAGGGCTTGATCGTCAATCTTGATTCCACGGTGAGCTCCATCCGCCGCGCGGTCGAAGAAGCCGAAAGCGTCGCGAATGTGCCCGTGGAAGAAGCTCTCATCGGAGTCGCAGGCGGCCACGTGCGCGGTGTCAACAGCCGCGGCAGCATCACCCTGGGACACCGCCCGCGAGACATCGAGCGCGAAGACGTGCGCCGCGCTGTGGACGCCGCCCGCAACATCACGCTTCCGGAAGACCGCGAAGTCCTTCACGTCCTTCCGCATGAATTCATCGTGGATGCGCAGAACGGCATACGCGACGCCATCGGCATGGTCGGCCAACGGTTGGAAGCGAACGTTCATCTCGTGACTTCCTCCGTTGCCGCCACGCAGAATCTCGTCACCGCGGCGAACAAGGCCGGCATCCTCATCACCGATACCGTTCTCGAACCGCTCGCTTCCGCCGAATCTTGCCTCACCCAGGACGAGCGCGATCTCGGCTGCTGCCTGCTGGACATCGGCGGCGGCACTACGGAATTGCTTGTCTTCGGCGGTGGCGTGGTGCGCCACAGCAGCGCTGTTCCGATTGGCGGCGATCACTTCACGAACGATCTCGCCGTCGGCCTTCGCACGCCGATCCCTGAAGCGGAAAGACTCAAGCGCCGCCACGGCTGCGCCGCTTCCGCCTTCATGAAGGGAAATGGCGCTATCGAAATTGCCAGCGTCGGTGACCGCCCGCCACGAACCATCTTTGCGCACATGTTGACGGACATCATTGAGCCGCGCGCCATGGAATTGCTTTCGCTGATTCGCGATGACTTGCAGCGCGCCGGACTTGATGGCCAGCTTCCCGCTGGATTTGTCCTGGCGGGTGGCGGCGCGCGCTTGCACGGGCTTGATGAACTCACCGAGCAGTCTTTCCATCTGCCGGTGCGTGTCGCGGAACCTAAAGGCTTGGCTGATCTGCCGGAACAGGTGGCGCAGCCGGAATATGCAACCGTAGTGGGGCTCGTTTTATGTGGCGCGAAGGCGCGGCGCTCTGCGCCCCAGCGCGCGGGAAATCTAGTATCAAAATTGAAGGCCATGTTCGCAGGCGCCTCGTGACCCTGCCCGAGAGCTGCAAGCGAACAATGGAGGAGGTTGGGGAAAATATGACAACAAGAGAAGCAGGAATTCGCATGAGCTTCAGCGAGGAGCTGCAGCCGGCAAAGATCAAGGTCATCGGTGTCGGCGGGGGCGGGTGCAACGCGGTCAATCGCATGATTCGCGCCAAGCTGGAAGGCGTGGAGTTCATCACGGCGAACACCGACCTGCAGGCGCTGAAGCTGTCGCAGGCGCCCGTCAAGCTTCAGCTAGGCGCGAAGCTCACCAAGGGACTCGGCGCGGGCGCCAATCCCGAAGTCGGCCGCAAAGCCGCCCTTGAAGACACGGAAAAAATTATCGAAGCGCTGGAAGGCTCGGACATGATTTTTATTACCTCCGGCCTCGGCGGAGGCACGGGCAGCGGCGCGGCGCCCGTCGTAGCTTCGCTCGCCAGCGAATTGGGCGCGTTGAGTGTTGCCGTCGTCACGAAACCGTTCGCCTTTGAAGGCAAGCGCCGCATGATGCAAGCCGAGCAGGCCCTTCAAGAACTTATCGGTGCCGTCGACACCGTCATTGTCATCCCCAACGAGCGTTTGATGGACACCGTCGAGCGTGGCACCAGCTTCTTCGACGCCTTCCGTATTGCCGACGACATCCTGCGCCAGGCCGTCCAGGGCATCTCGGACATCATCACCGTGCCCGGTATCATCAATCGCGACTTTGCCGACGTGAAAGCCATCATGCACGGCCAGGGCTACGCCGTTATGGGCACTGCCGTTGCCACGGGCACAAACCGCGCCGTGGACGCCGCCAACCGTGCCATCGCCAGCCCGCTGCTTGAAGACAACACCATCCAGGGCGCGCAGGGCATCCTCATCAACATTTCCGGAAGCTCGAGCCTCACGCTGCATGAAGTCCACGAAGCCTCGAGCGTCATTCAAAAAGCCGCGCACGAGAACGCCAACATCATCTTCGGCGCCGTGCAGGACGACAACATGAAGGACTCCGTGAAGATCACCGTCATCGCCGCTGGTTTTAAGGACGCTAACAAGAAAAACATTCACCAGAAACAATCGTTCTTGCCCAAGACGTGGAAGGCCGGCCGCGAAATGCCAGACATGCTGGTGCAGCAGGCATTGCCCAACGTTGTCCACCAGGTCCAGCAGAACGTCCGCGAAGTCGATCAGGATATTCCGTCCGACGATCTGGACGTGCCGACATTCCTCCGCCGCCAGGCCCAAAAAGCCTAGAGCAAGGTTACGGCTCCACCATCTTCATCTTTTGTAGGGGCGCCCGCTGTGGCGGGCCCAATATGGTCGATGAGGGCCTATGTCACTTGAAAAGAGGCAGGTTTTCCCGAACCTATTTCGATACGTGTGCGATTCCTGTCCGTTCGACTGGCCCAGAACCCCGGTGAAAGAAAGCGATTTGCCGCCTCCCCCAACCCATTTATGTCCGAATGAGAACCGGCCTGACCTGAGGCCAGTCGCCGAAGAACAGGAAAAGAAAACCAGCGAGAGCATGAGACCCAAGCCCGTCGCCGTGTGCACGCGCTGCGGCGCAGTTTCATACGCTCCAAACCTCATTAACGGTCAGTGTGCACAGACGGTCGCGGGGAAGAGATGCGTCGGAGTCAATGGAAGCGCTCTCAACGCTGGCGATTGGAAACAATGTGCAGCGTGTGCAGGCACAGGGAGCACAGGAACGACTCGTTGCGGCCAATGCGACGGCGCAGGCTGGTTGTACGTCCACAACAGGGGAAGGCGCTAGTCCATGTCTAGGGCATTAACCATGCCGAACAAGTCCCGTCCCGACCCCAAGTTTCCGATTGCCGCGTTAATCAAGCATGTGGATTACTTCCGAGTGGCCCGTGATTCGTCCGGGATGTTTAATTGCCAGCGGACTCGTCGATACGCTCGGCCCGAGGGAAATCGCTCGCTTAACCCACCTTATTAAACACAGCGTCTTAAGTAATTGCGCATAGACGACGCAAGGTTTCGTTTCCGCGGGCCCAAAGTCCAAACTGTGCTTCGACGGTCGTGACGACTTCCTCCAGCGTGGGAAAGTATCGGTTGTGTATGCATTGGCGACGCGTCAGTTTCCAAACCCGCTCGATGGGATTCAGCTCAGGACTGTAGGGCGGTAGGTATTCTAGCGCAAAGTCCTCGGCGTGGTTTTCTCTCCATTCTTTGTGAAGCCGCGCATGATGGTATTTGGCATTATCCGTAATGACCACTACGCGGCGGCCTGCCGGGATACTAGTGCGCCGTAGTCTCTTCAAGAAGGCCAAGAAGGTAAGCGCGTTGAATTTGCCCGTCTCCCGAGAAAATCCGAATTTCCATCCCGCAACCGCACGGCACCAAAGTATCCTACGCTGCGCCGCGTCGGATGATGCAACAGCACCGGGTCCTTGGTTTCCGGCGGTACCCACATGCGACAACGGGAGCCGTGCTGTTGAAAGTGCACTTCGTCCGTGGCCCACAGGTCCACCTCGTTATCTCCCATCAGCCCTTGGAGTTTTTTTTATGCGCCTTCTGCCGTTCGGGATCGGCCTGAGCAATGGCAGGACGCGGTTTGCGCAGTCGAAAGCCCAACTGCCGGAACAAACGTTGACACTGCCGCACGCCTAAAGCGATCCTGTATTGCCGCTGGATCCAAGCCGCCAGCGTCTTGCCGTCCCATACGTTCCCGCCCAAGCCTAACTCCCGCGGCATCCGCCGAAGAGCGGCGTTGATCGCTCGAAGATGCTTCTCGCTCAGGCGTCCGGGCCGTCCCGACCGTTCGCCCTCGCGCAATGCGGCTAGCCCCTTCTGCTCGAACCCGCGAACCCAATACTCGACGGTTCTCGGCGCATCTCCCAAAAGCGCTGCCGCCTCCGGACAGGTCATGCCGTGAGCCACCAGCAGCACGCCGTGAAGCCGGTGATCATAGCGTGATTCTTCGCTTCGTCGAATTTCATCTTGCAATCCCAGAATGATAGTTTCGGACTCTGCAATCGTGAGTGGTTTCATTCTCCTAGAAAAGCATACTTTGCCACAATGCGCAATTACTTATGACGCTGTGTTTAGTTTCACATTTTATGGGGCCTTTGACGCTTGACGTAACGCGTACTTCCTGGTATTTTTGGGCAGTGATCGTCAGCTATCGGGACAAACGGTCCAGAGAATTCGCCGCCGGGAAACGCGTCAAGGCATTCTCTGGATTTGAACGATCCGCGCGCCTCAAGCTTGACCGTATGGAAGCAGCTGCGTCGCTGAGGGACCTTGCCGCATTGCCTGGGAACCGTTTTGAAGCGCTGGTAGGCGACCGCAAGGGCCAGTACAGCATCCGCATTAACGATCAATGGCGGATTTGCTTCGAGTGGACCGACCGATCGCCGGGGCCGTCAAACGTGGAGATTGTTGACTATCACTAGAGGAGCATCGCTATGGGACTGACCGCTATCCATCCGGGTGAACACCTGGCTGAAGAACTGGAAGCGCTGGATATGAGCGCGGCTGAACTGGCGCGAAAGATCAGCGTGCCGACCAATCGCATCACGCAAATCTTGAACGGAACACGCGCCATCACGGGCGACACGGCCCTGCGCCTCGCTCATTTCTTTGGTACGAGCGCTCAGTTTTGGCTGAATCTACAAAGCCTCTACGAGCTGCGGCTCGCCCAGGAGAAGGTCGGAAAATCCATCAAAGCACTTCCCACGCTAAAACGGCGCGAGCTCGTTCACGCATGAAAGGTTAGCGCGAGAAAATCCGGGAACGGCAGACCTCGGCCTGAAAACTCGCACGCTCCCCGACCCTATTTCCCAATCAGCATTTTATGCTCTGCGATTGCGCCCCTTGCTTGCGCTTGGTACCGGAGAAGTCCGACCGAAACAGTCTACTCGGGTCGCAAGAGGTCGGCGTCATTATGTAACTCTCGGCCAGATCGGCAGTAGAATCTGCTTGCCATGTCTGCTGAAGTGAAGCTCGAGCTGATCATTGAAGCCCTCGAAATGGCCGACGATTCGGTCTCGTCCTATCTGGACGTAGAAACAGGCGAGGTGCGTTCGATCACGGAAGAGGAGTTCGATCTAGCAGAGGATCCACAGACAGTCATCGAGGAATTGCCAGACTGGCAATGTGAGGTGGTCAAACTCGCGCGGAGCATCCAGGAACAGGAGGGCAAGCGATACCTCGCGCTACCTGACAAGTTCGACGTCCACGAGTGGGCCATCATGGATCGCTTCTCCGAAACACTGAAAGACGCACGGTTGCGGAATGATTTCCATGACGGCATTCGCGGTGCAGGCGCATTCCGCCTATTCAAACGCCTACTTACGGAATACAACTTGTGGGACGCTTGGAATCGGTTTAAGCAAGTCGAACTTCGGCAGATGGCCATCCAATGGTGCGAAGAGAACGGCATTACCTTCCGTCAGCTTTAACGGAGGTGGAAAAGCATCGATACACGTCCGCTGAGCTAGATACAACCGCATGAGCTGACCGCACTGTCTCAACAGGGGGAACTTGAGGCACTTCTCCGGTAATCCGACTTAGTCCTAGTCGCTTGTTTTTCAATGAGAGAGTCGGGTGAGGCTATCCTCGCTACGATAGGCAGAACAAGCTGATGAGATCGACAAGATCATTTCCCTCTCGGGACCACCACTCAGGTGAAGCCGACGACGAGGCTCCAGACGAAGAAGGTGCGGCGCCTCATCGTTGTTTTTGATCTTTCGGCTTCATCTCGTGCTGTGGCGCTGCGCATCGCTCGTGGCTAAAAAGCAGAGGGGGAGGGCTCCTCGAAGATTAGGTGCTTGTCCATGTCGAGCATTTGTTTGCGGTATTGGCGGAGGGCGAAGAGAGCAGCGGCGAGCAGCGGAACAAACCAGATGGCTTGCCACGGGCTGAGGATCGACCAATGCTCCATCTGGGGAAGGTAGTCCGTGAAGAGGAAGAAGCCGAAGAGGTAGGCGACGAAGATGAGGCCGGAGTGGCTTTGGAACGGCGGATAGGAACAGGTGAAAGGAATCTTGCGAAAGCGAATGAGCACGGTTTCGACGAGCAGGATGGTGCAGACGATC
>Ga0137377_10002171_pt1 | contig 14452 bp, 12 predicted proteins | sample SagtaG_22_FD_104815 | JGI IMG/M metagenome (GOLD analysis project Ga0137377, IMG submission 104815) | Vadose zone soil microbial communities from Sagehorn Ranch, Mendocino, California, USA - Sage2_L_40_16 metaG | ecosystem: Environmental > Terrestrial > Soil > Vadose zone | place: USA... | reverse complement strand
TTGCCGTGTGCTGCCCAACGAACAAACTTGGGACTATCTGCGGGAAGGTGTGGTTTGGATCAAGATCAGGGTTATGGCTGTCGTCGCGGTAGCGAGTCCACCAGCTGGTATCCAGCGTGAGTTGAGTCAGGTTGGTAAGCCGTTTCCCGATCAAGGCGGTGTTGACACCGGGGGCGGTGCTGCCCATCAGAGTGCGAAACGGATCGAAATTAGCTGGAGCCGCTCCTTTAGAAACAAGATACGCGTTGAGGAAGTTCTGATGCGTGAATTCGTCATCAGTGTTGTCGTGGATGTACACGTCCATGTCCTCGTCCAGAACCAGAAGCGCGTCCCTGTACTTTGCATTGACAGTTCCGCCTGGAACCTCGGCGTCTGGGATTCCTCCGAGTTCGTTATATTGAACCCAAAAGTCGGTCTCGAGTATTTCCGCCGCCGCCGCGAACCGGAGCAGTGCCGCGTCTCCCGATGTTAGACCGCCACTTGCTTCTGCGATTCGAGTGTTGATGAAAAAACCCGCGCCGACGGTTCCTGCTCCCACGGCGAGTGACCTTCCCAAAAAAGAACGGCGAGTGATCGAGCTTTTCGAAGGCTTAGCTCTTTCTTCTAAGTTTTCTACCTGATGGTAAGATTGATTTTTATCAAAATGTTTTGCTGTGGGTTTCCTTACTGTTTTCATGCCCGTAGAATCGGAACGATCTGCGCCGCGCGCTAGCCGGGAAGAGTAACGCCGTTGTTACTTTGTCGGACCGCTCAAAAACACGTGACCAAATCTTCGACTGGCTTCCCGCCGGCTGCGATCTTCTAGCTCCGCAGCCAGAATTTATGGTGACTCGCGAATTGTGTAGCCGACGTAGCGCACGGTATGAATCAGCGGCGGATCGCCGATTTTCTTTCGCAATCGTCCAATGAAAACCTCCACAAGCTTCGTGTCGTATTCGTGCTCGTGCTCCCAGACGCGTTCGCACAATTCGGTGCGGGTGAACGTGCGGCCCGGCTCCCGCATAAGCACTTTCAGCAACATCAGCTCGCGCGTTGATAAGTCGATCCGTCGCATGCCGCGATGTACTTCGTGGTTCGCGAGGTTGAACGTGAGATCGTCCACTCGCAGGTTAAGCGCCGGTTCTTCCGGATAACGCCGCCCGAGCGCGTTTACGCGTGCCACTAATTCCGCCATGGCAAATGGCTTGGGCAAATAGTCATCCGCGCCAAGTTGCAATCCAGCTATGCGATCCTTGACTTCGCCGCGAGCGGTAAGCATCAGAACACGGCTCGCAACGCGTTGGGAATGCAGATGGCGTAAGACATCGAATCCATCCATCCGGGGCAGAATAATATCGAGCACGATCAAATCGAACAACGTGCTCGTCGCTTCACGCAGAGCTCTTTCGCCATCATGGACGATGATCGGATCATGCCCGGCTTCGGTCAGTGCCGAAGCAATCTGCCGCGCCAATCGCGCTTCATCTTCAACCACAAGGATGCGCATGAATTAAAAAGAGGTCACAAGCTCAAAAGCGCACAGTCAATTGTGTTGCGACCAGGTGATTATCGTCGTGCGGACCGGTAGTTTCCTGTTGAAAGCTATATTGCAGCTTCAACTGAATATGCGATGTGAAACGGTAGGCTGCTGCTACGTCGATCCGCCAGAGATCCTGGCTCCAGCGAACCTGACCGCCCGCGCCGTCGGGGATGTTACTGAAGAGCTGCTGATTCCAACGGAGCGCGCCGAAGAGTTGTGGCGTGAATTTGTATTTGGCCTCAAAATAGTAGGCGAACGTATCCGCGTCGCCGACGCGCGGAACCTCGAAGCGCGCCTCGTAGAATTCCGCCCATAATTGCAGGTGATGCCAGGCGAAGCTGGCATCCTGCCCGAGAACAAACTCCCGGTAATCGCCGATACCGCGTCCCGGCGGCAATGTCGCTTCCGCTTCAGGCCTAAAATACGGGCCCTCGCTTGCTGACAAGCCAAAGTTCCAGATCTGATTTGGCCGGAAAGCGAAGCGTCCGCTGAAGGTCGGATGTTCGAAACCGACCTCCGTGACATTCCATGATTCGGGACGCGAAGAGAGGGACGCGTTTTTCATTTCCGCTGCGTAGTCAAATCGGCCAAGTCGCCCCGAGACAGAGATCCCACTGGCATAACTCGGTCCCCAGATCACCGGATTAAATTCGTACTTTTGATTATCAAACCTCTCCACGAAATCCAGCGGTGACGCAGGTGCGATCTTGTCACTGATGGGAGTGACGTTGTCGTAAACCAGCGGAGCGTTGATAAATGGATTTTCCCACGACAAATGCCGCGGGACCCAATTACCGACAACGGTTGCAAACTTCCCCACTTGCAGATTGAAACGGCTATCACTCCACGGCGTAAAGCGAAGCGCATATTCGTCGAGGCGAACCTGAGCGCCATGATCACTAGGGTCGAACCCACGATCCAGCCGCGACTGAGCAAAGAAATAAATCTGTGACCCGAGTTGCGCATCGAGAAACAGTGTCAGACGCGGATTGAAGAGATTGTCGATGTCGCTGTCGATGAGTCCAGGCGCTGGCTGCTGGAAATTGTAAAATTCGGTGTCGATGGTGCCGCTTAATCGCGCGCGGAGATTGCCCTCAAATGCGGCGATCGTCAGCGCGTTGTCGAGCCGGTCGAAAAAATCATCGATCTCAAATGCGCGTACTGAGCAGGCGAGCAGACAAAGGCTGAGCGTCCGCAGCATCCTCATATGGTTTGATTCGCGCCGTCCGGCGTTTGTGCCGTGATGCGAAACCGTGCCTCGAACTCAGTCCAATCCTTTTCGGAGCCTACCAGTCGCAAATTGCCACCGTGCAATCGAGCAAGATTGCGCGCCAGATTCAATCCAAGTCCGTGGCTGGAAACATCTGAGCCGGTAGAGCTGTGATGGAACCGCTCGAAAACGTGTTCCTGCGCGTCGCGTGGGATGGAGTGGCCCGTGTTGCCGATTGCCAGAACAACCTCACCCCGCTCTCTGTGCGCGGTGACTCGAATCAGACCTCCCGGTCGATTGTACCTTCGCGCGTTCTCCAGAAGATTTTGCACAATGAGCGAGGTATAACGTTTTTCACCCGCGATATACAAATCGGCTGGAACGTCTCTCTCGATCTTCACATCAGGTGAATCGGGAAGCGCGCCAAGATCATCGAGCCATTCCTCGATAATCTGACTGAGGTTCACCGGCTGGGACTCGAGCTCGAGGTGCCCTGCGTCCATCCGGGAGAGGAGAAGCAAATCATCGATCACGCCGCTTAACCGATGAGTCTGGTGAAGGAGAGCGGAGAGTTCCTCATAGATTTCGCGCTTGAAATCTTCGCGGGCTAGCAATCCTTCAAGACCGGCGCGCAGAAGTGTGACCGGACTTTTCAACTGATGGGAGGCGTCAGCCGAATATCTGGTTGATCTCTTCAATTGCTCACTGGTCGAGGCAAGCGCGGCTTCGGCGCGTTTTCGTTGCGCGCGATTTTCTTCCGAGTCCAATGCGAGCTTCTCGACGGGTACTGCGAGGCGGGATGCGACGAAGTGGCTGGCCACCAACCCGCCGAGCAAAAGCAGCGCGCCTGCACCGCCAATTTGCCAGCGAAGCCGATGCAGTTGCGCCATCGAATCAGCTAGCGGGTAAACGCAAATTTGGTACGCCGGCGGGAAGAGCGAATCTGGATTGAGTCGCTTGTAAAACAACAGCTGCGGCGCAGCGTTTACTGTGACGCTAAAGTTGCTTTGGGCAGACGCGGAATTCGATAGTGCTTTTGCTATTTCTCTGCCCAGAGCAGCTTGCGCGGATTTTGAAAGCACTGGCAAGTGCAATTGGCCGTTTACCCAAATGCCATTGTTCATTCCCGCACCGGCGCCCTTCCCGGTCAGCTCAATTGGCCTGAATCCGACGACAAGAGTGGAAATCACTTCGCCAGTCTCAGTGGAGAAAATCGGCACCGCTACTACTTGATCGACAATTTCATCCGTAGCGTCGGAATTTTTCCGGATATAACCGATTTGCTGTGTCTCGGGTAATTTCTTCAAGCCCAGTTGCGCTTCCGCCTTCGAGTCTAGTTCTCCGACATCTTTCGGATTCGGCGGTGAGAGAACGGCGCCGGCGCCATCCAGAAAGCGATAGAATTTTGCGTGAAGCGAGGGCGTTGCCTGCTCCGCTGATGGCTCCTCGCCTTCCATCAAATCGCGCAACTCATCTTTCGCGCTCGGATACAGCAGATCGAGAGCGTTGTCTTCCAGCGCGGCATGGATTCGTGGCCTCAACGCGAGCGCGCGGCAACGTTCCGCGAGCGCTGCGTTGCGCAACTCCTGCACTTTATCGAGTGAGGAAAGTTCGGCTTGAAAGTTCTGCTGCAAATCGCGTTGCGCTGCCGCTGTAACGTTGCGTTGAGCAAGATAGAGCCCGAAAGCCGTTACAGTGGAGACAACCAGCATCATCGCGGCCAGTAATTTAGTCCGGAACCTTGTTACCCTCCGTTTGTTCGCACGGCGCGCGGAGATCATGGGAAATCAATGTGCTGGATTTCGCCGTTCTTCAGCTCCACCGGTGCTTCGCGCGTAGTCTTGCTGTCGATCCACGCTTTCAGGGTATAGCGACCAGAGGGAAGTCCGCTCAATCGAAATCGCCCGTCGGCATCCGTCACAACAAAATATGGCGTGTCGACAACAAGAATGAGCCCGCGCATGTGCTCATGAATATCACAGCGAAGAGTCACCAACCCTGGATTACTAAAAACCTCGGACGGGATGGGTCTCTCCTCCGGACGATAGCGGCCCAGATCGAACCGTTTCGCTGGTGAGTACGAAAAAATGCTGTGGTACGTGTCGTCGAGGTTGGGGAATTCCACTCTTGTGCCGACTTGCACTGGCAGAAGCGACGGAACGAAAGCCAGGTCTTTTTGCGCGATTTGCTTCGTCAAAAGCGACCTCACTCTTGGGAAAGAGCCAGCGAGATAAACCACAGCCAGCGGCGGTTGCGTTGAGAGAGCGCCGCCACGCGTAACGATCTCGTAACGCTTGGCGACGACTGTCGCCGAACGCGATTTCGGCAGCCCTACGCGTCCCTCGACGGTGGCTTGCGCCAGAACTGAAATCGGAAGAAGCGCCACGACTATATTAAACCCTGCAAGTCTGCGCATCGTGATGATGGGGATAAGATGGTAACCCACGCCGTTCAGCGATGTTGCGCGTCCTCTTCTCGAGATGTGATAGTTTCGAGAAATTCTTCAAAATAGAAAGGAGAAAGAAATGGCGTTAGAGTTGAAAAAAGCATGCGAAAAATGCGGAGTGACGCTCACGCCTGGTGGAATAGCATACATTTGCAGTTTCGAATGCACGTATTGCGCAAATTGCGCCGAGTTAATGAACGCTGTCTGCCCAAACTGCGGGGGTGAACTCGTGCGCCGACCGCGTCGTCAGGAATGGGTTAGTTCGAGCGCCGCCGCGGGTGCCTGACGCGATAAGTCAGGAAACACTCGTCGCCGACCACGCGCATGTCGATGAGTGAACAATGCACGCTCGCCGGCAGAAATTCTCTGCTTAGACCGGTCAATGTCGGTGCCTTGGCTCCGCCGAACATGTACGGAGCAATGGTGAGATTGAGTCGATCGACCAGACCACGCTCCAGCAACGATTTAAACAAAGTTGGACCACCTTCGCACGCTACCGTGCAAATTCTGTATTTGTCGCGCAGCGTGTGCAGCGCGGCCGCAAGATCGACATGCTCTGCGTCGCTTAAGTGGAGTATTGCCTTTTGTGCCAGGGCTCGCTGATATTTGTGCGGCATCCGCTTTGTGGAAAAAATAATGATCGGTGAAATGTTCGACTGAAAAATGTTCAACCGAGCGTCGATCTTTCCTTTGTCAGAAACAACGACGCGAATCGGATAACGTGTTTGCCCGCGTTTGATTCTTGCCTCGCGCAAGTTTGCTTGCGGTACACCAAGCCGGACGTTGTCGCGCTTGAGCGTGCTGTGGCCGATCAGAACGGCGTCAGCCAGCGCGCGCTGACGAAACAAATGCAGTTTGTCTTCGTGTGAAGTGAAATCGACCGGCGAGAAATTTCGAGTGGTGACTTTGCCGTCGACCGTCATGGCGAAGGTGGCAACGACGAATGGGCGCTGATGCGTTCGTTTCATTGCAAATGAGGCGGCACACAGTGGCGGAGAGGCGATGGCGTTACAACGCTAGATCGTTACATCGTTAAAACGAATCGCGACTCGCGAATTACGTATCACGAATCACGGACTTTATTCCGTCTCGCTGATCCCATGTTCGAGAACGGCAAGCTCTTTTTGCATCTCGCGCAATTTCACATGTGCGACGGCTCCGCTTGGTTTGTAAAAGAAATAAACGATGGCCCCGGGCAGGCAGCAGATCAGGATGATAAGAAAACTGAGCGAACCAATGAGAATGGCAGTCGCTTCGGGTACTCCGCAAAGACCATGCAGCATGATTTGCAAAACTTTTTCCCGGAGCCCAATTCCAGCGAAACTGATCGGTAGCGCCGAGATCGTGCGTTCGATCGGCATTACGGCAAAAAAATTGATCACAGGCACGGCGGCGCCCAGCGCGTAAGCGGCACACAGAAAAGTGGTGAAGGTGGCAAGGTGTGCGACGACGGATGCGCCGAACGCGACGAGCGTCGCACGCCAATGCCGCGCGTACAAATGATAAGCTGCTGAGATTTCGATCAGTTTGTCGCGACCGGGAAATTTTGCCGGCAATCGGTGGAATAGATTGAATCCGCTGATTACAAAAGTGGAGACCAGGCTCAGGATCGAGGCGCCGAGAAGGACGAGCAAAAGCCAGAGCAAATTCCGCGTCTCCGTGGTTTGTGCGAGGAAATCATAGCGCAAGCCGATAAGCATGCCGGTGATGGCGACCAGCGCGACAAGACCGATAAAGCGATCGAATACGACCGCGAGTAATGCACCGGCCTTCTTGTCCGGCGTTTCCTTGAGCAGGTAATAGCTTTTCATGATATCGCCGCCGGTGCCTCCAGGCAGGAACTGGTTGTAAAACATGCCGATCAGGAACAATCCCGACAGGCGCAGAAAACTTAAATGAATTCCTTGGACTTTCAGCAGAACGTGCCAGCGGAAAGCGGCGGCAATTTCCACCACAACATACGCCAGAATGCCAACTACAACCCAGTGATATTGGGCGTCCCGGATCGCCTCAGCCATCTGCGCGCGTCTGTTGGGATCGTGATAAACCCAGTAGAGCACCGCGATTGTGACGGTGAGCTGGAACAGCGTGACCAGGATTTTTTTCATTCGCCGAAGCGTTCCTTCCAAACTCGTACCGACCGGCGAATTTGGCCGGGTCTCTTGTTTGGGCTCATCTCCCAGACAAATAAGCAGTTTGCGGGAAGGAGCGGAACAAGTTTCTCAAGATCGACATCTCCCGCGAAAGGTGGTTGGTGATCTTGCGCAGGCCAGATGCAGTCTTGCACATGACAGCCGAGCGTGCGTGGACCGATCGTGCGCAACCACTCGGCATGATCGAGAAACCCTAGGTTTTCCTTGATTTGAGTGTGACCGAAGTCATGCCAATAGCCGAGCTGCGGCGAGTCCAACTCCTCGAGCAACGCCGGCAATTCGCGCTCACTTGGGATTTCTTCATAACCGCGCCGGCTTTCGAGTCCCAGTCTAATATTTTTCGAACCCGCGTAATCGATGATAGGGCGAAGGCAATCTTTCACGCGCTGCAGATAATTTGCCGCAATTCTTTCGCGTTTTTGCACCGCTTTTACCTTTAGTCTCACATATCTCCGCGAGAGGTATTTCCCGGCTTCCGCCATCTCAATCAACCGATCGGTGATGGGTCGCATTTTCACGTCACCGAGATGCAGCACGACAAACGGCGCATTTAATCGCTCAGCGAAATCAATTGTCTGGAACGTCTGCTTGATCGCGCGCTCACGTTCCTTGGGAGAAACGGCGGAAAGTTTGTAGCAATCTGGCGAGGCCATCATGACTTCGACGGGTAGCGGGCAAAAGTTATGCAAACTGCTGAAGCGGACTTTTCCGGCATCGAACATTTTTTGGATTCCGGGCATCAGCGAGATACGAATGCCGTGGCCTAGCTCAATCAGGTTAAATCCAAGTTTGCTCTGGATTTCGCACAGCATCACGTCGCCAGAAGTGTGGCGTCCGGAGTTCCAACAGGTGGAAAATGAAATCATCAGCCTAACGAGCCATCACGCCACCGACGTGAGTTCCGGCTCTGGAGCAGGCGAGACCGGGCGATCGCAAACATGACGACCAGCAAGACTCAAAACCGAGAATGCGGCGACTGCATAAATCGCCGACGCGGTCGTCAGCGCAGTGCGCATTCCGATCAGATCGGAAAATCCCGTGACAACGAGGCCTGCGATCGGCATTAAGCCAAAGAAGCTCAGCCCAAAAACCGCGGAGACCCGGCCACGCAATTCAGGAGGCGCATGTTCCTGCACGATCGTGTTGGCCAAACCGAAGTTAATGGAGAGAGCAATCGCTAGTGTCCCCATGGAGCAAGCGGTGAGCAGAAAGCTGTGTGAGCGCGACATGAAAAAGACCCCAAGCGCGATAGCCAGCACATTACCAGTCATGAACCACAACCGTTTCTCTCGCGGGATCGTGAGGAGCCCGAGTGAACCAGCAAATGCGCCGGTCCCAGAAACCGCCATTAACCAGCCCAGTTCGCGTGGGCCGAGCTGCAGGACATTGCGCACATAGAGCGGCAGCATCACAGAGATCGTTGGGAAAATGAAAATCGTTGTGCACGCAATCAGCGCGATCATCGACAGAATGGTTCGATTCGACCGTACGTAGCGAAAACCTTCCATGATGCCGCTGCGGCGTTGTTCTTCCTCTTCGGCTGTTCCAAGGGGCCGCTTTGGAAGGGAAATCAGCGCCACGATCAGCGCCAGAAAAGAAAGTGCGTTAGCGAAAAAAGCCGAAGCTGCCCCCCACCAGCCAATGCACAAGCCGGCGAACGATGGTCCCACAAGACGCGAGCCGTGAAAAACAGAGCGATCCATCGCCACTGCCGCAGCAATTTCATCCCGGCGCACAAGCTCGGGCACAAGCGCGGAAATTGCAGGCATCTCAAATGCAATCGAAATGCCAAGCAGCGCCGCGAAGAAAATGATATGCCAGATTTGGATCCGGTTGGTGAGAACCAGCCAACCCAGGCCGATGGCGAACGCGATTTGTGCAATCTGCGTTGCGATCAGAATTTTTCGCTTATCAAATCGATCGGCCGCGGAACCTCCGATCATGGTAAGCGCGAGAGTCGGAACGCCGGCCGCGAAATTGGCCATCCCTAGAAGAATCGCTTTGTTGGTGAGCGTGCTCATGACCCATCCCTGGGCCATGACCTGCATCCAAGTGCCGGTGTCGGAAATCGCCGAGCCGATGATATACCGGCGGAATGCGCCTGGTCGCAAAAGCGCCAGCGCTCTATGTCCAATCCATTTTTCTTCCGCGCTCATCGCCAAGACTCATAAGCGGGGAGAAGCAAGCCTGCAATTGGCTCGCACTGCGCTCAGGTAGGGTCGATTGACTCAATCGCCCGTGAGAGGCTCGGTGAACCGCCCTTACCTAACCTCGCATTGATGCGCCACGCGCCTTGAATAGATTTGAGAGATGCGTATCGACAAGTTCACGCAAAAGATGCAGGAAGCGCTGCAGGCGGCGCAGGACCTCGCTTCGCAATCCAATCATCAGGAAATTACGAACGAACATTTTCTTTCTGCGCTTCTCGACCAAAGCGACGGGATAACACGGCCGCTGCTCGAAAAGATTGGAGTGCCAGTGACTCGCCTGCGTGAAGGTCTGGCCTCCGAACTCGAGCGGCGTCCCAAAGTCCACGGCGCCGCCGTCGATCTGCGCCTTGCGAACGAACTCCGCAGCGTTCTCGACGGCGCGGAGAAGGAGATGTCAAAACTGAAGGATGAATTTACAAGCGCCGAGCATTATTTGTTGGCGCTGGCTGGCGCCAACGTTCCTGCCGCAAAATTGTTGAAAGACTTTGGCGTGACGCGGGACAAGCTCATGCAGGCGCTTCAGCAGGTGCGCGGTTCGCAGCGCGTGACCGATCAGAATCCCGAAGGCAAATATCAGACACTCGAAAAATACGGGCGCGATCTGACGGAACTGGCGCGACGCGGCAAGATCGATCCGGTAATCGGACGCGACAACGAAATCCGGCGCATCATGCAGGTGCTCTCGCGCCGGACCAAAAATAATCCGGTCTTAATTGGTGATCCGGGCGTTGGTAAAACGGCGATCGTCGAAGGGCTGGCGCGGCGCATCATCAGCGGCGACGTCCCTGATTCGCTGAAACAAAAGCGGATCATCGCGATGGACATCGGCGCGATGGTCGCCGGTGCAAAATTCCGCGGCGAATTCGAAGACCGCCTGAAAGCGTTTTTGAAAGAAGTGACCGATTCCCAAGGGCAGGTCATTTTGTTTATTGATGAACTGCACACCATTGTTGGTGCGGGCGCGGCGGAAGGTTCCGTTGATGCATCGAACATGCTCAAGCCGATGCTGGCACGCGGCGAGTTGCGCACGATCGGCGCGACTACGATCGACGAGTATCGGAAATACATCGAGAAAGACGCCGCGCTTGAACGGCGGTTCCAACCGGTGATGGTAAATGAACCGAGCGTGGAAGATACGATCGCAATTTTGCGCGGACTGAAGGAACGCTACGAAGTGCATCACGGCGTGCGTATCACCGACGCGGCGCTCGTGGCCGCGGCCGTTCTTTCGCATCGCTACATCAGCGATCGCTTTCTGCCGGATAAGGCGATCGATCTTGTCGATGAAGCAGCGTCGCGTTTGAAGATCGAGCTCGATTCAATGCCGACCGAGATCGACGTGATCGAGCGCGAGATCATGCAGCACGAAATGGAGAGGCAGGCGCTTAAGAAAGAAAAAGATCCAGCGAGCAAAGAACGCTTAAAAAAGCTTGAGAGAGAGTTGGCGGAGCTAAAGGAAAAGTCGTCGACACTCAAAGCGGGGTGGCAGAAAGAAAAAGCTGTTCTTGAAGAGCAACGCAAATGGAAAGAAGAACTCGATCAACTTCGGACTGAGCTAGAGCGCGCGCAGCGCCGCGGCGAACTGGCAAGAGCGAGTGAAATTCAATACGGACGCGTTCCGGAACTGGAAAAGAAATTGGCTGCTGCTACTGCAAAGGCCGCTAAAGACCAAAAATGCACTTTGTTACGCGAAGAAGTAACCGAGGAAGACATTGCCGAAGTCGTTTCGAACTGGACGCACATTCCGGTCTCGCGATTGCAGGAAGGCGAACGCGAAAAACTGGTCAAACTGGAAGAGCATTTGCATTTGCGCGTGGTCGGGCAGGACGAGGCAATCAAAGCCGTTGCAAACGCGGTGCGCCGCGCGCGAGCGGGTTTGCAGGATCCGAACCGGCCGCTGGGATCATTCCTTTTTCTTGGCCCGACTGGTGTTGGCAAAACCGAGTTGTCGCGCGCGCTCGCCGAATTTCTGTTCGACGACGAGAACGCCATGATCCGGATCGACATGAGCGAGTACATGGAGAAACACACCGTCGCGCGTTTGATTGGCGCGCCGCCGGGATACGTCGGTTACGAAGAAGGCGGACAACTTTCCGAAGCGGTTCGGCGCAAACCGTATTCGGTCGTGCTCTTCGACGAGATCGAAAAAGCGCATCCGGACGTGTTCAACGTATTGCTGCAAGTGCTCGATGACGGCCGCATCACGGACGGGCAGGGGAGAACAGTCGATTTCAAGAACACTGTCATCATCATGACCTCGAACATCGGTTCGCAATTCATTACCGAGGAAGAATCGAAAGAAGCGCGCTCACGGCTTGTGACGGATGCGTTGCGCGCGCACTTCCGTCCAGAGTTTCTCAATCGTGTCGATGAGATCATCATTTTCGATAGGCTGACTGAGGACGACCTCAAAAAGATTGTTGAAATTCAGCTTCGCCGTTTGTCGAAGCGTCTCGAACAACAAAAGATCACCCTCGATCTTTCCGATTCGGCCAAGGAACTGCTCGCACGCGAAGGTTACGATCCGGTTTACGGCGCTCGCCCGCTCCGGCGCACGATTCAAAAAGAAATTCTCGATCCACTCAGCATCAACATTCTCGAAGGCAAAGTCCGCGAAGGCCAAACCGTCCACGTCAATGCAAAAGACGGTGTGTTGGAATTCAAATAGACCGCTGGTTCGCGGTACGCTTGCGAGTCGATGCAAATGGAACGACTTTTCTCACGATGGTTAGACCAACAAAAGTGGAACCGCTTAGCGGCTATCGATTGCGTCTTACATACACCGACGGTGTCGAAGGCGTGATCGATCTTTCTGACCAAGTGGGTCGCGGGGTTTTTGCCCCGCTGCGCGACGAGAATTTCTTCCGCAAAGTGCGCATTGGTGACTACGGTCAGATCGCTTGGTCGGACGACCTGGATATCTGTTCGGATGCGGCCTATCTGGAAATAACAGGCAAGATTCCAGCCCGCACGAAGAATGGCTGAGGTTTGCCGCTTCTACGGCATTATCATCCGGTTTTATTACCGCGAGCTTCACGCCGTCACTTGACGAAACGCAGACCCGCCTCTGCCAAGGCTACGGCGTGGCAGGCAGAACGGATATCACGCCGTTACTGCATGAAAAGCAGAGAGGAACGCTTCCATCTCGGGTTTCTTGCCGATGGTGACGCGCATGTAGTTCGGCAGAGCCGGGAACAATCGGCCAACTTGCACGCTGTGTTGTTTCATTGCTTGGATGAGCGGTACGACCGGGCGTTTACAGTCGAACATGATGAAGTTGGCCTGCGACGGAATTGATGTGTAACCCATCTTATCCAGCTCGGACGTCACGAATGTTTTCGCCTCGCTGTTCAAGCGCCGCCCGTTTGTGACTTGATCGGGATCGTCCAGGCTCGCGGTCGCGGCGGCCAGGGCCATGATGTTTACGCTGTCCCACATTTGAAACGGATGCATCCGCTTAACCGTTTCAGGTTGCGCGACGCAATAACCGCAGCGCAATCCAGCCATGCCGTAAATTTTTGAAAATGTCCGCGTGACGATCAGGTTCGGATGATCTTTCACTAGCGGAATCATGCTCTCATACTCGGGACTGTCGGCATAATGGAAGTAAGCTTCATCTACCAGAATCGTTGTTTCCCGTGGCGTTTTGGCGATGAACGCGCGCAGATCATTCTTCGGAGTAATGCTTGCCGTCGGGTTGTTCGGGTTGCAGATATAAATCAGCCCGTTCTTCGCCGCAGCTGACATTTTTGGCAGATCGTGAGCAAAGCTGCTCGTTAGCGGAATTTTCACGACCTCGGCGCCATTGGCCTTCGAGTATTCAAGAATTGCTTCGAAAGTGGGCTCGGCCGCGACGAGCTTGCCTTGTTGTGGCCCGGTGAAAGTTTCGGCGCAAAGCTTCAAGATTTCGCTTGAACCGTCGCCCAGTACGATCTGCTCGCGGTTGACGCCGTTGATGTTCGCGAGCTTCTCGATCAGCACATCGTTCTGCTCGTCAGGATAACGGCAGCACACATCGAACGAATTCTGCATTGCTTGATGCGCTTTCAACGAAGGGCCGTACGGATTCTCATTCGCGCTCAACCGTACGGTGCCGGCAGTTCCAGTCGCGTGCTCAGGTTGGTTGGCCAACGAGATGGCCGGCCTAACGACAGCAGCTGCTGCGCCGGCAGCTAACAAGTGAGTAAACTTCCGTCGGGAAATTGAGATTGTGTTCATTGGATTTTTGAGACCTCCTCTAGTGTGAAAATTATAGTCGAACCGCAATAGAACACGAGACAGAAAATCACAGACTTTCTTGTAGTGGAAGCTAGCGATACTGTTTACGTGACATATCGTCCCCTCGCATTTGTTCAGGCCAAGCGCGCATTTACATTTTCTCGTGATCTTTGCGTTACTGAAGCAGCGGCGACGGCGTCGTCTGCGGGCTCGGCCTTTTCCAAGGTGCTGGCTGGAAACCTTACAGCGCAATGTTCCGTTCTTCCGCCGGCTCTCTGCCAATGATCAAGCTGAGTTACTCGGTCATATCCAGATTTTTCTCGCCGAAAAGCGTTTTGAAGGTTGCGATGGTTTGGAAATCACAGATGAGGTCCGCGTCACTATTGCCGCGCAGGCTTGCCTTCTACTGCTGCATCGCAAGACCGACTACTTCCCGCGTCTGCTCACCATCCTGGTCTATCCGTCGACCTACACGGCTGAGGAGAGACGGCACCTTCACGGTCATGTGTGGCAAGAGGGGAAAATGGCCCGCCTGGGTGAGACCGGTCGTTGGCTGGACGCCCTCGTGCTGGCGTGGGACGCAGTCAGGTCTGGCGCTGCAGATCCCTCCGATGGCAAGAACGTTGTCCTGCATGAGTTTGCTCACCAACTCGACTATGAAAATTACGCGGAGGATGGAGCGCCTGCACTGGAGAC
>Ga0137377_10002169_pt1 | contig 14454 bp, 12 predicted proteins | sample SagtaG_22_FD_104815 | JGI IMG/M metagenome (GOLD analysis project Ga0137377, IMG submission 104815) | Vadose zone soil microbial communities from Sagehorn Ranch, Mendocino, California, USA - Sage2_L_40_16 metaG | ecosystem: Environmental > Terrestrial > Soil > Vadose zone | place: USA... | reverse complement strand
GTACGGGACGACGATCCCGACCTTCATGCATGGGGATGATGCCCGAGTTAGCGGGATCGCTGGGCAGGCTGAGTCGGCTTCGCCGCCTCGTCCGCCCCGGCGGGTGTCCGCCGCTCGTCGACGGTGGCACGCGCCAGCGTCTCCTTGTCGACGTTCAGCGGGTGGTGACAGGCCGCCAGGTGCCCGTTCCCGTAGTCCACGAGCGGCGGCTCGAGCTGTGTGCACACATCGGTCGCGTAGCGGCAGCGCGGGTGGAAGCGGCAGCCGGAAGGCGGGTTGATCGGCGAAGGGACGTCGCCCTCGAGGACGATTCGCTCGCGGGCGGCCGACTCGCGCGGATCCGGGATCGGAACCGCCGAGAGCAACGCCTCCGTGTACGGCATGATCGGCCGCTCGTACAGCTCTTCGGCCGGGGAGAGCTCGACGATCTTACCGAGGTACATGACCGCGATCCGGTCCGAGACATGGCGGACGACCCCGAGATCGTGGGCGATGAAGACGTAGGTGAGGTCGAACTCCTCCTGCAGGTCGGCGAGCAGGTTGATCACCTGCGCCTGGATCGAGACGTCGAGCGCCGAGACGGGCTCGTCCGCAATCACGAGCTTGGGCCGGAGCGCCAGCGCCCTGGCGACCCCGATGCGCTGCCGCTGGCCGCCGGAGAACTCGTGCGGAAAGCGGTTGTAGTGCTCGGGCGAGAGCCCGACCTTCTCGAGCAGCTCCTGCACCTGCCGCTTTCGCTCCCGACGGTCGCCGATGCTGTGGATCGCGAGCGGCGCGCCGACGATCTGCCCGACCCGCTTGCGCGGGTTCAGCGAGGCATACGGATCCTGGAAGACGATCTGCAGCTCCCGCCGCAACGGCCGCATCCCACGTCGCGAGAGCTTCGTGATGTCCTGCCCGTCGAAGACGATGCGGCCGTCCGTCAGCGGGAAAAGCCGCACGAAGCACCGCCCCAGGGTCGACTTGCCGCAGCCCGACTCCCCGACCAGGCCAAGCGTCTCGCCGCGCTGAACCTCGAGGGAGACGTCATCGACCGCGTGGACCTGCGCCACCTCGCGCTGGATCAGGATTCCCCGCTTGATCGGGAAGTACTTCACCACGTGCTCAGCCTGCAGCAGGGGCGAAGTGTCGGCGGTGCTCACGGCGAAGAACACCTCGTCCGTCTGCCTCGGCCGGGATTAGACGGCCGCACGGGGCAAGCCCGCACGGCCTCCGGGCGGCGCCGCCGAGTCGGCGCCTTAGCCACGTGCTGGGCCTCGAGCAGCGGTCCGCCATCTTTCGAGCTCACGCGGTCTCCGCCAGCTCAGGGTTGATCGTCGCGTCGCGTCGGGCACGCTTGTCCTCGACCGAGAGGTGGCAGGCATCCAGATGCCCGTCGCCTACCTTCGCCGTCAGCTGCGGATCCTCGCGGCGACAGCGGTCGAAGGCCTGCGGACACCGCGGCCGGAAGCTGCAGCCCTGCGGCCGGTTGATCAGCGAGGGCGGCTGGCCGGCGATTGCCGTCAGCCTGCGCGCCCTTGGCCGGTCGAGCCGAGCGATCGAACCGAGTAGCCCCCACGTGTAGGGGTGCTGCGGGTCGTAGAAGATCTGCTCCTTGTTGCCCTCCTCGACGATCCGGCCTGCGTACATGACCAGGATCCGGTCGGCGATGTCCGCGACGACGCCGAGGTCATGGGTGATCAGGGCGACAGCCGATCCGAAGTCTCGCTTCAGGTTCTTGATCAGCTCCAGGATCTGAGCCTGGATCGTCACGTCGAGCGCGGTCGTCGGCTCGTCGGCGATCAGCAAGTCCGGGTTGCACGAGAGCGCAAGCGCGATCATGACGCGCTGCCGCATCCCACCGGAGAACTGATGCGGATAGTCGTCGATCCGCTGCTCCGGCTTCGGGATCCCGACCTGAGTTAGGAGCTCGATCGCCCGCCGCCGCGCCTGGCCCTTCTGCAGGTCGTAGTGCTCGTTCAGCTGCTCCTCGATCTGCCAGCCGACGGTGTAGACCGGATTCAGCGACGTCATCGGGTCCTGGAAGATCATCGCGATCTCCTCGCCGCGCACCTCCCGCATCGCGTCGCGCGAGACGCCCATCAGGTCGCGGCCCTTGTAGACGATCGAGCCCTCGTAGATCACGTTCGGGTCCGTGATCAGCCGCATCACCGACATCATCGTCACGCTCTTGCCCGAGCCGGACTCCCCGACGATCCCAACGACCTCTCCCTCGTGAACCGTGAACGAGATCCCGTCGACGGCGCGGACGAGCCCGTCCTCGGTGCGAAACGAGACCTTGAGATCCTTGACCGAGAGCAGCGGCTCGGCCATTACGCGGGACGCACCCTCGGGTCGAGCCAGGCGTAGAGAAGGTCGACCAGGGCGCTCGCGATCGTGATGAAGAACGCGCCGTAGATGACCGTGGCCAGGATCACCGGCAGGTCGAGACCGCTGAGCGAGGTGTAGGTCAGCTGGCCGACCCCCGGCAGCCCGAAGACGACCTCCGTCAGGAGCGCGCCGCCGCCGATTAGCACGCCGAGGTCGAGTCCGAACAGGCTCACGAACGTGATCATCGAGGTGCGCAGGTTGTGGCGAAGCAGTACGCGGCGCTCGGAGATGCCCTTCGCGCGCGCAGTGCGGATGTAGTCCTCGTTCTCGGTCTCGATCAGGTTCGCCCGCAGAACCCGCGCGTAGAAGCCGACGTAGAGGACCGAGAGCGTCAGCCAGGGGAAGACGAGCCCCTCGAACCACTTGAGCGGGTTCTGTGTCAGCGGCGTATAACCGAGCGGCGGCACCCAGCTGAACAGGAAGAAGCCGTGCCACCGGCTCTGGGTGAACAGGTTGACCACCTCGCCGAGCCAGAAGACCGGTACCGAGATCCCGATTAAGGCGAGGATCATCAGGATCGGATCGAGCACGGTCCCGCGCAGCACGGCCGCCGCGAGGCCGACGAGGATGCTGAACACGACCCAGAGCACGGCGGCTCCGATCACCAGCGAGAAGGTGACCGGCGCGGCGCTCGTGATCTCCGGGATCACTTTCGTCTGGCTGCCGTACGAGATCAGGTCGCGGGTGACGAAGAGGTGCTTCATCATCAGCACGTACTGAACCGGAAGCGAGCGGTCGAGGCCGAACTCGTGCCTGATCTGGGCGATCGTCTGCTGGCTCGGGTTGCGGCCGGCCATCCGGCGCGCGGGGTCGATGCCGGGCGTCGCGAAGAAGATCAGGAAGACCAAAACGGAGAGCACGAGCAGAACGGCAACGAGCCCAACCAGCCGACGCACGACAAACGTCAGCACTACTTCGTCCTCACCTTCGAACGGGGATCGAGCGCGTCGCGAAGGCCGTCACCGAAAACGTTCAGCGCCAGCACGGTCAACACGATCATGATGCCGGGTGCAATCGCAACCCATGGCCGCGTGTAGAGCAGCGCCTGGCCGTCCTGGATGATCGTGCCCCAGCTCGCCTGCGGCGCCTGGACGCCGATCGAGAGGTAGGAGAGGGCCGACTCCGTCAGGATCGTCGTGGCAATCATCAGCGGCAGCAGCACGATCACCGTCGAGAGGACGTTCGGCAGGATCTCGCGGAAGATCAGCCGGAACGAGCCGGCACCCTGGGCAATCGCCGCCTCGACGAACTCCTTCTCGCGCAGTGAGAGCACCTGGCCGCGGATCGGCCTGTAGACGTACGGGACGTAGATGAGGCCGATGATCAGCAGCGGGATCCAGAGGCTGCTCGCGCTCAGCGTGAAGAGGCCGAGGTTGAGGCCGTGGGCCGAGGTGAGGAGCACCGTTGCGAGGGAGATCGCAAGCAGGTAGACCGGAAAGGCCCAGATGAGGTCCATCAGCCGCGAGATCACCGTGTCGATCAAGCCGCCGAAGAAGCCTGCGACGAGCGCGAAAAGCAGCGCGAGCAGACATGCCAGCCCCGCGGAGCTGAGCCCGATGATGAGCGAGGCTCGCCCACCGTAGAGCACGCGGGCGGCGACGTCCCGGCCCTGGTTGTCCGAGCCGAGCAAGTACCGGAAGGTCCAGGTCGGCCCGATCGGCGTCTCCCCCAGCCCAAGTGGTCCGGTGCCCTGTTGAATCACGTCGACGGTCTTGCCGTTGAGCGTGATCGTGCCCGTGACGTTCGAGGCGAACGGATCCGTGTGAGCGATGTCGTGGGCGTAGATCGGCGCCCCGAAGCTGACGATGACGATCAGCAGGAAGAGCGCGAGCGCCGCAAGCGAAATCCGGTTCCTGAGCAGACGGCGACCCGCGAGCGCCCACGGACTCCGGCCGACGATGTCACCGCCGGTCTCCTCGGCATCGAGGACGATGCCCTCGGCTTCAGGCTCGAAAACGGCCACGCGGCCTGCCGCTCCGCCGGCCTTACTTCACGGACGCCAGGTCGAGCAGGAAGTACCACTGCGGACTGAACTGGTAGCCCTTGACCCGCTTGCCGACGAAGTCGAGCTGCTTCGGGTTGAACATCGTCACCCAGCCCGCCTGGTTCGTGATCGCCTTGTCGATCGCGGCCCACTTCACGTTGGCGCCCGTCGGGTCCGTGATTCCCTGCTTCAGAGCCTGATCGATCTGCGCCTGAATTCCCTTGTCGCAGAACTCCGAGAGGTTCGGGCTGGCATCGGAGTTCGGCACGAACGAGCTGCAGCCGAACAGGATGTTGATGAAGTCGGACGCGGCCGGATAGTCCTGCGACCAAGCCGACCAGCAGAACTGCACCTTGTTCTTCGAGTTCTGGCAGTACGCGTACTGCAGGTCGGGCGAGAGCGCCTGCAAGGTGGCCTTGTAGCCGAGGCTGTTCAGGAGACCGACGAAGTAGAGCCCGAAGGCCTTGTTCGTGTCGGTGGTGTCCGTGTTCACCTTCACTGACGCACCCTTCGTGCCGGACGCGGCGATCAGCTGCTTTGCCTTTGCCAGGTCGGGCGCCGTCCACTTACCGCTGCCGGGATTTTTCGTGTACGGGCAGTACGGTTTGTAGCCTGGGAAGTTCGGCGGCAGAATCTGGCAGCTCGGAACCGCGAGCTTCGGACCGCCGTAGATCTTGACGAGCGCGTTGCGATCGGTCGCGTAGTTGACGGCCTGACGTGCCTTGAGATTGTTGAACGGCGGTACGCGGACGTTGAACGCCATGTAGTAGTCCGCGGTCAGCGGGTTGATGTGCACCTGGTTCGGATACTTGTTGCCGATCTCGTTGAGCCGGTCGGCCGGAACAGGGTCGAACATCCAGTCGGCCTGTCCATTCTCGACCTGGGTGACCTCGGCCTCGGGCCCCAACCCGAACTTCTGGATGATCACGTCCGGGTTCCCCGCGGGCTGCGCATCCTTCGACCAGACCTTGAAGTGCGTGTTCCGGACGAGCTTGATCTGCTTGTGCAGGTTGTACTCCACGAACTTGTACGGGCCGGTCCCAGGAGGCGGGATCGTGACTGCCTTCATCGGCGTGGAGGCCGGAAGGATGGACGCGAAAGGCACCGCGAGTTTCTGCAGGAACTCGGGGTCGCCGTTCGTCAGATGGAAGGTGACTGTGTTGTTCGCGTCGTCTGGGACGACACCGTTCTTGGAGAGATCGCAGGTTGCCGGCGTCTTCAGGCACGCCGCAGCCCCGACGATCGTCTTGTAGAACGTGCCGGCGGTCGGGCCGTGAACGGCGAAGTTGCGCTCGAACGTGCGCGTGACGTCGCTCGCCTTCAGCGTCGTCCCGTCCGAGAACTTGATCCCCTTGCGGAGCGTGAAGACGTACGTCTTGCCGCCTTCGGTCGGGTTCGGAATGGTTGTGGCGAGGTCCGGAACGACCTGGGTGCCCGCGAGGCCGCCCGCCTTCTTGAAGGCGGTCAGGCCGTCGTGGGTCATGATCAGCATCTGCCATTCCTGCAGCGTGTAGTTGATCTGCGGGTCCGGCGAGCCGGGCGCCGCAGCCTGCGCGAGCGTTATGAGCGTGCCTCCTGAGCCACCGGCGGAAGCGGTCGACTTCTTGCTGCTGCCACCGCAAGCGGTGAGGACGAGCGCGGCCAGGCAGGCGACGGTCAGGAGGGAAAAAAGGGATCGAAGACGCATACTCGGCCTCCCGCAGAAAAAGTGTGGACACCTATAGAGACGGTGCTGTGTGTGGCGATGTTAGAGGTGGCGACCGTTGCTAAGTCGCAGTAACCCACGCGACTAGACTCGGCGCGTTGAGCCTCGTCGAAACCCTCGGCGTCGAGATCGGCGTCCGCCAGGCCGGAACGCCTGCCGCAGGCCGGGCGGCCGAGGCGATCGTTGACGCATTTCGCGACGCCGGGCTCGAGCCCGGTTTTCACGAATTCGGGCTGCTCGGCTACGAGGCCGAGGAGCCTGAGCTCGAGATCGACGGCGAGCGCTGGGACGCCGGCCCGTGTATCTACTCGAACCCGACCGAGGGCAGTGTCGAGGGCCGGGTGCGGCGGCTCGGAACGCACTCGATCGGCGGCTTCTTCCCCGAGGCGGACGTCTTCGCGGTCGAAGACGAGAACGGCCGCGAGCTCGCGCGGCTGCTGATGACCCCGTTCGGCGGACCCGCGATCCCGTTCCTGACCGGCGCGCGCCAGATCGCGGTCGGGCCGGCGGTGTTCATCTCCGGCAACGACTCGATCCGGCTGCGCGAGCTGGATGGCGCTCGCGCGCGCGTGCGCGTGGGGGGGCGCTTTGTTCCCGGCCTGACGGAGCGGAACGTCGTCGCCGAGCTGCGCGGCCAGAGCGAGGAGGCGATCGTCGTCTCGGCGCACTACGACTCGGTCTGGCGCGGCCCCGGCGTCGTCGACAACGCAACCGGCGTCGAGGGCCTGCGCCGGATCGCCGAGAACCTCGCAGGCCACGGACACATGCGCTCGCTGATCTTCATCGGCTTCGCCGCCGAGGAGGTCGGCTGCGTCGGCTCGAGGTCGTGGATCTTCGACTCGGAGGTCACCGGCGAGCTCGGGCGAATCAAGGCCTGTGTCAACCTCGACTGCATCGCCCACGGCGCGCGACTGGAGCTGATGGCCTCGCCGAAGGCGCTCGCCGACCGCCTCGCGGGCTTCGCCGGCGAGCTCGGGCTCGCCGAGCGCTACGAGCTGAACGTCGACCCGGCCGGGCCCGGGGTCGACGCCTATCCCTTCCATGAAAAGGGGATCCCCGCCGCCACCGTCTCGCACTTCGGCTACGACGAGTACCACCTGCCGAGCGAGCGCCTCGAGCTCGTGGACGAGCAGCGGCTCGCGGACTCGGTCGAGCTGGCGACGCTGCTGATCGAAAGCCTGCTCGAGCAACCCGTTCAACCCGGCTAACCGGCGCCTTGGATCAGCCCCTAAACCAGCCGCGCAAGTTTTCGTCCTGGAGACGCCCTAAGAAGAGGACGCAACCAACTCCGGGCGCGGCTTATCCGTTTCCCGGGTTTGGACGGTCACGCCGGCAAAGCCGCCGCGACCTCCAGTCGCCGTCGCAAGCGACGGCTCAGTCGATCGAGCGACCCTCGAACGAGTCATCAAAACGAGGGGTCGCGCTTGCCGATCTCCTCGTCGTGGCTTCTCTCTTCGCGCTCACCGCCTTGCTCGTGCACCTCGCGTCGCCGACGGTGCCTTCGTCCCCGCAGCGACATTCCTCGCCCCCGGTCGACTCCGGCGGAGCGGTCGTCGCGGCGGTCAATCCGGGTTCGAGGCTCGCGCTCTATTCGCGCCCGAACGGAAACCCCGTCGGCGTCCTCGGCTCCCGCACGGTCTACGGCGGGCCTCTGAAGCTGCCCGTCATCCGCACCCGCGGCGACTGGTTCGGTGTCCTGACCGCGGCGATGCCGAACGGGCACCTCGGCTGGGTCAAGGCGGAGCCAGGCGCGCTCACGTTCGGTCGCGTCAGGCTGGAGCTCGAAGCCGACCTCTCGCGACAGCTGCTGCGGGTCTGGGCCCACGGCCGGGTCATCCGCCGGATTCGCGTCGGCATCGGCCGTCCGGGCACGACCACGCCGACCGGGCGCTTCTCGATCACCGACAAGATGCCCGGCGCGAGCCTCGGCCCTTACTACGGGTGCTGCCTCCTTGCCCTCTCGGGCAGCCAGCCGCACCCGCCGCCCGGCTGGACCGGCGGCGCCCGCCTGGCGATCCACGGCGGCGCCTACGGCGCGGTCAGCGCCGGCTGCCTGCATGCCTCGACGGCCGACCTGCGTTACCTGATGCGCGTCGTCCGGTTGGGTACACAGATCGTCATTCACGCCTAGCAGATTCTTGATGCTTTAGTCACAAGTGCGGCCTACGGTCGTTCGACACGATTGCGGGCTTCGGCCTCGTCGTCTTCGGAGGCCCGTCGCTGCTCTGCGGGTAGGGCTGCAAGCCTGGCGGCACCGGCACGATTGGGACTGACGGCACCCTGAGATACTCGTGAGGCGAATGCGCGAGCTTCATACCGAGATCGAAATCGACGCCCCACCCGAGCGCGTTTGGGAGGTCCTGACCGCCTTCGACACCTACAGCGAATGGAACCCGTTCATTCGCCGGCTGATCGGCTCCCCGCACGAGGGCGAGCGGCTCGAGGTCCGCATCGAGCCGCCGGATGGCCGCGGAATGACCTTCAGGCCGACCGTCATCGAGGCAACACCGAACCGCGAGCTCCGCTGGCTCGGCCGCTTCCTCGTCCCTGGCCTCTTCGACGGGGAGCACATCCTCCGCGTAGAGCCGAGGAACGGCGGCAGCCGGTTCATCCAGAGCGAGAAGTTCAGCGGCCTGCTCGTGCCGCTGCTCGGAGGCGGACTCGCGAAGACTGAGGAAGGTTTTCGCCGGATGAACGCCGCCCTCAAAGAGCGCGCAGAGCGCCGCTAGGCTTCGTCCATGGAAGGCCTAGCCGAGCTGCACACGCACCTCGGCGGTTCCGTTTCCTCTGACATCCTCTGGAGCCTCGCGCACGAGCAGGGGATCGCGCTGCCGGTCAAGGACTACTGGGAGTTCGACCGGCTGGTGACGATCGCCGACCCGCGCGGGGTCGCCGACCTGAATGCGCTCGACGCGATCTACCACTGGACGGAGCTGATCCAGTCGAGCCCGATCGCGGTCGAGCGCTCGGTGCATGCCGCGATCGGCGGCGCGTACCGCTCGCAGGGGATCACGACGCTCGAGCTCCGCTTCAACCCGATGAAGCGAAATCGCGGCGGCGAGCGTGACCTCGATCACATCATCCTCGCCGCGATCCGCGGGCTCGACCTCGCCAGCCTCGAATACCCGCAGGTCAACGCCGGCCTGATCCTGATGATGGACCGCACCTTCAGCCAGGAGATGAACGCCGTCATCGTCGACAAGGCGATCCGCTGGGCGCCCCGCGGGATCTGCGGGATCGACGTCGCCGGCCCGCGCCCCCATGGCGAGCGCTACGCCTACCGCGACCTGCAGCCGCTCGTCGAGGAGGCGCGCGAGGCCGGGCTCGGCGTCACGATCCACGTCGGCGAGGAGGGTGGAGACGCCGGCATCGACGAGATCGGCGAGGTGATCGAGACGCTTCGGCCCGACCGGATCGGCCACGGGATCCTCGCCGCCCGCGACCCGGAGCTGATGGACACCCTGCGCGCGACCGCGATCGTGCTCGAGATCTGCCCGACCTCGAACCTGCTGACGAAGGCGCTCGATTCGGAGGAGGCAGTGCGCGAGATCTTCCGCGCCTTCACCGACAACGGCGTCCTGTTCACGATCGCGACGGACGGCCCCGAGATGATGCGCACGCACCTGCGCGACGAGTTCGAGCTGCTGGTGCGAATCGGCGCGCTCGAGCGCGAACAGCTACCGATCGCCAACGAGCGCGGGCATGCGGCGTCGTTCGTGCGGCGTGAGCCCGTGCTTCCGGCGGCGTAACCGCCGAAATACGCCTTTCGGTCAATAGCCAACTGAAGACGATCTTGTTAGCGTCGCGGCTATGTCGACGATGCTGCAAACGAGCCCGCCCGTTTTGACTCAGCGACAGAAGCAGGTCGTCGAGTTGATCGCGGCCGGTTGCTCCAACGAAGAGGTTGGAGAGCGGCTCGGCATCTCGCCAAGGACGGCGAAGGCGCATTGCGATGTCCTGAGGCAGAAGCTCGGCGTGGCGCGGCGCAGGCAGATCCCGCGCGCGTACCGAGAACTGACCGGCGACGACCCGCTCTCGCAAAGCCTCGCTCCCGGGCGTTCCGGAAGCGGGGACTGACGGCACCGCACCCGTGGCCGTTCGCGGTCGCGGGTGCGGCTTGTCTCTATCCGACGGTCGAAAATCGTTGCTGCGCGCACTAACCTGTCGGCGGGGCGAATCAGTCCCGGCTGGCAATCATGGAAGCAGGGCAGGCGAATCCGGAACCCGGCGCGGCGCGGCGCCACATAATCGAGCGCCCGCGGCTCACGCGGCTGCTTGATCAGACACAGGCGCGGGTTGTCATGCTCGTGGCCGCTGCTGGCTACGGCAAGACGACGCTTGCTCGGCAGTGGCTAGAAGACAAACCACACGCCTGGTACAGCATTACGTCAGCATCGTCCGATGTCGCTGCGTTAGTTCTCGGACTTGCTCGCGCGTTAACAAACCCAGCCGACCAGAAGTTCACCCTTCTGCGAGAGCGTCTTCGGGCGACTCGCGAGCCCGAGCAAGAAGTCGTGCGCCTGATCGACCTATTCACCACATCATTCGAAGACGAGCTTGTCGGTCGCTGGATTGTCTTGGACGATTATCAAACGCTGGCCGGCTCTGCGGCCTCTGAAGATTTCGTCGAAGGAATTGTCAAACGCACATCGGCTCGGATCCTGCTGACAAGCCGTTGTCGCCCTCGATGGGCTGACGCGCGCCAGATTCTGTACGGCGAGTTGTATGAAATCGGACAGATTCCGCTTTCGATGAGCGAGGAGGAAGCAGAGACGCTGCTTCGGCATGTTGGCGCCAAACCAGCACGCGGTCTAGCAGCGTTGGCTCATGGTTGGCCAGCCGTGCTTGGGCTAGCCGCGCACTCCGATCATCCGCACCTTCCTCCGAGCGATCTTCCTGCCGCCCTCTACGAATTCTTCGCTGAGGAGCTCTACCGGACAGCCAGACCCGATGTTCGCCAGGCGCTTGTCAGGCTCGCGTTGGTTCCAACGGTCGACGCGGAGATAACTGACGAAATTTTGGGCCAACGTGCAGATGAGATAATCGAGGAAGCCGTGCGGCTCGGATTCCTCGTGCACGCAGAACCGGGGATTGTCGAGCTCCACCCTCTAGTGCGTGAGTTCTTAAATCGTCGATCAACTCCAGTTGAAGCTCCAACTGCGGCGGAGATAGACCGGATAGTTCGCGCACTCACAGACAAGCGACGATGGGATGACGCATTTGCAGTTGTCGAAGCGGCTGGAGAGAACAGTTCGCTGATTGAGCTTGTCCGAGTCGCGTTTCGTCCACTGCTCGACGAGGGCCGACTTTCAACACTGACGCGCTGGGCGACCATTGCGCGCGAACGTGTTGGCGTTTCGCCTGTACTCGACCTCGCCGAGGCGGAGGTGGCTTTCCGCCACGGTCGCGATCGAGAGGCGGAAGCGCTGGCTGCTCAAGCCGAGCGGCTTCTCGAACCCAACGACCCGCTCCGTGGGCGAAGCTTCTACGTTGCGGGACAAGCTGCACGTCTGGGCGACCGGCCACAAGAGTCTGTGAAGAACTTCCGGCTCGCGGAGAAATTTGCCGACACACGGGAGGACCTTCGGGAAGCGCTGTGGGGTCAGCTGTCAGCGTATAGCGGTGAGCGAGAGGGCCAAGCTAGCCGAGCGCTTCGGGAGCTTGAAAATCTAACGCCCTCAGGTGCAAATGATGTTCTTCGACTAGCGACGGCTTACGAAGTGATGGACGTCAGGTCCGGCATCGGCCTCGGACGTCCTCTCGAAGCAATGGCAGCCGCCCACCCTCTTGCCGCGCAGGCTGATGACCCAGTGGTCCTAACGGCGTTTCTGAACGCCTATTCAAGGTGCTTATCGATGGCCGCGTATTACGACGATGCCCGCGTGATCGCAGATGAAGAAACCGCTGCGGGCATCAAGTATCGCCTCGACTTTGTGCTTTCGCCAGCCTACACAGCAAGAGCCCTAGCCGCACTGGGAAAGGGCCGGTTCGCGCAAGCAAGCAGGCTCTTGTCTAGAAGCGGGATGCTCGCCCGAACGCAAGATGACACGCATAATCAATTTGAGGTAGCGGCCGTACAGGCGCGAGTCCTAATCGCGCAGGGCAAGTTCGACGAGGCGATGCGGATAGAACCCCCAAGTGGTTCCGAGGGAGTCTCGTCAGGGATGCACGGAGAATGGCTTGGCTGCCGCGCGCTTGCTCTTGCCGGATGCGACGAGCACGCCGAGGCAACGCGCATCGCCAATGAGGCAACGAAAATGGCAACCTCGCTTGAGGCAGCAGGCTTGGCGAACGGTGCTCACATCATCGTCGCGACGAAGCGAGGTCCGAAGCCGGATCGCGATGTTTCCACTTGGTTGAAGCGCCTCATTGAGTGGAAGTACCTCGACGCCTTTGTTCTCACGGCGCGCGCGCATCCACCGATTCTCGACCTCTTGCCGCCCCAGGACGTACTCGGCCGACCAGCTATTGATGCGCTTCGCCGAGCGTCCGCGACGTCACTCCTTCCCGGGCTTCAACTCGATGTTGAGACTAACAATGATGCCCTAAACGCTCTGTCGAAACGAGAACGCGAGGTCTTCGAGCTCCTAGGTCACGGGATGACAAATCGCGAAATCGCCGAAGCGCTCTACATAAGCGAAGTCACAGTCAAGGTGCATGTACGTCACATATTGAAAAAGCTTGGTGTGCGCTCTCGCACAGAGGCGGCGCTGCTAGGTGCTACATCGCAGCCACTTTGAGCTCAGGTACGCCAGTTCGGTGCGCGGCGTTAGCCAAGCCGTCTCGACGGTACTCATCGGTTGCTGTCGCCAAAATTGCTTCAAACGCGGCGACAACTGTCGTATCGAACTGGCTTTCGACGGCTTGAGCAAGACGAAGCCTCGCGACCTGCGTAGGCATTGCATCACGGTAAGGCCGGTCCGAGGTCATCGCATCATAAGCGTCGGCGACTGCCAGAATCCGCGCGATCAAAGGGATCTCGCTCCCAACGAGACAGTCCGGGTAACCGTTGCCGTCGATACGCTCGTGATGGTGGCGCACGATCGTTGCGATGGCGCCGTAGTTTTCGACCTTCTCCAGAATCCGTTGGCCAATCACTGGGTGTTCTTCCATCACACGTCGTTCGTGGAGCGAGAGTGGCCCAGGCTTCTCGAGTAGGCCAGGCGGAAGCCCGACCTTCCCGATGTCATGCACTAGGCCGCAGAGATGCGCCAATTGCTGGTCGGCAACAGAAAGCCCCATTCGCGCCGCGATATCCCTCGCGTATACAGCGACTGCTGCTGAGTGACCTGCTGTGTACCGGTCTCTCGCGTCGAGCGTGGCGACGAGAGCCGATGCGAACGACAATCCGGCTCGTTCGAGTTGCTCGTTGACGGCAACAAGATCATCCGTCAGGCGTCGCTGCTCCTGATACAGGACGAAGAGCCTTTGGGCAGCAAGAGCCGGTGCAAAGAAGAGGGCTAACGTCCAGGGTGTCAGCTCTCGATATGCGATCGCCAGAATCGCGATTAGAGGTGCGTAGAGAGCGACGAATCCAACGCCAATCGGAATGAGTGTTCGAACAGCTTCTGCCCATCCACCGTTCCGTCGCAGTTTGTTGATCATCGCCGCGAAAGCGACATCGAGCCCTTCAGCTGTCACGGCAGCGGCGACCGTAGCTGTCGCGACACCGCCGACGACAGACGACGTCACCATGCCAGCGCCTATCGCCGCGAGCCCTGCGGCAGCAGCAGTGATCGCTCGGCTGGATGTGTAAGCGACCCAGCGTGTGTACGGACGATGGGAGTCGCCGAGCATCGATGCCGCTCCGACGGCCATCGCTGCGAGAGGGCCAAATAGGACCGCGGCGAACACCGTCGGTAGCAGCGAAATCGAGGCCTCGGTCGTAGCGTTCAGTCGAACGCCCGCGCGTTCAGCAAGCGCCGCGACGCCGGCGAGTGCAACCACTCCCCAGGGTGCGGGAATCTCGTAGCCGGCGAAAATGAGCGCCAAGCTGATGCCTGCGGCTCCTATCGCTAACGATGCAACGTAGAGAGCGAGCGAACGGTCCGTTGTCCGAAAAGTGCGCACGTCATCAACGAAACGCCTTGAAAACTCACCCAAAAGGGGTATAAGCTCCGATTTGCCGTTAGTCCCTAGCTGAGGAGAGCTCATGCGTAGCTCGCTATTCCGTGTGGTTTGCCGCGCCACCCTCGTGGGCGGCTTCAAGATCTGGTAAAGCCCGCGTAGCTTCCGTTTTCCACAGCTTGTTGACATCCCCCTCTTGAGGGATATCCACAAGGCCTGTGGAAAGCGCCGCAGGAAACGACGCCGCCCCGTTTAATCTGGGGGGTTAGCTTTTGTGCGGCCCGAGGGTTCTTACGCGATCAGGCCGCGGCGAAAGCCGACGGCAACC
>Ga0137377_10002164_pt1 | contig 14462 bp, 15 predicted proteins | sample SagtaG_22_FD_104815 | JGI IMG/M metagenome (GOLD analysis project Ga0137377, IMG submission 104815) | Vadose zone soil microbial communities from Sagehorn Ranch, Mendocino, California, USA - Sage2_L_40_16 metaG | ecosystem: Environmental > Terrestrial > Soil > Vadose zone | place: USA... | reverse complement strand
TGGGCAGGAATATAGCTCGCCAGCAAAGTGATCAGGGTCAGCAAAAGTGCAATCATGATGAATGTGAACGGATCTGATGGCGTCACCCCGAACAGGAGACTGCGCATGAGACGAGAAATTGCAAAAGCCCCTATCGTCCCGATGGCTACTCCACAGAGCGCCAGAGCCAACCCTTTCAAGACAATCAAGCGCACAATGGCGCGCTGCGTCGCGCCCAACGCGATCCGGATTCCGATCTCACGCGTGCCCTGATTCACCAGGTAGGCCATTACTCCGTAAGTACCGATCGCCGCTAAGGCGAGAGCCACCGACGCGAAAAGCGCCAGCAGCAACATGGCGAACCGGCGCTGCGCCAGCGATTCATCGAGCCGCTGCTTCATCGTGCGTACGTTGTACAGTGGGAGATCGCTATCCAGCTCGTGAATCTGCTGCTTGACGGCGGAGGTCAAAGCGGCGGGATCGGCCCCGCTCCGCAGCACTACATTCATTGCGCGTGCGGGATATTGGGTTTGAGGAAGATAGAAAGCGATGCGCGAGTCGGAATCGAGAGTGTACTGCTTCACGCGTCCGCTTATGCCGATCACCGTCTCCCAGGGATTCTTGTCGGTGATACCTCCAAAATGGATGCGTCGACCGATGGGATCCTGATTCGGCCAGAGCTGTTGAGCCATGTACTCATCAATGACCACCACCTTGGGGCTGGTGAGGGAGTCCTGCTCATTGAAAAACCTGCCCGATCGCAGGGGAATTTCCATGGCTTCGAAGTAGTGGCCGCTGACGACGCGCTGATCCGCATTGATGAAATTCTCGCCTGGTGGAGGGACCCGCCCTTCGACCGTAATCGGACCCCAAGCAAACATTTGGCTCAGAGGAAGCGCCGTGACTGCCCCGGAAGCGATCACGCCGGGCAACCCCTCGAGCCGATTCCAAACTTGGCGATAAGTCGCAATCACGACCTGCGGATCCTTATACCTGGGTCCACTCATCGTGAGCTCGAGGGTAAGCACGTTGTTCGGGTTGAATCCGGGAGAAACGCTTTGGAGTCGCACGAAGCTGCGGATGAGCAGGCCCGCACCAATGAGCAGCATTACGCACAAGGCCAGTTCGGAAATCACCAGCATTCTGCGCAAATTGTGACCGCGGCCCCAGACTGCACTGGCGCCGGCTGTTCCCCGGTTCTCGTCTTTCAGAGTGGTGTGCAGATCCAGCCGGGACACCCGCATCGCGGGCACCAGACCAAACACCGCTCCGGATAAAAGAGAAAGAACGAATGTAAACGCGAGGGCAACCCGATCGATGCCGATGTCGTTTATCCGCGGAACGCTCTTCGGTCCGAAAACGCGGACCCAATGCAGACTCCAAAAGGCGAGGAGGACTCCACAAACTCCTCCCGACAACGATAGCAACACACTTTCGGTAAGCACCTGGCGCACAATCCGGAAGCGGCTCGCGCCCAGCGCAGTTCGAATCGCGATTTCTTTCTGCCGCGCAACCGCCCGAGCGAGCAAAAGATTGGCCACATTCGCACAAGCAATTACCAGCACAAACCCGACTGCGCCTAGCAATACAAACAAGGTAGGGCGGACGTCGCCCACGACTTGTTCGAGGAGGGGAACGATACCGAAGGTCAAGCCGCCGTTGGGTGGATACGTCTGCGGATAATCGTGGCGCAATCTCGCCGTGATGGTATCCATCTCGGCCTGTGCCTGGGCAACGGAGACTCCAGGTCTGAGCTTCCCCATGATGTTGTAGTCTTCGTGGTCGCGGTTTTGCGCGGCATCAAGCGGCATCGGCAGAGGAAGGAGAATATCGGCCTGCTCAGCTCCGTCGAGGGTAGGCATGACTTCTCTAGGCAAGGAAAAGGCACGGGGCATGATCCCGACCACTTCGTAAGGAACACCGTTCAGCGTGATCGACTTGCCGATCATGCTCGGGTCGGCGCCAAAGTGTCGAAGCCACATTCCGTAGCTCAGCACGGCAGTAGCCGACTTGCCCGGTAAATCCTCGTCAGGAGCAAAGACCCGGCCTAAAGCCGCTCGCTGGCCCAGCATCGGTAAAAGATTGGAGGAGACGCGAATGGTGCCAACCCGCTCCGGTTCCCCTTGGCTGGTCAGGTTGTAGTTTCCCCCGATGGCGATCGCGACTTGCTCCAAGCCGTGATGTCCGGTCTTGATGTCGAAATACTGCGCGGTGGAGAACCAATCCTCGGTAATGTTCAACCCGGGCGAGCGATTCCACAGAATCACCAGTCGATCTGCGTCCTGATACGGCAGAGGGCGAAGCAACAGTGCATTAATGATGCTAAAAATGGATGTATTCGCCCCAATGCCGATGGCAAGCGACAGGATTGCGGCCAAAGTAAAACCCGGACTCTTGAGTAGCATCCGAACCGCGTGCCGAAAATCTCTTGCTAAGGTATTCATGCGCCTGCCGGCTGAATCCGTTTTTCAGGCAAGATCAACGCGACCACCAAGAATGCGACAAGCAAGAGCCCAAAATCAACCACGCTGCCCTCCGGACCGACGGTTCCACCGGTCAGCCAAACTGGAATTGAGAAGATGTGAGCTAGCCAGCATTCCGCTGTCCGGCACCGAATAGATAAAGGTCTCAGCGTAGTCGGTGGCGGCATGGAATCCGATCGCGAACCATAACGACCCGGTGCGTTGCAGGGGAAACGCCGCGAAAATACCGAACAGCATAACCGACAGGGCGCCGACCCAGCCCTCGCCTGGATTCCCCAAATGTACTGCCCCAAAAAGTGCAGACAGCAAAACCGCGGACGGCCAAAAGCCAATACCATCACTTAGCGTGAATTGCACGTAGCCGCGAAACAGGAACTCCTCGAAGATTCCCACCATGACGAAACCGACCGCCCACAACACTGCGAATTTCACGAGAGCAGCACCCGCCAGCGACAGTGTTCCAAAAGAAAATCCGCCCATCGCGGAAATCACTAACATCTCGGCTGTCTCAAAGAGCAAACCGAAGGTGGCTCCCAGCCAGAAAATACGACCGAATGCTCCTTTGCCAGGAACGCCGTAGGTTCCGAACTTTCGCCTTTCAATCCTCGACATGACCCACGCGGCGACAAAAGTGGAGATGATGCCCACGCCTTCGATGAGAAACTGGACGCCGGGGCTGAGCATGCCATGATTGGCAAGGCGAATGGTAGTGGCAAGGTTCGGAATCGCAAGAGTCGCCCTTTGGAGCAACAGAGAAACCACGGCGAGTATCGCGACGTAAATGACAAGCCGCCATCCCGACCGAATGCCATTGGGGCCACGAAAGATCCGATACCACACACCAGCTTGCGCTGGGGGCGGCCGAGGAGATGATAGACGCGCGGCGTCCTCACCCGAGACTACGGCTCATGCGGCCCCTGAGTCGCAACCAGAACTAAGGCTCAACGATATGGCCACGCAATCCAAAGTAGTGTGTGATATTTTATTTCGGCCGTGACGAAGTGAGAAGACTGGTCGCGGGGTTCGCTTGTTCGACTTCGCTATCGGGCGCTGCGATCCGCGCAGCAGGCGCGTGCACGCTTACTTGTGTTTCTGCACGCTCTCGAATCCCTTTTCAAATTGCGTGACCAGCGGAGTTTCGTCCGACTCGAGACCGTCACGCCCCATGACGCGCCAGAGGAAATTGCCACTCCCCTGATGCGTATCGTACACGGCCAGCAGATCTTCGGAGGGCCGGCTCGTGACAAGGATGGTGATGTCGGCTTCGGAGGGCCGGAACACGATCGTGAGTTTACCCCAATTCTGAATGGCGTTTTGCACGGCGCCGATGGCTGCCCGATCTTCGGAAAGGAGGTTGGGACTAAACTGATCTCCGTCATAGGAGGCAACGTAGACGTAGCGTGCATTCGCCAGAATGCCCGGAAATGCCGGTACGTTCGCGGTACTGGGACTAGGCGCAGCCAGGGCGGAAATCGCCGCCACCACAATCAAGATGGCCGCCAGGAGAGAAAATCGCTTCATAGGAATGCCTCTAGGTATTAGATGCCTTCGCAGAGGGCGGAGATGCTGAGGGTTTCAAATCAACGCCTTGCGTACCTGGGCACGGTGATGCCGAGCACGGCGAGCGTATGAAGCAGTTCCGTTATGACATGCGTTCGATCGGGTTCCCCGATAGAGGCACGCTGAAGCGCGGACAATCTTTAAACGACTTAGTGGCACGAGTTAAACTCGTGCCCTTCCCAAAACCATTTACGAGACAGCATTCATAAGGATTCGCTGATGAAACGCTTGGCCGCTACCAGACTTCGTAGCGCTTGTCGGGAGGGCGCACCATCTCCGCGTCTGACTTGCAACTCCATGCTTTTTGAAACTCGGGCAAATTTGAGAGCGGGCCGATCACGCGGCACTTCGCTATCGGATGGGGATCAGTCTGTACCATTAGACGCTGGGCTTCGGGGCGGATTTCATCGCCGCGAAATTGTCCCCAGGCGATGAAGAATTGCTGCTCGGGAGTGAAGCCGTCGATAACGGCGGGGCGGGGGCTTGCCTTCGAAAGATTTCTGGTAGGCGAGGTAGGCGATCTTGGCGCCGCCAAGGTCTCCGATGCTTTCGCCAAGGACGAGTTTGCCGTTGTGATGGACATTTTCCTCGATGAAGTAGTGATCGAACTGGTCGGCCACGCAGGCTCCGCGGGCCTGAAAGGCTTTCAAGTCGGCGTCGGTCCACCAGTTTCGCAGGCGACCCAGATAGTCAAACTGCGCGCCTTCGTCGTCGAAGCCGTGGGAGATTTCGTGGCCGATGACCACGCCGATGGCGCCGTAGTCGACGGCATCGACGGCTTTCATGTCGAAGGCTGGAGGCTGAAGAATGCCGGCCGGAAAGACGATTTCGTTCAGCAGCGGGTTGTAGTACGCGTCGGCGGTGAGCGGAGTCATGCCCCAGCGGCCGCGATCGACAGTTTTTCTTTCCAGGAAATCTTTGGTCGGTAAGAAACTGGGGTCATGAAGACTACGGGAAATATTCTAGACGAGTGCAAAAGTTCCTCACTGCAGGCGTCGGGCGAGCCGAGACGAACCAAAGACCGAATGTCGCTCTGCCCGAGAATGTTCGCAACATCCTTCGGCAGCGACTGGGCTCTCGGTATCCCATTCCCGGAATCGTGGCCTGGCAAAGGGGTTAGTTGTTGCGGGTTCCTGAATCATGCCGGGGCGGAGCCATCTAACTCACCTCTCCGCTTCCCGGCTTACTTCGGTTAGGGCCAAGCAAGTTCTTCCTCGCACTCATGTCGCCGTGACCCACGTGCTGTGCCTGTAGACTCAGTCGAGGTGCCTTGTGGACGCCGAGGACAGCTATGATGAGCAGACTGATTCGGGCCAGAATGAGGACCAACCAATGACTCTAAAACCCACGGTCTCCGGCGATACAAGGCTGGGCATGAACGATCCCATCACCCGGCGTGATTTCCTCGGTTCTGCGCTGTTGGCGTCCGGGGCTCTGTTGCTCGAATCAACCACGCCTGCGGAACTCCTTGCGGCTGGAGACGAATTTACCGGTTATGGCGGAGTCGGCGAATACAGCACGTCCAACGGGAACACCCTGGCAGTCCTGCAGGCCGGGCATACCATCCGCGACGGAGTTTATGACCCGCTGCCCAACGACATCATCGATACTGGCGAGACTTACGATTGTGTCATCGTCGGTGGCGGAATCAGCGGACTTGCTGCCGCCCTCTTCTTCCAACGGCAAGCGCGCCTCGGAATGAAAGTCCTGGTCCTTGAAAACCATCCCATTTTCGGTGGTGAAGCGAAGCAAAATGAGTTCCGGGTGGACGGCAAGCGGCTGATCGCGCATCAGGGCTCAGCTATTTATCAGCTTCATTCTCCAGATAGCTTCATCGCCCAGTTCTACGACAGCATCGGATTGAAAGCACAGAAGCTCGATTACCAAGAATGGGCGGGGCCGGGGCCAGAGATGTCCCTCTCCCAGACTCCATATGAAGCCATTGGCTTGGCACGTGGCCAATACGGATTTTGGTTCGGGGCGAAATTTGGGCAGAAACCCGGGATGTGGTTGATCGATCCTGTGGGGAAGAATCTGAAAGGTGCTCCTATTTCCGAGGCAACTCGGACGGAGTGGCTTCGTTGGCTAAAAAGCTGGCCGGTGCAAGAAGACCGATTTGTCCATCCTAAGGTGGAAGGGGACGCGATTTCTCGACACCTTGATTCAATTACGCTAGAACAGCACTACATGGAACGCTTCGGCCTGGGCCGGGAGACGGTCCGGACGTTTCTCTCTCCCGTGGAAGGCGGCGGCTCCGGTCTTGGCCCTGACGCTCTGTCGGCGTATTCAGATTATGCATACGAAATGTTGCATCCCTCAACAGACGAAGGCAACAGAGACCAGATGTTCCCGGGGGGCAACACGACCATTGCAAGATTAATAGTGAAGAATCTGATTCCAGGGGCGCTCGATGGCCCAGAGACTGTGAAGGCAGTCACCGCCAACAACATCAACTTTGCCGCACTCGATACTCCGCAAACAAACGCCAGGGTGCGGCTATCGTCAACAGCGATTTCTGTCCAACATGACCGCGAACCAGACAAATCCAATTTTGTCAGTATCTGCTACCTCAAGGACGGCAAGATATACCGAGTCAAGGCGCGCTCGGCTGTCTTGGCGGGAGGAAGCTGGACCACCAAGCATATCGTGCAAGACCTTCCGGAATCACACCGTAGGGCGTATGCGGAGTTCTACCGCTCTCCATGCATGATGGCTAATGTTGCGGTGAGGAACTGGCGATTTCTGTACAAGATGGGGATGAGCGGCTGCCGCTGGTTTGAAGGAACCGGCAACTATATGGAAGTGCGCAAACTAGCACTCACTGGCGTGGGGGATCCCAAGATCGGCCCAGACTCTCCCATCGTCCTCTCCTTAAAAGTTCTGTTTTCTTATCCGGGTCACTCCACAGAGGAACAGGGTAACCTCGGCCGCGAGGAATTGCTCGCGACTGCTTTCAGGGATTATGAGCGACGAATCCGTGAACAGCTCACCGAGATGTTTGCAATTTCTGGATTCGATGCGCAGCGGGATATAGCTGGAATCATCCTTAACCGCTGGGGGCATGCCTATCTAAGCCCGCAACCTGGGTTCTTCTTCGGTCGGGAGGGTCGGCCTGCGCCGCGAGAGGTCCTGCGCAATGCGCCGTTCGGCAGGATCGCGTTTGCGAACACCGATCTCGCCGGGGCGATGGATCACCGCTATTCGATACTGGAAGCTCGGAGAGCTGTCCGACAGCTACTCGCGAACGATCTGGGTCCTTCAAAAGCCACATGATTTCTCAGGTCTGCAAAAAGCTATTTCGCGGGGCGAGCCTTAGAACTCCGACCCGCCGCGCGGCAGCAGAAGGACAGTGCAAACTCCCGGATGGTCGCAAACCGGAAGCTCGCTCTCGTTCGGCCTCGCTAGGTGAAAATCGCACGAATGGCCTCCGGGGCGGACAAAAAGCGGACAAGGTTCGGGGCCGCTCAATTCGGCCTCGCGTGCTCTTCAGCCAGATTCAGATTCTGACCACGAAAGATTCTGAGCACGCAGGTTTGAATGACTTCATGATCTACTGAAGCGAACTCCCAACCTGCGAGAACACATTGTTGGCATTTGAGCCGATCAACCTGACTGTGCCCACCACAATTACGAGGATTACAGCGAGCATCACCGCATACTCGGCAATGTCCTGTCCCTCTTCATCCAACCAAACATCGCGCCAAAAACGTCCCATGACTCCTCCCCCGGGCCGGACAACTACTTACAGTGTGCAACGGATCTCCATGCCTCGGGAATGGCTCCAACGTCTGAGGCACAAAAGTAACCAGCCTTGCATGGCAGAATTGTCTTTTATCGCAACAAACGGGGTTTTTCTGTGTGTTTTCTTCAAGATCAAATGATCCGTGAGGCGGGTAAGGGCTCAATTTGAATCCACAGGCCACAGGCCAAAGACCGACGATATGTCGGTCAACGTGACGATAGGCCGACAGCACAATCAGCGAGAGATGGCCGACGTTTCGGGTACGTCAAAGGCATAATTCCGCAATTTCAAGCCCGCCCGTGTGGATGCGGCCAGTTGTAGGATGTCCTCATCCGATTCGTTGAAACCTGCAGATACATGATTGTCGTGGAAAGCTTCGCGCGTCCGAGTAGCATGTTGATCACTTCGACCGGCATTCCATCGTGGTGACAGTGAGTGCTGAAGCAGTGGCGGAGCAGATGAGGATGATATTTCTTGGGGTCCAATCCTGTCACGGCTGCGGTCTGCTTCACGATGCGTCCCACGCTGCGAACATTGCAGGCCATGTAGCCCGACGTTTGGACCGAAGATTTGCTGCACACTCACCCCTGCTTTTCACAGAAAGCTCATTTTTAGCAGAACGAGCGGACGAACTGCGCGTGCCGTTCGGAGCAAGCGGCAGAAGATCGATGGGAGCGAGGTGAAATGGCCGCTGCCCAGCGGTCTACTCCAGCGCTATGCGGATCTCCCCATCGACCGCCATATCACCATTCATGAAGGCCAGACCAAGTAGGATGAGGTGCAGATCTTCAGGCCTGGAACTCAGACGCTTCGGGGAATCGTAGTTTGCTCTTGGCCAGGGCCTTGGTCAAGAGGTCCTCGATCTGGGTTTCTTCCACGTCGCGGGCCATGGCCAATTCGCTGACCAGCAGGTAGCGGGCGCGTTCAAGCATCTTTTTTTCACGGAAGGAGAGCGGCTTGGCCTGATGCAGGGCAATCAGGTTCTTGAGGACTCCGGCGACTTCGAGCAACGATCCAGTGCGCATGCGGTCGGAGTTTTCCTTGAAGCGGTCTTTCCAGTCGCCGTTGCTGCCGGTGTCGCCGTCGGTGAGGTAATCCAGGATTTTCTGGATTTCGCCGTTGCGAACCACCCGCCGCAGGCCGACGCTTCCCACATTGCCACAGGGCACCATCACTTTCAGGCTGCTGGCCTTGATGTTTAGAAGATAGAATTTTTCAATGGTGGCTCCAATCGACCGGCTGCTAATTTGCTCGATAACACCCACGCCGTGATTGGGATAGACGACCTTGTCGCCGATGTGGAAATTCAAGTCACTACCATTCATAACTTCGCACCCGGGAAGGCCGTGGGTAGCGGGGGAAAGGCCTATTCTATTACCACTAGTCTACTCTTGCAGCATCGCGAAAGCAACCGGTGCCCGGGCAGCTCCGGGCAGCTCGGGCAGCTCAAGGGCAGCTCCGGGCAGATCGAGCTGAGCTGGTCACCTCTTTGCATGTTAGCTCCGCGAAGATAGGGGTGTAAATATTTTGTTTTAAGTCGGTTGAGGATAGTCGGAGAATGCTTTTCTCTGATCGCGGCGACTGGAATAACTCGGTGGCGGATGATCCGGCGCATATAATGCCGGTGTTGGATTCGAAGGTGAAAAATTCTCCTCTCAATTCGCGGTCGGCAGCGGGGCCATCGCCTCGCCTGTCAGCCACCGGGAGCACGCCCGCGCCCTTCAGAGGACGCTTTCTCGGACTCGATGTAGGTTCCAAGACCATTGGCATGGCAGTATCCGACCTTCTGGGAATTACAGCGCAGGGCCTCCAGACCTTGAGGCGGAAGAATAAGCGGACCGACTTTGGGTGGCTGGAAAAGGTGATCGGTGAATATCAGGTTACCGAAATCGTTGTCGGCTATCCCTTGCGAATGAGTGGGTTGGAGGGAATCCAGTCCGAAAAGATGCAGGTCTTTGCGGCCGAATTGCGTAAGCGCTTCGGCTTGCCGGTTCACCTATGGGACGAGCGGCTGACTTCGGTGGAAGCCAACCGCGTCCTCCGGGAGTCCGAGATGTCGATTAGGCGGCGCGGCGAGGTGGTCGACCGGTTGGCCGCCGTGCTCATACTGCAAGCGTTCATGGAGCATAGGGCAACTGGTCGTTAGAGTCTGCACTGCGACGCCCTATTGCCCGCGCATGGCGCGGCGATAGGTAGCCACATTTTTATTGTGCTCTTCAATGGAACGGGCAAAACGGTGATGGCCTGCGGCATCGGCCACGAAATAATAGTAGTCACTGTGAGCGGGATGCATGGCGGCTTCAAGGGCACTCTTTCCTGGATTACCGATGGGCCCCGGCGGAAGACCGCTGTATTTATAGGTATTGTAGGGCGAGTTGAACAGCACGTCGGCGTGGTGCAGAGCTCCCTGGTAAGTCCCGGCCAGTAACTCGGCGTAAATGATACTGGGGTCGGCGTCGAGCGCGATCTTTTTCTCCAGCCGGTTGAAGTAGACGCTGGCGACCAGCGGCCGCTCGTCGGGCACCGCTGTTTCCTTTTCGACGATGGAAGCCATGGTGACCGTGGGCTGGACGACCTCAATTTGAATTTCGCCGGATGATGCACCGCGATCTGCCGGTGGCGACGTGGCTGACTCGCTACCACGGGCATTACTTCCTGAGGATTGAATCAATCCAATCTGCCGAGCGACTTGGCGGAATTGCTTCACCATGGCGGCCGCCATGTCATCCATGCTTTGCATCCTGCTGAACTCATAGGTTTCAGGAAAAAGATATCCTTCAAGAGAATGCGCCCCGGGAGCGAGGTCAGCGATCAGGGGAGTGTCGGACTGCGCAGCTTTTAGGAAATCCGTGGCGGGGCCGAGTCCGGCGCTTTCGATGGCATGTGCGATGTCGAACATCGTGTAACCTTCCGGCACGACCACGGTATGAAAGTAGACGTCGCCATGGGCCAGCCGCCGGTGGATGTTGATGGTGTTCGCAGGCTTCTCGAACACATACTCGCCAGCTTTAAGTGATCGCCCGTGGTGGAGGTAGTGCCACAGGACGAATGCGTCTTCGCTGCGGATAATTCCGGCAGATTTTAATTCCCAGGCGATGCGGCGGGTGGAATATCCCGGATGCAGCAGGACGAATGTTTGCCCTGCGGGCGCGCTCGGCGCGAACAAAGCCCAAGTAACCCAGCCTGCTGCCGCGAGGGCCGCGATTGTCAGAAGCCAGAGAATTCTTCGCACGGTGAAATTAGTTTAGATGATCTGAAACCAGTGGCGGCCATCCGTTCGTGCTGGCACGTTAGTCAGTAGACTCCCCCACGCCCTTGCAAGTCTTTTATTCTGAAACCTTTCCAAGCCGCTATACTCAAATGACCTGGAGATCATCGAATATATCAGCATGAGACGCGCCTGGCCCTTCTGGAAGCTGACATTACTCGTAACCATATTGCCGACCACCGGTTGCCTTTTCCGCACGCGCACGGTTGAGCAGCAATATTCCAAGGCACCCCTGCAGGCTGCCACGCAAAAAGAATTGGTCGAGGCCATTAATCGCCAGGCGGACAAAGTTCGGTCGCTGCAAGCCACCGTCGATATCGATGCTTCCTCGGGCGGGGTGAAAAAAGGCAAAGTCACGGACTACAAAGAAATCCGGGGCTACGTCCTCGCTCGAAGGCCGGCCATGCTGCGCATGATTGGACTTATGCCCATCGTCCGCAACAAAGCATTCGATATGGTGAGCAACGGGCAGGAGTTTAAGCTGTGGATTCCTCCCAAGAATCGCTTCGTCGTGGGGAAAAATGAAGTGCAGTCGCCGAACACGGCGCAGCCGCTGGAAAACATCCGCCCGCAGAATATTTACGATGCTCTGCTGATCCGGCCTATCGATTCTCTAGAAGAAATTGCCGTGCTCGAAAGCGGTTATGAGATGCTTTATGACTCCAAGGGCCGCCGCGTGGTGCAAGATGATTACGAACTGGTAGTGATTCGAAAGGGAGACAAGGGATGGTTTCTATCCCGAAAAATTCTCTTCAGCCGCGTAGACCTCGAGCCTCATCGCCAATATATTTACGATGAGCAGGGCACGCTCGTAACGGATGCGCGATATGCGGATTATAAGGATTATGACGGCGTCATTTTCCCGTCCCGCCTCGAAATCTACCGACCAGAAGAAGAGTACGAAATTATTCTGAATATGTTGAAAGTAGAAATCAACAAGGCGTTGCAGGACGATCAGTTTGTGCTGGAGAAGCCACCAGGGGCTGAAGTGGTGAATTTGGACCGAGCTCAACCAAATTCGGCCGCATCCTTGCCCAAGTAAGCAGCATTCAGCCAATGCTGCGACCGAAATCAAGCGGATTCTTTCGGCGTTAATACGAAAAGTAGATACGAAACCCTAGCGGGCTGAATGTTGGCTGCTGAATGCTGAGTGCTTTCTCATGATGAACCGATTGATTGTCGCCAACCTCGTACATCGGCCAATCCGGTCGCTTATTAGCATTGTGGCCATTGCTCTTGAGGTGTCTCTAATCCTGCTGATTGCCGGTCTCGCATATGGGATCATGAACGACTCCAAGAATCGAACCGCCGGCATTGGCGCCGATGTGATCGTGCAGCCGCCGGGGTCATCGTTTCTTGCGGGAATAAGCGGTGCGCCCGTGCCGGTGAGAGTCGCTGACATTCTCCGCAAGATGCCGCATGTGACGGTGGTGAGTCCGGTGATTTGGCAGTTGACGAGTTCGGGCGCTCTGGAAGTAATTGACGGCATCGATTTGCCGAGCTTCGAGGCATTGGGTGGGCCATTTCAATACGTCGCAGGCGGGCCCTTTCGAGGGCCAAATGAGGCCCTGGTTGATGACTATATCGCCCGTCAAAAGCACGTCAAAGTCGGCGACACCATGGAAATTCTGAATCACCCCTTTCGGGTGGCCGGGATCGTAGAGAATGGGCGCGGTGCGCGAAAATTTCTGCCCATCACCACCCTTCAAGAGCTTATTGGCGCCAAGGATAAAGCCTCGGTTTTCTATCTCAAACTCGATAGTCCCGCGAACGCCGATGCCGTGGTCCAGGAAGTAAAGAGCCAGCCGGGGATGGAGAAATATTCGGTGCTCTCGACTCCGGATTACCTCAGCATGATGACCCCCAGCCACTTGCCCGGTTTCAACGCCTTTATTGGGGTGGTGATCGGCGTCAGCGTAGTCATTGGGTTCTTGGTGATTTTTCAATCCATGTACACCGCGGTGATGGAGCGGACGCGAGAGATTGGGATTTTAAAGTCGATGGGCGCGTCCCGGGCCTATATCGTCAACTTAATTCTGCGGGAAACAGGAGCGCTGGCGGTGGTTGGCATCGTGGTCGGCATCGGGGTTAGCCTAACGGCGGCCTTTGGCATTCGGCACCGCTTTCCCCTAGTGCAAGTTGTGGTGACCAAGGATTGGATCATTCAGGCGACCATTGTGGCCATCGTTGGGGCGACGGCTGGGGCGGTTTACCCCGCTTACAAAGCGGCGCAGAAGGACCCTATTGACGCGCTCGCGTACGAGTGAAACAGTCTCATTAAACTTGCAATTATTCAGGAGGTAAGCACGTGGCTCGCATTCTGGCTCCGGGAACTCCCGCCCCGGACTTCACCCTGTCCGTGACTCCGGATCAAAAATTATCCCTCCGCGACTTGCGTGGTCAGCCTGTGGTGCTGGCCTTCTATCCCGCCGATTGGAGTCCGGTGTGCGGTGACCAGATGGCACTGTACAACGAGATTCTTCCCGAGTTTCAGAAATATAAAGCTGAAGTTCTCGGCATCTCGGTCGACGGTTCGTGGTGCCATGCCGCATTTGCCGAAGCCCAGCATTTGCATTTCCCTTTGCTTTCTGACTTTGAGCCAAAAGGCGCGGTGGCGAAGACCTACGGCGCTTACCGGGAACAAGATGGATTCTGCGAACGAGCACTCTTTGTGATCGACGAAAAGGGCGTGATTTTTTGGAGTTACTGCTCGCCTGTCGCCGTCAATCCCGGTGCGGATGGCATTCTTGAAGCGCTGGAGAATCTGAAGGAAAAGAGGCAAAGTCATGGCGAACTTGAAGGTTCCCGTCGGGCCAGCTGACCACACGCTGAGCGATGAACACGCGCCCGTAACCTTGGTGGAATACGGTGATTACCAGTGTCCCCATTGCGGACGCGCGCATCCAGTCGTCAAGGCCCTGAGAAAGCATTTCGGCAGGCAATTGAGGTTTGTCTACCGGCACTTTCCTCTGACCCAGATTCATCCCATGGCCGAGCCCGCAGCCGAGGCCGCCGAGTTCGCGGGAGCCAACGGCCACTTCTGGGAGATGCACAATGCGATCTTTGAAAACCAGCCGAGTCTAAGTCTTCCGCTGCTCGCGGAATTGGCGCAGGCTCTGGGACTGCCTTCTGAAGACCTGCTCAGCGCCCTGGAAAGCCGCGAATTCCTACCGGCGATCAAAGAAGACTTCCTGGGCGGAGTGCGCAGCGGGGTGAATGGCACCCCGACGTTCTTTATCAATGGCTATCGCTATGAGGGGCTGAATGAATTTGAAGATCTGGCCGAAGCCATTGACGCAGAACTGTTGAGCGCGAAGACGCAGCACCGGCGCGCAGGATGACGGCGCGGACGTCACAGTTCCCCACGCCAGTCGGAGCCGAACCAGCGAGCGCCTTTATATCAAGGCGAGTGGGGTGCCTGCGGCCTTTG
>Ga0137377_10002162_pt1 | contig 14463 bp, 12 predicted proteins | sample SagtaG_22_FD_104815 | JGI IMG/M metagenome (GOLD analysis project Ga0137377, IMG submission 104815) | Vadose zone soil microbial communities from Sagehorn Ranch, Mendocino, California, USA - Sage2_L_40_16 metaG | ecosystem: Environmental > Terrestrial > Soil > Vadose zone | place: USA... | reverse complement strand
CGGCAAGACGAAGACCGAGAAGGCGACCTTCACCCGTCTCGGTGGCATGTGTACGCGCTGCGAGGGCATGGGCTCGGTCACCGATTTCGACCTGTCCGCGCTGTACGACGACAGCCTGTCGCTCGACGAAGGCGCGCTCACCATCCCCGGCTACAGCATGGACGGCTGGTACGGACGCATCTTCCGCGGCTGCGGCTTCTTCGACCCGGACAAGCCGATCCGCAAGTACACCAAGAAGGAACTGCACGACCTGCTCCACAAGGAGCCGACCAAGATCAAGGTCGACGGGATCAACCTGACGTACGAGGGGCTGATCCCGAAGATCCAGAAGTCGTTCCTGTCCAAGGACGTCGACGCGCTGCAACCGAACGTCCGCGCCTTCGTGGAGCGGGCGCGTCGGGCACGCTCTCGGGCGGCGAGGCGCAGCGCACCAAGATGATCCGCCACCTCGGGTCGTCGCTCACCGACGTCACGTACGTCTTCGACGAGCCGACGATCGGGCTGCACCCCCACGACATCCAGCGGATGAACGACCTGCTGCTGCAGCTGCGGGACAAGGGCAACACCGTGCTGGTCGTCGAGCACAAGCCGGAGGCAATCGCGATCGCCGACCACGTCGTCGACCTCGGCCCCGGCGCAGGCACCGCCGGTGGCGAGGTGGTGTTCGAGGGCACCGTCGACGGGCTGCGGGCCGGCGGCACGCTGACCGGGCGGCACCTGGACGACCGAGCCTCCTTGAAGCCGTCGGTGCGGACGCCATCGGGCGTGCTGGAGGTGCGCGGCGCCAGCGTCCACAACCTGCAGGATGTCGACATCGACATGCCGCTCGGCGTGCTGGTGGTGGTCACCGGCGTGGCCGGGTCGGGAAAGAGCTCCCTGATCCAAGGTTCGGTCTCGGGCCGGGACGGGGTGGTGTCGGTCGACCAGGCAGCGATCAAGGGCTCGCGGCGCAGCAACCCGGCGACGTACACCGGACTGCTCGACCCGATCCGCAAGGCATTCGCGAAGGCCAACGGCGTGAAGCCGGCGCTGTTCAGCGCCAACTCCGAGGGCGCCTGCCCCACCTGCACCGGCGCCGGCGTCATCTACACCGACCTGGCGATGATGGCCGGCGTCGCCACCACCTGCGAGGAGTGCGAGGGGAAGCGCTTCCAGGCCGAGGTGCTCGGCTACACCTTCGGCGGCAAGGACATCAGCGAGGTGCTCGCCATGTCGGTCACCGAGGCCGGCGAATTCTTCGGCGCCGGTGAGGCGAAGACGCCGGCGGCCCACAAGATCCTGACCCACCTGGCCGACGTCGGGCTCGGCTACCTCAGCCTCGGCCAGCCGCTCACGACCCTCTCCGGCGGCGAGCGGCAGCGGCTCAAGCTGGCCACCCACATGGGGGAGAAGGGCGGCATCTATGTCCTCGACGAGCCGACCACCGGCCTCCACCTCGCCGACGTCGAGCAGTTGCTCGGTCTCCTGGACCGTCTGGTCGACTCCGGGAAGTCGGTGATCGTCATCGAGCACCACCAAGCAGTGATGGCGCATGCGGACTGGATCATCGACCTCGGGCCCGGCGCCGGGCACGACGGCGGCCGGATCGTCTTCGTGGGCAGACCCGCCGACCTCGTCGTCGCCCGCTCCACCCTCACCGGCGAGCACCTCGCGGCCTACGTCGGCGCCTGACCGAGGCCCTCGCGGACACCGTGAGACGAGTTCCCTCATCTGTTCCGACTCGTCCCACTCGCACGCCGATAATCGACACTATGTAAAGCTGCGCGGACCGGGGGCAGTTGCCGGCCCACACCCGCCAACTTCTCTGATCCCCCGCGCCGAACGGTCTCCGCTGCGGTGTGTGGCGCCAGCTACTTTCTGACGCGGCGGCTGAGGCTGCTCCTCGCCCCGACGTCCTGTACGTCGATCTTGTCCCGTCGCCTCGGGCTCGACGGGGCGCTCCGCCTGTCGCCGTGCGACCAGCGCCGCCCGGCAGCTCAGCTCAGCCCCGGCTGAGCCGGTCCGGCGCCCGGTCGGCACCACGGGCGATCGCGAGCGCCCCGAGCACCCCGGACACGGCGAACGCCGACAGCCCGGCACCGCGGACCGGAGACACCTGCCGGCGCCAGGCCGCCAACCCGAAGACCGCGGCGTCGGTGGCGTCCCCGGCGGCCTGCCCCAGCAGCCACGGCCGCACCGGTGCGCCGGCCGCGACCGCCCAGACCGTGCCCAACCCGAGCACCGCGTCCCTGGCCGCGAACATCCGGACCGCCCAGGCCGTACGCCGTGCGGTCACGCTGTCGATGCCGAGCGCGGCGGGCAGCATCGTCGGGCGTACCAGGACCGCGCCGCCCACGACGACCCGGGCGATCCCGACCCCGGCGGCCGCCGCACGTGCCGCCCGCGAGCCGTTGAACCGATCCGCAGCCAACCGCGTCTCCTCTGACAGGTGTGCAGTCGTGCCCGCACGGGAACGACACCACCAACCGGGCGCCGGGAATCCTCTCGGTGGCTCGTTCGTTAGGCAACCGAAACACGTCGACGATCGAATGACGTTGTGCACGCGTCCTTGTGACACTACCCCCCGAGGAGGGACTCAGATGGCCGAGCGCACCCTGCGCGGCAGCCGGCTCGGGGCCGTCAGCTACGAGACCGACCGCAATGCCGAGCTTGCCCCCCGCAAGCCGGCTGAGTACCGGTGCCCGAAGGGGCACGTGTTCGGCGTGCCGTTCGCCGACGACGCGGAGATCCCGCTGGTCTGGGAGTGCAAGTTCGACGGCTTGGTGGCGCGCCTCATCGACGGCGAGGAGCCCGAGGCGAAGAAGACGAAGCCCGCCCGGACGCACTGGGACATGCTGATGGAGCGGCGCACGATCGCCGACCTGGAAGAGGTCCTGGCCGAGCGGCTCGAGGTGCTGCGCGGCCGCCGGAGCAAGTCAGCCTGACCGGAACGCCTGCGCGTTCAAAGGGCCGCGACCCCAGCCCGGGATCGCGGCCCTCTGCTTTGCGTCAGCGCCCGGTCTGGCGGTCAGTCCCACTCTTGCGCACCCAGTCTGGCGGTCAGCGCCGGGTCTGGCGGGTCTGGCATCAAGACCGAGTCCTGCGGTCGAGGCCACGTCTGGCGGTCGGCCCCGGATCCGGCAGTCAGGAGGACCGGTTCCTGCGGCGACGCCCGGGTCTTGCGGTCAGGACCGAGCGGTGCCGGTGTCCGGGGGGACGCCGGAGGCCGGAGGCGGCGCCTCGATCTCCCCCTCGATGACCACCTCGCCGGACGGGCCTCGCGGGTACGGCGGCACGGCCGCCCCGCGGGTGGAGCGGACCCGCAGCACGGTCGAGCGGCCACGGCTCAGCGCCCATGCGACGAGCGCCCGGCCGAGCAGCCGACGCGTCGGCGGCAGCAGGCACAGCAGCCCCAGCACGTCGCTGACGAAGCCCGGCAGCAGCACCAGCAGCCCGCCAAGCAGGATCAGCACTCCGTCCAGGGCTTCCCGTCCCGGCGGCCGCCCCTCGGCGACAGCCGCGCTGAACGCCCGCCAGGCCCGGCCGCCCTCCCGGCGCACCAGCCAGCCCCCGACCAGGCTGGTCAGGAGCAGGAGCAGCAACGTCCAGCCGAGCCCGATCCAGGACGAGACGAGCGCCACCGTGGCCACCTCGACCGCGAGCAGCGCGACCAGGCCGAGCAGCACCGGCATCTCGATCAGCTCCGATCGGCCGGGGCCTGCGTCCGCGCCCCGCGGCTGCGCGAGGTGACGCCCCACAGGGCCACCCGCCACAGCGCCTCGGTCACGATCGAGTGGCTCATCTTGCTCTGGCCCACCGCACGCTCGGTGAAGGTGATCGGCACCTCGACCACCCGGAACCCGGCCCGCCAGGTCTTCCAGGCCAGGTCGATCTGGAAGCAGTAGCCCTGCGAGGCGACCTCGTCCAGCTTGATCTCCTCCAGCACGGCCCGCCGGTACGCCCGGTAGCCGGCGGTCGCATCCCGCACCGGGAACCGGAGCAGCAGCCGCGCGTACGTGTTGCCGCCGCGGGAGATGACCTGCCTGGCCACCCGCCAGTTGCGGGTCTCGCCTCCGGGCACCCATCGGCTGCCGATCACCAGGTCGGCCTCGCGCAGCGCCGCCAGCAGCCGGGGCAGTTCCTCCGGCGCATGCGAGCCGTCGGCGTCCATCTCGACGACGACGTCGTAGCCCTCCGCCAGCGCCCACCGGAAGCCGGCGATGTACGCCGCGCCGAGCCCGGCCTTCTCGCTGCGGTGCAGCACGTGTACCGCGGCGTCGGCGGCGGCGATGCGGTCCGCCATCGCGCCGGTCCCGTCCGGGCTGTCGTCGTCCACGACCAGCGCCCGCGCCTCCGGCACCGCGGCCCGCAGCCGGGCCAAGACCGGCTCGAGGTTCTCCGCCTCGTTGTAGGTCGGAATCACGACGAGGACCCGTCCCAGGTCCACGAAGCTCATGGGCTCCTCTCCCTCCCCTGCCGGGGCTCGCCCGGCACGGTCTCTGCCTCCCGCCCTGCCCCCGTCGTCCCGTGTTCCCGTCCTGCCCTGGCGGCTTCCTCCTCCCGCCCTGCCCCGGCGGGGTCTTCATTCCGCCCCGCCTCGCCCGCGCCCCGTTCCCGGGCCCGGCGGGTGCCGTCGGTCGGCCCTGCCCGGCGCGGGTGACCCCGTCGGGCGGGGGTGACCGCGAGGATCAGCGCCGCAAGCGCCACGACCACCGCGAGCCACTCCGGCCCGGCGCCGAGCCGCGTCGCGAGGGTAGTCCCCTCGCGAACGTCGACTGCTCGGACCAGCACGTCCGTGGTGAAAACGGCGGAGCGTTCCGCAACGTGCCCGTCCGGGTCGATGATCGCGCTCACACCGCTGGTCGCCGCGACGACGAGCGACCGGCCGTGCTCCACGGCGCGCAGCCGCCCCATCGCCAGCTGCTGCCAGGTCTCGACGGTGCGGCCGAAGGTCGCGTTGTTGGTCTGCACGACCAGCAGGCCGGCGCCGGCCACATCCCGGACCAGCCCGTCGTACGCGACCTCGAAGCAGATCACGTCCCCCACGGTGACCGGACCGACCATGAGCAGGCCGGGCCGGCTCCCGCCGACGAAGTCGCGCCCGACCCGGTCGACGTCCTTGCTGACCAGCCGGGCGATCGGCCGCAGCGGGATGTACTCCCCGAACGGCACCGGGTGCCGTTTGACGTACCGCTCCCCCGCACCCGTCGCCGGGTCCCAGACCACTGCGATGTTGCGGACCGTGTCAGGAGTGGGACCGTCGGTCAGCGTGCCGAGGAGGACCGGCACACCGACGGCCCGGGTCGCCTCGTCGATGAGCGTGGCGGCGTCGGGGTTGCGGAACGGGTCGATGTCGGAGGCGTTCTCCGGCCAGAGCACCAGGTCGGGGCGCGGTGCCTTGCCGGCCGCGACGTCATGGGCGAACGCCAGCGTGGCGTTGACGTGGTTGCGCAGCACGGCCTCCCGCTGGGCGTTGAAGTCCAGCCCGAGGCGCGGCACGTTGCCCTGCACGACCGCGACGGTGGCGCTGCGGGTGGTCGGGGTCTGCCAGTCGCCCGCGATCGCGGCGGCCGAGGTCGCGGCCGCGACGGCGACGAGCCCCGCCAGCGCCGGCAACAGCGCCCGCCGGACCGGGCGGCCGGCCGGGTCGGTCCGGCGCGCCAGGACCGCGAGCAGCAGCGCGGCCAGCAGCGAACCGGTCAGCGCGACGGCTAGCGTGACCAGGGGCGCGCCGCCGTACGCGGCCAGCCACGCCAGCGGGGAGTCCGCCTGGGAGAAGGCGAGCCGTCCCCACGGGAAGCCGCCGAACGGCAGCCGGGAGCGAGCCGCCTCCTGCCCGACCCAGAGTGCCGCGGACCACAGCGGCCACCCCGGCAGCCGGGAGGTGACGGCGAGGGCCGCGCCGAGCCCGGCGGTGAAGGCGGCCTGGCTGGCGGCGAGCAGAACCCAGGGCGTCGGGCCGACGTAGACGCCGCTCCAGCTCAGCAGCGGGGCGAAGAAGGCGAGCCCGAAGACGAGGCCGAGCAGCGCGCCTCGCGGCGCCCGCACGCCGGAGGTCAGCGCGCCCAGCCCGGCGACGGCCAGGAACGCGACCGGCCACAGGTCGTACGGCGGGAAGGCGAGCACCAACGCCGCGCCCGCCGCCGCCGCGCCGACCAACCGCGCGGTGCGACTCCACGGCCGGCGAGCGGGTGCCCTCGACGTGGCGGCCCTCGCCGGGGCACTGATCGGCGAGCGCACGGGTCAATGATTCCACGCGGCACCGTGCGGTTCGTGCGGCGAGGCTCGCTGCGAGGGCGCGGGACCCGCCGCGAGCGGGTCCCGCGCCCTCACGCCCAGATCACGCCGGGGAGGCGGGCCGGGGCTGGGCGGACGAGACGACCTTCGGACCGGCCGGTGACCCGCCGGCTGCGGGCACCTGCGCCGTTGTCTACTGGCCCCCGTTCTCCTCCCGTGCCGCGGCGGCCGACGCGCACGCCCACCGCCGCATCGCCACAACCGCTTTGGCACGCAGTCCTCGCCTTCGCCGCCGCGCTCGGGCCTGGCCTGCGCGGAACTGTCGCTCCGCGCGGCCCGCCGCGACGGCGAGCACCGACGCTGGACGCGTGGCCGGCGGCTCCCCGACGTGTGACCGCAAGACGATAGCTTGCGCTTGCCGAACGCTGTCAATGCCCGTCTGACCTGCCCGAACGCGGAAACCGCAGGTCAGGACCGAGCCCAGGCGGCATCGAGGAGCCACCCGGCGGCGTGTCCGCGGCCGACACGCTGGACAGGCGCGACGCGCGACAGTCAGGGAACGACTGCTTGCCGAGTACCTGATCCGGCCGGTGGCCGTCCACGGCCGGACGGCCGCACGGCCGGAGGTGCGCGGTCGGGAACGACGACGTGCCGAGTCGCTGATCGGGCCGGTGGCCGTCCACGGCCGGACGGCCGGCCGGCGCGACCCGCGACGGTCAGGGAACGACGACCGTCCCGCGGGCGCGTACCGCGACGAGCGGCTCGGCGAGCGCGTCGGCGGCCGACGGGGACCGCTCCGGCGCCGCCCGGCAGACCACCCTGGCCTCGAACTCGACCCCCCGGCTGCGCCGGCCGACCCGGGTCAGCACGGCGGTCACCTCGAGCACGTCGCCGGCCCGCACCGGAGCGTCGAACGACACCTCGTCGTAGCCGGCGAGCAGCCCTTCGTCCCCGTCGGTGCGGATCGCCAGCTCGGTCGCGACGTCGCCGAACAGCCCGAGCACGTACGCTCCGTCCACCAGCGACCCGCCGTAGTGCGCGTGCGAGTGCGGCACGTACCGGCGGTGCGTCACCGACAGCCCGACCCGCGGCCCGCTGGACTCGGCGCGGTCCGCCGTCGTCCCGCCCGGCTGCTCCACGGGTCCGGCCGCGGGAGGGACGGTCATGCTCACGACTTCCCCCGCTCCCGGCGACCGGAGGCCGCCACTCGCTCGCAGGCGGGCAGCCGCACGCCGCTCACCGATCCCACCCGGTGCGAAGCGCGTGCGCCAGGTACGACGCGACCTCGGCCGGCGTGGTGCCCTTGCCGAAGACGCGGTCCACGCCGAGCTCGGCCGCGGCGCCGACGTCGAAGCGCGGTCCGCCGACCACGAGCAGCGGCCGCCCCGGCTGTGGCCACGACGCCGCCCGCACCGCACCCGCCAGCTCGCGGGTGTTGTGCACGTGCGCGTCCTTCTGGGTGACGACCTGGGAGACCAGGATCGCGTCGGCGTGCTCCTTCTTCGCCCGCGCGACCAGGTCGGGCACCAAGACCTGGGCGCCCAGGTTGACCACCTTCACCTCGCGGTAGTACTCAAGGCCCTTCTCGCCGGCGAAGCCCTTGACGTTGAGGATCGCGTCGATGCCGACGGTGTGCGCGTCGGTGCCGATGCAGGCGCCGAGCACGACCAGCTTGCGCCGCAGCACCTGCCGGATCGCGAGGTTGACCTCCTTCGCCGCGAGCAGCGGGAACTCCCGCTCCACGACATCCACAGTGGACAGATTGACGAGGTGGTTGACCCTGCCGTACACGACGAAGAACGTGAACGCCGGCCCCATCGCCTTGCTGTGCACGACCATCGCCGGGTCCATGCCCATCTTCCCGGCCAGCTGGAGCGCGGCGCCCTCGGCCCGGGCGTCGCGCGGGATCGGCAGCGTGAACGACAGCTGCACCATCCCGTCGCCGGTCGTGTCCCCGTACGGCCGCACCATCGTCGGCTGAGCGCTCGCGCGAAGACCATCGGCGTCGTGAGCGCTCGCGCGCGGACGCTCCACACCCCCCGGTCGGTCCTGGATCGCGGTCACCGCGACATCCCCTCCTCCAGCAGGTCGACGGCCGGGTTGAGGTAGCCGTCGGCGTGCCGGACGACTCCGTCGAGGCCCTTCCCGCCGTCCGGCGGCCGCCTGGTCACCCCGAAGGTGCCGTCCGCGATCGCCGGCAGCAGGCCGTCCTCGGCGATCCGGCCGAGCAGCTCGACCGCCTCGCGGAGCACGTGGCGGGCGCGAGTGGCGACGAAGCCGTCCGGCGCCGGCCGGAAGTCCTCGGCCAGGGCGCCGGCCGCGCCGAGCACGTACCGGACGTTCTCCAGGGCGAGGTCGCGGTCGGACAGGAACGGGGTGACGATCCCCTCGGTCATCATCCCGACCAGCAGGATGCCCTGCCCGGTCATCGCGCCGACGAGGTTGAAGAAGCCGTCGAGCAGGTAGCCGGCGAACACGTTGCCGGTCATGTGCTTCGTCGGCGGCATGTACTTCAGCGGCGCGTCCGGGAACAGTTCCCGGACCAGCTGCGCGTGCGCCAGCTCGAGGCGCAGCGAGTCCGGCAGGGCCGGGTTGATCTCGAACGCGTGCCCGAGCCCGAGCTGCCCGTCGGCCAGCCCGGCCTCGTGCGCGAAGCGCTCGTTGAGCAGCTGCGAGACGATCACCGTGTGGGCGGCGTCGACCGCGTCGGCGGTGGTGAGGTAGTTGTCCTCGCCGGTGTTGATGACGATGCCTGCGCGGGCGTGCACCATCCGGGAGAAGCGCTGGTCGACGAAGGTCCGCTGGGGGTTGATGTCGCGGAAGATGATCCCGTACATGCAGTCGTTGAGCATCATGTCCAGCCGCTCCAACCCGGCCAGCACGGCGATCTCGGGCATGCACAGCCCGCTGGCGTAGTTCGTCAGCCGGACGTAGCGGCCGACCTCGCGGGAGACGTCGTCGAGGGCGGCGCGCATCAGCCGGAAGTTCTCTCCGGTCGCGTACGTGCCGGCGTAACCGGTGCGGGTCGCGCCGTCGGGCACGTAGTCGAGCAGCGACTGCCCGGTGGACCGGATCACGGCCACCACGTCCGCGCCCTCGCGCGCCGCCGCCTGCGCCTGCGGGATGTCCTCGTAGATGTCGCCGGTCGCCACGATCAGGTAGATCCACGGCTGCGCCGGGTCGCCGAGCCGGCGCACCAGCCGCTCCCGTTCCCGCCGGCGCCGGTCCACCTGCGACAGTCCGGACGCGACGGCGCGGCGGGCGGCCCGACCTGCCCGCTGGGCGTCGCGGCCGGAGGGCAGCGCGTAGCGCACCGAGCCGGCGGCGGTCTTCGCGGCGAGCTCGGTCAGGCCGGCCGGGCCAGGGTCGTAGCCGCCGGCCACCAGCGCATGCCAGACCGGCAGCACCACTCCGTGCTCCAGCCCGACCTGGTCGCGGACCGCGTCCACCACGGTGTTCACCCACGGCTGGCTGCCGCCGTCGAAGGCCGGATCCGCGCCGGAGAGACCGGCGAGCCGCAGCGTCGCCCGCTCGACCGACACCGTCGTGTGGGTGCGAGCGAGCTCGATCACCGGCTCGGCCGCCGCCGCAGCCAGCCGCCGCGCCTCCGCCACCAGGCTCGGGTCGAGCCTCAGCTTCGGCTGCACGCGCAGTGCCCGCTCGCGCTGCGAGCCCTCGCCCTCGCGCAGTGCCCGCTCCTCGGCCGGCCCGGACGGCGCAGGCGCCGGCCGCACACCCCTCCTCGCTCCCCGCTCGCGCTGCGAGCCCTCGCCCTCGCGCAGTGCCCGCTCGCGCTGCGAGCCCTCGCGCTCGCTCATTGGTCCACCTCCCAGATCGTCCGTCCATTCACGACCGTGCGCAGGCACGCCGGCACCGCAGTGCCGGGGGCGAGATCCGGCAGCCCGCCCTCGCCGAGCCCCTCGGCGTCCCACACCGCGAAGGTGGCCGGCGCGCCCGGCACCAGCTCGCCGCCGCGCCGGCGGGCGGCTGCCCACCCGCCCGCCGTGTGCGCCGCGAAGGCCGCCTCGGGGTCCAACCGGGACGCGGGCGAGTGGTGGTGCACCGCGGCCCGCACGGCCTCCCACGGCGCCAGCGGGGTCACCGGTGCGTCCGAGCCGAAGGCGAGCCTCACCCCGGCCGCGGCCAGGGTGGCGAGCGGGTTCGACGCGAGCGCCCGATCGACGCCGAGCCGCTCGGCGTACAGGCCGGACTCCCCGCCCCACAGCGCGTCGAACGCCGGCTGCACGCTGGCGAGCACGCCAAGCCGGGCCAGCTCGGCGTGCACCCCGTCCGGGATGAGCTCCAGGTGCTCCACCCGGTGCCCGGCCCGGCGGAACGACTCCTCCCCCACCTGCGTCGCGGCCGCCGACATGCCGGCTGCCACCGCCGCCACCGCCGCGTCCCCGATCGCGTGGAAACCGGCCTGCAACCCGGCTCGCGTGCATGCCAGCACGTGGTCGCGGATCTCCTCGGCCGACAGGTACTGGTGGCCGCGCTCCCCCGGCCGGTCCGCGTACGGCTCCGCGAAACACGCCGTGTGCGAGCCGATCGAGCCGTCGGCGAAGACGTCGCCGGCCGCGCCGAGGGCGCCGAGCACGGCCGCGGTGTCCACACCGGACGGACCCGGCTCCCCCCAGTACGGCAGCACCTCCGGCCCCGGCTCCTCCCCCGCCAGCCGCACCAGCGCCGTCAGGTCGTCCACACCGGACAGGTCCGGTCCGGCCAGCTCGTGCAGGCACCCGACGCCCAGCGACGCCGCCGCCCGCAGGGTCGCCCGCTGCGCGTCCCGCCGCTGCCCGGCTGTCAACGCGTCCCGCGCCACCCTTCGGGCGGCGTGGTGCGCGTCGCGGGTCAGCTGCCCGGACTCCGACCAGCCCGGCAGCGTCCGCACCAGGGGCGCGGCGGCGAGCAGTGCGGAGGACACCACCGCGGAGTGGACGTCCACTCTGGACAGGTAGACCACACCGCCGTACGCCGCCCGGTCCAGCTCGGCGGTGCTCGGTGGCCGGCGCTCCGGCCAGCGGCTCTCGTCCCAGCCGTGACCGAGCAGCGGCCGGCCCCCGCTCGCCCGGGCCGCCCGCTCGACGGCGGACAGCAGCTCGCCCAGCGACGCGGCGCCGGACAGGTCGAGGCCGAGCAGCGCCAGCCCGGTCGAGGTGGAATGCACGTGCGCGTCGACGAAGGCTGGGGTGAGCAGCGCTCCACCGAGGTCGACCACGTCGTCCGCCGGCCCCGCGGCGTCCCCGTGCCCGACCCAGGCGAGGACCGAGCCGTCGACGAGCAGCGCGTCGGCGTGCGGGTCGGCCGGCGCCCGCACCCGCCCGCCCCGGTAGAGGGTGGTCATCCGCCGGACTCCCCCAGCCGGGCGTCGAACAGCGCCCGGACGCCTGGCTCCTCGCGGACCAGCCGCAGCGCCAACTCGGCGTGCCCCGGCACGTACCCGTTGCCGATTAGCATGGTCACGTCCGCGGCGACCCCTTCCGCGCCGAGCGCGGCGGCCGGGAACGACGTCGCCATCGAGAAGAACAGCACCGTCCCGCCGGCCCGGGTCGCCAGCACCGCGCCGTGCTCGCAGCCGGGCACGTCGACGCAGACCAAGGTCGCGTCCACCGGCTCGCCGACCGCATTGGCCAGCGCCACCGGGTCGCGGGCGTCGGCGACGACGACCTCGTCGGCGAGGCCCGCGCCCTTGAGCGCGGCCGCCTCGCCCTCGTGCGGCACCACGCCCACGAGCCGGCCGGCGCCGGCCCGGCGGGCGGCGGCCAGCGCCAGGGAGCCGGACTTGCCGGCCCCGCCGAGCACCGCGACCGACGGCGGTCCGGAGAACTCGCGCCCGCACAGCCCGCGCACAACCCGGGCGGTCAGCGCCGGCGCTCCGCACACGTCGAGCACGGCCAGCGCCAGCGGCGCCGGCAGGTCGTCGGGCAGCTTGGCCACGATCGAGCGGCCGAAGAGGATCGCGTGCCCGTCGCAGGGCACCTGCTCGGACCGGCCGTCCCAGCGGGCCAGCCGGTCGGAGATCGCGAGCGGGGTCAGCGTCAGCGAGACCAGGGTGGCGACCCGGTCACCGGCGGCGAGCCCGAGCGGCGATGCCGGACCGACCTCCTCCACGGTGCCGACGAGCATGCCCCCGGAGCCGGTCACCGGGTTCTGCATCTTGCCGCGCTCGGCGACGATCCCGAGCACCGCCGCCCGCACGGCGTCGCCGTCCCCCCCGTTCTCGGTCCACAGCTGCCGGAACGACGCCGCGTCGAGGTTGAGCCGCTGCACCCGCACCCGTGTCTCGTCCGGCCACAGCCGCGGCGACGGGTCCAGTCGCCAGGCCGCCTGGGGGAGCACTCCGACCGGCTCGGCCACCCGGTGCAGGCCGATCGAAGACGATCCGGTCACGACGTACCTCTTCCGCCATCTCGGGCCACAGACCGGAGGTCTTCCGGTGTGGCGATGGTCCTACGGGATGCTTTCCGTCTATCCTGCCAGTCGATGACTGGCGCTGGGAAGCTGAGGAGGGTATCCGCGGTGGCCGAGCAGGGGCACACCGACCAGCCGTACGAGTACGGGCGCCGACCGCTGGTCGAGCCCGACCACCGGCGGCTGCCGGGCTGGCGGGACATCACGGACGCGCAATGGCGTGACGTGCAGTGGCAGCGCGCGCACTGCGTGAAGAACATCCGCCAGCTGCGCGCGGTCTACGGCGACCTGCTCGACGACTCCTTCTACGCCGACGTGGAGCGCGACCAGGCGGAGCGGGCGACGATGTCGCTGCTGCTGCCGCCGCAGATGGTCAACACGATGGTGCCGGCCGGCGTGCCGTCGACGGAGGGGATGCTCGCCGACGCGGTCCGCCGCTACATGCTGCCGGTGTTCTCCGACCGGGACCCCGAGTGGCCGTCCCACCCGCTGGCGACCCGGGACTCGCTGCACGAGGCGGAGATGTGGGCGGTCGAGGGGCTCACCCACCGCTATCCGACCAAGGTGCTGGCCGAGGTGCTGCCCACCTGCCCGCAATACTGCGGCCATTGCACCCGGATGGACCTGGTCGGCAACTCCACCCCGCAGGTCGCCAAGCACAAGTTCGCGCTCAAGCCGGTGGACCGGCTGGACGCGATGGTCGACTACCTCCGCCGCACGCCCGGCGTGCGCGACGTGGTCGTGTCCGGCGGCGACGTGGCCAACATGCCCTGGCCGCGGCTGGAGGCGTTCGTCGCCCGGCTGCTGGAGATCGACACCGTGCGGGACGTCAGGCTCGCCTCCAAGGCGCTGATGGGGCTGCCGCAGCACTGGCTGACCGACGAGGTCCGCTCCGGCGTCGGCCGGCTCGCCCGCACCGCCCGGGATCGCGGCGTCTCGCTGGCGATCCACACCCACGTCAACGCCGCCCAGCAGGTCACCCCGCTGGTCGCCGAGGCCACCGCGGCGATGCTCGAGGCCGGCGTGCGGGACGTGCGCAACCAGGGCGTGCTGCTCGCCGGCGTCAACGACTCCCCCGCCGCCCTGCTGGACCTGTGCTTCGCGCTGCTCGACGAGGCCGGCATCATGCCCTACTACTTCTACCTCTGCGACATGATCCCGGGCTCGGAGCACTGGCGGCTCGCGGTCTGGCGGGCGCAGGAGCTGCAGCACGCGATCATGGGCTACCTGCCCGGCTTCGCCACCCCGCGGCTGGTCTGCGACGTCCCCTACGTCGGCAAGCGCTGGGTGCACCAGCTCGACGAGTACGACCGCGAGCGCGGCATCTCGTACTGGACCAAGAACTACCTGACCGGGCTGGAGCGCACCGACCCGACGGCGCTGCGGCGCCGGTACGAGTACCACGACCCGATCCGCAGCCTGCCCGAGGCCGGCCAGGCGTGGTGGCGCGAGCACGCCTCGGTCCCGGCGAGCCCGGCCGCGCTCGCCCTCAGCACCCGCTAGCCGCGCGACCCGCCCGACCCAGCGGCGCTTGTGCCCCCGGCCGGAAGCTCTTACGGTCCGGGCTACCAAGGGGTGCCGGCGACCTGCGCGACGGCCGCGGTCGTCCGGGGACCGGGGGTGCATCGGTGACGACGACGATCGAGGACGTCGCGCGGCGGGCGGGCGTGTCGATCGCGACGGTCTCGCGCTCCCTGCGTGGCCTGCCGGACGTGGCGCCGCGGACCCGCGAACGGGTGGTCAGCGCCGCCCGCGAGCTCGACTACGTCGCCTCGCCGTACGCGGCGCGCCTGGCCAGGGGCCGCACCGATTCGGTCGGCGTGGTGGTGCCGTTCG
>Ga0137377_10002159_pt1 | contig 14474 bp, 13 predicted proteins | sample SagtaG_22_FD_104815 | JGI IMG/M metagenome (GOLD analysis project Ga0137377, IMG submission 104815) | Vadose zone soil microbial communities from Sagehorn Ranch, Mendocino, California, USA - Sage2_L_40_16 metaG | ecosystem: Environmental > Terrestrial > Soil > Vadose zone | place: USA... | reverse complement strand
GCCGAGCGCTCCATCCTGGGCGCCATTCTGCTCGATAATTTTTCTTATAACCAGGCTGCGGAGCATCTTCGTGCGGACGATTTTTCGCTCGATTCGCATCGCCGTATCTATTCGCGCATGATCGATCTGGCCGAGTCCTCGCGTCCCATCGACATGATCACGCTGATTGAGGAGCTCGACCGGCACAAGGACCTGCAATCGGTTGGCGATGTTGGCTATATCTCGAGCTTAGTGGACGGAGTACCGGACCGCCCCAGCATTGAGCACTACGTCAAGATCGTGCGCGATAAGGCACTGCTGCGCGGCCTGATCCATGCGGCCAATACCGCCATCGCGCGCGCCGCCGATCAATCGGACGCTGCGGAAGACGTCCTGAGCGATGCTGAGGCAGCGATCTTCCAGCTCTCCGAGAAGCGCATCGGGCGCGGCTTCCTGGGCGTGCAGGAGATCGTGCGCGAGTCCTTTGGCTCAGTCGACGCCCTGTTGCAACGTGGGCAACGCATCACCGGGCTGGCCACGCATTACGCCGATCTCGACGAGATGACCAGTGGCTTGCAGCGCGCTGACTTGGTCATCATCGCCGGGCGGCCGTCGATGGGCAAAACAGCCTTCGCCATGAACATCGCGGAGAACGCCGCCATCGAAGATCAGCAGGTGGTCGGGGTATTTTCGCTGGAAATGTCGCGCGAAGCTCTACTGTTGCGCCTGCTCTGCTCCCAGGCCAGAGTGGACGCCCACAAAATGCGCACCGGCTCGCTGTGGCAGGATGACACCAAGAAATTGGTGCGCGCTATGGAACAACTGGCGCATGCGCCGGTTTATATCGACGATACTCCCGGCATTACCCTGAGCGAGATGCGGGCCAAGGCACGGAGGTTGAAGCAGTCGGCCGGCAAGCTCGACCTGATTATCGTGGATTACCTGCAACTCATGTCTGGCGGTGGCAAGCGCTACGAGAACCGCACCCAGGAGGTCTCAGCCATTTCCCGGGGCCTGAAGGCCTTGGCCAAGGAGCTCGCGGTTCCGGTCATCGCGCTGTCGCAGTTGAGTCGCGCCCCTGAGAGCCGTGGCGGCGATCACCGTCCACAACTGGCCGACTTGCGGGAATCGGGATCGATTGAGCAGGACGCCGACGTGGTTGCCTTCATATTCCGCGAAGAGGTCTATAAGCAGGGCGACCCTGACCTGCAGGGCAAGGCTGAACTCATCATTGCCAAGCAGCGCAACGGCCCCACGGGTAGGGTGAAGCTCGCTTTCATAAAGAATTGCACGCGCTTCGAGTCGCTTGCTGAGGATGGCCTGCCTCCTGAGAATTGAGGCCAATAGGAGGCATTCTCGAAGGGCAGCTTGGTGCCAGAACCCACCCGCCGCCTGTGGAAAGCTTGTGGAAGTATTTCCCGGTTTTCAATTCTCTTTTGGCAAAGACCGTTCGGTCGGTTGGACAGAATAGTTTTAGTGGGCTTTAAATATATGAGTAGTAATCAGTTATATAATTCATTACAAATTAACACTGGCTCCAAGGGGGAGCCCGCTAAAAATCGGCAATTATTGAGATTTGCACAACTGCAGGGCAATGACCCTCGGCTTCAACTTCCCGATTTTCGCCCTGAGCATCGGGCAGCCAGGTCCGCAAAAGAGCAGCAACCGTCTAAAATTGGCAGCTTCGCCCGGGTTAGGCCCCCACCACCACGTCCACTCAGATTGGGGAGCTGTCAAAGGCATCGAATGCTTCCGACTCTCTCTCTTCCACGAAGCCGGGATGGCTTTGCAGCAAGCGGGCGCAACGGTTCCAGCGAAGGATAGCGTCATCGTTGCCCGGGGGACGAATCGTTTCCGCCTCGGCGAAGCAGCGCATCGCCTCCCCAAAGAGTGGAGCGAGAGTGTGCGGCGAACGTCCCACGCGCATTTGCGCCTTCGCTCGCCGTTCATGAAGCAGCCCGGTGTAGTAGAGGCGTTCATAGCGCTCCACGAGCCTCTCGAAAAGGTTTTCTACTTCTCGAGAACGATCCGAGGCGTCTCCACAGAACTGGTCAGTAATCGCCAGGCCCAGCAGACGGAGCGCCAACTGGTTCTCCGGCTCGACGGCCAGGATGTCACGGCAGATCGACTCCGCCTCTTCCGGTTCATTCAGCGAGCGGTAGAGCTCAACTTTCGAGATCGCTTCCGGAATGCCGGCCTTCGAGATGCTCTTCAGCTTGAATTCCACAGGACCTCCTTTACGTCAGCCCGATTCCTGTTTCACTGCTATATTTATTTTGCCCCTCGAATCTTCCGCACCAGCATGAGCAGGGGATCATAAAACTCGTCGACCACGCGCTCCTTTAATGGAATGATCGCGTTATCGGTGATGTGGATCTCCTCCGGACACACCTCCGTGCAGCACTTCGTAATGTTGCACAGGCCGATTCCAAGCTCATCCTTGAGCATGCGCGTCCGCGACACCGAGTCGAGAGGATGCATTTCGAGCGCCGCGACCCGGACAAAAAACCGTGGTCCGCCGAACTGCTCCATTTGCTCGTGCTCGCGAAGCACATGGCATACGTCCTGGCATAAGAAGCATTCAATGCATTTACGAAACTCCTGCACCCGATCCACGTCCTCCTGGTAGATTCTCCAGTCGGTGTCCGGCCGGGGAGCGAACGGCGGAATTTTCTTGTTCACGCGGTAATTCCAGGAAACGTCGGTGACCAGATCTTTGATCACGGGAAACGCCTTCATGGGATAAACCGTGACGGGTTGGTCGAGGGGAAGCGCATCACGAATCAAACCTATGCTGCCCTTTGAATCTTGGGAACCCAAACCCTGAACGAAAGAAGTTTTTGAAGGATTGATCCAACCTGTCGAGAACATGCTGCAAAACCTGTGAGTACACATTCTTGTACACAGGAAATGCTGCCTTAAGTTCGGTTAACTCTGCTGACTGATCAAACCTGTTTGTCCGGTGCAATTTTCTCTGATAGAGACAGTCATTGTACAACTCCCGGCAAACATCGAGAGTGCGGGCAAGAGCATATTTCTGCTTGCGGTTTGGTTCTAGTTTGAAACGGTATGCTTTTATCATTTGCCCTCCTCTCCCTCTTTTATTATATTTGGTCTGTGACCAAAATCCGCGAAACGCGTCGCGCCACAGAAAGATGAGGAAGATGAACCCCACATAAAGAAAGTAGCGATGAAGGTTTTGCAGAATAAACGGAAGTCCAGTCTCGCCTCGGTACCGGTGCTTCCCGCCCTCACTCACCGCGCACGCCGGCGGATCCAGCGATAGTAGTAGCAGGTGACCCGGAATCCCAAAGGCCAAATCAAAATCAGCAACGCCGGTGACAACGGCCACCAGCGGTGGTGCGGATCAATTAGAGGGGAGTAAAACGGAGAAAGGTAAGGCCCCCACTCGTATTATTTCCCTTCGAAGGCCCGCACAGTGGCATAGACTCCGAATCCACCCAGCAGAATAACGACCGGCAACAACTCCAGCCACCACGCATCCCGCCGCATCGTGCCGCCGAGCTGCCGCGCTCCCCCCGTGGTTGAACCCGCCGAGGTCGAACCTGCCGACATAGCGCCACCGCCCAGTGGTGTAAACAGCCTAGACTAAACACAAGTCCAGCTTTTTCAAGTCAAAAATGTCCATGATTGTCATCCTGAAGGCGGCGGAGTGCTCGGCGAAGCGGAGGACTCCCCAGGAGGGACCTATCGACACCATCCCGCTACATCCGGGAGATCGATGCGGGGCGGCGCTCATCGGGATATCCCTGAGTAGCCTCACAGCGGCAGTCTTGGTTCCAAGCTGCGTCCGTTCGAGCCAAATTTCCCGTAAGATGCTTTCTTCGCAGCGCCGTCCTCTCACTCTACAATCTCATTTCCGATGAACCAAGCCCGAATCGCCGAGCTGCTCCAGCCCTTCCTCGGGATCTCCACCAATGCCGCAATCTCGTCAGAACCTTGTCATTCCGAACCGGCGAAGGCCGGCGAGAAGCCTCGTCTCCTTTCCCCATTCCAACTGCACTTTATATCGACATACATCGATATACTCATGCGCTGGAATGCCCGCATTAACCTTACTTCCATCCGCGACCCGGAAGAAATCGTCATCCGCCACTTCGGCGAGAGCCTGTTCGCTGCCTGCCACTTGTTCCCCACTGCTTCCTCTGTGCCTGCTCTGAGCGAAGCCTCTGTGCCCTCTGTGGTTAAGGATTTTGCTCGGCCGCGCGTCGCTGACCTGGGCTCCGGTGCGGGCTGGCCCGGACTCCCCATCAAGCTCTGGGCCCCGCACATCGCGCTCACCCTGATTGAATCGAATCAGAAAAAAGCCACCTTCCTCCGCGAAGTGACCCGCGCCCTTATATTGACAGATGTCAATGTACACTCCGACCGTGCCGAGACCCTCGCGATCCAGTCCGCCTTCGAGCTCGTAACCCTCCGTGCCGTAGAGCGCTTCGCCAACGTCCTTCCGATCGCTGCCCGCCTGGTCGCTCCCGCGGGCCGCCTGGCGCTGCTGATCGGCGCATCCCAACTTCATAAGGCCCAAACCATTCTTCCTGATTTTTCCTGGCAAGACCCGCTCGCTGTCCCAAACTCCCAGTCTCGGATCCTGTTCGTCGGCCGCCGATACGCCTAGTCCAGCTGTGGAGGAGGCTCTGGCGTATGATCTTTGTCGCCCGCCTCAACCACTCCACTCCGTCATCGGACACCACCCAGCAAGTGAGGGCGCACCAAGATGATCAACCGGTGGCAAACAAAATAGTCAATTTCTCATTCAGATCCACAAGATCGACGTCAGAACCCCGCAACCGGCCTCCAAAGTGGAAAATAATTCCTGAATCGTGCCTTCAGGCACTCTTACGGTAATTTCGGTGAACCCAAGTGGTAAACCACCCTAGTCACCAGCCCCGAGCAAGAGCTACAAGCCCAAACAGCGCGAACCAAGAATGTAATAGTGGGATAAATCCGCTGTCTAGCCAGGAGTTCCCGACAGAGAAACCGCCCCGCATCGAAAATGTGGCCACAGAGCTACAAAAACTCTCCCATCTTCCAGTCGGTGGTGGCCAAAGCGAATAGATTCCCCCTAGAACTTTCCCACAGTGTTCCACGTGGAACACTATTCGGGTTTCTGAACTTTGTTGCGAGCTTTGTCTTGGCAGCTGCCGTATTCGCTATGCGCCTGCACTGCAGAGCGGCCTGCGGACTTCTCAAACATTTCAAGGGAAACCATTCGTCGTGCTCCCATCGCCAATTTCGTTTGGTTGTGTGGAACTCGACGCCACAGCGGTGAGTCACCGATGTTACAGGCGGAACATATCGTGCCATGGGCACCTGACCACTGGCGTCATTTATGTCGCCAATAGGAATAGGCCTTTCCCAGATCCGAATCAGCCAATTCTGAGTCAGCCTCCCTCGCTGGGCCAGGCAATCGGCTCGGCGCATGTATGTTCGATGTGGAACACTCTTCTGCTTAATCCGCAGGGCCGTCCCTTTGAAAAACCGCCGCAGAAGCACACAGCCGGAACATTAGGTTCAAACTGCACTCGCTTGGTACAAACGTTCCGCGCGGGACATCTTGCGGCTTCTCGAAAGCCAAGCCATGGAAACAGAACGTTCCATGTGGAACACATGTCCGGGCCTTTCAAAAGCGTATTCAGGGACAATCAGGTGTTCCACGTGGAACACGAGACACATTTTGCACAGAAAAGTGAACCACTCACCGGAATGTGCATTGCTTTTGAAGTGCGAATCGCATTATGCTGCGAGTGGCTCTGGAATCTTCCAACAATTAAAATGGGACGCGTTATCGCGGTTGCCAACCAAAAGGGTGGCGTCGGCAAAACCACGACCGCCATCAACCTAGCTGCGTCCTTCGCGGCTGCGGAAGTGAACACGCTGCTCATTGACTGCGACCCGCAGTCGAATGCCTCGAGCGGCCTGGGTTTTGTGAAGGACCCGGAACGTGTCAGCACCTATCATCTATTAATGGGCGCGGCCGAAGCGGACGAAGCCCTGCAGACCACCGAGCTTGAACAGCTCTGGCTGATTCCCTCTCACAAGAATCTGATCGGCGCAAACCTTGAGCTGGTCGAGGCGGAGCGGCGGGAGTTTCGCCTGCGGGACGCGCTGGCGGCTGTCCGCGAACGCTTTCAGTTCGTGGTGCTGGACTGTCCGCCGGCGCTCGACCTGCTCACCCTGAATGCGCTGGTGGCTGCCGACACGGTGCTGATTCCGATGCAAGGCGAGTACTTTGCACTCGAAGGCATCAGCGAGCTGCTCGATACCATTGAGCGGATTCGCGCGGGGCTTAACCCGGAACTGGCGATCGAGGGCGTGGTGCTGACCATGTTCGACGACCGCACCAACCTAGCTCAGCAAGTGATGGGAGAACTGAAGAAATTCTTTGGCGAGAAGTTGTGCGCTACGTGTGTGCCGCGGAACATTCGGCTGGCGGAGGCTCCTAGCCATGGAAAGGCGGCGCTGGTTTACGATCCGCGGTCGAAGGGGGCGGAAAGTTACATTCGGCTGGCGAAGGAGATCATCGGGCACTATGGGCCGGCGGAGTTGGGAGTCCAGGCGCCGGGGGAGCAGCCTGCGGCGGAGATGGATAAGTCGGCTTAGTATATTGATATACATCGATCTTTATATATTGACTTGTCGATATACGAAACTGGCCGGACGACATTACATCGATACTTATCGATATACTAGTTGCGCGGAACCGGCGACCAGGGGCGCGATCTCTAGTGGAGCCGGTGAAGGTTCCTGGGGTGGCATAGGTCCTTCGCTTCGCTCAGGATGGCGGAGTCGGAAAGACGGGCCGTCCCTCGGTGAGCGTCGAAATGGTTGGCTTGGAGAGAGCGAACTGAATGACTACTACGAGAACGGCTGCGGCTGAGAAGGTGAGCGGCGGGGTTGGTACTTCGCGGGAAAAGCCTGCGGATGCTTCCAAGGACAAGGAAAAAGCCGAGAAGCGGCGCGCCCTGGGGCGCGGGCTGGAATCTTTGCTTCCCGGCCCTCGGATGGTCGCAGGTAGTGCTGCGACTGCTGTGGATACGCGTGGTACGGGAAGTGTCAGAGTTGAAACTCCGGTTCATGCCAGCGGGGCTGCGGCGGACCATGGGGTTCCTCACTTCGTTCGGGATGACAGGGGAGAGGGAGTGGGCCCGGGCGGCGGAGCGGCGGCGGAGACTGCGGCGGCAGCGGTGGTTCGAGGTGATTCGCAGGCGGGGGCGGCAGGTCATCCCGAAACAGCGGTTCAGAACGAAACTGTCTGGCGGACCGCAGTGTCCGCCCCACACGAGCCCGCGAGTGGAGTGATTGCGGAGATGCAGGCGGGGCGTGGGTCTTCGAATATGGTGAGCAACATCCCCCTTGATCATATTGACAAGAATCCTTATCAGACGCGGTATCTGTTTGATCAGGAGTTGCTCGAGGAGCTGGCCGATTCCATTCGCGTGAATGGAGTGGTGCAGCCCGTGGTGGTGCGTCCGGCGGAAGAAGCAGGGCGCTATGTATTGATTCTGGGCGAGCGGCGCTGCCGGGCATCGAAGATGGCGGGAAAAGAATCGGTGCCGGCGATCGTGCGGCGGGTCTCCCAGCAGCAGGCCGCCGAGATGACCGTCATCGAAAACCTGCAGAGACAAGACCTGAATTGTTTGGAACAGGCGGAAGCTTTCCGGTTGTTGAGCAAAGAATTTAATTTGACCCAGGAGCAGATTGGCGCGCGGGTTGGAATGTCGCGGGAGTCTGTGTCGAACTACATGCGTCTGCTGCGACTGCCGGAAGAAGTGATGCAGTATTTGGCAAACGGACAGATTGGCTTCAGCGAGGCGCGGGAAATCCTGAGCCTGGACGAGGCGACAAAGATTCCGTCCTTGGCGGAAGAAATCGTCAAGCAGCACATGTCGGTCGAGCAGATCAAGATGATGGTGAGCCGGATGAATGGCTGGCTCGATCCGGTGCTGGGAATGCCAGGGCAAGAGAAAAAGAAAGCTGGATCGCGGTGGCAGGATCCGAATGTGCGCGCGGCGCAGTTGGAGTTGGAGCGGACTCTCGGGGTGCGGGTTCGGATTCGCGATAAGAAGGGCAAAGGGAAGATCTTGATTGAGTACTCGAATGTGGATGACTATGAGCGGGTCGTGGGGATGCTGCGCGGCACGAAGGGCTAGGCTCCTTCGCTGGGCTCAGGATTTCGCCGCGCGACCCCCGCTTCGCTCACGCCGCGCAGACGCCTCCAACGATGAGCGGGTTGAGGGAAAAGAAGAACTGGCGTCGCGTTTCGGGTCTGGAGTTCGAACTCTTCCGGTTCAAGTCGGGCGTGAGTTGCGAATTCGATAAGCAAGGTATCCCACTACGGCAAGATTGATAATGAGAACCAGGATTTTGACCGGACTGGGATGGCGGTCTATCTCGTAAATCTCAACTGGAACCAGCGAGCTGGTGACGGTTACGGTGAACCACTCCGCCCAACGTCTCACCATCCAAGAGACCGATGCCCTCGATTAGAAACAGTCCTGCATAAACGAAGCTGCCCACTCCCAGACCCTTGATCTTATTGGGAGGAAGGTTTGCCAACTTCTGAAGCGCGCTATCGACGTACTGGCTGCCTGGATCAAGTCCCAGCATCGCGGCCCAACGATCCAGGGCGCCCGCCGCGTCCTGGTGGAGCAGCTTTAGAGCGCCCACCCCCACTGCGATCAGCAGAATCGCCTTTAGCAGCTTGAACACTGCGATCAACCGGATCATTGCATTATTAGAGGATTTCATGCGAAGGCGTGATTGAGCATGGTACGTCAAAGCCAGCGTGTGGCGGGGATGCGAAGAGGGAAAAAGTAATTCTTTGGTCGGTCTTAGACTGCGGCTCGACCATGGTTGTCGACTCCTTGTCGGCAGCTTCGAATCGCATCCCTTGACCGCTTTTAGCGGCGGACTCTCCCACAGGGGATGGCCGCCAGTGTATTCTTGCCGACCTACGGTGCCGTTGGCACTGATCTAACTAGAGCTTCGGCCTGACCGTACTGGTCGAGTGCGCGGTTTCTTGTTGATCCTACCTCGGCAAGAATCAAGCTGATAATAGTGGAACGAAAACCTGCTGGCCGCATCCCCGTATGCTTTTGCCATGCAGTCTATTGTGGAACTGGCCGTGGAAGTGGGAAAGTTCGCATGAATGATCACTCATGACTGATCATTCGTTAATAAAGCGTGGCCGGCGGATGGATCCGTGCTCTCTCTGAGGTACCTCAGCGGAAGGTTCTGGTGGAAGAGCGGAAGTTTCAGGTTTCGCGGACGGGGTCGCGGCGCTTTCAGACGGTTCGGTCTGTTGCAGGCGGGGAGGGGACAGTTGGCGCGGCTGGGCATGGGGTTGTGCAGTTCCGGGATTTGCAGACGCAGAAGTGTGTGGCGGCGGTGGTGGATGGGGAGGTGCATGCGTGTGGGTGGAAATGAGGGCTTTCCCGACAGGGTAAATGGATGGGTTTCGCGAGCTGAATTATTTTCTTGGTAAGCGGTCTACCTAGCTGTCCAGCCACCGTCGATGAGGATGGTATCACCCGTGATCAGGGACGCCGCGTTCGAGGCGAGAAAGACGACGGCTCCGGCTACGTCCATGGGCTCGCCAATTCGGTGAAGCGCGGCGATGCGCTCGATGACATCAGCACGGAACTCAGGGTTGGCCAGATATTCCTGCGTACCCGGAGTGCGGATGAACGTGGGTGCCACCGCATTCACCGTGATGTTGTATTTTCCCCATTCGATGGCCAGGCATTTGGTGAGGTGGGAAATGGCGGCCTTGGTCATGCAGTAGATCGACTCCGTGGGCAGGGCAACGAATCCGGCCTGTGAACTGATGTTGATGATGCGGCCGCTCGTTTGACGGATCATCACACGCCCGGCAGCCTGACTGGCAAAAAATGTTCCCTTCAGATTCACGGCGAGCGTGAGGTCGAAGTCCTGTTCGCGAACGTTCTCGGCTAAATTGTCAGGAGCGACGCCGGCGTTGTTGACCAGGATGTCGAGGCGTCCGAAATGCAGGACGGTGTCATCGACTGCCTTGAATATCTGATCGAGCCGGTTGACATCCATTTGCAGGGGCAGGGCGCGGCGGCCCAGCGCAGTGATTTCAGAAGGGAGGCCTGCTCGGGCGTTCACGTCGCGGAATCCGAGGGCGACATCTGCGCCGGCATTGGCTAGAGCGAGTGAAATTGCGCGGCCTAGGCCGCGCGCGGCGCCGGTTACCAGCGCCACCTTGCCGGTGAGATCGAAGCTGGGAAAATCCGTCGGCATCTACGCTCCTCAGTTTGTGACTTTCGGGTTGATGGCGGCCAATTTGCCGCGCCCATAGAGGACCCGTCCGGGGAGCGCTCCAGTGTGCTTGCCCTGATCGATGACGACGGTTCCATTAACGATGACGTAAGCGATTCCGGCTGGATATTGTGAGGGATCCTCGAAGGTGGCTTTGTCGCTGACTTGTTTAGGATCGAAGATAGCGATGTCTGCTGCCATTCCGGGGCGAAGCAGGCCACGATCGGTCAGGCCTGTGATCTGCGCGGCGAGGGAAGTCATTTTGCGGATGGCGTCGGGCAGGGTGAGTACTTTTTGCTCGCGCACGTAGTAGCCAAGGACGCGAGGAAAAGTTCCGTAGAAGCGGGGATGCGGTTTGCCGATGAACTTCATGTCAGGATTCACAGCGACACCGTCGGAGCCGACGCCGACCCAGGGCTGCTGCATGGCGAGGCGGACGTCAGGCTCGCTCATCACGAAATAAATAGCGTAGGGAAAGGTGACTTCGGAGATGAGAAGCTCGCAGAGCGCATCAACCGGATCTTTCTTCATGCTGGCGGCGATCTCGTCCATGCGCTTGCCTTCGTATGACTTGTTCTGCGGATTCTGTAGGGAGGCGACCATGGCGCCGTGCCAACCGCCGGCGAGTTGGATCTGGTTGCCGCCCCAACCGGGGACGCCGCGGGCGATCATCTGGCGGATTTCATCGCGCGAGGCTGGGTCTTTCAGGCGCTCGATGACTTGCTCATGCGTGCCTTCGAGATATTTGGGAGGCAGGCACAACTGAAGTCCGGTCATGCCCGCTAGGTACGGATACTGATCGGCGGTGACGTCGAGGCCGCGGTCACGGGCGCTCTGGATTAGCGCGTTGGTCTCGGACATCTTTCCCCAGTTGCGCTCTCCGGCAATCTTGTAATGCAGGATGTGCACGGGCAGTCCAGCCTTCTCACCAATTTCAATGGCCTCGCGCAGCGCTTCGGAGATGTGATCTCCTTCATCGCGGATGTGGGTGGTGTAGATTCCGCCATAGTGAGCGGCCACGCGGGCCAGTTCGCTGAGTTCGTCTGTCTTTGCGTAGGAGTTCGGGAAATAAATCAGTCCCGAAGCCAGTCCGATGGCGCCGTCCTGCATGGCCTGCTTAACCAGCGATTTCATCTTGCTGACTTCTCCGGCCGTGGGCGCGCGATTTACATTACCCATCACGTCGAGGCGGATTTGTCCGCTGCCGACATAGGAAGCAATGTTGACCGCTGTGCCGTGCTTTTGGAGGGTGGCGAAATATTCTCCAAGTGTGCTCCATTCACGCTGGAGGCCCATGCTGGCGAGTTCTTTGTCCAGTTGCGGAAGGGCTGGACCGAGCACGGGGCCGGCCGACTCAGATTCTCCAATAATTTCGGTGGTCACACCCTGGCGGATTTTGCTTTCTGCTTTGCCGTCGGCCAGCAAGGCGAAATCGGAGTGGCTGTGAAGGTCGATGAATCCAGGGGAAACGACCATGCCTTGGGCGTCGATTGTCCGCTGGGCTGGCACTTTGCCGATGCGTCCGATGGCCGCGATCTTTCCGCCTTTGATGGCCACGGCCCCTTCGTACCAGGGACTGCCGCTTCCGTCCATGATGTGCGCGTCAATTATGGCGAGGTCATAATGGGGGGCGGCAGGGTTTTGAGCGAAAGATGTGGAGGAGAAGTTGGCGAAGAGCAAAATCACGACCACACAACGCACAGCTCTGCGGATTGGCATCGGAACCAGCCTGCAACGGATACGGAGTATAGCAGCCCGATTGTGAGATTCTGACCATCCTCTCTTCTTGACCTTTTGCGGGAACCGGCGCAGAATCCACGCTGTTTCGTAGCCACATTTCGATCTCGCTGCGTTTGCCCGACCAAGCAACAGGAGGAATTATGCCAGTGAAACAGGGCGGTCTTGAACTCTTGCAGCATCCCGTGTCGAAGGAACTCCTGCAATCGAAAATTCCGGCACGATTGGCGTATGTGTGGACTGACGGCACCCCCAGAGTCGTCCCCATCTGGTTCCATTGGAATGGACACGAGCTCGTGATGGGCACGCCGTCGAAGGCGCCGAAACTTAAGGCTTTGGCCAAGAATCCGAAAGTATCGATCACCATTGACGACAACAACTTCCCTCACAAAGTATTGTTGGTGCGTGGCACGGCGCGCCTGCAAACGGTGGACGGAGTAGTCCCCGAGTACGCTGCCGCCGCCGAGCGCTATTTCGGCCGCGAACAGGGGCAGGCATGGGTGAAACAGCTCGGCGGTATGGTGCCTCAAATGGTGCGAATCGCAATCAAGCCAGAATGGGTCGGAGTTCTGGACTTCCAGAACCGTTTTCCAAGCGCCCTGCCGCTGTGATCTGGGACGCAGTTGATCTCAAGTCTTGTCCGGATCAATGGTCTGGTCGAGATAAATCCAGAGCACTCGCGCCATGAGAGTAAGGACCGGCGCGAAGGGCAAGAACAGCAGCACCGCGGCGATTACAGTTTTCTGAAACGGCCAGCCGGCGAAGGACCACAGCAGTACTCCGAAAATAGCTATCATTCCAAGGGCCAGAGCATAGCCAATATACATTGCTCCCAGGAAGTAGCCTTCCTCGCGCTCAAATTTCAGGTCACATGCCGGGCAGCGTTCCCGCATGGCTGGAAATAAAAACACGGATTTGTGAAAAATTGTTCCCGCGCGACACCGAGGACAGAGTTGATGGAGTATCGCGTTCAAAGCGGATGGGTTCGCCCTCTGCATAAAATTATCTTAGGCCACCGCTGCCCTTGGCGGTGAGCGGCGCCGGTATTCTTCCCACGCATTTTCTGGCGCTTTCCCCATCGGGAATTGACCGTCGAAAATCTGCGCCGGTTGGTCGCAAAGGTCCGGCATTCGGGTAAACTTGAGCGAGACTGCGAGAGTCGGTTTGAACCTGCTGCGGAGAAGAACCCCGGACACACTCCTGCTGGCCGTTGCCTTGGTCGCGGCTGCGCGCGTGGAAATTCGCGCCCAGACCGTTGACCAGGACGCGAGCAGCGCCAGGACAGGCTTTGCCTCGCTAAGCTCGGACCAGATCGTGCAACGGATGATGCGGAAAAATGCGGAGCGCGCCGAGGCGCTGCGTGGTTTTCGGGGAACGCGCTCCTATCATTTGGAGTACAAGGGCTTTCCCGGCAACCGCGAAGCTCAAATGGTCGTGAATGTTGATTATCAGGCTCCCGACCATAAGGAGTTCACCGTTGTTTCTCAAAGCGGTTCCAAGCTGCTGATCGATCGTGTCCTGAAAAAACTGCTGGAAAGCGAGCGGGAAGCGATGAACCCGGAGAACCGTGCTCGCACCGCTTTAACCACCGACAATTACAATTTCATCTTGACAGGTTACGAATCCACCTCTGGAGGAGCGGCTTACGTTCTCGAAGTCGAACCCAAAAGCAAGAATAAGTTCCTGTACAGCGGCAAGATTTGGGTAGACGCCAACGATTTTGCGGTCACACGTATAGAGGCAGAGCCGGCGCGTAATCCGTCCTTCTGGATCAAGAAAACCGAAATACGCCATGTTTACAGAAAAATAGACGAGTTCTGGCTTCCGCAACAAAATTACACGGTCACCATGGCGCGACTGGGCGGCCGAGCCATTCTGACAATCGACTACCAGGATTACCGAATCGCGGGTGATCGATCGCGGACCCAATCATCAAACGCGCGCTGAGTTGAGCCCACCTCCGTACGTGTTGGTCTCGCATGGATTATTGGGCACAAGATTTCGCAGGCGGGCTCTCTTCGACTTCGCGCGAAGCAGGTCCGCGGAGCACCAGCTACTGGGCGAAAAACCAGTCGAAGGATTTGACGGCGGTGAACTCGTCGTCTTTGACATCGAAGACGGTGTAGAGCTTGGTGACGTGGAGAACGTCGTTGACTTTCTGGCTCAAGTTCAGCAGTTTTAGTTCGCCGCCGCCGTTGCGCACTGTGGTGAAACTGCCAACCAGTTCCCCGACACCGGTGCTGTCGATGTAATCGACTTGGGCGAGGTTCAGCAAAATTTTCTTCTTTCCCAGGGCTGCCAGATCGCGGACTTTGTCGCGCAGCATGCCGGTCTCGTTTCCCAGGGTAATCCGGCCGACAACGTCCAAGATGGTGACGCCATCAACCTCACGAGTGGTGATTTTCAGACTCACAGTGGCTGATTCCTCAGGTTTTACGGCAGTTTCGGCGGGCTGG
>Ga0137377_10002156_pt1 | contig 14482 bp, 13 predicted proteins | sample SagtaG_22_FD_104815 | JGI IMG/M metagenome (GOLD analysis project Ga0137377, IMG submission 104815) | Vadose zone soil microbial communities from Sagehorn Ranch, Mendocino, California, USA - Sage2_L_40_16 metaG | ecosystem: Environmental > Terrestrial > Soil > Vadose zone | place: USA... | reverse complement strand
TATTTATCGTTAATCGGGCCTTAACGCGCATGGCCGATGATGGCGGCCATGAGGTCGAACATGCGCTTGCGGCTGAAAGCGGACGGACGGATCGTCGAATTGCGCGACGGGCAGGAGTTTCCGCTCGCGCCGGCGCAGGTCCCGCACTGCGGGAGCCGTCGCTGCGTCCGCAGGTGTGGCGGAAATCGCGGCTGGCGCGGCGACAGCCTCCGGTGCGAGCGGAAACTCCTGCCCGTCCCGCAATTCGACAATCCGCCCGTCCGCTTTCAGCCGCAACCGCTGCATGCCCGACTCCAGGCGCTGATAGTCGGCGATGCGCGTTAAGGCTTGATTAACGATGCGGGCCCGCCGCATCGATCTATTTCAAGCCGAACCACAGCGTGGCGATGCCGAGAAACGAAAAGAAGCCGACCACGTCGGTGATGGTGGTGACAAAGGTGCCCGAGGCCACCGCGGGGTCGGCCCGCACCCGCTCCAGCACCATCGGAATCAGGATGCCGCCGAGCGCGCCGGCAACCAGATTGCAGACGATCGCGAGCCCGATCACCACCCCGAGCCCCGGGATCTTGAACCAGGCCACCGCGGCAATGCCGGTGATGACGGCAAACGCCAGTCCGTTGACGAGGCCAACCAGGGCCTCGCGGATCACCACGCGAAAGGCGTTGTTCGATCCGAGTTCGCGGGTCGCCAAGGCGCGCACCGCGACCGTCATGGTCTGGGTCGCGGCATTGCCGCCCTGGCTGGCCACGATCGGCGCCAGCACCGCCAGCGCCACCATCTTTTCCAGCTGGCCTTCGAACAGGCCCAGCACCGAAGACGCGAGAAAGGCGGTGGCAAGATTGACCAAGAGCCAGTTGAAGCGGCCCCTGGCGATGGTCCAGACATTGTCGGAAAGCTCTTCGTCGCTGGTGACGCCGCCCAGCGCCTTGAGGTCCTCGTCGGCCTCCTCCTCGATCACGTCGACCACGTCGTCGATGGTGATGATGCCGACCAGCCGGTCGGCGGTATCGACGACGGGAGCTGCGACCAGATTGTATTTGCCGAACAAGCGCGCCACCTCTTCCTGGTCGTCCAGCACCGAGACGCGGCGGCGGTCTTCGTCGATCAGGTCGGCGAGCTGCACCGGCCGGCGCGCGCGCAACAGCACATCCAGCGACACCGCGCCCTGCCAGTGCTGCGCCTTGTCGACTGCGTAGATTTCGTAGAATCGCTCCGGCAGGTCCGGCGTGTCGCGCATGTAGTCGATCGCCTGCCCCACGGTCCAGTCCGGCGGCACCGCGATGAATTCGGTCTGCATCCGCCGGCCGGCGGAATTTTCCGGATAAAGCAGACGGCGCTCGAGCGCGACGCGCTCCGAGTGCGGCAGCTTTTCGAGGATCTCTTCCTGGTCCTCTTCGTCGAGGCCTTCAAGCAATTCGACTGCATCGTCGGATTCCAGTTCGCGAACACCCTCCGCGACCGTTTCCGGTTCGAGTTCCTCCAGGATCTCCTCGCGAACGGAATCATCGACTTCATTGAGCGCCGAGAAGTCGAAATCGGTAGCCGTCAGCTCGACGAGCTTGACGCGGTCTTCGGGTTCGAGCGCCGCGATCAAATCGCCGAGATCGGCCTCATGGAGTTCCGCGACGATTGCGCGCAATAATGGCGTCTCGGCGCCGTGAATCGCCCGCGCTATTTCCTCGACAAATTCGCGGCGAATCCCGCCGGCTTCGTCGCGCATCGGCAGACCCTCGAGCACCAGCGCATCGGAGGAATGGGCAACGTCCACATCATCGACCATGCCGCGCCTCGCCGGTTTGACAGAATTGCTGAACTCGTCTGAGCTATTGCCTGACGCATTATCCAATCGGCAATACCAAGCGCAATGACAAATATCCCCTGGCCAGAACCGGCTCGGAAGTTCATGAACACGGCGGCAGCCTCCATCGTCGCGTTGATCGCGTGGACGGTGGCGGCGCAGGCTGCGGACTGTCCGCGCGAGGGCGCGCTCGGCACCTCGCGCATTCTCAAGGTCGATGCCGCGAGCACTCCGCGGGTGGGGCTGAAGAGCTTCCCCCAGACGCTACCGCTGGAGGACCATGAGGTCGTGCTGACGTTCGACGACGGCCCGTGGCCGCCGACCACCCGCGGGTGCTGGCGGCGCTCGCCCATGAGTGCGCGCGGGCGACGTTCTTCCTGATCGGCAAGTCCGCCTCGGAGCACCCGGACCTGGTCCGAAGGATCGCCTCGGAGGGCCACACGATCGGTCATCATACCTGGTTGCATCGCAGCCTGATGCGGATCAAACCGAGTGAGACGACGGAGGAAATCGACCACGGTATTGCCGCAGTTGAGATGGCACTTCGCGGTGTCGCGACCACTAAACCGAGCACGCCTTTCTTTCGTTTTCCCGGCTTTGAGACGACGCCCGCGGCGCTTGAGCTATTGCAATCGCGCGGCATCGTGGTGTTCGGAACCGACCTATGGGCCAGCGACTGGATCGAGATGACGCCGAAGCAGGAATTGAAGCTAATCATCGAGAGGCTCGAGAGTGCCCACAAGGGCATCATCCTGTTCCACGATCCCAAAGCGCGGACCGCCGCCATGCTGCCGGATTTCTTGCGTTATCTGCTCAACAATCACTATCGGTTGGTCCATTTGGAGCCGGCTGCGCCCGGCGCAGATTAATGACAGGGTGCCCTGAACCGGAAAATCATGTGCGAAAGTCTGCGAAAGTCACATATCATATTAAGGCTGCGTTCATGGCGCGGCGCATATTCAGTCTTCCGCAGGCGGCAATGCATGATGGTGTTGCATGAACGATAGCGGGCTGGCGGGCGTTCGGACACGGCGATGGGCCGCGCCAGGCTTGGGCGCGATGCTGGGGCTTGTGACCTGCATCAGCGCATCAGCTGCGTCGGGCGCCGATTGCCCCGGCAATCCTGATGCGCTCGGCACCTCGCGAATCCTGGTGGTCGATCCGCGGCAGCATCCCCGGATCGGTACCATGCAGTACCCCGAAACGCTGGCGCTGCGGGATCACGAGGTGGTGCTGACGTTCGATGACGGACCGCTGCCGCGTAACAGCGATCAGATTCTGGGAATTCTCGCGGCGCAATGCGTAAAGGCGACCTTCTTCACCGTCGGCCGCATGGCCAGAGCCTATCCGGAAGGCGTCCGCAAACTCCGCGACGCCGGTCACAGCATCGGCGCCCACACCCAGAATCATCCGCTGGGCTTCGATAAATTTTCCATCGAGCGCGCGAGGCCCGAGATCGACGATGGGATAGCCTCGGTTACGGCAGCGCTTGGCGATGGCGGTGGGCTTGCGCCGTTCTTCCGGATGCCGGGCTTGCGGCGCTCCGGGCCCGTCGAGGACTATCTGGCGTCGCTCGGTATCCAGGTCTGGAGCGCAGATTTTCCGGCCGACGACTGGCGGTCGATTTCCGCTTCGCGCGTTTATGAGCTCGCGATGAAGCGGCTCGAAGCCAAGGGAAAAGGCATCTTGCTGTTGCACGACATCCAGGCCCGAACGGTCGCCGCGCTGCCGAGGATCCTGCATGAGCTGAAGGCGCGGGGCTATCGCATCGTCCACGTGGTGCCTGCAACGCCGCATGAGCCGGACACGCCGACCGAACCGCCGCAATGGCATTTGCATCCGCCTTCGGAGACGGTGGCGATGTCGCGCTGGCCGACAATTCCCAGCTTCGTTTTTGCCGATGCCGGCGTCCTCCCGGCCCCATCATTGTCGGATTTGGACTGGCATGACGGAAAGCTGCTGGCGTTCGCCGAGCTGCTCGATCGCACCAAGCGCCGCACGCGCGGCGTGCCGCTGCCGCGGCAAGCGCCCTGGCCGCGGCAATTCCCGCTGGCACCGGCCGACGGCGCGATCGTTCTGCCGGTACCAGGCCAGAACGTTTTCGAAATTCAGGAAAAGTCGACAGCGACACAGACTGACGCTCCATATGCCCGTCATGCGGAACAAACAGTCCCGACCCAAGGTCAAGCAGATCGCCCCGCAAGGTCGGTTTCGGTCGACGCCGGTGCTTCCCGGCGCACGGTTCTCGGAAAACCCGCTTCAGGAAGCGTCCGGCAACGCGGCGCTTCGCAAGTGGCCGCTCGCGGAAGCCGGCTTGGCGGTCAAGGCGTGTTGAGGCGTTGAAGCCCCGCGCAATCGATAAGTGGATCGATGCGTGGATCGATACCTGGCCTGGCTCAATCCGTCACGATCTTTGAAATACACAGCAGCACGACCAGCGCGAGAAACAACAGGTCGATATAGGATTTCATCTCGCCATCCCGGCGCAGACCCGAGACGTCGCTGACGATTTGCTTGCGCGAGGCTGCGGCGCCAGGCCCCTCCCCGGCGAGCCCGGCGAGACGGCGCGCCTCGAGTTCGAGCCGCTCGATCCGCTGGAAGAAATAAAACGAACGCAGCGCGGTTGCCGCGCGCATTGAAGCGTAGACCAGCACCAGAATCGCGACGATCGCGCGTTGCTGGTATCTCTCCAGGAAGTTGAGGCTGTAATAAACCAGCGCCAAAAAAACGAAATTGGAGAGAAACCGATACGCGAAGCCCAGAAATTTCATACATCTGCTCCGATCGATGATCAGCCGGTAGCCTGGTGGGAAGCCACGCAAGGATTCCCGTGGGCCGGTTGGTATCACCAGCCTCAACCCCGAGTCCATCGATGTAAGCCAGCGTTGCTACAACAAAGCAAACGGATCGGCCGTTCGGCACGGATCGCGCGAACTTCATGTCCCCCGACCGGCAAGATTGTTTTCCAGGACTTTGCTGCGCCCGGAGGATGTCAGACGAGCCCCGACTTTTTCCAGATCGTCCCGCAACGCCCTCGCGTCTTTCAGGTCGGGCTATCAAGCCCTTCCGTGAAGCGAAATCGGCCGTCACCGCATGCGGTTCACCGATTTTTGGCCACAGGTCGCGCGCTGTCCCGATCGCGTCGAGGTGTGCCGTCTCGATGATGTCGAAGGTGTCGCTGCTGTCGAAAGCCGACTTATCTTGGAATGTTGGCCCCCACGCCAGACCACCATACTTGCCGGTCTTGACAATCGTAACACCGCCCAGCGGGAGAATTCGCTGGAGCAAACATGGCGCCGTTCAAATCTCTATTTGAAAATACCGGCTCTTACGGCGATGCTACGAGGGGAAACCCCGAGCCTGCGAGTGCTGGTTGGCCAAGCTCGACAATAGCCCGCTTAACTCGTTTGCCGGCACGGGCTTGCTGAACAGATATCCCTGCACCTCGATGCACCCTTCCAGGTTTAAGCAGCGCATCTGCTCTTCTGTTTCAACTCCTTCAGCGGTGGTCGTCATTGCAAAGCTTATACCTAGTCCTACGATAGCTCGAACGATTGCGAGGCTCCCCTGGTCGACAAGCAAGTCCTGCACGAATGACTTGTCAATCTTGATCTTGTCAAAAGGAAAACTGCGCAAATAACCAATACTGGAATAGCCAGTGCCAAAGTCATCCATCGATATCCGGACGCCCAGTTCCCGCAGCTGATTCAAGATCGCGATGTTTCGTTCTGACTTCTCCAGCAACACGGATTCCGTGATCTCCAGTTCCAAGCGCGCAGCCGGCAAGCCGGCCGAGGCGAGGGCATTCATCACCGTGGAAACGAGATTTCCTTTGGCAAATTGCGCCGGAGACAGGTTTACCGAGACGCGGATATCATCTGGCCATTCGGTCGCCTCAACACATGCTTGCCTGAGCGCCCACTCCCCAAGCTGAACGATCAGACCCATCTCTTCCGCCACCGGAATGAATTCTGATGGAGGCACCATGCCGCGCTCGGCATGCTGCCATCGCATCAAGGCTTCAAAGGCAGTTACCTTCTTGGTTTGCATGTTGACGAGTGGTTGATAGAACAGGGTAAATCCGCCCTGGGCAAGTGCGGTGCGCATATCGCGCTCCAGCGAGCGCCGCGTCTGAACGACGGCATCCATCTGCGGATCGAACATCCGATAGGTGCCACGGCCGTCGGACTTCGCACTATACATTGCGAGATCGGCACTCTTAAGAAGGCTTTCCGTATTCATTTCGCCGGGGTGTGCAACCGCGATTCCGACACTCGCTCCTACGGTCACATCGTGCCCATCGATACTGTGCGAATGGCTGACGACTTCGATTAACTTCTCTGCCAGAGAGATCGACGATGCCGGCTGAGCGCTCGATATCTGCAGGATCGCAAATTCGTCACCACCAAGTCGCGCTATGCGATCGGTTGGCGGAAGCAAATCGCGAAGTTTGGCTGCAATGGACTTCAAAAGCAGATCGCCAATGGAGTGCCCAAGGGTATCATTGACTGCCTTGAAGCCGTCGAGATCTAGAAACAGGACCGCCAGGGGATGCGGCGTGACGGCAACGTCCCGGAGCGCCTCTTCGAGCTGCTCCTTGAACAGCAGGCGATTACCGAGACCCGTAAGAGAGTCGTGGTAGGCAAGATATTGCGACTTGGCCTGCAATTCCTCGCGGTCTGCGATCTCTTCCTTGAGCCTTTGATTAGCGTCAATCAGGCGCCTGGTACGTTCCTCGACCCGACGTTCCAGATCTTCATTGGCCTTGCGCAGCTCCTCGTTTGCTGTCAGGACCTGTTGTTCCGCGCGCTTGCGGCCTATCTGTGTATTGACCCGAGCCAAGGCGACCGCAAAATCCACCGGCTTTGTGACGTAATCGTTGGCGCCCTGCTCGAGGGCTTCGACAACGTTGCCGCTTTCCGATTTCGCGGTGACCATAATTACCGGCAGGTCGGACGCGGATTTCTGGCTGCGAATCAGCTTTAGGGTCTCTATCCCGTCTATTCCCGGCATCATCACGTCAAGAAGGACGAGATCGAACGAGTCCTTTTCGATCAGTTCAATGGCGGCTAGTCCGGAATCCGCCTCGGTCACATTGAAACCACGCCGCTCGAAGCGACGCGTCAGAATATTGCGATTGTCGCTAACGTCGTCGACGATAAGCAAGTGAGGACGAGCATGCTCATGGCCGCCGGCCGCACTGACGTGCTCATCAGTCGGCGCCACGGAGGCGAGACGCGAGGAACTGATACGCGAAATGGGCATTTTCAAACCGCCGCCGAATCCGTGAACTGCAAAACTGGATTGGAGGAGATTTCATCGCTCCCGGGCTGCTCAATCATCCAGGCGAGTACCCGTATCGTGAAGCACGACCCATGACCAAGCTCACTGGTCGCAGAGATTCCGCCCCCCATCAGCGCGCACAGTTTCTGGCTTAACGCCAGACCAAGACCCGTTCCGCCATATTTGCTCGACGTCGATCGATTGGCTTGACCAAAATTCTGGAACAGTTGTCCGATGTCGGACTCTGCGATACCTATTCCGGTATCCTGCACCTGGATCTCGATCCAATCTCCGGCGTGACTTTTCCGGCGCCGCACGGTGAGCGTGATGGTTCCTTCTTGAGTGAATTTTGCAGCATTACTCAACAAATTAAGAGCGGCTTGCCGCAGCTTCGTCTGGTCTGTCGAGACAATCCCCAGATTCGGCGGACACCTGACCGCCAGCCTGTTCTTCTTTTCAGCCACCATCGGCTGAACGTTGGCGATGACCTCTTGGACCAACTCGTTAAGATCGAATTTCTCGATTTTCAGATCGATATGGTTTGACTCTATCTTCGAGAGGTCAAGGACGTCGGTTACCAAGGAAAGCAGATGCTTTCCGGCCGAATTAATGCGCTCAAGGTCCGCTTTCTTGTGGCCATTCTTGCCATCGAACTCAACGCCATCGAGTAGGATCTCGCTGAATCCTATCACCGCGTTCAACGGCGTCCGTAGTTCATGGCTCATCTTTGCAAGGAAGATCGATTTTGCACGATTTGCTTCGTCAGCCATGTCCTTGGCTTCCTGCAGACGGATGGCTGTCTCGCGATGCCGTTCCGCTTCGCGTTCGAGATCAGACCGCCTGGCGATCATGTTGGCGTAGTAAATCGCCATCCAGGACATATAGATTGTGGCTGAAAGGATCGAAATCCAACCAACCGTCGAAAGCTGTTGTTGTGAAAGAAGCTCGGGGAAACCCCGCAGCAGGTAGGCGAGGACAAAGCCAAGAATATTGAACGTGAATAGTCCGACAACGAGCATCGGACGCTCGGATAGATAGAAGAAGCCAAGCAGCAGGTCGATGATCAACCAGGGAAGGAACGGCGAACTGACACCGCCATAAAAATAGGCACCGAACAGTGAGGTGAAAGCGAGCAGCTCAACCGAGATCAATGCCGACAACTGGAGATTGCCACTCTTCTTGTAGACGAACGGAAGGGCCCAGAACAACCAGATGCAGACGATCACTGTCCAGCAGGCAAGGCCTGGATGCGGATCGCTGAGATACAGAAAGAGGCTGATTGATTGAGAAAGCGCTGGCCCAAACAGATGCGTAAACACAAAGTTTTGCGCAAGGCCTCGCTCCGAGTGCTCGAGTTTGGCCTCGGCCGGAATGAACCAGTCGATAAACCTGACGAGCCGGTTCCAAATTGGCATTTTTCGCGCTCCGATCGACTCCTGTCTCGCGGCAACCTAGCGCACGCGCCTTTAAAATTCGGTTTAGGCCCTCGATTAACGTGGTTTTAAGGGGCACCTGAAAATGATAGGCGTGGGCAGCCATTTTTTGCCGCCTGCCGTCGCACCGGCGGCACGTTGACAGGTTGATAAAGTTACTCGCAGAAGGCGGCGCGAATTTCATGAAAGCCAAGCTTGCGAAGGCGATCGCAGCCCTCGATCGTCTGGTCGATTACTTCATCCCGCCGGAAGTCGCGGCCGACCGTGACACGAGAAACCGTGCGCACGTCTTTCTCGTCAGCCATATTCTCGGACCGTTCATCGGAAACGTCGTTCCGATTTCAATCTATGTACTTGATCCTTCGCCTGGATACGACGTCGTGGTGCTGGCGGCTTCGATCACTGCTTTCTGGATATTTCCATTCGTATTGCGGGCCGGTGCGCCATATCATCCGCTCGCGCTGGTTTCGATCGAGAATTTAATATTCTGCATTCTCTGGAGTTGCTACTTCTACGGTGGAGTAACCTCGCCTACGCTGGCTTGGGTGCTCGTCATACCGTTGCTCGCATTTTTCTATCTGGGTTCGTCAAAATCGCTGCGCCTGATCGTGATGACCATGTTCGCGGTGAACGTGGCGATATTCAGCATTCTCTATTTGTATGGTTTCCCGGTCAATAACAGCCTGCCAGTTGCCGCAATGCAGGGTTTGGGGCTTGTCTCGACCGCAGCCGCATCGCTTTATGTAGCCATGATGGCGCTCTACTACGCGAAAATTCAGGCCTCGCAGAGCGAGCTTGAAAGCGAGATGCGACAGCACATGGCGACCGCGGCCGCGCTACGCGCGGCCACGGAGGAGGCCGAGCGTGCAGGCGCGGCAAAAGCGGAATTTCTGGCCAAGATGAGCCACGAACTGCGCACCCCGCTGAACGCGGTGATCGGCTACAGCCAGATCCTGCTTGAAGACGCCGAAGCCGAAGGCGACAGCGAAAGTATCGCTGACCTGAACAAGATTCACATTGCCGGTCAGCATCTGCTGAAGCTCGTCAACGAGATTCTCGACCTGTCGAAGATCGAGGCGGGCAAAATGGAGTTGGACCTGAAGGAGACCGACCTGGCCGGATTGCTCGGGGAGATCGCCGAGAGCGCAAGGCCGGCGACCGAGAGCAACGGAAACGAGTTCGTATGCACAATCCCTCCAGATCTCGGAACGGCTCTCTGCGATGCGCCCAAATTCCGAAACATGACGGGACAGCTGCTCGATAACGCAGCGAAGTTTACCCAGAACGGAAAAATCGAGCTCGCTGCCAACCGCCTGCCTGGCGAAGCAGGCGACCAGTTGGTGGTCGACGTTATCGACACGGGAATTGGCATCGCGTCCAACACGATAACGAACCTATTTGAGAAGTTCACCGTCGCCGACGACTCCAGCACCAGTAAGTACGGTGGCACTGGGCTTGGATTGGCACTCAGCCAGAAACTATGCAAGTTGATGGGCGGTGAGGTTGCCGTCGAAAGTGAGCTCGGAAAAGGCAGCCGCTTCACAATCCGAATACCTTTGGTCGCAGGTCGGCGGAAGGAAGATCTATGCGCCGCTGCGACGCTTGTGCCGGTCGTCTCCGACTTTGCACTGCAGCCTGCGGCGGAACTGCCCAATGCATAGAATTCTGCTCGTCGAAGACAATGAAATGAATCGGGATATACTTACGCGGCGCCTTCAACGCCACGGTTTCTCGGTCTGTTGCGCGCATGACGGTGCAGCCGGCGTCGCCATGGCCGCGAGCGAACGACCGCACCTGATCCTGATGGATGTCGCCTTGGGCGCAATGGACGGTTGGGAAGCGACGCAGTTGATCAGGGCCAATCCAGCAACGTCGTCGATTCCCATCATCGCGTTGACGGCCCACGCCCTCGCCAGCGACCGCGACAAGAGTGTCGAGGTCGGTTGTTCCGATTTTGATACTAAGCCAGTAGATCTGCAGCGGCTACTGGGCAAAATTCGGGCTCTCCTGCCTCCTGGAGAGCGCCAAAACGCCGCCGACTTTCGGCTGCTCGGCGTTAGTCCTTTGCAACGACCGGGCTGGCCCAGTTGAACTTGTAGTTCACGCCTATAATCGCTTCCTGGGCCGTGAGCCTGATGGCGTTGGTGTCGGCACGCGCACCAACCGCACCGAGCCCAGGCACCATTCCGGTGGAGGGGAAATTCACGTTCCTGGTTCCGAAATCTATGTAATTGTATTCGCCAAACACCGACCATCCCGGAGCGAACATCCACTCGAGTTCACCACCTACCGTATAGCCGGTCATATCGAAGTTTGCGGATTCGCCCGCCAATCCTCCAGGCACTACCGCGGCAGCGTACGCGCCTGTCCAAGCCGCGCCGCCCTTCACATAGGCAAGAAGCGCCGGCGCAAGTACAGCCGATGCGTCCCGTGAGCGTTTCGATGTTCTTTAGTTAGAACTGGGCATCAATGCCAGGAAAGGCCGCCACCGCGTTGGAGGAATTGATGGTTCCGAACTCGGCCTTACCCTGAAGACCGAGAATTCAATGACGCTCAGGGAAACTTAGTGCTCGCAGTTTCAACGCGAATTCCGGGATACAGCACGCATAGTTAGTATTCCGCTAACGAGCCTACACATAGCCCGTGGCCAACTTAGTCAACCGAGAACCAAAGATTCATTCCGTCGCAAAAAAAACGCAAAACGCGCTCGATGCGGAACCGACGCCTACCGGTTATTAATCCGGCTGCGGAATTGTGCGTGCATCGGCAAAAGAAAGCAAAAACGCCGAATAGGGGTTGACGATGTCAAACAGGACCTACGCTTGTGTTCCGCCTGCGGCATTGACCGGCAGCATGAGAGATTTCCGCGTGCCCAGTGGGGCCGACCTGTTGGGGCGCACCGAGGGTTTCTTCCGATGGCAAGATTTGCGGCGGCAGAATGGTCTCTGGCCCTTCTCTCGTGCGACCGAAGATGGCCCTAAGACAATTTGCTCGACAGAGGATGACAGCGGCAACAAGATGCGCGGCGTCAATTTTGCCTCGCAAGATTACCTCAGCCTGTCATCACATCCAGCCATAAAGGTTACCGCCATCAAGACCATCGAGTGCTGCGGCGTCCACAGCGCGGGTTCGCCTGCACTAGTCGGAAACACCTCGCACTCGGTTGCGCTCGAGCGAAAGATTGCCGACTTCCTCGAGATGGACCACGTCGTGCTGTATCCAACGGGATGGGCAGCAGGTTTCGGGGTCGTCAAGGGCCTGGTTAGGTCGGCCGACCACGTCGTTATGGATATGCTGTCGCACTCCTGTCTTCAGGAAGGCGCGCATGCCGCCACCGATAACATCCACCTATTCCGGCATCTTGATAATGAATACTGCCGTGACATCCTTGCCAAGATCAGAGCCAAGGACAAAGAGAACGGTATTTTGGTGATTACCGAGGGATTGTTCTCGATGGACTCGGATACCCCAGATTTGGTCAGCCTTCAGGCGCTGTGTCACGAGTTCAACGCTACGCTCGTTGTTGATGTTGCCCATGATTTGGGTTGCCTTGCCAAGGACGGCTGTGGGCACATCGGCATGCAGAATATGCTCGGCAAAATTGATGTTGTGATGGGGAGCTTTTCGAAGACCTTTGCTTCGAACGGCGGGTTCGTCGCCTGCAAGAGCCGCGCGGTGAAAGAATACCTCCGCTTTTACAGCGCGCCTGCAACATTCTCCAATGCTCTATCGCCGGTGCAGGCAGCGACAATTCTCAAAGCATTTGACATTGTGGAGTCGATTGAAGGGCGCGTACTGCGCCTGGAACTGCTCGCGAATATCATGACGCTTCGTCGTGAATTGCATGATGCCGGCCTGGAATACTACGGCGATCCGTCCGCGATCGTCTGCGTCAAGATGGGATCCGAAGGCCTTGCGCGCCTCGTCAGCCGGCGCTTGCCGCACCTCGGGCTAGTGGCGAATCTCGTCGAGTTCCCGGCGGTCCCGAAAGGTGCTGCCCGCATTCGCATGCAGGTAATGGCGAATCATTCGGAGAGAAATATCACCGATGCGGTTGAGATCCTGAAGACTGCGAAAGCGGAAGCCGAGCGCGAACTCGAAGACCTTGGACCGGTAAGCCAACCCGTGAAACGGGTCGCAGCATGAAACAACGATCCCGACTGCAGCAATTCGCAGCGTGGACGAGTCCGGTTCGCAAACTGATCGGTTAGATGCTTTGACCGGAGACCCGCCAGCACGGCTTTCAGCTCCTACCATATCAAAGCCCCTGATGCGGACAACCTTCGCGACCGCCGTGCGCACGCCAGACTTCGCTCGTCTCTCCACACCGTACCTGACGGAATCATCTCCCGCCTTTTCCACGAGGTTCACCACGGCGGCTCTTTACCGTCGCAGGTCGTGGTGGTGTGAAGCCTGCCCCTGACGGCCGGCTCCGAGGGACCTACCCTGATCTCTCATGCAGTTCCGCACCGACGTTTCCCGGATGTACCTAACTGTTGACATCCCGCATTTCGCATCTATGCGAAGATCGCATTCAGCAAGAGCTCCTTCACGTGGGTCGCTGCCATATTCTTCTGGGCGAGCAACTCTGCCCGATCGGAAATAACTAGCGGCCCGTCATTGGGGTCGTCCGTAAGACGACCGTGCGACCCTCTGACCAAGGTTGCATCAAGGGGAATGACATCCATGAGCGCGCGAAAACCCAGCTTGCGAAGAATCAGACGCTTTCCGATCGTTAGCTTCGGCGACGATATGCCCGGGTCCAGGAAGAGCTCAACTGGATCATATCCAGGCTTTCGGTGAATCTCGACCGTGCGCGCGAAATCTGGTGCACGTTGATCATCGTTCCAATAATAATAGGTGAACCAAGAACGAGCGTCCGCCATCGCTACCAATTCACCCGAACGAGGGTGATCGAGCTGAAGGCTGGGCTTATCGGTGCCGTCATAGATGCGTTCGATTCCGTCCAATCCCTGCAGGATCTCTCTGACTTTCGGTTGCAAAGCTGGATCGGACACATAAACGTGGGCGATCTGGTGATCCGCGACGGCAAACGCTTTCGAGGCCATCGGGTCCAACAATTCACCGCCTTCTTCTTCTCGCACCGCCACAAGCCCGGCGTCACGCAATGCGCGATTGATGTGGATGGGGCGATCGACTTTGGTAATCCCGTATTCCGACAGGATGACGACGGAACGTCCGCTGGCGCGTGCGGCGTCCACGAGATCGCCGGCGACAGTATCGATTTCTCCAAGCGATTTTCTCACCGCTGGATGGTTTTCATCGGGGCCACGGCGTTGCAGGTCGTAATCCAGGTGTGGCAAATAGGCCAAAGTGAGGGTTGGATTGCTCTGGGCCATTACAAACTTCGTCGCATTGGCGATCCATTGCGTCGATGCGATCGTCGTGGCCGGCCCCCAGAACTGAAACAGCGGGAAGGGCCCGAGACGTTCGGTCAGGCGATCCCGCAAGCTGTCCGGCACGGTGTAACAATCCGGCAACTTGCGCCCGTCCGCCTTGTAGATGGGTCGCGGCGTCGCCCCAAAATCATGGCTCGATGCAATGTTGTACCACCAGAACATGTTGGCGCAGGTAAACGTTGGATCGCGCTTTTTGCCGGCCTCCCAGACCTTCTCGCCTTCGACAAGACGGTTGGACTGCCGCCACAGCATGACTTCCATGAGGTCGCGAAACAGCCAGCCATTAGCGACTATTCCGTGATCGCGGGGCGTCAGCCCCGTCATGAAACTGGCCTGGACACTGCATGTGACGGCCGGCGTAATGGTTTCGAGCGGAGTCACGCTGCCTGCGCGGGCAAGCGCCGAAAGACGCGGTGTGAGAGGACCCAAATGGCGCGGCGTTAGTCCAACCACAATTATCGCCAGAACTGGTTTCAAGATTTCCCCCGACGTACGCGGTTTTTCCGCTAATTCGATTGCTTTCGACCTGTTAGGAACCATCCTTGCAG